>JAEEGJ010002600.1_pt1 | contig 87295 bp, 75 predicted proteins | sample 8958761 | NCBI WGS metagenome assembly JAEEGJ01 (sample SAMN16246546, study PRJNA631951) | gut metagenome | biome: gut microbiome; feature: rumen; material: RS-attached | host: Bos | place: Iran: Karaj | collected 2018-10
CAATCTCGTCGATGAATATAATACAGGGTGATTTCTCCTTGGCCTGGCGGAACAGGTCGCGCACACGACTGGCACCCACACCTACGAACATCTGCACTAAGTCCCTTCCCGACATCTAGAACAAGGGTACGCCGGCTTCACCGGCCACGGCCTTGGCCAACAAGGTCTTACCCGTTCCCGGAGGACCTACGAGCAAGGCACCCTTGGGAATCTTACCGCCCAGCTCGGTGTATTTCTGTGGGTTCTTCAGGAATTCCACGATTTCCTGCACCTCCTGCTTGGCACCTTCCTGTCCGGCCACGTCCTTGAACGTGATGTTCAGGTCGCCGCCTTTCTCATACATCTTGGCTTTCGACTTGCCCACGCTGAAGATACCGCCACCGCCGGCACCTCCTGTTCCCATACGGCGGAACAGGTAGATCCAGAACACGATGAGGAATATCCAGAACAGGTTGTTGAGGATAAACGTCGTGATATCGCCTGTATTCTTGTTGTCGTAATCGAAATCGCCCTTGAACTTGCCTTCGGCACGCTGCTTGTCAACGAAGGATTCTATCTGGTCAACGCTGCCGAACTGCACCTTCACAAAGGGATTCGTGCCCACCTGCTGCGTGCCGGCCTTGAAGACTTCGCGGATATGCTCGGGCTTCACATACATCTGAAGCGAGTTCTCCGTCTTGTTCACCACAATCTTCGAGGCATAGCCTTTGGCAACCAGCGTCTTGAACTGTTCGTAGGAAACCTCCTTGCTGACCGAACTGTTCTGGCCTACCGAGTCACTACTGGTAAAATATACCGCAATGAGTCCCACGAGCACCAGGATGTAAATCCAGCTCATGTTAAACTTCGGCATCTTCGGTTTGGGGTTATTTTTGTCTTGTTGTTCCATGCTCTTTAAAGTTGATTTTAGTCCAGGTCAGGAATGCGGGTGATCTTGGCATCCTCCCAGAGCGTCTCCAGATTGTAGTATTCGCGCACGTCGGGTAGGAAGATATGTACCAGCACATCCGTGTAATCCATCGCAATCCATTGTGCATTCTCGCGGCCCACCACATGGACGGGCTTCTCACCGGCCTTCTCGCGGGCAAACTCCTCCACAGAGTCGGTGATGGCATCCACCTGCGTAGGGGAATTGCCTGTGCAGATCACGAAATAATTGCAAATGGCACCTTCGATGCCCGACAAATCGGCCACTACGATGCTGTGGCCCTTCTTTTCTTGAATACCTTTTGTAATCGTCTCTACTAATTCTTTTGTCTTTACCATTTAGTACATTATATATAATAATGGCACAAAGGTACACCTAATTCGCGGAAAATCATCAAAAATGAAGATTTATTTGTTTTTTTTTAGGAAAAACTTTGGTAGTTCCAAAAAAAGCAGTACCTTTGCAACCGCATTTCGGAAAAATGCAGCACAGATTGGGGTATGGTGTAATGGTAACACTGCAGATTCTGGTCCTGCCTTTCCTGGTTCGAGTCCGGGTACCCCAACTTAGAGAGGATGTGTCTATTTTGACACACCCTCTTTTGCGTTTTATACAATTCTCTCCTTGGTGACAAGGCTTGCCAGTTGGACGGAATTCCTCACCCCGTACTTGGCCAGCAGACGCTTGCGATACCAATTTACGGTTTCGGTGCTTAGATTCATGCGGTCGGCTATTTCAGGATTCGTGCGTCCCTCACAGATGAAACGCAGAATATGATGTTCCACGGTCGTGAGAATGACTGCATTGGCGCTGCCCTCGCGGATGATTTCCCTGACAGTCGGACTGATGTATTCCAGTCCTTTCCATACCGTTTGGATGGCCGTTGTCAGTTCTTCGATGGGTGCACTTTTCAATACGTAGCCGTGAACACCGCTGTCAAGCATCCGCCGGATCATGCTGTATTCATCGTGGATGGTGACAGCCAGAATCTTCACCTTGGGGTATTCTTCTGTGACCCATTGGCAGAAGGCCGTGCCGTCGCCGTCGGGCATGGAGATGTCGAGCAGCAACACGTCTGGTCGGCGCTCCCTCAGAGCTGTCCGGCATTCGGCAAGCGTTGTGAAACTGCGGCTCACGTAGATGGTCTTGGACCGATTGATGGCATCGGTCAGTCCCTCGTTGAGCATCGTATGGTCGTCCACGATATATACGTCTATACGATAATTCTTCATAGCGGTAGTGATATGTTGATTTCCGTTCCGTCGTTCTCGTTGGCAACCATGCGTATGGTGCCGTGGTAAGGTTCGATGCGCTCCCGGATGTTCTGCATCCCCATGCCGTCCGTCTTGTCGTTCCCGATTCCTTTTCCGTCGTCGTTCACGGTCAGCGTCACCTCATGGGCATCTTGCATCAATTGGATGCCAATGTGGTTGGCCCGGGCATGTTTCAGCGCATTGTTCACCAACTCGTAGGCACAGCGATAGAGCACGAGTTCTCGGTCTTTGTCGAGCAGGATGTTACCAACCGCTATGAACCGTGCTCCTGGTACCGAGAGGGTAAAGTCGTGCAGAGCCGGGGCAAGCCCCTTGCGAAGCAGTTCCTCTGGCAACAGGTGGTGTGAAACGCGGCGCAGTTCTGTGTGTGTGGCATCGAGCAACGGCAATACGTCATCTTCCCCAGCTTCAATCTTCAGTCGCAACAGCGACAGCATGCCGCCCAGCGAGTCGTGCAGGTCACGTGCCAGAATGCGGCGTTCCTTGGTCTCTGTCTCTAATGCTACGCGAGCGGCAAGCAACGCCTTTTGTCGGCGGTGGGCCAGATGGCGATAGACGAACATCACCGCCAGCAGCATGATAAGGCCGATGGCAGCGGCCAGCAACCAAAGGTGCAGCCTGCGCTCCTGGGTCATGGCTGCTATCTTGGCCTCCTTCTTCTCCGTCTCGTAGATTACCTCCATCTGCGACAGTCCGCTCTGGTAGTGCTCTGTGGCATAGCGGTTCATCAGGTCGTAGGTCTTCTGCATGTATTCGCGCGCCTTGTCTTTCCGGCCTAATTCCATATAGATTTGTGCCAGCAGCATGTAGCTGTCCTTGTCGCTGATGGTGGCGGCCGAGTCGGCATGGACACTCTGCAGCCCATAGTGGAGGGCCTGCTGCCAATGGCGGTCGGCCATAGCCACCATCGTGTTGGCGGCATAGATGTCGAAGCGGATTTCACCCATCAGTTCTTCGTTCACATGGTTCAGGGCCTCCTGTGCAAAGGCACGGGCTTTGGGCAGGTCTTTGTGGCCATCCATGAGATACATCTTTGCCATCGAGGCCAGTATCTCGGCATAGTCGTTTGGTTCTTCGTCGCGATGGGCGTGGTAGTAGTCGTAGGCAGGGAGTAGTATGCCCCTTAGCTGGTTGTAATCGCCTTTGTCGAGGTATATTTTGCTCAAGCCCTTGCGGGGCAAGGCCATCATCAGCGAGTCGCCCGAGGCCGTTCCCGTCTTGATGGCCCGCAGGTATTCCTGTTCGGCCTTCTCATTGTTGCCCATGGTGAGCCATAGTTCAGCCACGTTGTGATGGAGGATGGTCTGCGACTCTTTCCAGTCGTATTTCTCGAAGATGGGGAGTGCCTTCTGGTAGTATTCGATGGCTAGCAGCGCCTTGTCCTGCAGGTTGTACAGGTTGCCCAGAGCCCCGTAGATTTGTGATAGGTTGTCGTCGATGTCGCGCTCTGTGTATCGTTTGTCGCCACGCATCGAGTCGGTGACGGCAAGTGCCCGGAAGAAGTGTCGCTCGGCTTCCTCGTACTGCTCTTTGCCATAGTGCTGCAAGCCTAAGTGGTAGAGGGCACTCTCGCGCATGTTCAGGGCGTTCATCCTATAGGTCAGCGCCAGCATCTCGTGGCAGTAGCGATTGTGCTTCTCGCTGTCCTTGCCTAAGTAGCCGCGAATCAGGGTGTGGTAACAGTCCATGCGCTCGCGTTCGGTCAATGGTTTTCCGCTCTTGAGTACCTGCTCGGCGGAGTCCACCTTCGTATGGCGATGGTCTGTGTAGGCACTTGTCATCAGACCCTGCATGAACAGCAGGGCCGACAACAGGATCTTGAGTGTGCTTGTTTTCGCCATTTGAGGTCTGTTTGGCTACAAAGATAGGCATTTATCCTCATATAACACCACCCAAATGGGTGGAAATTTCGGCCCTTTGACGTAAATCCACCCATTTGGGTGGTTGGTGTGCCAACTAAATTGCTTAACTTTGGACAAAGTAATTGTAAGACTATAACAGTAACACTTAAATTTCAAAGTATGAGAAAAAAGAGAATTCTGATGCTTATGGCGATGATTTTCGCATTAAGCATGGGAGCCAGTGCTCAGGGCTGGCTGGGCAAGCTGAAGGATAAGGCCGTGGATGCTGCCAAGCGCACCGTGGAGCGCAAAGTGGAGCAGAAGGCTGAGGGTGCCGTCGATGACGCGACGGATTCTGACGCCTCGAGGAAGAGTAGGAAATCCAAGAGATCGGGCAACGGTGAGAATAATGATGGGGTGGAGCAGGAGGATGCCGTTGTAAGCCAGAATCAGAAGAGCGATTTCAAGCGCGGCAGCGTGATCATCTTCGAGGACGACTTCGCTAATGAGCAGATGGGAGAGTTCCCCTCTAAGTGGGACATCAGCGATGGTAGCCTGGAGGTGGCTTCCGTCAATGGCAAGAAGTATGCGCACAGCAATGCTTCAGGAGGTTCTGTGTTCTCTCCTCTGATGGAGAACATGAAGTCTTATCTGCCCGATGTCTTTACCCTCGAGTGGGAGGAGTTTATGTGCAAACCCGGTGATATAGACCAGATGGATTGGCATATCTTGTTCTATCAGGGTGATGACGAGACGGGCAATATCTATAAAATGTTTCGCCCAGGTAGTCCGGATGCTTACGGAAACTATTCATTCAGGAAGGGTGGCGGTTCTTCTGATAATGTGACTGGCGATTTGAAATGGGAAGATTTGGAGAAGTGTGTTAAACTTGGACAGTGGAACCATTTCGCTATCTCGTTCAACAAGCGTGCTTTCAAATACTATATCAATGGACAGCGTGTCATCAATCTGCCGAATGTGGCGGCTCCCAGTCGTTTTGAATTCCATGTTCAAGATGGATACCCGTATCGTGGCGTAGGTCATGTGATTCTCGCCAAGGGGGCTGCAGATCTCTATGAGCGCCAGACCACAGACCTCAGTGCCGTCGAGAAGGCCATTGCCGAGACAGGCAAGTTCGTGACCAACAATATCCTCTTCGAGACGGGCAAGGCGACGCTCAAGGCCGAGTCGATGGCGGAGATACAGAAGGTGGCCGACTATATGAAGAAGAACCCGACGGCCCGCTTCGAAGTGCAGGGCCATACCGACAATCAGGGTAGCGACGCTGTGAACGACCCGCTCTCGCAGCAGCGGGCTGAGGCCGTGGTGAAGGCACTCGAAGGCTTGGGCGTTGACGGCTTCAACCTGAAGGCTGTGGGTAAAGGTTCTCACGAACCCGTTGCCGACAACAAGACCGATGCAGGCCGTGCCAAGAACCGCCGTGTAGTGTTTGTCAAGCGCTGATTGCCGGTTTTTGCCATTTTGGTAACAGTCTTCTCCGTACACGTAAAAACATTTTTTACCCTCTATACCCTCTATCTTTCGCGTAAAGCTTTGTGGCTTAGCGCGTTATCGGTAGAGGGTATAGTTCTTAAACCCTCTATGATCCCCCTATCGAACCCCCTACTTTGGAGCATTTTTCTCGTTTTTTTGCGGTTTTTCTTGCATTTCCCTGAAATATTTGTTACCTTTGCAAGGTTAAAGGATTATGTAACGAAAAACACTTTACCAACCAAAAAATGAAGATTACCAAATTGAAAACGATGATGGGCGAGGCCCAGGGCCTGACTGCCGTCGAATTGGAAAAAATAGTGGAGCGTATGCGCTCCGAAACCACGAAAAAAACTGCTGAAACCATCAGAGAGGAAGCCCTGATAGGCCGGATGCAGATGAACCAGGGCGGTCCGCGCTACCTTCTGGAGCATAGCGACCGCCTGCCCTACGTTATCTTTGGAGCCACGTTCGGCAAGAGCGGCTTCGATGAAGTGAACGATGTGAATCCCTTATTGCTGCTCACCCTCGACTGCCCGGAAGGATTGCCGCAGGTGGAAGCGCTGAAGCGGCTTGTCTCGCAGGTGCCTTATACGCTGTTGTGCTTCGCGGGCGTGAGTGGCGTGACGCTGAAAGTGGTGGTCCGTTTGCCCGACGGTTTTCGGCCCGACGCGCTCACCGATGCACAGGCTAATGCCATTAGCATCTACGAGGCGCTTTCGGGAGGCCGCGTGGTGCCCGCGGTGCCGTCGCTGATGGCGGGTTGCCGCATGAGTTATGATGCGAATCTTTTTTACAATCCCGAAGCCCAGCCGTTGCCGGTGGTCTTTCGTGGAGGCGAGGCGGCTGTAGCTTATGGCGGAGCCGTGGCCGATGACGACGGCTCGGTGGAATATCCCGCCGAGGCCGAGCAGCAGCAGCGGATGAAAATGGTGTTGCAGACCTGTCTGCAGAAAGCCCTTTCTGAAAGCGAGGGCGACATGGACCATTGTCTGCAGCTGCTGGCCGACTATTGCGCCGCGGCGCATCTGCCCGAAGAAGGATGCGTGCGCCGCATTGTCTGGATGGCGCGCTTCCGCCAGCAGGGTGAAGACCTCGTGAGGAAAACCTTCCGTGCGGCCTATCAGAAGCCCCGCGAGGGACGCCCCCTCTCGCAGATGAACGAGAAGGAACGCATCATGCGCTCCATCGAAGACTTCCTGGGTCGCCGCTATCAACTGCGCTATAACGTGGTAAAACAGATGGTGGAATTCCGGCCTAACGACATGCGCTTCCTGCGGTGGCAACCGCTCGACGACCGTCAGCTCCGCTCCATCGTGGTGGAGGAGATGAAGGAAGGCGGAGAGAGTTGGATGAACGATATCCGCACCTATATCCAGTCGGCCCATGTGCCCGACTATAATCCTATTCTGGAATTCCTCTATAGCGTGGGTGAATGGGATATGAAAAAAGATTACATCGAAGACTTCGCACGGCGGCTGCCTACCGGTTACGACCGTTGGCCGCAGTATTTCCATCGTTGGTTCCTGGCCTTGGTGGCTCAGGCGCTCAACCTTTCGCGCGACTTCGGCAACTCCGTGGTGCCTATGCTCATTGGCGGACAGGGCATCAAGAAGAGCACTTTCTGCCGGAACATCCTGCCGCCGGCCTTGCGCGAATACTTTATGAACGACATCAAGATGGACAATGCCGAACAGGTGGAGCGCGTCCTGGGCCGTATGTGGCTCGTCTGTATCGATGAATACAACGCCAAGACCGACCGCGAACAGGCCAAGATCAAGCGTCTGCTGACCGAAAAGGACGTGCAGATCCGCAAGATGCGCTCCGACCAATATACGATGACGCCGCGCCTCTGCTCCTTCATCGCTACCACCAACGACACCACGCCATTGCCCTCCGGCGACGGTTCGCGCCGCTATCTCTGCGTGGAGGTGAAGGGTCAGGTGGACATGTCGTCGCCCATTCCCTACCGGCAGATGTTTGCCCAGGCCATGAGCGAACTCCGTGAGCGCGATTGCATCTACTGGTTCACCAGCGAGGACGAGCGTGAGATTCAGGCCCATAATGCCCATTATCAGCAGCAGTCGTCGCTCCAGCAGGTGCTCGAAGACATCTTTGAGCCTGCCTCCGAGCATTCGCGTCAATGGCACTGGACGGTGCTCCGCATCCAGCAGGAACTCGCCAAACGCCTGAAAGCCAAGGATGTACCGAATTTCCGTCAGTTGGGTACTACGCTAAAACAGCTGGGATGGCCTTATGGGGGTATCGACGGACATCGGGGCTATTATCTGAAACTGCGTTCTGTGTAAGTGGCAAAAGTGCCCTTTTTGTGCCTTTTGAACCTGAAATAGAGGGTTCGATAGAGGGTTCATAGAGGGTTTAGCGGCTAAACCCTCTATTGATAACCGTCTGGAATACAGTGATTTGTACGTAAAATAGATGGGATAGAGGGTTTAATTCCATGTTGTAGTGTGGAAGAGATGGCTGGAGCGGGTACAAACTAATTTACTTTGTACTTCATCCGATGATGTTTTGTAGGCCATTTGATGGTGTTTTGAGGTACAAACTAATTTACTTTGTAGTCCCGCTGATGATACTTTTCAGCAGAATCATACATCAGAATCAAAATAATTGATTATATTTGCAAACTAGAAAACAAAAACAACTATGAGCATAAGAATTAAACTTCGTAAAAACGAAATCAAGAGTAACAAGAACTACGGCCAGTATTTTGCTGAGACCGTGAGTATGGGAACCGTTGGCGTGGAGCAGCTGGCCGAGGAAATCAGCCGCAACTGCACGCTGAAGTCAAGCGATGTGCAGGGGGCAATCATTGCCTTGCAGGAGGTGATGGCCAACCATCTGCAGAGTGGGGAGACCGTGGTGCTTCCCGGCATCGGCAGTTTTTCGCTTTCGGCAGAAAGCAGCGGCGCGGAATCGCCGAAGAAATTCAGCCTGCAACGCCACATCCGCGGCATCAAGTGCCGCTTCCGTCCGTCGGGCAAGCGCCAGGGCGGGAAGAACGGCCCTATCGTCTATGACCTGGTGGGCGATGCCAAGGTGGACTGGGTACCTCTTTATAAAAAGGGACGGACGGATGAATAAGGCAGAAAAAGAAAAATCAGAAAACAGTCATCATGATGAAAAAGATCGTATTGATATTGTTTGCCGTGCTGATGAGCGGAGCAGCAATCGCCCAGACTGAGAGCACCGGCGTGAAGAGGAAGAAAGTAGGCGTGGTGCTGAGCGGCGGTGGCGCTAAGGGCATGGCCCACATCGGCGTGCTGAAAGTTCTGGAAAAGGCGGGCATTCCCGTGGATATCGTCACCGGCACGTCGATGGGAAGCATCATCGGCGGACTCTATGCCATCGGCTACAATGCCAATGCGCTCGATTCAATGGTGAGGGTGCAGGACTGGACCTACGTGATCAGTGACCGTGAGGACTTGCGCCGCCAGAGCTTGAGCGATCGGAAGAAGCAGAACACCTATTTCTTTACGACAGGCATGACCATCGGCAAGCGCGACAAGAATGCCGGCGGTTTCATCAAGGGTAAGAATCTGGCCGAACTGTTCCAGCAGCTTTGTACGGGCTATACCGACTCACTCGATTTCACCCGCGACCTGCCCATCCCGTTCGCCTGCGTGGCAACGAACATCATCGACAACTCGGAGGTGGATTTCCATAGTGGGCGGCTGGCGCAGGCCATGCGTGCCTCGATGGCTATCCCGGCAGCCTTCTCGCCTGTGAGAATCGGCGACAAGGTGCTCGTGGACGGCGGACTGAAGAACAACTATCCCGCTGACATTGCCCGCGAGATGGGGGCCGAGATTATCATCGGTGTCACCGTGCAGGGCGCTCCGAAGGTGGCAGAAGACATGGGTGGCACGATGAGTATCATCAGCCAGATTGTGGATGTGAACTGTAAGAATAAGTATGATGAGAACCTGGCCATCACCGACCTGCACTTCCGTGTGGATACGAAGGGCTATGGCTCAGCCAGTTTCACGCCAGCAGCCATCGACACGCTGATTCGCCGCGGCGAGGAGGAGGGCATGCGCCATTGGGATGCCATCATGGCCCTGAAGGAACGCATCGGCATCAGCAAGGATTTCCGGCCTACGATCCTGAATCCGCTGCGTCCGCGGGTGTTCACGGAGAAACAGCGCGTGACGGGATTTACGTTTGAGAATATGACGCCCCAGGCAGAGCGGTTCATCCGCCAGAAATATAATCTCTCGAAGACGGACAGCATCGATGCCAAACTGGAGCAACAGCTCACCACGACGATGCGCGTGGACCTGTTCTATCAGACCGCTGAGTGCCGGCTGATGCCTGAAGGTGACGGCGTGCGCGTCATCCTTTCTGCCGGTAACCGCAAGTCGGTACAGTTTAATGCAGGTTTCCGTTTTGATACAGAAGAGTATGCTACCGTGCAGCTGGGACTCGACATTCCGCTGAAGACTGCCATACCCGTCAGTACGGATTTCACGCTGCGACTGGGCAAGCGCCTGAAGGCACGCGCCGAATTGATGGTCCATCCGCGTAGTTTCACACGTCCTACCGTCAGCTTCGAGTTTAACCGCAGCGACGTTGACATCTATATGGAAGGCGACCTGGCCTATACGATTCTCTACAATCAGTTCAAGGGAGACTTCGTTCCCATCAACTTCAATCTGAATAACTTCAACCTGCAAGTGGGGCTGCGCTGGGATTTCATGCACTATCGCAACAAGCTCGGGGCAGAGGGCTCTCCACAGGTAACGCTTGAGAACGAACATTTCTTCAGCTACCGGGCTCGGCTGAACTACAATAGCGAGGACAACTGGACGTTCCCCACACGAGGTTCGCGCTTCAGGGCTGAGTATGCGTATGTAACCAACAATCTCGCGCAACTGAACGAGCGGGCGGCCGACGGCTCCATAGCAGATAAGAGAACCGGAATGAGCGAGGTAAGCGGCGACTGGCGCAGGTCGTTCACCTTTGGCAAGCGCTTCACGCTTCAGCCCATGGTCTATGGACGTCTGCTTTTCGGTCCCGTCGTTCCACCTGTCTTCGGCAATGCGGTGGGAGGTGAATGGTTTGGCCACTATGTGGACCAGCAGATGCCGTTTGCCGGCATAGGCTACATGGAGTACGTGAGCCATCATTTCATCGGCGCACAACTTCAGGCCCAGGAACACATCGGACAGAACAGCTATGTGCTGCTCCGCGTGGCCGGTGCGCAGCATGCCGACAAGTTAAAGGAACTGCTGGACTACCGTACGATTCTCGGCATTCAGGCGGCTTACTATTACAACACGATGTTTGGCCCCATCGGTGCCTCCATCGGCTATAGTAACCGCTCCAAGAAACCTACTTTCTTCCTGAATCTCGGATATGAATTCTAAAGAATTATGAAGAAATCCAACCGCAAACTATTATTGGTTATCCCAACATTGTTGGTGGCCACGATGGCCTCCGCCCAAATCCGTCATGGCCTCGCCATTGATTTTGGAAAGAGCCATATGGAGGATACCACGCGTGTGACTAGATTCAGCGTGGGTGTGACCAGCCATACTGACACATTGAAAGGTGTGCAAGCCAATATGTTGTCAAACTATGCCGGATGCGTGAATGGCCTCCAACTCTCAGGCTTTTCCAATATTTCAACTTCTCCTATGCGGGGAGCGCAGTTCAGTAGTGTCACGAATATCTCGATGGGCGTGGAGAAAGGACTTCAGGCTGCTTCTTTGCTCAATGTCTCGTCAGGCTTGATGCGTGGCGTACAAATGAGTGCCTATAACTACGCAGAAGAGCTGAACGGCTTGCAGTTAGGTGTGTTCAATGTGGCGAATTCCCACCCCAAGGGCTGGCAGGTAGGTCTCATGAACTATTCTAAAGATAATGGTGGCCATAAGATTGGTCTGGTGAATGTGAACCCTGAGACCACCATCGACTTCATAGCCTATGGCGGCACCAGTACAAAACTGAACACCGCCATGCGCTTCCGTAACAAGAGTACTTATAACATCGTTGGCCTTGGAACTCACTTTATGGGCTTCAAAGAGGACTTTTCAGGTGCCATCTTCTATCGCTTGGGACAGTACTTCCATATTTCTCCAAAATTCTCGCTCAGCGGCGACATCGGCTATTACCACGTGGAGACCTTCAAGAAGAACAGTGAGGACGGGCCTTCACGCCTTTTCTCCATACAGGCACACCTGAATGCCGACTATCAGCTGACGCGCAACATAGGCTTGTTCGCATCGGTAGGCTATGGCGATACCCGCTATTACTATCATGAGCAGAAGTATCGGAACCGCTTCCTCGCTGAGGCCGGCGTCACGTTCCGCTATCCGCACAACGCCAATCGCCAGACGTCTGTGGTACATAGAAGTGAAGACACGGCACCTGCCGACTCTCTCATGGCATTGGGCTTGGGCAAGAAACATCCATGGTGGGCCCTGGCGCAGGTGACGGGCGTAAATGCCTTTGTGCATTTCTTCGACCGTTTCGTGACCAATCAGGACTTTGCCCAGACCACGCTCCATACCTGGGGTGAGAATTTCAAGAACGGGTTTGTGTGGGACAATGACCAGTTCTCCACCAACCTCTTCATGCATCCCTATCATGGCAATCTCTATTTCAACTCTGCCCGTGCTCAGGGGCTGAGTTTCTGGGAATCAGCTCCTTTGGCCATGGTAGGATCCTTGGAGTGGGAGTTCCTTGGTGAGATTGAGCCGCCCGCACTCAACGACCTGATTGCCACCACCTTCGGCGGCATCTGTATCGGTGAAATCACCAACCGTATCAGCCGTATCTTCCTGGATGACTCCAAGCGTGGCTGGCAGCGCTTCTGGCGGGAACTGGGAGCCACCATCTTCAATCCCATGGGTGAGTTGAAACGCATTGCAACCGGTGATGCCTGGACGGTGCGCCACAATCACTACCGTTACCACGATTACAACCGCAATCCCGTGGAAATATCCATTTCTTTAGGCGACCGCTATCTGGCAGACGAAGGAAATCTCTTCAAGGGCGAGCAAAACCCCTATGTCAGTCTCGCGGTGAAATATGGCGACCCAGTGAACGAAGATGAACACAATGCCCCTTACGACTTCTTTGAAACAGAACTCGTTTTCGGCCTGTCCAAAAATCAACCTATTCTCAACCAGATACACCTTTTGGGACGCCTCTGGAGTATGCCAATGATAGAGCGGAAGAACATCAGGGCAGAATTTGGATTGTATCAGCACTTCGACTACTTCGATTCCAAGCCTGTGAAGGATGGTTCCGACCTGACACCTTACCGCATCAGTGAGGCTGCTGCCTTCGGTCCTGGCGCTGTCATACAGATGCCTGAGGTGGGTATGATTTCACGTCTGGAGCAGCGTATCTTCCTTAACGGTATCTTGCTTGGCGGCACCAAGAGCGACTATTACAACGTCATCGACCGTGACTACAACATGGGCAGCGGTTTCAGCGTGAAGACGAAAACACACATGGAACTGCGTCACTTCGGACGCTTCATCCTCAATGCCCACTACTATCGTATCTACACATGGAAGGGCTATGATCCGGATACCGACCTTTCGAGTCTTACAGAAGATGAAATGCTGCACCTCAACTCACAAGGCGATAAGGGAAATGCCGCACTGCTCGTCATTAACCCCATCACCGTGTTCGATATTGCCAAGAACTGGAGTATCGAACTCTCAGGTTCTTACTACTCGCGCCGTACCCGTTACAAATACTACGACGACGTGAAGGCAAATACCTTTGAGGTGCGTCTTGGCCTCGCCGTTCATCTGTAAATAATTGGTGGTTTCATATTTTTTAGTTATCTTTGCGCCGTGAATTAGACAATAGAATAATGAGACCATTGATTAAGTGGATAATGATGGCCGTTTTGGCATGGGTGGCCATCGGGGATGTACAGGCCCAGGCGATGACCCAGGCTGAACGCAGGGCTAGGATGGACAGTGTGCTTGCAGCCCGTTATTATCGCACACCTTACGATACGAATTTCGTGGCACGTCCTGAAGGAAGACTGACGCTGAAGGTGAGGATGAACCAGACGGGCAACTCCTTTCATGCGAAGGGAACCATCGATGGTATTCACGAGAAGGCTGACCTCAAAACTGGCCATAAGACTACTTTCTCACTGGCTGCCATATACAGGGGAATCGGTGTCGGGGTTGCCATCAATCCTGCTAAATGGAAAGGGGTGTACAAGGATTATGAGTTCAATCTCAACTACTACAGCAGCCGCCTGAGTCTTGATTTCAGTTACCAACGGTCGGAATCGCTGGCTGGAGATGTCAATCGTGGTGATCATCTGTCGCGATTGGAGAAGGGCGTTCTCACGTTGAAGGTTGCCAACGTGGCAGCCTACTATACATTCAATCATCGGCGTTTCTCCTTCCCGGCTGCCTTTACGCAGAGTTACATCCAGCGCCGTTCGGCAGGCTCCTGGCTGGTAGGCATCAGTTATCAGGGTGGTAGCATCAAGACTAACGATGCGCTGAAAGAGAGGAATCCCAATGCCCCTGACGTGCGCATCTATGTGGGGCATGTAGGCATTGGCGGTGGCTATGGCTACAACTGGGTGCTCGGCCGTAAATGGCTGCTCCATTTCTCCATGCTGCCTACTTTTGTGGTTTATAACCGCAACAATATGACGGTCAACGGTGAGCATAGAAAGGCGAAACACATTCGCTTTAACATGATTTTCAATGAGCATGTTGCTATCGTCCACAATTTCTCATCACGCTATTTTGCCGGTGCTACCTTGGTGATGAACAACTCGGTCTTTGATGACGAAGCAGTTGTCGTCAATCAGAATAAATGGCGCGCCCGTGCTTTCTTTGGGCTGAGATTGTAGAGTTTTTTTGTTTTTTATTTCGCGAAATCAAATTATTCTCTTATCTTTGTAGCCAAAAGTTCTATTAATCAAAAATTGACAAAAGATGATCGGGACACAAGAGATTATCCTCATCGCACTCGTTGTGCTGCTGCTTTGGGGCGGCAAGAAGATTCCTGAGCTGATGAACGGCCTGGGAAAAGGAGTGAAGAGTTTTAAGGACGGCATGAACGGCAAGGACGATACTCCGGCAGAGGACAAGAAGGATGAGCCAAAACCATAAGGTAGGGGAGCCGGGGGAAGCGGGCAGCGAGCCTGCTACCTTCTGGGAGCACCTCGACGTCTTGCGTGGGGAGATTATCCGTATGTTGGCGGCTGCCGTGCTGATGGCTGTGGTGTGCTTCTGCCTGAAGGATGTGCTGTTTGAAATCGTACTGGCTCCGAGTCGGTCGGATTTTATCGTCTATCGGTTGCTGGGTACAGAGCCGTTTGATATCCATCTTATCAATACGGGACTTACTGAGCAGATGATGGTCCACCTGAAGGTGGCTATGGTGGCCGGCATATTGGTGGCTTCACCCTATCTGCTCTATCTGCTGTTCAGGTTCGTCTCGCCGGCGCTCTATGAGAATGAGCGGCGCTACAGCGTGAGACTGACGCTGGCTGCTTATCTGATGTTCCTGGTGGGCGTGTTGGTGAATTATCTGTTGATTTTCCCCTTGACAGTCCGTTTCCTGGGCACTTATCAGGTGAGCACGGAGGTGGAGAACATGCTGACGGTGAGTTCCTACGTGGATACGCTGCTGACGATGTCGCTGATGATGGGCGTGGTGTTTGAGATTCCCGTGGTGTCGTGGATGATGGCCAAGTTCGGACTACTGCGCTCTGAATGGATGAGGCGCTACCGCCGCCATGCTATTGTGGTGGTGCTTATCGTGGCTGCCATTATCACTCCGTCAACCGATATCTTTACGTTGCTGATTGTTTCGCTGCCTATCTGGCTGCTCTATGAAGGGAGTATCTTCATCGTCAGAAGTCAGGAGTGAGGGCATGAGTGTATAGTTTTGACAATACAAACATTATGAAAATATGCTGAGGAAAATTAGAATCGTATTGGCCTCCATCGTGATGGTGCTGATAACGTTGTTGTTTCTTGACTTTACCGGCACGCTTCATCATTGGCTCGGCTGGTTGGCCAAGATCCAGTTCCTGCCGGCTTTGCTGGCTTTGAACGTGCTGGTCGTGGTGGCGCTTTTGGCACTCACACTGATTTTTGGACGTATCTACTGTTCGGTGATTTGTCCGCTTGGTATCTTGCAGGACGTGATTCACCGCATAGGCAGGAAGCCTAACCGCCAGACCTACTCCAAGGAGAAGCGCTGGCTGCGCTATGGCGTGCTGGTTGTTTTCGTGGTGGCTTTCTTTTTAGGCATTAATTCGCTGGTGGCTTTGCTGGCACCTTACAGCAGTTACGGACGTATTGCCCAGAATCTGCTGCAGCCTCTTTGGATAGCCGGTAATAATGTGCTGGCCTATCTGGCAGAGCATTCCAACAGTTATCGGTTCTATAGCGTGGATGTATGGATCCGCTCGCTGCCCACGTTCATCATTGCAGTCGTAACGTTGGTGCTGCTGGTGGTTTTGGCTTGGCGCAATGGCCGTACTTATTGCAATACCATCTGTCCGGTGGGAACCATTCTGAGTTTCTTCGCCCGTTTTTCCTGGTTGAAGATCCGCTTCGACGAGGATAAGTGTAAGAAATGCGGAAAATGTGCGCGTAACTGTAAGGCTTCGTGTATTGATTTCAAAAACATGACCGTGGATTACAGCCGGTGTGTGGTTTGCGGCGATTGCTTGGAGCAGTGCATTTTTGACAGTCTGCATTATGCGGGGGCGAGGGGTGGTAATTCTAGAAATTCTAGTAGTTCTAGTAGCTATAGAGAATCTAGTAGTTCCAGGGATTCTAGTGATTCGGCTGATGAGGGGCGCCGGTCCTTCCTGATTGGGGCGGCCTTGGCTACTACGGCTGCGGCATTAGCCCAGGAAAAGAAAAAGGTTGATGGCGGTCTGGCCGTGATTGAAGATAAACTGGAGCCTGTACGCCATACGCCTATCACTCCTCCGGGTTCTCTCTCTGCCTCAAATATGCAGAAACGTTGCACGGGCTGTCAGCTATGTGTCTCAGAATGTCCGAACGACGTGCTTCGTCCAAGCACGGATCTGATGAAACTGATGCAGCCCACGATGAGTTATGAGCGTGGCTACTGCCGTCCGGAATGTAACCGCTGTTCGGAAGTTTGTCCTGCAGGTGCTATTCAGCCCATCACGTTGGCAGATAAGTCGAGCACGCAGATAGGCCATGCGGTCTGGGTGAAGAAGAATTGTATTCCCGTCACCGACGGTGTGGAATGTGGCAATTGTGAGCGCCATTGTCCGGTAGGCGCCATTGAGATGGTGATGCTGGATGAGAACGATGAGGAATCGGTGCTGATTCCTACGGTCAATGAAGCTCGTTGTATAGGCTGCGGCGCCTGTGAGAATCTGTGTCCGGCCCGTCCGTTTGCGGCTATTTACGTGGAGGGACACGAAGTTCATAAAACTATTTAAGGAGGAACAGTTATGGCAAAGAAGATAAACAGAAGAGATTTCCTGAAGATATTCGGCGGAGCCACAGCCGGGGCATCAACCTTGTTGGTGGCCTGCAAGAAGAATCCGCAGCAGACGACTGCCAGTCAGCAGGAGCCACCGAAGGACAAAATGACGATGCGCGTGAATCCCAATACAGGCGATAAGGTATCGCTCCTGGGGTATGGCATGATGAGGCTCCCAGTGGTTGGTGGCGGCACGGAACGTGATCATCCTGATGCAGACATAGACCAGGAAATGGTGAATAGGCAAGTGGACTACGCCATTGAGCACGGTGTGAACTATTTTGACACGTCACCAGCCTATTGTCAGGGACGTTCGGAGAAGGCAACAGGAATAGCCCTGCACCGTCATCCGCGCAACAAGTTTTTCGTGGCCACGAAACTTTCCAATTTCTCGCCCGAGACCAGAACCCGCGCAGCCAGTATTGAGATGTTTGAAAACTCGCTGAAGGAGCTGCAGGTAGATTATATCGACTATTTGCTGCTGCATGCTATCGGCGGTGGTAGGGATGCCGAAGAGGAATTCAATACCCGGTTTATGGACAACGGTATTCTGGACTGGCTGGTGGAACAGAAGAAGAAAGGCCGCATACGCAACCTTGGCTTCTCCTATCATGGCGATATTGCCATCTTCGACCAATTGCTGAAATGGATGGACGAAGGGAAGTACCATTGGGATTTCGCACAGATAGAACTCAATTATCTGGACTGGGAATGGGCTGATGAGATTAACGACAGCAATACAGACGCAAAATACCTGTATGATGAATTGCAGAAGCGCAACATTCCTGCGGTTATTATGGAGCCGCTTTTAGGCGGTCGTCTGGCCAATGTGCCTGACCCTGTGGTGGCTAAGATGAAGCAACGCCGTCCCGAAAGCAGTGTGGCCTCTTGGGCTTTCCGCTATGCCGGAACGCCAGAGAAAGTGCTTACCGTCTTGTCGGGTATGACCTATATGGAGCATCTGCGGGAGAATATCCGTACTTATGCGCCGCTGGAGCCTATTACCAAGGAGGAGAACGAGTTCCTGCTGAAGATTGCGGAGGATATCTATAATCAGAAGAATATTCCCTGCAATGAGTGCAATTACTGTATGCCTTGCCCTTACGGCATTAATATTCCCAGCATCTTCGTGCATTATAACAAGATGATTCGTGAGGGAAATATGCCTTCCAACAAGCAGAATCCAGAATACCGCAAACAGCGGAAGGCTTTCCTTGTGGGTTACGACCGGAGCGTGCCGCGTCTGCGTCAGGCTGACCATTGTATCGGATGCGGCCAATGTGTGCCGCATTGCCCGCAGCGCATCGATATTCCCAAGGAGATGCGCAGGATTGACACGATGGTGGAAAACCTGAAGCGCGATGGCAAGGTAAAAGACTTGGAATTCTGAAATGAAAAATCCCGGAAGCTCAGAGCATCCGGGATTCTTTTTATTCTTTGTTTTCTGCGTCGATGGCTTTGATTTTCTGCTTCACCAGTTCGCAGTCGTCTTTCAGTTTCTGCACCTTGCGGTTCATCTCGTCAATGAGGGAGTTGCCCTTCTTGGAACTGGCATTGAGGAATCCGAGGTTATTCTCGTAAGTCTGAATTTCCTGTTTCAATCCCTCATAGCGGCGCATCAGTCGGGCGCGCTCATTGTCGAGAGCATCGCTGCCCTTGCCAGCCATTTGCTTGATGTTGCTCTTGAAGTTGTCAAGCCGTCTGCGGGCAATGGAGATATTCAGATCCTTGTAGAGCTTGTCAAGCACGGCATGATACTCGGCATACAGTTTATCTTTCTCCTTGAAAGGCACGTGGCCGATTTGCTGATATTCTTCCACCAGTTGCTGGACTTTCTCCTGAAGTCCTTCACCGGCCTCTTCGGCAGCCTCTTTCAATTGGGCGATAATGCCGCGCTTCTTTTCCAGGTTCTCGCGCTCAGCACTGCGTGTGCCTGCATTGGCAGCATTGCGGGCCTCAAAGAATTTGTTGCAGGCCGTGAGGAAGTCGTTCCACAGTTGGTCTCCCAGTTTCTTGGGAACCATGCCGATGGTCTTCCATTCTTTCTGCAAGGCAATCAGTTTATCGCTTGTGGATTTCCAGTCGGTGGAATCCTGCAGAGCCTGAGCCTGCTCCACGAGTTTCTGTTTCTTGGCAGCATTCTCGGCAAAGCGCTCTTTGAGCGACTTGAAATATTCAGCTTTCTTGCTGAAGAAATCATCGCAGGCTGCGCGGAAACGCTCGAAGATCTTGACGTTCATCTTCTGAGGTGCGAAACCGATGGTCTTCCATTCTGCCTGGATATCAATAATCTGCTTCGTACGCTTCTCCCAGTCGCCGGCACCCTTATTCTCCTCCTTGGCGATGGCTTCCACCTTCTCGCAGAGTTCCGTCTTGCGGGCCAGGTTGTCTTCTTCCTTCGAACGGATGTTCTCAAAGTGCTGCTGGTGCTTCTTGTTGATAACCGTAGATGCAGCCTTGAAGCGGCTCCAGATTTCTTCGCGCAGTTCTTTGCTTACGGGGCCTGTCTCGCGGAATTCCTGATGCAGTTTCTGCAACTGGTGGAATGCGCTGATGACATCTTCTTCCTCATCGAGTTTCTCGGCAGCCTCACAAAGACGCGTCTTGATTTCCAGGTTTTTCTTGAAGTCATATTCGCGGGCCTCGCTATTCAGCTTGAGCAGGTCGTAGAATTGTTCCACATAAAGCTGGTAGTTGCGCCAGAGCTCGTTGGCTTTCTCGGCAGGAACCTGTTTGATTTCCTTCCATTCCTGCTGGAGCTGCTTGAATTCCTGGTAGTTTCTGTTGGCTTCCTCAGGCGAGGTCACCATCGCTTTAATCTTCTCAATGATATCGAGTTTCTTCTTCAGGTTTTCCTGTTTTTCTTCCTCCTGCTGCTGGAAAAGTTTAGTGCGCTTTTCCTTCACCAGTACCATTTCAGCTTTGAAGGTCTCTTCTTCCTCGTCGGGAGCAACTACATATTTCTCGGGGTCACCGCCAGCGTCGAGATATGCTTTCTGCTCTGCTTCTCGCTGAGCAAAATGCAGTTTGTAGAACGTTGTCTTCAGGTAGTCAACTTCCTCCTTGGTCGGGTTTTCTTCCCCATGGGCCAGTTCCTTGAGGCGATCGATAACCTCACCCTTGGTGGCGTAAGACTTCTTTTCCTTGACTGGTTCTTCAGTCTGAGGAGTTTCTTCTGCCACTTCTGCAGGGGCTTCCTCTGGGGTTGCCTCTTCGGTCGCTTCTTCTGCTTCAACAGGTGCTTCAGGATCAACAGGCGTTTCTTCTGCTACTTCTGCTGGAGTTTCCTCTACAGGAGCAGTAGGAGCCTCCTCTGCAGGAACTTCATTTTCAACGGGAGTTTCAACTACTTTGTTTTCTTCCAACTGTGCCTCTTGGTTGAGGACGTTTTCTTGAGAGTCCATCATTTTACTGATTTTTAGGTTCGTGATTCAGGTTTGCACTACGTGTCATTAGGGCACATAGATTGTACAAAAGTAGTTAAACTTTTCGAATTGCCATAATTTTTGGGCAAAAATCTTAAAAAATCCTGCAAAATTTGTCGTTTTGCAGGATTTTCAAGCGTTATCTTATAATATTAAGGCTCCTATCTGCGGAGAATTTTCTTTCCGCCGATGACGACCACACCCTTATAGCTGCTGCTGACGCGCTGGCCCGAAAGGTTGAATGCTGCGCCCGTTTCCTGAGCGTGGCTGGCGGCGGTTTCAACAACGGATATGGCCGTAGCCTGCTGAACAGTGCCCATGGGGCTCAGGCCTCCCTGCTCGTTGACGGCCTGCACGCGGAAGACTTCTGCCGTGGCGGCATTCTGCGGGGCGCGTGCGGCAACGGGAAGCTGGAACTCGGTTTCCGTCTGGATGCTGACTACATCGTCGCCATTCGACACCACGTAGCAGATGGCGTATGGGACGGCCTCCCAGGAGAGCGTGTTGCCGTTTTGCGTCACCTGCGGAGCGGCTACAGGCTCGCAGAGCAGGTCGGGCTGCCAGTTGTCGGTGCCTCCCATCACGTTCTTGATGGTGTATTGGGCGGCTTCCTCGTCGGTCAGACGGTTCTTCACGCCGAAGGTCTCCATCTTCTTGCCCGTATCGTTGTCGGTGTAATAGTAGTAGCTCTCGCGCTGCGAAAGGTCAACGGGGTTGCCGTCGGCATCAACGGTGTTGTAGTCGGCCCAGAGCACGGGCAGTCCACCCATGGTGTTGTACCATCCTTTAGCCGGTATGTTGACGTAGGTCTTGGTGTTGATGAACACGGTCTTGGGCTCGCCGTGCTAGGGGCGTCCCAGCCACACGTCGGTGACGTTCACGCCGGGATGCTGGCGGATGACGTTGTTTTGGAACACGTAGCCCCATTTGGTGTCGGCGGTATGACAGGGAGCCACGATGTAGCCGCCGCTGGGGCGGTTGATTTCCAGCGTGTCGCCGTCGAGATAGACGTCGCCGCCGTTGTAGATGAAGTCAACGGCACCCTCGATGAGCGAATTCTTGATGTAGTGGCGGTTCTTCTGCGTGGAAGTGGTAATCCAGGTGTCCTGATAGGAGAGCAGGGCCACTTTGTTGAGGGCGATGCGGTCGCCGCCAGTGTTCAGGGCCAGTGCTTGCGGTCCGGCCTGCTTCTCGTGTCCGTATGAGTTCTCGAGGGTGATGTTCTCGAAGAAGCAGTTGTCGGAGTTGACCGTCACGGTGGCACCTATGCTGACGTGCACGGCGTTGGCACCTCCCGAGAGGGCATCGCTGGTGATGACGGCCTTGTCGCGGTTCTGTCCGATGATGTGCATGTAGGGCTTTGTCTTGGGAATGTCGACGTGTCCCTTGTAGGTGCCATTCTTGACGAAGATGAGCCATGGCAGACCGCGGCCTTCGGGTGCTGCGTCGATGGCTTCCTGCAAGGTCTGATAGCCTCCCGAACCGTCTTGTGCCACGATGGCGTCGTAGAGTCTGGGTGCCGGCTGCTGGCGCTCCATGGTGGTGAAGCTGATGGTCACCGATTCCACAGGCTCGTCGCTGCGGCTGAGGAGCACGCCTGCCGGCATCTCGAAGGTGTAGGATGTGGCGTATTCCAGCCCGCTGTACTTGAACACGGCGCTCTTGCCCGAGATGATGGGCTGAATCTGTTCGCCGTTGAGCATGGCAGCCCCCTGTCCGGCTTTCACCTTGTTGTCGAAGTTCAGGATGATTGACCCGCTGGCGCTGATACCAGTGGCGCCTTCTGCGGGATTGCTGCTTACGAGTGTGGCTTTCTGGCTGCCGCTGGCTATGGCATCGGCCAGGACATACACATCGGCGAGCATGGTGCCGTCGCGACTGTCGGATACGCCTGTCTTCTCTGAATTATAGTCGGGCATGAAGCGGATGTAAACGTGTTCTTGGTTGCTGGCTTCGGCAGGAAGTTCGAACTCCTGAGCATCCCATCCGCGGTTGGGAAGGCGGAAGGTGCCGAAGGTGGTGAAGTTCTCGCCGTCGATGCTGTACTGGGCGTAGTTGACGCTGTAGGCGTTGTAGTCGTCGCCCATGGCGGCAGAGAGTTTCAGGTTCTCGTAGCCTATCGACGAGAATGAGCACTGGAAGTACCATTTGTCGGCAATGGGTTTCCACACCCGGATGCAGTAGCGGCCGTTGGCCTTGCCTGCGGCCACGCCGTTGGCGAGCCATGTGCTGCTGGTGCCGTCGGCCTGGCGCAGTGTCATGATGCCGGCATTCTCGCTGTCGGCCTTATAGTCGGCAGCACGGTCGCTCTTGGGGGTGTCACTGTAGAAGTCCCAACCCACGATGAAGTCGGTGGCAGCGAAATTGGCGGTGACGCTTTGCTCGCCGTCCATTCTGACGATGCGTTCGGCGGCCGTGGAGTTGTCGTCCCAGCTGGTGAAGGTCATGATGCGGTTGTTCAGGGCGGTGAGTTTCACGTCGGTGCCTTCTTCGTAGTAGTGGATGCCGCCGACCACGTTGCCTTCGGGCTGGAACTGCACGAGGTTGGTATTTGCGCCGCCTTCAATCTGCAGGTTGAGCGGATAGACGTTGTTCTGCGTGTAGGTGGCAGTGAGTGATGTGTGCTGGGTTATTTCAAACTTATAAGTGCTCTCGGTTGAGACGGTTTTCCCCTCGGCGTCCACCCATCCGGCAAAGTGGTAGCCGAAGTTCTCGGTGGCGTTGACGGTGATCAGTGTGCCTTCGTCGAATTCGCCCCCCGCAGGGTTGCTCGAGACGTGGCCTGCGCCCTCGGTGCCCTGCTTGATGCTCAGGGTGTAGGAAGGCACGGCCTCGGGCACACCCTCCACGTCGCCTGTGACGACGATGTTGCCGAATCCGTACTCCTTGTTGTCGGCCAGGTTATAGACCTTGATTTTGATGACCAGTCCGGTCTCGTCGGTGGCAATTCCCGACAGGTCGTAGCTGCAGGCAGAGAACAGGCCGCTGTTGCCGTGTTCGGGGGTGATGCCCGCTGCCAGCGTTGTCTCGGTGCCTTTTGCCGTTGCGACGACGTCGAACTTTCCTCCGCTGGTTCCCCAGCGGCTGGCGTTGAATGAGAGCGACTTCGGGATGAATGTCAGTCCTTTCTTGGGAATGATGGTGAAGGTGAGCACATCGTCGTCGTTGACTGCGACATTGCTCTTCGAGGGCTTGTAGAGTGTCTGCAGGGCTGTTCCGGCAGCGCGCTGCGTGGAGACATTCAGTTTCCCGTGGTCGAAGGCAGCCACCTTGAAGAGGCCTTCGGTCTTCATTTCAGGCGATGTGGCATCGTCGGTGCCTTTGCCGAGCGGCCAGGTGAGCGTGAAGTCTTTCTCGCTGACGGGCTGCACCTCGCCGGCTTTCTCAGCGGTGATGCTGATCTCGTTGAAGCGCCATTGTGCAGTGGCATCGTTGGGAGCGATGAGGCGTACAATCACCAGGTCTTTGTTGTTGGCCGTCAGGTCAACGGTGCTTGTGTTGTAGATCCACCAGTTGGCTGCTCCGGCATAGCTGCCGGCATCGAACCACGTCTGTCCGCCGTCGGTGCTCACCACCATTTCCATGCTTCGGGCGTTGTTGTCGCCGCAGGTGAAGGCGAACGAGAACTGCACATTCTTATAGCCTTTGGTGGGGAAGCCGACCTCGATGTACTGGTTGTGCTGCGAGCCGTCGGTGTAGTCGGTAATGGCGTTGGGGTCCATGTCCTGATAGAGCGACATTATCTTGTCGCCGTTGTTGTCCATGATACCCCAGAAGCGGGTGCCCTTGGCCGATACATAGTAGTCGGTGACGGTGCCAACGCATTCGTTGGGCAGAATCTTGGGTAGAGCGGCGAAACCGTTCCATCCCACTTGTTTCCACTCTCCGTTGTTGGGCGTGTAAACATTGTCTACAGCGTCGTAGCCTGACGAGAATGTCCAGGAAGCCAGTCGCTCAGTGTCTGCTGAGGCCGTGAGCGGCAGCAGCGCAAGGAGTGCGACGAGCAGTCTTGAAAGTTTTGATTGTTTGTCGTGCATAACGGTTAGTTTGATTATTGTTTTTAGTTACTAATGTTTTTTGTCTGTCTGTTTTTACCTTAATATCTTCCTTACGGAACCGTCGGTCAGTCGCACCAGGTTGATGCCATGGCTCAGCGAATGCTGCTGTCTGCCGTCAATGGAAAAGTAGGCCACTGTCGTATTGTCATCCCCGATGGTGCTGCTGATGGCCGTGGATTGGGCGTCGAACGCCCTGCCGCTGATGGTGACGTCGCTCAGGCAGATGGTCTTGCCGCTGGCCTCGCCGTTGTACCAAGGATAGACGCGCAGCAATAGTTCTTCTCCGTCGTTTAAGGTGATTACGGGTGTGGATTCCACCAGCACAGGGTTGTTGGCCGTCATTTTCTTGCCTTCGAAGAGGGTGGTGCGGGTCTTGAAGTTGTCGGTGGAGTAATAGACGTGTGCGCACATGCCGTTGCCTCCGGCTCCGCACAGGAAGAGGCTGATGTTGCTAATCTTGAGGCTGTTGCCGGCATTGGGCTTCAGTCCGAATTGTATGTAGCGGTCGGGATTGTCGTCGATTTCGTTAGCTGGCCATGTGTCGCCGGTTATCAGGTTGCGCTGCATCTTGCGGCTTGCGTCGTAGCCAGTGCCTTCGGGCCATACGGTCTTGGCATTGGGATTGGCGTACCGCTGTACGTACATGTTGGAGTAGCTTTCGTCGATGACGGTGGCAGGACCGGTCAGTTCGCAGGCATCGTCTTTTTCCAGCCGCCAGTAGGCTTTCACGTCGGCCCCACCTTCGAGCACGACAGCCGTGGCCTTGACGGGAACCTCCACTTTTGTGCTGCCTTCGACGGTGATGACACCACTGTTGACTCCGCTTTCGGTCAGCACCATCTGGGCATAGAAAGTCTTGATGAGGGTGGAACTGGTGTAGTCGACGCTGAGCGAAGTCTGCCAGTTGGTTTTGTCGAACGACAGGAGGATGCCCTCGGTGGCGGTGATGGTGATGGTTCCGCTTTCGGGGGTCAGTCCGAATCCGTTCAGCGTGAGTTCCTTGCTCAGCGTCTGTCCCTTGTAGGCTTCGCCCAGATCGGCATTATCAGGCGATACGCTGAGGTCGGTGGGCAGCACAATGTCGTCGGCCAGGATGCCTTGACTCTTCATCAGGCGGGCACACTCGCGGGCCACGAGCAGGGCTCCCGTGGTGTTGAAGTGGGTGGAACCCTGTCCGTCGAACAGCTGGGCTTCGCACTTGTCGCGCGTTCCGTAGCTCAGATAAAGGTCGGCAGTGGCATTGGTCAGGTCGATGAAGTCGATGCCTTTCTCCCTGGCCAGCTGCTCTGCATGATAGGCGTAGTCCATCGTGTGATCGTCGGCAGCCAGTTTGGGGCCATCCACAGGACCGTTTTCCGTAAGGATTTTGTAGGAGTCGCCCAGATCGTGACGGCCGGCACGCGAGATATTGTTGCCGCTGAAGTAGCTGCGGCATACGGGCGAGCACACGATGGGTATGGCGCCGAGTGCGCGCGCTTCGTCGACGATTTTCGCGAGATTCTCCTTGTATGTAGTCGAGGGGATGGAACCGCGCTTTTCGGTCCACGTCTGGCCGATGCTCTCGTAGTAGGCCGTCAGTTGCAGACCGTCCATGCCGCTGTTCTTCTCGTCGTTGTGGGCAAAGGTGATGATTACGTAGTCGCCCTCCGAGACCTGTTTCTTGGCTGTCTGCCACAGTTCTTCATAGCCGCCGCGGCTGTCGCGTCCGCCTAGGGCATAGTTGATGCTTGTCCAGCCGTTGGTGAGGAAATTGCCGAAGTACATTCCCCAGCCGCGCGTCGGGGTCTGGTCTTCTTTGTAGTTGGCCATGGTGGAGTCGCCAAGTGTGTGCACTTTCTTGGCTGCGCTGGAGTTCAGCGCGAAAGCGAAGATCATTGCCACGAGAAGCGGCCAGAAATAAATTTTTCTCATTGTTCAGATTGTTTTTAGTTATACTTGATTTCTGTTGCAAAAGTATAACTATAAACTTAATAATACGGAATAAAAAAACGCCAGCCGCGGGGCAAAAAAGTTCCACAGAGGGATTTTTGACACAATTTTACCCCCTGCTGGCACTTCTGTACTCCGTGGGAGAAGTGCCCACGGAGGCCTTGAAGCACTTGCCAAAGTATTTGGGGTCGGTGAATCCGCAGCGGTAGGCAATGTCGGAAACTGGGTCGGCAGTAGTGGTGAGCAGTTGGCATGCGCGCTTGATGCGGGCTTCGCGCATGAAGTCGGCAGGAGTCAGACCGACGAGCGACTTCATCTTGCGGTTCAGTCCCGAGCGGCTTGTGGCTGCGGCGTCGGCCATGTCGCCGATGCTGGCGTCGGGGTCGGCTATATGCATTTCCACAAACCGGATGACCCTGTCCATGAAAATCGCGTCTTCTTTCTTGAGCGTGTGCTGGTCGCTGTGCGACGGGAGTTGCTCTCCGGCAGGTATGTCTATGTTGGCATCGGCATCGGCTTTGTTCTCTTGCTCTCTGGCAGCGCTGCTTTGTTCCACCAGCGCCAGGTATTTTTCCAGCGTCTCGTGCTGTCGGCGGTTCAGTCTCCTTATATATAAAAATGTGAAGGCAGCCAGGCCCACAATGGCGCTGACAATCAGCACGAGCAGCAGCTGGCCGTACCAGGCTTCCCAGAATGTGGGGTTGACCACAATGGTGAATGTGCGCAGATTGTCCACCCACACGCCGTCGCCGTTGGTTGAGCGGAGTTGCAGTTCGTAGCGGCCAGGCTCAAGGTTGGCAAACGAGGCTGCACGGTTGTGCCCTATGTAGTTCCAGTCGGTGTCGGCTCCCAGCCGGTAGGCATAGCTGATGGCTTCGGGGTTGCGGTAGTCGAGTGCGGCGAAATAGACCGTGAGGCTGCGCTCCTCGGGTGTCAGCTCTATCTGGCGGAGTGTGGTCGTGGCGTGGCTGGTGCCTCCGGCCGGAGTGTCGATGCCTGTAAGCACGATGGGTGGCGCGAATTCGCTCTTCCGGAGGAAAGCGGAAGGGAGGCTGATGCCGCCGTCGGTCAGGCAGAACACCCATCTGCCGTCGGGCAGCTGCTGCGGGTGTGCCTCTGAGAATTGGAATGACTCATGGAAAAAGCTGGCGTTGTAGAACCCGAAGGTGCCGCTGTCGGGTTGCAGGGTGAGCAACTGGTTGCTACTCACGACGACCACCTGCCCTTCGTGCCATGTCAGCGAGAGGGCAATGTCGGAGTTCAGCCCGTTCGACTTGTTGTAGTGGCGGAATTCCAGCCGGTCGGCCAGAATGTTGCTGGAGAGTATTTCGTTCACGCCGCCGCTTTCTGTGCTGACGAAGAATCTGTGGTCGGGAGTTTCGAGCACGTCCATCGTGGCATTACAGCTGAGGCTCTCCTTGCGGTCGGTCTCCTTGCGGTGGAGCCGGAACTGCATCTTCTGGATGTCGCCCGACGATGGAATCTGTCCAACCAGCAGTCCATCGGTGGTGGCTGCCAGCAGCGTGTTGTCGTGGGTGATGTGCAGGAAGCGTATCTGCTGAGGCATGTGTTGGGGCAGGTTTGCGAAACTGGAGACCGAAACGGCGCGGGCGGCGGGTTGCCCTTTCTGGCGGGGAAGGCACCACAGTCCGCCGTCCATGGTGGCAATCCAGAGTCGTCCCTGGCGGTCTTCTTTCAGATCGTAGATGTTGTGGCATGGCAGCGTGCTGGTGAGGTGCTCCACTGCGAACTGACTGCCTTCGGTCTCGCGCAGGCGAAAGAGACCATCGGGCTTGCTGCCCATCCAGTATGTGCCGTCGGAAGTCTGGGTGATGCAATAGATGGAGGTGCCGAAGGCGACGGGCGTCTTCGACAGGTGGCCGTCGGGCGTGACGTAGCCCAACAGCTGGTTGCCGCTGTCGAAAATGCGTAGCTTCTTGTCGTCTTTAGTGGCTGCCCAGTATCGCTGCTGCCTGTCTATGAACAGGGCTCTCAGCTGCGACGGGGTGTCGAGGGGAAAGGGCTTGGCAGGCCGGACGGAAAAGCTCAGCTTGAACACGTCTTTGGCGCAAAGCAGCCATAGGTTGCCTTGTCGGTCGGCCATGTAGAAGTTCACGTCGGTGAAGCGCTGCGGCAGCAGGTAGGCCGTGGGCGCGGTTCCTTCTTTCTCGTAGTAGAGTCCGCCGTCGGTGCCGATGGTCCACAGATAGCCGTTGGGGTCGCGATGGCGGACGGAATGATTTCTTGCTCCCTGTGACATTCGCCCTTTCGTGCTGCTGTTCAGCTGGCGGCTTTTGGCTTTGTCGGCCTCGTGGAAGGTGCCGTCGGACTGTCGGAACACGTACCACTCATCGTCGGCCTTCAGACAGATGCTGCCGTCGCTGTCGTCGAGTCTCATGTCGCGGATGCGGTCGGTGGGAATGGTGCTGCCGTCGCCAGCACGCGATTTGAAATTCACGAACTCATGGCCGTCGAAACGGTCGAGTCCGTTCCAGGTGGAAAACCATATCAGTCCGTTCTTGTCCTGTAGCATCTGCGTGACGTGCCATTGCGACATGCCTGTGTCTTCGTTGTATTTTGTGACGGTGCACACGGGCTGTGCCGCTGCGGGGCAGACGATAAGCCAGGAGAACAGAGCCGCTAAGCACAGGGAGAACAGCCGCTGACCGGCAGCACGAAGCGGCTTCCGCCCAGTCTTTCTTGTCAGGATGATCTGTCTTCTGTTTCCCAAAATGTATTGCGGCTTGTGTGATGATAAGGTGTCAGACGAGTCTCTTGTAGCGCAGCACGGCCCACGAACAGCCTGCAATGACGGCGGAGATAATCAGTGCCACGGCAAATCCCCAAGCATTGTTCTCCATACCGTTGATGAGGTTCATTCCGAAGAAGGAAGCCACGAGCATGGGCACGGTGAGGATGATGGTGACGGCTGTGAGCGTACGCATCACGGTGTTCACGTTGTTGTTGATAATGCTTGAGTAGGTGTCCATCGTTGATTCCAGGATGTTTGAGTAGATGCTGGTTATTTCACGGGCCTGTGTCATCTCGATGTTGACGTCTTCGATGAGGTCTGCGTCCAGTTCGTCCACCTGAAGTTTGAACTTCAGTTTCTGCAGCAATGTCTCGTTGCCGCGGATGGAGGTGGTGAAGTAGGTGAGTGAATCCTGCAGTCGCGAGAGCCCGATCAGACTTTCGTTGTTCACGCCGTGATCCAAGTTCCGTTTGGCTTTCTCAATGAGGGAGTTAATTTGCTTCAACCGTTTCAGATACCACACGGCTGAAGATAGGAACAGGCGGAAAATCATATCTACATGGTCGGTGAATCCTTCGTTGCGTTTCTGCTGGAACGAAACGAAGTCGATCATCATGTTCGTCTCATAGAAACAGACGGTGATGGTGACGTCGCGCTTGTGGATGATTCCGAGCGGCACGGTGGTATAAGGGGTACGCGAGCGTACCTCTTTCACGTAGGGTATGCGGAGGATGATGAGCGTCCATCCGTCGTCGTATTCATAACGGGCCCGCTCATCGGTATCGCTGATGTCAGAAAAGAAATAGTCGGGTATTTCGAAACGCTCTTCCAGCTCTTGCTGGTCTTCTTCCGTTGGACACGTCACCTGTATCCAGCAGCCAGGTTCCCACTGGGGAATCTGCTTTAATCCATTGATGGTATTCCAATATATCTTCATTGTTTGCTAATCCTTATTATGAGGTTAAACAACTCTCGCCTGAGGATTAGCCTTGCTCAATCCTCACGCTTAACAGTTCTCAAAGTCTTCCGCGTGATAATCGTCCATATTGGTATGTATTTAGTTAGACATGTGTAAGGCCTGTGGTCTCCAAACCTTACGTTTTCGGTTGCAAAGATACGAAAAGTCGAGCGCAAAACAAAAGAATTTATTCTTTTTTTTGCCGAGACAGCGTATCTTCGCGTTTTTTTCAATCGAAAAGATACGAAAAAAGTGAATTGCAAATAAAACCGTGTATAATTAATCACTTTCTGAATAAAAATGGTTGGGCCTTCCCAACCATTTTTATTACGGAAACATTGTTTATCTGTGTAGGATGGCTGAATTGCCCGTACTGCCTGCTTCGATGTCCTGGCGGCTGCTCTTGCGGCCGAAGTCGAACGAGTAGGAGAGACGCATATAGAGCCAAGGGCCGTAGGCATCGCGCTGCTCTTTTAGGTCATATTGATAATGCGTGTGGTCGAAGTAGAAACGGTGGGTCTTGTTCTTTAGGAACAGCCGACGGGCGCCGGCCTCGGCATAGAACCCCTTGTAGCCGTAGGTGGCACTGACGCCGTAGTCGGCCGCCGTCTTGTAGTGGATGTCGCTCAGCCCGTGGTGGGGCGTCTCGTAGTAGGCGCTCAGCGCGCAGTTGCCGATGTGGTAGATGGCCTTCAGGTTGCAATGGGCATGGCTCAGAGTGGAGCCCTCTTGCGTGGCCAGGATGTTGCGCTCCAGCAATATGCCGCCCTTCAGTTGCAGGTTTCTGTTCATGAGAAACCAGGTCTGCTGGATGTTCAGGCTCAGATTGTGCAGCGTGCCGTCGTTGCCGTAGGAGTGTACAAGCCGTTCGCCCTCCGGAATGTAGGTGCTGACCGTCAAGTTATCCAGTCGCTGGTATTCCAGATGTGCCATCAACCACCAGTTCTTCAGCATCAGGCTGTAGTCTATGTAGTAGGTGCTGAAGATGGTCTTCTCTAAGTCGGGGTTGCCCCTGAGAACCTCATAGCGGTTGACAATCTGCTCCACCTCGCTACGGTAGGCCGCATTCGGGTTGCTGTTGCCTAAGTAGACGGCCGATTCCAGACTGTTGTGCTTGTCCATCTGGTACTTGGCGGTGATGGCTCCCCTTGAGGAGAAGTAGGTCTCGCTGTTGGTCCGGGTCTTCCAGTAGGCCACGCTGAAGCCTAGCGGGCGGAAGTTGAACATCCATTTCTTGTTGGGCTTATAGGTATAGACGGGCCAGACGATGGTCTCCGACTCGCTGGTACTTTGGTCGGCCGGCAGCGTGCCCCGGTATTCGTCGTCGTAATGGTGGTAGAATTCCATGACGCGCAGCGAGAGACTGTTGCGTGGATTGAGGTTGTTCACGTAACCAATAGTACCATACACGCCAAAGGTTTTTTCCTTGGTATGTGAGGCAATGTCGTAGCCGTCGCTTTCCTGATATGTGTTGTCATATCTATTGCGGCCGAAGGATAGTTTGGTTTCATAGAACAAGCGCTGTCTGTCGGTGATGTCCCAGTCGGCAACCGTATTGACGTAGGTCGTCGTATTCTTTTCGCCTGTGGTGCTCTTAGCCGTGTTATTGGCCGTGATGTCACCGCTGTAGGTTAGGTCTTCGTTGTAGCCGTAGTCGGGCGTTCTGTCCTGTGTGATGCCGACCTCACCCGTCAGTGCCAGTTTCTCCGTGCGATAGCGGGTGCGGAACACACCGTAGTTGCGCCATTCCTTGATATGGTCGTACTGGCTGACGGTCGATTTGTGGAATTGTTTGTCGGTCAGCAGGTCTTCTTCGTTCTCGTCGACGGCCCCGCGCTCGTTCTTGTAGCCGTTGCCCACGAGCAGCGTATAGTTCATATTCTTGTGGTCGAGGCTGGCCTGCAGGCTGTTCATCCCTATGACGTGCAGGAATCGGCTGTGGTCTTTTACCTCCACGTAGCCACCGTAGTCATAATGTCGCATGACGAAGTTGATGACCACTTCCTTGTCGGCAAACTTGCCCGTAGGCATGTCGATGTACTCTACGCGGAGCACGTCCTTGGGGCGTATCTGGTCTATCTCGTCCTTGTCCACGATGCGCTCGTCGATGGCGAAGGTGATGCCCCTGTTGGTCAGGCTCTTCACTTCGCCGCTGATGCGGTTTACGTTTAATTGTGGAATCATCAAGTTGTCCAGCAGGCCGATGCCTCCATTGGCAGCATTGCGCTGCCGCTGATTGGGAATGTAGACGTCGCGGTCTGGTCTGCTGTGGTGCAGGTCGCCCTCCACCACCACCTCACTGAGGTGGGCTGTGGCCTCTTGCAGGACGATGTTGCCGACGTTGCCCGTCTCGCAGTTCAGCACCTGTGTATCATAGCCCACGCAACTGATGCGTATCTGCAGATGCTGCCTGGTGGTGGGAATCACGAAGTCGCCGTTCTCGTTGCTCACGCCACTGCTGATGGTGGCCGAGTCGCCCACGTTGAGCAGCGTGATGTTGGCGTAGGCGATGGGGCGCTTTCCTTTGTCTATGACTCGTCCGATAAGTTTCAGTTCGGTCTTGAGCATGGCCTCTACGAAGACAAGGCTGTCGCCCTCTACCTTCATGCTGATGGGATAGAAGCCGATACATTCGCGGATGGCTTCGGGAATCGCCAGGCGGTCGATGCGTTTTGTCACCTTGTAGTCTTCCAGGTCGTTGTGGATAAACGCTATTTTGTATCGGCTGGTTGACTTTCGCAGGTCGATGAGCACTTTCGTCAGCGGCTTGTTTTTGTAGTTGCGGCTCACCGTTTGCGGGCTGGCCGTGAGCACGGCAAGGCATGACAGCAGCAGAACAGTTATTCTTTTCATATATGCCATTTTTTATTTGATGATGATGCTGTCGCCCTGCAGGATGATATTGATATGGTCGAAGTGGTTGATTTCGCTGACGACTTCGCTGATGCTGCTGTGCTGGTCCCATTCGTAATAGAGGCGCAGATGGCGGGCCTGCTGCTGATGGAAATCAGGCTTGACGCTGTAGTAGCCGGACAGGCTGTCTATGATCTGCTGCAGTTCCGCATCCTCGAAGGTGACGATGCGCATTTCTGCTCTTTTTTCTTCCTTTTCTTTCAAGGTCTGTTTCTGCTCGGTCGGGGTGGTCTGTACTGTTTGTGGTGTCTGCTCGACGGCATCATGGTGCGACATCATTATTGCCGCAAATGCAAGGCCGGAGATGATCAGTATGCCCGCGAAGGCGGCCGCCATCTTGAGCAGCGGGCTCTTGCTTTGCATGGATGTCTGCTGTGGTTCCTCCTCAGCTGGGAAATGCTTCGATGCAAACCGCTTCCAGGCTTCGTCGGTTTCTTCTTTGCCTACGGTTTCTCCGCCGAATACCTCCTGCCACTCTTCGTCGCTGTAGCGGTCGGGATGTTCGGTCATTTCGGTCAGTTTCTTCAGTCTTTCCATGTGAATTGTTTTTTAAGGATTTTCAATGCTTTGTTCAGATGCTTATAGACGGCCACCCGGCTGATGCCAAGGTCAGAGGCGATGTCGGCATATTTCTTTCCTTCGCTGTAGCGGAGCATCATCACTTGTGTGGTCTGTGGCTTCAGCTCGTTTGCGATATAGTCGAGGATGTCGTCGAGAGGCAGTTCGGCGTATGCTTCTTCGGCGCCCTCTTGCATCTGCTGCCGGCGGGCGCGCTCCGCTGCCATCCTTTGGCGGATTCGGTTGAGGCAGGTGTTCCGTACGCTTACCAGCAGGAAACTCTCCACATGGTTCATGTCGAGTTTCTGCTGGCTGTGCATCAGCGTCTCGAACACGTCGCCCACCACGTCTTCTGCCTCCTCCTGGTTGCGGAGCAATGTGCGTGCGGTGAGCAGCATCCGGCCATAGTGCTTGCGGAACAACAGTTCTATCGTCTTTTTGTCTTGCATCTTTTTTATCTATAGTACAACCGAAAGACTAAAAAGCTAACCATGAAAGAACAAAAAAACTGTCTCCATCCCTCGTGGGGGATGGGGACAGTTGAAAAACAATTAGTTGGCTCTTATTTCTCGGGAATCTCCTCGAGGGCTTTCTTCAGTGTGGCCCAGAAGGGTTCGGCCGAAGCCCAGAGGGCGCGCTCGGTGGTGGTGTGAGGTGAGCGGATGGTGGGACCGAACGACACTACCTGCAGATGCGGATATTTGCCGAGGATGATGGAGCATTCCAGTCCGGCGTGGTCGATCTCCACGGTGGCTTCCTCTCCGTTCTGCTCGCGGAACACTTTCAGCATGTGGTGCAGGATTTCGGAGTCGGGATTGGGGTCCCATCCGCCGTAGCTGCCGGCGGTCTCTACCTTCATGCCAGCCATGTTGAAGCAGCTCTCCAGGGTCTTCACGAGGTAGTCTTTCATGTCTTCGCGTGAACTGCGACCGAGAATCTTGAAGTTGGCCTTGCCGCCGCCAATGTTGATGATGGCGAGGTTGGACGATGTCTCCACCACATCAGGATAGGCGGGAATCATGCGCAGCACACCGTCGTGGCAGCCATAGATGGCATTGATGAGGTTGTCCTGTATTTCCACGGGCACTTCCATCTTCGGGGTTTCCACATCTTCGGCAATAAGTTCTACGCCCGTTTCGATATGACGGAACTGATCGATGAGGTCTTCCTTCCAGTCGGCCACAAGTTCCTTCAGTGCCTCCACGTTTTCCTTAGGGAGCGTGAGCACGGCCTCGGCCTTGAAGGGGATGGCATTACGCATGTTGCCGCCCTGCCAGCAGGCCAACCGGGCCTCGCATTCCTCGATAGCTTCACGTACCACGCGCACCAGCTGTTTGTTGGCATTGGCACGTCCCTCGTGGATTTCCAGTCCGGAATGACCGCCGCGGAGTCCTTTCAGCGTGATCTTCACAGCAGCATCCTCGGGGTCTGTCTCCACTTCCTGGTAGTCCAGTGTGGCGGTGATGTCGATACCACCGGCAGAACCGATAACGAACTTACCCCATGTCTCGGAGTCGAGGTTGAAGAGAATGTCACCCTGCAGTTCACCTCCGGGAAGTGCGTTGGCACCAAACATTCCCGTTTCTTCGTCGGCAGTGATGAGTGCCTCCACCGGTCCGTGCTTCATGTCTTTCGATTCCATCACGGCCATGATGGCAGCCACGCCCAGTCCGTCGTCGGCGCCGAGGGTTGTTCCCTTGGCTTTCACCCATTCGCCGTCAATCCATGGCTCGATGGGGTCGGTCTCGAAGTTGTGGGTCGATTCGGGAGTCTTCTGCGGCACCATGTCCATGTGAGCCTGCAGGATAACGCCTTTGCGGTTCTCCATGCCGGGAGTGGCCGGTTTGCGCATGACGATGTTGTCTGCGGGGTCTTTGAATACTTCGACGCCAGCCTTCGTTCCCCAGTCGATGAGGAACTGCTGTATTTTCTCAAGGTGTCCGCTTGGTCGTGGCACCTGTGTCAAACTGTAGAAGTTGCGCCAGATACATTCCGGCTTGAGATTTAAGATTTCGTTCATAGTTGATAGTGTTTATAATGATTATTGAATTCTTCTCTTGGAGAATCCGAGTGCGATTACAGACCATATACCGAGAAACACGACGAGAAGTGTCTGGACGGTATGCACGATAAGTACGAAATAGAGGGCCTTGACATCGGCCACGCCGTAGAGGATGAGCATCGTCTTTACGGCAAAGTGCCACGGACCCGCACCATTGGGCGTGGGAACAATGACGGCTATGGTGCCTACGATGAATGTTACCAGGGCACAGCCCAGACCGAGATCCTCCGTGAAATCGAAACAGAAGAACGTCAGGTAATAGTGCAGGAAGTAACTGAGCCAGATGCCGAGGGTGAAAAAGATAAACAGCGGCACGTTCTTCACGTTTTTCATCGAGAGAACACCTTGCCAAATGCCCGAGAGCGTCGTCTTTACCTTATTATATATGGAAAGCCGTTTCAGCAACCAGTGAAGCAGCAGCAAGGCTGCCATGCCACAAACAGCCGTCACGAAATAACCGGCAGGAGAGAACTTCTGCAGGATGGTATCGATAGAGGTACCTGTCTTTTCAAAGAAAGTGCCGAAGGTGGACATCTCAAACAGAATGGTCAGTCCGGTAATAATCAGCACCAGCAACGAGTCGATAGCCCTCTCGGTGACCACTGTGCCCAGAGCTTTGGGGAAGGACACGCCGTCATAGCTTTTTAGCACACCGCAGCGGGCAAACTCGCCAATGCGCGGCACGATCAGCGAAGAGGCATACGAGATGAAGATGCTATGTACGCAGATACTCGTGCGCGGATGTTCGCCCAGCGGCTCCAGCGTCTGTTTCCATCGCCAGGCGCGAAACATTTGAGCCAAGATGCCGAAGGGGAATGAAAGCAGCATCCACGTCCAGTTCATTTCATGGAGCAGCACATGGCGGACGCTCCGGAAATCGAATCCCCGGTACATCCAATATAGAATGGCTCCGCCCAGAAACAAAGGCAGAATAATCCTCGCCGTATAGCTCAAAGTCTTTTTCACGCCCACAAAGGTACTACTTTTTGTCGTACTGTAAGCAAAAATTATCCTAAATTTGACTAAAATCAATTGTTTTGACCTGTGTCAAATAATTGTCGTTTTTACAATTGTTTGCCGTCTTTTTCTTTGGCCGTATGTAAAAACCTGCTACCTTTGCACCCGAAAACAAAAGGATAACAATAGAACTGAAGCCCGCAATCGGGCTGTGATTTAAAAAGGTAAAAAGATTATGTTACAGTTAATGATGACACTCTCAGTTGTAGTTCTGATTGTTGCAAGCCACATGGGGCTTACTTCAAAATAAAAACTACCGTTCCCCCAAAAAGGGATGTACAAGAAAAAAGGAAGGCGAGTCCTTGTGATCGCCATAGTATAATTAAGGATAACAAAATTAAAGAAAGGAAAAGATTATGGGAATTTTCATGACATTGGCTGTTGCCACAGTGATTTGCATAGCCACCGTTTCTTTCGGAGCATATATCGGAATGAAACTTTAATAGAGAAGTAGAAATTGTTTAAAATAGAAAAGGCGAGACCCTGCATATGCGGAGTCTCGCTTTTTTTTAAGCCCCTTTTCAAACCTCCCCGAGGGGAGACTTTCTGTACTCCCCTCCCTCGGGAGGGGATGGGGAAGGGGTTTCTATTTATTCGCCATCCGATAGACAGCTTTCATCTCTTCAGGACCTAGTACCTCCAGCGAACCAACGGTAATGCTATAGCCGCGGCTGCACATCTTGGCCATGTGTTCTATGTCTTCCTCACTGACGGTCTTGCCTAACAGTTCGCTGATACAGGTGGGCATGCCTATCTGGCGGTAGAACTGCTCCATGGCTTCCACGCCTTTCAGGGCCGTACGCTCTACATCGGTGAAGTCGTTGGCCACTCCCATCACGTTGACGGCAAACTGGGCAAAGCGGCGGGCATGGCCTTTCTGAATGCAATAACGGGCCCACGAAGGCCAGATGGCTGCCAGACCGGCACCATGGGTGACGCCGAAAAGTGCGCTCAGCTCGTGCTCCAGGCGGTGGGTGGCAAAGTCTTTCGTCGTGCCACATTCCGTCAGGTCGTTATGAGCCAATGAGCCGGCCCACATGATCTGAGCGCGGTTGCGGTAGTCTTCGGGGTTGTTCATTACCTCAATGCCGCAGTCTTTCACCGTGCGCAGCAGTGCCTCGGCAATGGCATCGGTCAGCGTCATGTCCTGTTCGGGGGTGAAATAACGCTCCATGGTGTGCATCATGATATCGGTGGCACCGGCTGCCGTCTGATAAGGTGGCAACGTGAAGGTGCGCTCGGGATTCAGGATGGCAAACTTGCAGCGGCACAGGTCGCTGTTGAAACCTCGTTTGTTCTTATCCTCGTCGCGGGTGATCACGCACGAATTACTCATCTCGCTGCCAGCTGCGGGAATCGTCAGCACGGCACCGAGGGGCAGACAGGCTTTCGGTGCAACACCTTTTCCCCAGAAATCCCAAGGGTCGCCGTCATAGCAGACACCATAGCCGATAGCCTTCGAGGAGTCGATCACCGATCCGCCGCCAACGGCCAGAATGAAGTCAACGCCTTCCCTGCGGCACAGTTCAATACCTTCTTTCACTTTGGAGAGCAGCGGATTGGGCACCACGCCTCCCAGTTCCACGTAGGGGATGCCTACCTCTGAGAGCAGACCGAACAGTTTGTCGAGAAGTCCGGAGCGCTTGGCAGAACCTCCTCCATAATGAACCAAAACCTTTGTGCCGCCGTATTTCTTAACCAATGCGGCCACTTTTTCTTCCGATTCCTTGCCAAAAACCACCTGAGTGGGGGCATAGAAATTAAAATCCTTCATAATTGTATATTTTGTTTTATAGATTGCTAAGTGTTTGCAAAGATAGTGCAAAATTTCGATTAAGCGAAAAGAAAGCGAATGTATTTGCTTTCTTGAGCGAGAGAAATTTATCTAATTGAGCGGAATATCAAATTTTTTTTGGATTATCCACCCTTTTTCATTATCTTTGCACTCAATGAAACAAGTAAGACCGAAGAAGAATCTGGGTCAGCATTTCCTGACCGACCTCTCCATAGCCAAGGCTATTGCCGACACGGTGGATGCCTGTCCGGAACTTCCTGTGCTGGAAGTTGGGCCGGGAATGGGTGTGATGACGCAATTCCTGGTGGAGAAGCCCCGTCCGCTGAAGGTGGTGGAGATTGACCGTGAGAGTGTGGCATGGCTCAATGAGCATTTCCCTAAATTGAGAGAGAACATTCTGGGTGAGGATTTCCTGCGCATGGATCTCCAGACTGTTTTCGACGGACAACCGTTTGTGCTCACCGGCAACTATCCCTACGACATCTCGTCGCAGATATTCTTCAAGATGCTCGACAACAAGGAGCTGATACCCTGCTGCACGGGAATGATCCAGCGCGAGGTGGCTCAGCGGATGGCTGCAGAACCTGGCTCAAAGACCTACGGCATCCTGTCGGTGCTGATTCAGGCGTGGTACAACGTGGAATATCTCTTCACGGTGGATGAGCATGTGTTCAATCCGCCACCAAAGGTGAAGAGCGCCGTTATCCGGATGACGCGCAATGAGGTTTTAGATTTGGGATGCGACGAACGGCTGTTCAAGCGTCTGGTGAAGACCGTCTTCAATCAGCGGCGCAAGATGCTGCGCGTATCGCTGAAGCAGATGCTGCCTGCTGATTCCCCATTCTTCACTCTTCACTCTTCACTCTTGACAAAGCGTCCGGAACAGCTTTCCATCCCGCAGTTTGTGGAACTCACAAACTTTGTGGCAGCAGCGTTACCCCCGTCAGCAGATAAATAATCTCTGCACCCGCACCCGTCTCTTGCTGTTTTTTAGAATGCTTTTATTCGTTGAAAAAAACTTCACCGTGTGTCGTAACTCGTTTGATAACAGGTGATTGTGGTGAAGGGTTGGGGTGGGTCTTTTTATTATTTTGTGTCTTCGTGTCTTTGTGTTTCATTAAAAAACATAATAGAATGGGAACCCAAACATCATCCTTCCGACTACAAACTAACTTAGTTTGTTCCTCAAAACATCATCAAACGGGGTTCAAAGTATCATCCGCTGAAGAACAAAGTAACTTAGTTTGTAGTCGTACCTGTTATCCGAGTGACATAGAAATATGAAGTCTAAATGTATCATTTCCGAGGCGTAACTCTATCATTTACGAAACGTAAGTGACAAACTTACGAATGCCCCGTCACAAAACTCCCTCCCTAAACAGGGAGGGCTGGGGTGGGTCTCCAGTTTGGGTCTCTTGTTGTGGCTTGTCTTTTAACCCTTCACCGCAACGCCCTGTCATCAAACAAGTTACGCCGCATTGTGAAGTTTTTTTATTTGTTGCAACACCTTTATAATACTACTTCCATACATCCAGAAATGTATCATCATTCACTTCTCGGAACATTTATAGCATAAATAATTTGGCCGTTTGGAATTTGTTTGTACTCATTTTTTTCGAGCGATTACAGGATTACAGGATTACACCCCTTTTTACGCGCCCCCTCTCTGAAATCTTCATTTTTTATTTATATAAAAAATTTATATACATAAATAAATGCAGTATAAATATGCAATACCAGAAATCCATGGCACAAAAAACAGGGTGTAATCCTGTAATCTTGTAATCGCCCCTGTCAACCATACCAGAATAAGGCAGCCCAATTCCGTCCTTGCTTCCAGCCATCAGAAGCCCCGCTTCCAGACTTTGGAAACATCCCTTCCGCCCATTGGAAGCAACCCTTGCGCCTATCGGAAGCTCCCCCCTGAACATGAGAACAAAAATCTACATGAATCTGACAAAAATCCTTATTGCTCTTGCAATTCTCGATTCTTATTGCTAACTTTGCCGAATGAATATCAAATTGCATTAACTAAAAGACTATGGATTCATTAGAACCTATTAAGCAAAAAATATACGAAATACGAGGCCAACGAGTGATGTTTGATTTCGATTTGGCTAGTGCCTATGGCGTTGAAACCAGCCAATTGAAACGTCAGGTCAGACGCAACATAGAAAGGTTTGAGGGCGAGGACTTTATGTTCGAAGTGACTCGTGAAGAACTATCAAGATGCCAAATTGGCACCTTGAACATAAAACGAGGACAAAACATTAAATATTTGCCATTTGCTTTCACCGAACTTGGCGTAGCCATGCTCAGTAGTGTTTTGAGGTCACCTGCAGCTATAAAGGTGAACCGCGACATTATGCGGGCTTTCGTTTCAATGAGGCATCTTGTCATGCTCCCCGACACATCCGACCGGCTATTACGTATCGAAAGTGAGATAAAACTCATAAAGGCAGAAATGAACGACACACTGGCCGACCAGAATGACATCAATGAGTCAACGCGCGCCCAGATCGATGCCATTAGTGAAGTTTTGGCAGAACTTCAGGCGGACCATGCCACCCCGAAACCTCATCGCCGCATAGGGTTCATTCAGGATGAAGAGTGAAGTAAGAATAGGGAACTTAACCCTTTATCCTTTCGTATGAACAGGGGACCCCGTTCACACTTCTCAGAACATTTATAGCATAAATAATTTGGCCGTTTGGAAATATGTTTGTACTTTTGCCTTTAGCAGTGCGATCCATTAAACAAGAATCTATGGAACAACAGTTTGAAATAAACAATCAGCAGCGGAGTCTTTTGGGGAATCATTCTCAAATGAACGGGGAGTTCCCCTGTTTGACCTTGAATGGTACCACATTTCGTACCGACATTTCATGGAGTCAAGTACCTGTCAATGTGGTTTTTGGAGATATCTTGAGAATCATCTTTATCTTGAGTATCTGATTGGTGTATTGCTTTGAAAGAAAAAGATATGAAGAACATTCCCGACAGTTATTCCCCATCAGTAGTAGAGGTTGAGAAATACATTGACCGCTGGAATCATCTTGAGAACTATGTTAACCAGGAGAGAGCATTGGACAAGTTGTTTTTAAAACGGTTCCCGACCAATATCGAATTGGAAGATATTCTCATCAAATGCTCAACGCTCAATGACTTCTACAGCACCAACATCTTTGATGTTCATTCCGTTGCCAAGCATATCTGGATGATTGAGAATATGGATAAACGATTGCTGAATGGTGACATTACCTTGGTTGATGAGATTGCTCACGTAAAGGTCGGCTTAGAGAATAAGCCAAGACTCTTCTACTCCTTTGCCACAAAGTATTGCAGCCACCACCAACCATACAAATATGCCATATATGACAACTATGTTGAGAAAGTGCTGATGTTCTTCAAGAGAAGGGATGGCTTCTCAGAATTCACTCTTCGGGAACTGAAAGACTATGCTACATACATGAGGGTCATCCATGATTTCATGCGGTACTACAGACTTGAGCAGTATAACCTGAAGCAGATTGACCAATATCTGTGGCAAGTGGGCAAAGAACATTACAGCAAGTTCTGAACGACAAGGAAAAGAAGGTTATCTTGAACAGAAAAGGATTCGACAGCTGAAGGTGGTCAGGAAGCCACATCATTATATATATTGATGTACAGTAGGATTTGGCTCAGAAGTTCAGACTTATAGGCTGCTTTACTGGCAAGGAAGTCGAATATGTCTGAGAATACAGTTAGACACTGACATAAAGAAGGAACATTACAAATACAAGAAAGGAGAAATAAAGAATATAGTTAACAAACAGATACAATCGTAGAATATGAAACAGATAACAGAGATAAACGAAGATGAGCTGTTGAAGTATTGTCTCTATTATGATGGTACGGAGAAAAGCAGAGAGAGTTGCTTGTGGGGCGATTATGAGGAGCATTGGTTGCATGAATGCATAAAAACCAATGACCAGGCGTTTCAGTCAGAGGTGGGTTACATGATTAATCGTGGTATCAGTGAGGAATGGTTGGACAGTTTCTCAATACCAAGGTCTCTGGTTGGGATATTTTTCAATCGCTATTGCCATTGGGTCGGTTTATATGACATCAAGGATTTTATGAAATGGTTTGAGAATTTGAGAAACAAGAAAGTATGATCATGAGATATTCTAAGGCATATCAAGATATCGCTGACAGATACGCAAGGGAGAATGACTATATTGCAGCATCCTACATAGGTGTATATAATGACAGCTTGGTGTTTGAACCTATCTATCAAGACAGCCTTCCAAGAACCGTGGGACTACCCTCTATAATAGTGGTGAACAAGGATGGTAGCGCAGATGAGATTCGTGACTTAATATCCTTCGACATTCTAAGGGAAACGCACAGAAGGGATCTTGTTAAGGGAAGATTGCTATTCCATAAGTATGAAGCCATGCTGGATGCAGAAGATGTGTCCGAGACGGATAGGGAATATGCTGCAATGATAGTTAAAGCATGTGATTATAGTTGGAATGAAAGACCCATAGAGAAAAACATTATGTATGTCTATCTGGAAACTGCAGACCGTCTTAATATGACTTTGGAAGTGAAAAGAGACGAAGGTGAAAACTATATTGAGTTGACTCAGAGAAAAGGAATCACATGTTTTCTGCCTCATTAACTGCTTTGTCACCGGATTCTTTTACAAATAGCAAAGAGTATTATTCGATATTCTTATGAACGAGGGACCAGTCCCCCATGATTCCATCTGATTATCACAAACTTAGTAACAGCAACGTTACAACCGTCAGCAGGAAAATGACGGGGATGGCGAGCATCTCTTTTGAAACATAGATGTCCCTATATGGCGGCAAGGCTAAACGCTTTGCTGCCTTTTTGTATAGGAAAAAGATGATAATGGCAAACACGATGCCGAGCATGGCTCCGCAAAGAATGTCTGTGGGGTAGTGGACGCCCAGATACATCCGGCTGTAGCAGGACCCGATGGCCCAGAGAAAAGCCGAAAGTGTGACCCATCGGTTTCGCAGGAGCAAAGCCAGGAACGTAGCCGCGGCAAAGCCGTTGCTGGCATGATTGCTGGGGAAACCGTAGGCACCGCCGCGATAGCCGTTTACATAACTGAGCAGGTCCATCACCGCAGGATCATGGCTGGGCCTTGGACGACAGACGACATTCTTGATAAACGAAGACACCACGAAGTCGCTCAGCACGAACAGCAGTGCCACGCTACCCACCATCAGCAGTCGGTGGCGCCAGTTGCCTGGACGCAACAGACAATAGACGACGACCAGCATGAAGGGAATCCACGTCCATTTGTCGGAGTACATGGACCAGAAGAAGTCGTAGCCCGTGGGGCCGTCGAAATTGATGGCCGTCAGCAGGCTGCGGTCGCCCTGGTTGATGGTGTTGAGAATGCTTTCAGTTTCCATGTCTCTTCATTTTTGGATGCAAAGTTAATAATTTTTCTTTGTTTTGTTGCAAATGTCAGATTTAATCTTTATCTTTGCTGAAAAATAACAGCGAAAGTACTTACGCTCAACAAAAAAAGAAATGCTTTTCTTTGTTTTGTCTTCGCTTATTCGTACCTTTGCAATAGAAAAAACCTAAATAACACGAAATATGATTGACGTAAAAGCAACTTTGAGTGAAAGTGAAGAGCGCATGGAAATGGCCGCTCTTTTCTTGGAAGACAGTCTGAACAGAATCCGTGCCGGACGTGCCAACGTGGCCATTCTTTCCGGGGTTCGTGTGAATTCCTACGGTCAGATGGTTCCCCTGAACCAGGTGGCCAGCGTCACATGTCCTGATGCTCGTACGATTGCCATCAAGCCATGGGATCGTAAGGCCATCCGCGATATTGAAAAGGCTATCATGGACAGCGATGTGGGCATCACGCCGGAGAACAATGGCGAAGTGATCCGCCTGGGCATTCCGCAGCCTACCGAGGAGCGCCGCCGCGATTTGGCCAAGCAGTGTGCCAAGATTGCCGAGAAGGCAAAGGTGGAAGTGCGCAACGTGCGCGCCGAAATCAAGGACAAGCTGAAGAAAGCCATCAAGGACGGTCTTTCGGAGGATAATGAGAAGGACGCTGAACTCGACCTGCAGAAGATTCATGATAAGTTCATCAAGAAGATTGACGACCTGCTGGCAGCCAAGAACAAGGAGATTATGACCGTATAGTGCGAGGCTTAGTTATCAAGAATACAGGATCATGGTACACCGTCCTCACTGATGACGGTCGTACCATTGATTCTAAAATAAAAGGGAATTTCAGACTGAAGGGCATCCGCAGCACCAATCCGGTGGCTGTGGGCGACAGGGTGCGTATATCCCTGACCGAGTCTTCGGGCGATGAGGCCACGGCTTTCATCACCGAGATTGAAGACCGTAAGAACTACGTGATCCGCAAGGCTTCCAATCTCTCTAAGCAGAGTCATATTCTGGCGGCCAATGTGGATCAGGTTTTTTTGATTGTTACGGTGAATTATCCCGAGACCTCTACCACTTTCATCGACCGTTTCCTGGCTTCTGCCGAGGCTTACCGCATTCCCGTGGTGCTGATATTCAACAAGACCGACCTGCTCTCGCCCGAAGAACTTCATTATCAGGAGATGATGGTGACGCTCTATGAGCATATCGGCTACCAGTGCTTGCAGATCTCTGCCATTGAGACAGGCCCCGATGCGTCTTGTGATGAACGGCTGGAAGAATTGCTCAAAGATAAGATAACGCTCTTCTCGGGCAATAGTGGGGTAGGGAAGTCCACCTTATTAAATAGACTGATACCCGGCGTGGAACTGCGCACGGCCGAAATCAGCGATGCCCACAATACGGGCATGCACACCACCACCTTCTCGGAGATGCTCCGTCTGCCCTTTGGCGGATGGGCTATCGATACCCCAGGCATCAAGGGCTTTGGCACCTTTGACATGGAGCCGGAGGAACTGAGCGGCTATTTCCGCGACATTTTCCATTTTGCCAAAGACTGTCGTTTCTCCAATTGCACACATACCCACGAGCCCGGCTGTGCCGTATTGAAGGCCGTGGAAGACCACTATATTGCGCAGAGCCGCTACCAGAGCTATCTTTCCATGCTGGAAGATAAGGATGAAAGTAAATACCGCGAAGCATTCTGAATGGTTTGAATCTTTATGAAGAAACCGCTGATTGTTTTGATTCCTGCTTTCATAGCCCTGCTTTTGGGGGCTTGCAACCGTTCTGCCGTTGATGCTGAACAGGAAAAGGCTGCTGCCAGGGCTGACAGCATTTATGGGGCAATCACAGACATCGAACGGTTGGAAAGTCTGCGCGACAGTCTGTTGCTGAAGAACGATATCCTGCAACTCACTTTTGTCTATAAGCAGTTAGGCCGTTGCTATCGTAACAACAGCCAGTTTGCTGATGCCCTGCGCACTCACCGGGAAGGGCTGAACTGCTGTTTTGAGCGCAAGGACACGGTGGAGATCGTCAGGGCTTATAATCAGCTTGGAACCGATTACCGGCGGATGGGAATGACCGAGGAGGCTGCGCAGAACCACTATCAGGCTTTGGAACTTTGCGAGAAGTATTCCGATAAAAAATCGTATGCAGCCCGTAAGAACCGCGTGACGTCGCTCAACGGTCTGGGCAATATGTTCCTCTCACTCAAGGAATTGCATCTGGCCGACAGCCTTTTCCGTCTGGCATTGGAAGAAGAGAAGAGTCTGGGGAGCCATAACGGACAGGCCATCAACTATTCCAACTTGGGCAATATCTTCGAAACACAGAATCAGTTGGATTCAGCCCGCGTCTATTACCAGTATTCCATGGCCCATAACCGTGAAACTAATAGTGAGTTGGGCATCAGTCTGTGCCATATCAATTTCGGACGTCTTTACGAGAAACAGAAACAGTGGTCGCAGGCTCAGAAGGAATACCGCCAGGCCTATGACATTATGAAAGACCACAGCGACCGGTGGCACTGGCTGGAATCGGTGTCAGCACTGGCCAATATCAATATCCTGCAAGGGAAGTTTGATGAGGCCCGGCGCTATATCGACGAAGGTGATCAGGTGGCCACCGATATCGGCTCTGTCACCCATCTGGCTGAAATGAATAGGCTGCGTTGTCAAGTCTATGAGCAGCAGGGACGTTATTCCGAGGCTTTGGCTGCCATGAAACTTTATCAGCAACTCAATGACAGCGTGAACAGCCCTGAGAAACTGCTCGGCACGCAGAATTTCCGTGTCCGCTATATCGATGAGCATTACAAGGGCGAGATCAAGAATATCGAGGATACCAATCGCGAAGAGCAACGGTTGATGCGCTTTTTCCTGATTGGCAGCGGTTTGATGCTGCTGCTGATGCTGGTGGCCCTGTTTATGTTGCAGCATTCCCTGCGTGTGCGTTCAAGGAATATGGAGATGGAAAAACAACTCGAACGCTCACGCTCCGATTTCTATCGCAACCTCACCCATGAGTTCCGCACACCGCTCACCGTGGTGATCAGTACAGGAGAACAACTCTTAAGCGAACACCAGCCGAAGGCTGCCACCCTGGCTTCTATGGGAGAAGCTTTGAGCCGTCAGGGAAAACGGATGCTCAACCTGGTCAATCAGTTGCTCGATATTGCCAAACTCCGCAGCGAAGTGGAACAGGTGGACTGGCGTCATGGTGATATCGTGACTTATGTGAAGATGCTTGTGGCCAGTTTCCAGTCGCAGGCAGAAAGCCTACAGTTGGATTTGCGCTATACGCCTGCTGAGCATAGCGTGGAGATGGACTTTGTGCCCGACTATATAGATAAGGTGTTCTCGAATCTGATTTCCAACTCTTTCAAGTTCACGCCGGCCCATGGCTATGTTCATATCAAGTCGAAAACAGCTGACGATCATATCCAGTTTGAGGTCGCTGACAACGGATTAGGCATCTCTGAAGCTGATATCGACCATATCTTTGATGAATTCTATCAGGGGAAACCAGGGCCGGAAACAATCGGATCGGGCATCGGACTGGCTCTGGTGAAGAGTATCGTCAATGCCATTGGTGGTGAGATTGAAGCCGTCAGAGGCTTGAAGACCGGAACTATATTTGTGCTGCGCATTCCCCTTCATCATGGAGAAGGGAACTGGAAACCGCTGGATGTGGAGGACGTGAGGCAGTCTGTTGATAATGGCGAATCGCTACTTACTGCCGACAGCGAAGAGGAAAGCATGCCCGAAAATGTGCCCATCGCTTTGGTTGTCGATGATGAGCCCGACGTGTCTTATTATATAGGTCTTCAGCTGAAGAATCAATACCGGGTGTTTTATGCTAAGGATGGACAGGAGGCGTTGGAGAAAGCTAAGGAACTCTTGCCCGATGTGATTATAACCGATCTGCTGATGCCTCGCATTGATGGCTTTGAGTTGTGTCAGTCGGTGCGCAGTTCCGAGTTGCTCAATCATATCGCCGTCGTGGTGCTTTCAGCTCGTGGAGGCGATGAAGACCGTATCAGGGCTGTTGCCGAAGGTGCAGATGCTTTCCTTGCCAAGCCGTTCAATGGCGAAGAACTGCGTGCCATCGTGGCACGCCTGTTAGAGAATCGCCGCGTGCTTCGCCAGCGTTACTCGCAGGCTATGCTCGCTGGTAAACAGGATGAAGTTCCAATCGCGCAGTCGGATGCTGACTTCCTTGCCAAGTTGGTCCATGAGATTGAAGCACAGATGAGCAAGGGAGAGGTTTCCGTGCAGACCATGGCCAATCATCTTTTCATTAGCCGTTCACAGTTGGCCCGGAAGGTGCAGCTCATTACGGGTATGAATACCTCTGAGTATGTGATGCGTATTCGTATGACAAGGGCTCGCCGTCTGCTCGAAGAGGGGCATCTAAGCATCAGTGAGGTGGCTATCCGCTGCGGTTTTACAGACCAAAGTTATTTCACCCGCATGTTCAAAAAGACCTATAATCTTACACCTACGCAGGTAAAGAAGACTGTCGTTTGATAAACCGTTTTGTACTTTCTAAATTCTTGATTTTTAGTTGTTTGGACAAATCCTATGCGCGATTTGTCCTAATTGTCTGATTCATTTTGACTCCATTTTAATAATTTTTGGTAGCATAGTCCAAAGTCTTTTTGAGATTTGAACTACCTTTGCACTCAGAAAGTAATAGTTATTATTATAAAGAAATCATAAAGCTAATAGTTGACTGCTAAAAAAACCAATCAGGGGCGGCTTCTTGCAAAAGGTAGGAACCGTCCCTGATTCTATTTTATACGAACTTAAGGGCGCTATTATTTGATGGTAATCGTGTATTCTGATAGGAAGGAGGCTCCGGGCTGCAGATGGTTCATCAGATATTTCTGCCGGAAGTCGCCGCTGTATTCCACCTTGTCATGAATACCGTACCACGGCTCAATGCAGACAAAAGGTGCATGCTTTCCGTAGGGAGCCCAGATGCCCACGCAGGGCGTCTTCATATCTACGGTTACAGACGGCTGTCCGTCTTCGTCGAGCAGAGCCACCTGTTTCACCTGACTCTTGTCGATAATCACGCAGTCCTCTTTGAAGCTTTCCTCCGTGAAATGCCAGATGCCGTCCTGGCTGCCCACATCGAAACGTCCGGGGATGATGCAGCCCTTCATGTTACCGATCAGCCGTTCCAATTTGCCCTCGTTGTCGAAGCGGACGGTGCCCTTCACCTCGTCGCCCTCTTTCATTCCGGGAATCATGAATGCCGGATGACCGCCTATCTGGAAATGGATTTCGTTGTTGTCGGTGTTGTGCACGTGCCATATCACGTGAATCTTGTTGCCGTCCAGCCGGTAGGTTATGCTCAGCATGAAATGATAGGGATAGCAGCGGTGCGTTTCGGGAGAGTCTTCCAGCGCAAAGGTCACCTTCGTGTCAGTTTTGTTGATGAGTTTGAAGTCCATGTCGCGGGCAAAGCCGTGGCGCGCCATTTTATACTCATATCCGTCCAGCCGGTAGCAGTCGTCCCACAGTCCGCAGACTATCGGGAACAGGATGGGCGAGCGGCGTCCCCAGTATTTCGAGTCGCCCTGCCATAGATATTCTTTTCCTTCAGCATCCAGGATGCTCTGCAGTTCGGCACCGTGCTCCGATACCACGATCTGCAATTGTTCGTTTTTCAGTATTTCCATAGTCGTGTAAAGTTGTTTGATGAGTTTTATTCCCGACAAAGATAAGGCTTTTCCTGGAATATTGCAAGCAATTCATTGTGTTTTTGTCCGTGGAGGTTATTCAGGAATTAATCAGGGTCAGCGCTATTCGAAAAACGCAATGAAAATTTCGCATGATTAGATGCTCAAGTAGGTATATTTCGGTTCGAATGTTTTGGGGAGTGAATAATTATTTGTATTTTTGCATCCAGTATTATGGATTCAGAACAGTTGCAGTTTATAACGACACTTATCGCTGAAATAGAACAAAAGATGGGTTTTGCGTTGAAATCGCCACAGGATTTCAACCAGTTGCTGTTGCGTCTTCCTCAGGATTGTCGTGTCAGTTTGAGTACGGTGAAAAGGATATGGGGTTATGTTCCTTCCACCCATCAACCCCGTCTTTCATCTTTATCAGCATTATCTCGTTTTGTGGGCTTCCGGGATTGGGAAGATTTCTGTTTAAAACAGAAGCCTATTTTTGAATCCGATTTCCTGCAAGGTACTATTAAAGAAACAGACGTTTTGGAAGGTGAAGTTGTGGAACTAACATGGAATCCTAATCGCTATTGCAAGGTAAGAAAAGAAGCAGATGGCACTTTCGTCGTGGAAGAAGTCCGCAATGCGAAACTGCAACGGGGTGATTCATTTCGTGCTGCTTGGTTCGCCGTTGGCCAACCCTTATGCCTTACTCATTTCCAGCGTGCTGGCCTATCCATGCCAGACTATATAGCAGGACGCTCTTTAGGACTTTCATCCGTGCGTAAACTTTAGTTATGGAATGATGAAGAAGGATGAACAACTTTCCGATTCCGGATTCCTTCATGGTGAGAGCCTCGTATTCTCCCGACAATTCAAGGACATAACTCCATTACACGAAAGTAAGGGTGGCTTCAGTCGTTTGTTCCGTGCCCAGCGCATGGGTAAGTGGCAAGTTCTGAAATGCCTGAAACCAGAGTTTGCTCAGCAAGACGAATACAGAGCCTTGCTGCAGAAGGAGTTCGAGATCGGTTTTCACCTTGACCATCCGAATATAGCTCGCACGGAATCATTGGAAGAAGTGGAAGGTCTTGGTGTATGCATTGTAGAAGAATATGTAGATGGGAAGAGTCTCCGTGAATTGATGGAATCAAGGAATTGGACCAGCAGTCGCACCGTCCATATTATGCGCCAGGTAGCAGATGCTTTGGAATACCTTCACCAGCATCAGATCGTCCATCGCGACCTGAAACCGGAAAACATTTTAGTTACAACTCAAGGTGATTATGTGAAACTGATAGATTTCGGTCTAAGTGATGCTGCTAATTATGCTATACTGAAACAACCTGCAGGCACCCGTAGCTATGCTGCTCCCGAAGTTTTTAGTTTTCCGTCAGAATACAATGGTATTGCCGCTGATATCTATAGTTATGGCAAGATACTCGAAGAACTTAATGCGCTGCTGCCTCGAAAGAGTAGCCGTTTGGAAAAGATAGCCAATATTTGTACACAGTCGAGTCCTTCTGATCGCTATGCAACCCTGAATGATATCGAATGGGATAAACGCAACAACTACTACAAATTGGGAATTGCTGCAGCTATTCTCCTTTTGCTTATTGTTTTGGCCTTTCTATGGTTTGACGAGAGACAAAGAGACAGCAAGCAAGAAACAATTCAGTCTATGGCTGTTGATACTCTTTCTCAGAAAGAAAAACATGATACTGTCAATTCTGTAGGAAGAATTAAAGGTCCAGAAAAGGTGCCTGAAGTCATACGACTACCCCATGAGGGAGTCTTCGGATCCGATTCAAAAGAACCGGAGGATTCTATTAAAACAGAAATTAATCCTTCCTTGATTCCAACGGATTTCAGAAAGACCCTCTCCGAGATTGTTCATAAACACATGTCGTCTGCCCTCGACAGTTTTGAGGTGGCCGCAAGCAAGGCTACAAAGTATAATCCACAGACATTACTAGAGAAATATAATAATATAGCATACGACCTTATTACTATTGAAACTGCCAAGCAGATAGTGAAATACAGTAATACCAAGGGGATAGGCGATAATACCCTGAAAGATTATGCTGCTATTGCTATAGCAGAAGAGATGCTGAAATATCGTCAATCCTACGCTGTTAGGCAACGTATTATTCAGATAGAGTCATCTATGAGCCATTTGAAGAAAGTCGGCAAAAGACGTTCCCCAATCAGATGATGAATTCAATATCCGTCGCCAATATCGTATCCGTCAGTAGGAAAATCATCAGGATCGGAATATCCGTTCCAATAATCGGAAAGCAATCGTTTGTGGGGTTGCAGCTTCTGAGGTGAATAGCCTGGAAGATAGTAATGGCTACCACAACCATTACAAGTCCATTCAGCATCGTTCGGGTTTTGCCATCCTACAGCCTTCTTTTGTTGACAGGTTGGACAATACAGATATTTCACAGGCATACCATAGTTCAAATGTCCCCATTTGAACACATAACCACAATCATTACATTTGTGAATGCCTTGAAAGTGATAATCCCGCATGTTTTTACTGCCACAATTCGGACACCCCTCACTTTTCAAGTTAATGTCGTACGTATCTTCTGCATATGTTCCATCACTATAATAATGCTCTCTACAAATTCTACAGACGAACGTGTTGTTCAGTTCATCGATACAGTAACTCTGGGAACCAGCGGCTCCGCAAAAAGGACAATTCTTAGGTCTTATCATAGATACAGGTTTTAATCATGGTATTCGCTCATATTATCATCGTATCCAGCCTCATAGCCTTCCGCATAACCAGTTTGGAAGTCTTTTTTCTTTTGTCCCTTGTATTTGGTCTCGTCATCAAACTGATATTCATATCCAGAACCATTTACAGCATCGTCCTCACCATCTTCATATCCCTTGTCATAGCCTTCTTTGTAAGCGGCAGACAATTTCTTCCCACGCACAGAAGTGTGCGACTTCTTCTTTATGTCCTTTTTTGTGCGTGTTATTGTCTGTTTTTTCTTTGGCACATTTTTCTTCTGGCTATGCATATATACCACAGGGCAGGCTTTGGCTTCAGCAATCCCTCCTATAGAAAGGATTGCAAGCATAATGATTATGATGTAATATATCCTTTTCATATGATTATTATTTTGTGAATTGATGGGTAGAACAACTCATCAAAAGACTACCTTTTAGAACTTCGCCTTCTTCTGTCATTCCCCATAGGGATATACTCGATAAATGCTTTTCTAATTGCGCCTCTTTTTATCTTGTTGTAACAAATAGAACAATATTTCACCAAGACGCCATCTTCTTCATAGCAAACACCTTCCTCGGTAATTTTATTACAAATCGGACATTGGAAACGACCTCTAAAATGTTCATCTGCCATTTGTAGCGTTTGCTTTTTATTCTCTTCCATTTCTGGAGCCCATGCCCGTGCATAAAGATTTGGCTTTAGAGATTCATTTTTCCTTTGGTTACGAGCTGCTTCAAAAATGCTGTTACTCATACCCCTTAAATGCTTTCTCAGTAGTTTAAGTGCATAATCTTTTAACACTTGAATTGCGTTACTACTAAGTACCTGCCTCCGTAAATTCGCATAGACCGGCGGCTCTAGCATTCCGTGGAAATTAAAAAAGCGATCTATTGTTTCAATAGATGTCATGTCGATTCTCAATCTATTATTTGTTTCCTTATCCTTTTTGTCAAAAGAGTTAGAAACTATTACTATTGGCCTTTTTTTCTTTCCCATATGTATGACAGTTAACTATTATTTCATTTCCTCTTTGTCAGTTTATTGAAATCTAATCCATAAACTGTTTCTAAATGTTCAAGTACATTTACTATAGCAGCACCAATATAAAGGTGGTTTGAGCCAAATTTATATCGTATAGTATCAATATCATCCTTTTTAATACTACGTATAGTCCCTCTCGTCCTCGTGTCATTACCTTCTTTATCAACATAGGATACAGGATATCTGTATTCTAGACCTTCTTCCAGTGTGTAACCATTCAAGGAATTGGGATTGTAACATGTGTTGCCTATAATGTATTCCAATTCGCATATCAGTTCGATAGATGCTTTTGTTAATTTCATGATTTTTATTTTTAATTAGATTTTGTCTTTATTATGCGATATCGTTCTTATAGTTTTATCTTATCCAACATCTGATAAACTATATTCATGATACTTATTGTCACTTGATCCATAATAATCTTGGGCTGAACTATGATAATGGATAGTTTGTCTTGGGGCGCTTTTTGCCGTTCCTTTTTTTGTGCTCTTTGCAGATGGATAAGAATCCCTTTGACGTAAGTTTTTCTTTGTTTTCTTATTTTTAGTATAAGAATGTTTTTTTAAATACCACCTCTCCGACATCAGAACCATTCACATAATGTATAGCTATAGAACTGCGTCCGTACAATAATGCATGGGCTTGCGTTGACCTTGAACGGTTCGGCTTCTTTTTCCACGTCATGGCTTGATAGTTTAAGTTCTCACTAAAAATTGGTTTCTTCCTATCTGAATTTAATTATTCTTTTGAAAGAACATTATTAATATATGTATTAATATCCTCTGTGATGGCTTCAAAATACAATTCATTAATCTGTTCTTCAGTGACGTTAACTTCTATTTGAAGTGATGCACTTTTTGTCTTGTCTTCAATGTCTTGGAGTAATTCACTTGCTCGTGTTCCAAAAGAACCTAAATTTCCTTCAGGACTTTTGCAAAAAGAAACTATTCTATTAACACATGTAAAAAGGTCGTCAAATTTTTCGCTACTTCTGTTGAACTTAGTTTCTGGTGGAGTATTAAGAACTTTCATATTTTTTTCGAAAGATTCATACCATTCATCCAGTTTTGTATAAGCACCCTCAGAAGAATAAAACGACATTCTCCATTTAATAGCGTTGTTAAAATCATTGCATTTTACATAAGCATTCGTTGTACTATAAGCCCTGTTTTTCCATATCGAAGAGCGCCAATTCTTCTCAATGTCAAAGAAAATTAGATGGCATAATTGTCGTATTGCTGTTGCCTTAATGATAGAATCTTTTGCTTTTTTCTTATAATCGTTTATGGAATCGTTATGGGCTTTAATCCTTAACTCGATCATTTCTTGTCTTTCAACTTTCTGATATATAATAGTACCACCAACAAGTACAATTGCAATAATGACTGCAACAATAAAGTAAATAATTTTACTATAATGTTTCTTTGATGGAGATTCCTTTGACGATATAATATTAATATCTTTAGATATTTCGTTGATAGATTCTTTGACTATATTATCATCATTCATTAGGGATTCACCACAAAATGGACATCTTGTACTATTTTTTAATATGTTTTCTCCGCAAGCAGGACAAGTACATTTGCTATCATTTTCTTTGCAGAGCCAAACACCACAGTGTTTACATTTTAGTGCTGTTGCAGGTATCTCTTTTCCGCAATTAGGGCAAGTTTGAAGATTTTTTTCCATGTTTATTATATAGTTTAAGAGTTATAGAATGGTTTTGTCACAGAAGCGAAAAGAAAAAGGACATAGCCTATCTTCTTCCATATTCACTCGGTTAGGCTCTGGTATCGCCCTGAAGTCGGAATATAGTCAAAGCAGTCCATGCCCTTGCGGGTACAGGCGTTGCTTCGAACAGATATATTCTCGACTTCAAAGTTAGATTTACCAGATTTAACCGCGTCGAACCATCTGTCTCTACGTCATTGTAATATGTACGTATGGAGTCATGGCTCCAATGTTTCTGAGGACAAAAGTAGGAAATCTTTCTGAAAGTTCCAAGTCTTTGACCAACTTTTTCCATATCATGGACTGCTATTTTCATTTTTCTTGCATGGTTTGTGCCAAAAGGCACGTGAAGGTTTTCTGATTGCAAAGATACAGCAAATAATCCACCAAGAAAATGCTCTTGGTGGTTCAAGTTGGTTCACAAAGGAGAATTTTTCTTAGGAAAAAGACTACATTTCATGATTCCTTTGCAGTCTTGCCAATACGCTTGGTTGCGCTGATAGCACCTGTGGGACATACCAACTGGCAGAGATGACAGCCTACGCAACGTTTGCCTTGAATGCGCGGCTGGCGGTCGGCGCCGAAGGTGATGGCCTGATGGCCACCGTCCATGCACGACGTGTAGCAACGTCCACAACCAATGCAACGGTCGCGGTCAATCTTGGGGAATACGATGGTCTCGCGGTCCAAATCGGTGGGGGTAATGAAGCGTGGCAGTTCTTCACCCACGAGGTCGGCCAGTTGACTGATGCCGCGCTTTTGCATGTAGTGCTGAAGTCCCGTCACCAGATCGTCGATAATTCGGTAGCCGTACTGCATGACGGCAGTACATACCTGTACGTTGCGGCAGCCCAGTTGAATGAACTCCAGCGCATCGCGCCATGTCTCGATGCCGCCTATTCCGCTGAACTGGATGTTTTTCATGATGGGATTCTTGGCCATTTCCAGAATGTGGCGCAGGGCAATTGGTTTTACGGCCCGTCCTGAATAGCCTGAGATGGTCTTTTGTCCGGACACGGCACCGCGTTCGCCCATAGTGACCGACTTGATGGTGTTGATGGCCGATATGGCATTGGCTCCGGCAAAGTAGGCTCCCATGGCTGGCTGGTTGATCTGCGTGATGTTGGGTGTCATTTTCGGAATGACGGGAATACTCACGTTGCGTTTCACGTAGGCGGTGTAGAATGTGACGAGTTCGGCGTTCTGTCCCACGTCGCTGCCCATACCCGACAGTCGCATTTGCGGACACGAGAAGTTCAGTTCCACGGCATCCACCTTGGCTGCTTCGGCCATCTTTGCCAGTTCAATCCATTGTTCCTCTGTCTGTCCCATGATGCTGGCCACGACAATTTTCTTGGGGTAGTTCTCCTTCAGTCGGCGCAGGATGTCGAAGTCCACGTCGGCCGGATTCTCCGAGAGTTGCTCCATGTTGCGGAAACCGAAGAAATCAGCTGTCCCGCCATCGCTCACGGCATCGAATCGCGGCGACACTTCGCGGATGTCGTCCAGACAGATTGTCTTGTAGAACACGCCTGCCCATCCCGCTTCGAAGGCTCTCGCCACCATTTCATAGTTGGTGCAGACAGCGGAGGAAGCGAGGAAGAACGGATTCTCGCATCGGATGTCGCAGAATTCTATCTCCAGCGAAGGCATAGGCTTTTCCACATCATTCCCGGCAATCCCCTTGAGCATCTCCCTGATGCGGATGGGACGGTCGTAGTGGATGCAGGCTTCTTCGGCGGCCTGCAGTTCGTCATCGCTGCATGCAGCCACCCATAGGTGTGCCATCTCCGCGTTGTCGAAACGGATGGCGCGAATAGCCCTGGCGGGATCTCCGTTCTTGCATGCCAGGCTGCATGGCGCGTCGGCGCAGAGCAGGCATCGGCGTGCCTCGTCTTGTATGTTAATTCCTCTCTTCATATTTTAGCATTTTTAGTTAAAACATATTTCCTCCCATTCAGAACATTTCTGCAAAGATATAAAAAAACTCGGAATAACCATGAAAAGGGAGAGAATATATTTGCATTTTCTGAAAATATGATTAACTTTGCCCACATGAAAGACGAAGAACTTCAAGACAAGCGAATAGCGGTGCTGCTCTCGGGCGGCGTGGATAGTTCGGTGGTGGTCTATGAACTGGCCAGCCGCGGACTGCATCCCGACTGTTTCTATATCAAGATCGGACCGGAGGAAGAGGAGGAATGGGACTGCTCTTCGGAGGAGGATCTGGAGATGGCAACGGCTGTGGCTCATCGCTTTGGCTGCCGACTGCAGATGGTAGATTGCCATAAGGAATACTGGAGTCAGGTAACGAGATACACAATGGACAAGGTGCGCGCCGGATTCACGCCTAATCCCGACGTGATGTGCAATAGGCTGATTAAGTTCGGGGCCTTCGACGAGAAGATGGGGCACGACTACGACCTCATTGCCACGGGCCATTATGCGCAGACGGAGTGGATAGACGGGCAGAAATGGCTCACCACGAGTCCCGACCCCGTGAAGGACCAGACGGATTTTCTGGCGCAGATATACGACTGGCAGCTTCGCAAGGCTTTGTTTCCCATTGGCCATTACATGAAGGACGAGGTGCGGCAGATTGCGGAGCGCGAACACTTGGTGAATGCCAAGCGCAAGGATTCGCAGGGCATCTGCTTCCTGGGTAAGATTAAGTATAATGATTACATTCGGCGGTATCTGGGCGAGAATCCCGGCGACGTGCTGGAACTGGAGACGGGCAAGAAGATTGGCGAGCACAAGGGCTTGTGGTTTCACACCATCGGCCAGCGCCACGGATTAGGTTTCGGCGGCGGCCCGTGGAATGTGGTGAAGAAGGATGTGGAGAAGAACGTGCTCTATGTGACCAAGGGTTATGAGCCGAAGAAGGCATGGAGCAAGGAGTTCCGGTTCCACGATTTTCATCATCTCACTCCTGCTGAGTTGCCCACGGAGGTGACGTTTAAGATCCGCCATACACCGGAGTTCCATCAGGCCCGTTTGGAAAAGACGGCCGAAGGTTGCTACACGGTCTTTTCGGATTATCTCATTCAGGGCGTTGCTCCCGGTCAGTTCTGCGTCATTTACGACAAGGAACATCACCGCTGTTTCGGGTCGGGAGAGATTACTGTTTAGTTTAGAGTTTAGAGTGTAGAGTTTAGAGTTATGATTACTCTCGGAGGCAGATTTCTGCGTAGATTCCGGGCGTGCACGGTTATCATAACTCTACATTCTCCATTAATTCCCTCCATCTTTCGCAGAGTTCGGGCATGCCGCTCAACACGATGTCGGCACCGGCTTCCCATAGTGTTTCGTCGGGAAGGATGCCTGTGTTGATGGCGATGGTAAAAGCTTGGGCGGCATTTCCGGACTTAACGCCCAGCGGGGCATTCTCTACGACGATGGTTTCCCACGGCCGCACACCGCATTTCTCCATACCCATCAGGTAAGGGTCGGGTAGGGGCTTGCCGCGTTTCACGTCGTAAGCCGTCACCAGGCGTTCTTCGGTTACCCTCGGAAATTCCTTGAGCAGACGGTTGATAAGTGGGCGCTGGCCGCTTCCCGTCACGATACAGATGATGAGTCCGTCGCGATGAATCTTCTCGTGCAGTTCCAATGCTCCTTCCATTACCTGCGCCTTGGGTAACAATCCGAATTGACGGGTTTTCTCATCGTACATTCGCTGAGCTTCTTCCAGCGTGATGATTTCTCCCTTTTGCGCTTTTACCAGATTGCGGATTGTGTCGATACCGCGTGCTCCCTCGGTGGCGTAGGCATCCGCTTCGGTCATCTTCAGACCGAAGGAAGCCATCGACCGCTGCCAGGCTATGGCATGGTTGGGCATGGAGTTCATCAGCACGCCATCCATATCAAAGAGAACGGCTTTGGGCGTGAAAGCCGCAAAGCCTGTTCTCTCTAAATACTTTTTTATTGCTTGTTGAAAAGTTGACGAGTTGATAAGCTGACGAGTTGATTCTTCACTCTTCATTCTTCACTTTTCACTTTTCACTTTATTTACTTCTCTTTTGCCAGTCTTTCCTTGATGGCCTTTGAGTCAGCCTCATAGCCGGGCTTGTCGAGTAGGGCGAACATGTTCTTCTTGTAAGCCTCCACGCCGGGCTGGTTGAACGGATTCACACCGAGCACGTTGCCGCTGATGCCGCAGGCAATTTCGAAGAAATAGATGAGCTGTCCGATGTAGTAGGCGTTCAGTTCGGGAACGGAGATGCGGATGTTGGGCACGCCGCCATCCACGTGAGCCAGACGAGTTCCCAGTTCGGCCATCTTGTTCACTTCGTCCACGCGCTTTCCAGCCAGGAAGTTCAGTCCGTCGAGATTCTCCTCGTCGTTGGGGAAGAGCACCTTCTTGTTGGGCTGCTCAATGGAAATAACGGTCTCGAAGATGGTGCGCTCACCGTCCTGAATCCATTGTCCCATGGAGTGAAGGTCGGTAGTGAAATCTACGCTTGCGGGGAAGATACCCTTGTGGTCCTTACCCTCACTCTCGCCGTAGAGCTGTTTCCACCATTCGCTCATGAAGTGCAGCTTGGGCTGATAGTTCACCATGATCTCAATCTTCTTGCCAGCCTGATACAGACCGTTGCGCACGGCAGCATACTGGGCTGCGGGATTCTCCTCGAAGGCAACGTCCTGACCGCAGGCTTTCTCCATGTCCTGTGCACCTGCCACCAGTTGCTTGATGTCGAATCCGGCCACGGCGATGGGCAGCAGACCTACGGGAGTGAGCACAGAGAAGCGTCCGCCCACGTTGTCGGGAATGATGAAACTCTTGTAGCCTTCCTTATCGGCACATGTGCGGGCTGCACCACGCTTGGCATCCGTCACGGCCACGATGACCTTCTTGGCGAATTCCTTACCGCACTGGTCCTCACACTGCTTCTTCAGCAGACGGAAGGTGAGGGCAGTCTCGGTGGTCGTTCCACTCTTTGAGATATTGATGACACCGAACTTCTTACCCTTCAGGTAGTCGGTCAGTTCGGCCAGATAGTCTTCACCGATGTTGTTTCCGGCAAACAGGATGGTGGGATTGCTCTTGTCGCCCACGAGCCACTGGAAAGAATTGCTAAGGGCCTCAATCACGGCCTTTGCACCAAGATAGCTGCCGCCGATACCGGCTACCACCACGGCCTCGCAGTTCTCGCGGAGCACCTGTGCCGATGCCTCCACCTCAGCGATGAATTCGGGCGTGATGCTTGATGGCAGATGGAGCCATCCTAAAAAGTCGTTACCTGGGCAGGTGCCCTCTTCCAAAGCTTTTTGCGCAGCTTTTACTTGTGGTTCAAAAGCCTTCACGGCTCCAGCCTCCAAGAAGCAAGCAGCCTTTGTGATGTCAAGTTTGATGTTGTTCATAATTGTGATTGAAGTTATTATTAAGTTTATGATTTGGATGCAAAGATAATGTAATTGCGCGGAATATCAAAATAAAACACCTATTTATTTAATTAACGGGCTTCTGGGCTACATGTAACCGTTTTGTAACACCCTTTTCTTTTGTAAAACGGAGATTATTTATACCTTTGTATGCGAAATCACAATATCTGACTTTATGACTATCAGTATTTTTTTTAAACTCTTGGGTTCGCTGGCGCTGCTTATCTTCGGTATGAAGATGATGAGCGAGGCGCTTCAGAAGATGGCGGGTCCGAGTCTCCGCCACGTGCTTGCAAGGATGACAGCCAATCGTTTTTCGGGTATCCTCACCGGTGCGCTGGTGACCTGTGCCGTGCAATCGTCGTCGGCAACCACGGTGATGACCGTTTCGTTTGTTTCGGCAGGACTGCTCACGCTGGCCCAGGCCATCTCCGTTATCATGGGTGCAAACATCGGCACCACGCTCACGGCGTGGATCATGTCGCTGGGATATAATGTGGATTTGTCTAACGTGGTATTCCCTGCCTTCCTGGTGGGAATGACGCTTATCTATAAGAAACGCCACCGTGTGGTGGGTGATTTCCTTTTTGGACTGGCATTCCTGTTCTGGTCACTGGTGATGCTCAGCGGCGTCGGCAAGAGCATGGATCTGGAGCATAATCCTGATGTGGTGGCATTCTTCTCGTCGTTTGATACGGGCAGTTATCTTACCATCCTGATCTTCCTGGCCGTGGGTACGCTGATCACGTGTATCGTGCAGTCATCGGCTGCCGTGATGGCCATCACCATTCTGCTTTGTTCCACGGGCGTTCTGCCCATCTATCTCGGCATAGCCTTGGTGATGGGTGAGAACATCGGTACTACGGCCACAGCCAATCTGGCAGCCCTCGGCGCCGGTTTGGAGGCCCGCCGTGCTGCATTGGCCCATCTGTTGTTCAATGTGTTTGGCGTGTGCTGGGTGCTCTGTGTGTTCTATCCCTTCGTGGATATGGTGTGCAAGCTGGTGGGGTATAACCCAGCGATGAGCGGACAGACCGCGCTGTTGCCCATCGTGCTCTCGTTGTTCCATACCTGTTTCAACGTGCTCAACACGGCTCTGCTGCTTCCTTTCGTCAAGCAGATGGAACGCGTGGTATGTCGTTTGCTGCCAGAGGGCAAGGAAACGGAACTCAAACCTGCCGTGCTTCACTTTATTGATGGCGGACTGATGGCTACGCCCGAAATCTCGGTACTTCAGGCACAGAAGGAGACCGTCCATTTTGCCGAGCGCATGCAGCGTATGTTCGACATGACGCGCAGCCTGCTCGACGAGAAAGACAAGAAGGAGTTTGCCCGTCTTTTTGAGCGCGTCAGCAAATATGAAGAGATTGCCGACAGCATGGAAATTGAGATAGCCACCTATCTCGAAAAGGTCAGCAACGAACGGCTCTCTGACGATACGAAAGGAAAAATCCGATCCATGCTCCGTCAGATTGGAGAGTTGGAATCCATCGGCGATGCCTGTTTCAAGATGGCACGCACCCTTAACCATCAGCGGGAGGAACGCGAAGACTTCACGCCCCAGCAGTATGCCCGTCTGAACGAGATGCTGCGCCTTGTGAACGAGTCGATCACGCAGATGATGGTTGTCGTAAGCGGCCGTATCGAAAATGTCTCGATAGAACCTTCAATCGCGATTGAAAAAGACATCAACCTGCTGCGCGATCAGGTGAAGCTGGAAAACGTGAAGGATGTGGACGACCACGCCTATTCCTACACTTTGGGCTCGCTCTATATGGATCTAATAAACGACAGCGAGAAACTGGGCGACTACGTGATGAACGTTGTGGAGACACGTCTCGGCAAGCGCTATCTCACCTTTCAGGGCCTTCATGTAAATCTTGACAAGAAGACCGTCGTCGTAGATGGTTCTCTGGTCAGTCTGACGCGCACGGAGTTCGACTTGCTGAGCATGCTGCTCCAGAACCGTGGACAGGTATTCTCGCGTCAGCAGTTGATGGAAAGTATCTGGTCGGGTGTCATTGTCACCGAGCGCACTGTTGACGTGAACATCGCCCGTCTGCGGAAGAAGATAGGCCCATACGCCCAGCATATTGCCAACCGCCAGGGTTACGGCTATTATTTCGACGAAGACATCATCGAAAGCCCTGCGGAACAGCAGGCATAGGCTATCTTAGGGCTTTTTCCCATATTTCATCACTCGCTCGTCGCTGATCACTCCCTGCCAGTCCATGCCGAAAGCGAAGTCATAGGTATGGCCGTCGGCATCCTGATAGCAGCGCATGTCGCGCGGCACGTCCTCCAGTTGCTCTTCCACCGTCTTCATGTCGGCAGGCATCTGCATGGGCAACAAGGCTGAAGGTTCTGCCTTTCCGCTGATAATGTCGAGCAATGCCTGATGCTGCACGTTGAAGGACACCAGAATGGCATCGGCAAAGGGTTCTATTTCTGAAAGCACCACCGGGCGGCCAGTCTCCAGAACGACGATGACGGGCTTTTCGCCCATCTCCTTCTTCGTGTTCCTCACCAGCAGCATGTCGTCGCGATTGTAGGTCTTTACCGCTTTGCCCTTGAAACTACGGTTGGTGAATTTCTCCATGGGGTCGCCTCCGGCAATGCTCATGCTGCGGGCGTAGCTGGCCGTATAGTCGTCGTATTGCAGACTATACGGGACGTAACCATTGCCGCCGTTCTTCACGTCAGCCGTGCTATAGCCGAAACCGGCGCTGGGTTCTTCTATCAGACAGATGGCAAAGTCGGCTTCTCCCGGCTCTTTCACCACTTCGAAATACTTTCCCACCAAGGCGAGGTCGATGGGCTCCACCGTCTTTTCCTCCGAGATGCCGCCCCAGAGACCTGGGATGGCGGGGAAGTGTCGCTTGGGAACATACACCTTCTTCTTCTCTTTCACGGGAAGCGTCTGGTTACTGTGGTTCTTCAGCATCACGACAGATTTCAGCTGGGCTTCGTAGCCCGCTTTCATAAATTCAGGATTGCCCACAATCTTCTGCGACTCGGCAGGGTCTAAATATGGATTCTCAAACAGTCCCACGCGGAAAACATTGAGCAGCAGCCGGCGTGCCGACTGTTCGAAACGCTCGCGGGCGCTGGCCTCGCCTTGAGCCTTAGCCCACATCTTGTAGGCCTCGAGCACAGGACCAATCTCATTGTTGCCGCCAAACTGATCCACACCCGCCTGCAGAATCTTGTAGTGGCGCTCGGTCTCGGTGAGCGCTTCCGCGCCCCAGGGCTTGCCGCCCCTCGGACTGTCGAGCACCTTCATGTCCTTCGTGATGCCCCAGTCGGTGCAGACCACTCCCTCAAACTTTGCTTCGTCGCGGAGTTGTTGCTGAATGAGCCAGCGGCTATAGCTGCCGCCCACGTTCTCGCCCGATGGGTCTTGATTCCAGAGAATGCTATAGATAGGCATCACGGCCGAAGCCATCTCCGTGCCGCCTTTCAGCCGGAAAGTGCCCTCCGCGAACGAACGTTTATGCATGGCCAGGTTCTTGCCTGGATATACGGCATATTTTCCGGAGGCAAGATGGGAGTCGCGACCTCCCTCCTGAGCTCCGTAGCCATACCAGTGTTTCACCATGGCATTGACGCTCTTCATGCCCCATCCTTTGGTCTCGGGAGTTGTCTGGAACGCGTCGCAGTAAGCCTGCGCCATATCCGTGGCCAGCTGAGGGTCTTCTCCGAAAGTGCCGTTGAAACGCGTCCAGCGGGGATCCGTGGCGATGTCTACCTGCGGCGAAAGGGCAGTGGCAATGCCCAGCGCGCGATATTCCTCGGATGCTATCTCGCCGAAACGATAAACTAATTGCGGATCGAACGTGGCAGCCAGTCCGAGCGAAGTAGGCCAGAGTGAAATCTGCCCGCCCGCTCCGGCATTATATTCGGTCGTGGCCTTGGCCTCATGGCGCGGGTCGGAGCTGGTGTTGGCCGGAATGCCGTGGTCGAGTGCTTCCACGTAGGCCTGCATATTGTTGTTCCAGCGGGCAGCCACCTCCGGACTCTCCACGCCCGTCATCAGGACGGCCCGCAGATGATCGTCGCGCAGGAATTTCTTCTGGTCGTCGGAGAGGTCGGAAGGTTTGGCTCCGCTCTCCTTAAACGACTTCCCGCCGTAGGTAGATTCCCCGAAACCCATGTGCGAAACCATCGGCACCGACTGATGACTGCTGTAGAGCATCAGTCCGGCAATCTCCTCCACCGAGAGTTTCTTTGCCAGGTCCGCGGCCCGTTCCTGTGCCGTCAGTCGCCAGTCTTCGTAGTCATCCAGCGAGTCATTGCGGTTCAGGTCCTTGAAGGCATACCCGTCTTCGGTCAGTATTTTAACGCCCGACTGCGGCGAATAGCCCAACGTTGGCCCACCCTTCTGGGTGACCAGCATGAAAGAATCCACTTGCTTCTCCGTCCATTTCTCACCGTCGCAGGCTGTTAGGCCAACGAGCGCACATCCCATCGCCAGTAAAGTAACAGCTTTTGTCGTTTTCATTTTCCGGTTCGTATTTTTTTGTTGTCAGGTATTAGCCGCAAAGATAATGAAATATTAAAAGACCGCAAAGAATATTCTGTAAAAAAATAATTGGACTATAAGATTGCAGTCGTTTATCAATCGGAAACAATCTCAAAAGCAACGAATCGCTTATTGGAATCACCAAAATAATAAGTAAATCGCTTATTGCAATAACCTTTTTTGATTAAAATTTGGTTATTCCAATAATCTTTTGTATTTTTGCCGTTGAAAACAAGAATAGTTAACTATGGAATCATTGTTCAAGAAGCATCGCATATTGATCTCTCAGACAAGTACGGAGATAGTCCGTGAGTTGATGAAGTCTGTCAACTGGGAGAAACAACTGGTATCGATTCGTGGTTCGCGAGGGGTTGGCAAGACAACACTTATGCGACAATATATCAAACAAAAATATGGGGTTAACGCAGGCGAGGCACTCTATTGCGTGATGGACAGCATGTATTTCTCCAGTCACACACTTCTTGAAACGGCAGAGCGTTTCCACATCATGGGTGGAAAACATCTTTTCCTCGATGAGGTACACAAATACCCCACATGGAGCAAAGAAGTGAAGGAAATCATCGACCTTTGGCCTGACATGAAAATCGCTTTCACAGGTTCATCGCTTATTCAGATTCTGAATGCCGATGCCGATTTGTCGCGTAGAGTGCTCAGTTACGACATGGCCGGCTTGTCGTTCCGCGAATTCCTGCATTTTTACAAGAACATCGAACTGCCAGTTTATTCATTGCAGAAGATACTGACAGATGCAGATGCTGTGTGCAATGCGGTTTGTTCCCTTTGTCATCCTCAAGCGCTGTTTGAAGAGTATCTCCGTGTAGGCTATTATCCTTTTTATGACGGTAATGAGCAGGAATACTATAGCAGGTTAGAGAATGTGGTCAGTTTTATCATCGATCAGGAGATGACCCAGTTCTGCGGGGTGGAGGCTTCCTATACCCGCAAACTAAAGGCCATGATGCTGTTCCTTGCTAACAACCTTCCCTACGATGTGAATATAGCCAAGCTCTCCTCCTATTTGGAAATCAACAAGACCACTGTCTTGAGTTATCTCTCAAGTATGAAAAGAGCGGAATTGCTGCATCTGCTTTATGCCGACAATAAGTCGGTAACCAAGATGCAAAAACCCGATAAGATTTATGTCCATAATCCCAACATGCTTTTTGCTCTTGCGTCGGAACAGAACATCGGCACCCTAAGAGAGTGTTTCGTCGTGAATCAACTATCTGTAGGGCATACGGTGGAATATGGAAAGACTCAGGGCGATTTTCTGATAGATGGCACTATCACTATAGAGGTAGGAGGAAAAGACAAGACCTTCGACCAGATAGCCGATATCCCTGACTCGTATGTCCTGGCTGATTCCCTGGAATTCCCTATCGGTAAAAAGTTACCTTTATGGCTTGTCGGCCTATTGTATTGAGATGTCCTCCATAACTTCTTGAATTCAAAGAATAAACACAGCAGCCCCCAAAAAGTTGCCCGAAAATTTGAATTATTTCCTTAACTTTACTATATTATATATGTAACTGTTAGAAATGAAAGTATGAAAGACGAAAAAGAAAAGGAATTGACCAGAGAGGAAATGTGGCAGAAACGTCGCGAAGCACGTTTGGCAGCCAAAGCGCTGCAGCGTAAGCTGAAGTCGATTACTGACCCTGTTGAGCGCAAACAAGTGGCTAAGCAAATGAACGCTTTGTTCAGCGAAGCATGTGAATGGTTTAACAAGGTGAAACGCAGCAATGAATGGGAGCGTAGCATTGAGCGTGAATTCATACTTTTGGAATCGGGAATGGAGGATTAAGAATACGCATATGAAAACAACAGGGCAAATCAAAAGGGAATTGTCGGAGAATATAGAAAACCTGTTCGACCGTCCAGTTCCCGATCCCAGTAAGATGACTTCTGAGGAAATTAAAGTTGAGATAGAAAATTGCAAAAGGAGAATCTATCAGTTAATCGATAAAATAGACGAAACAAACCAAACATTAGGAATATGAATAATTACGAAAAACCAATTGTTTATTTCGACATGGATAATGTCCTTGTTGATTTCCAGTCAGGGATTGATAAGATTTCTGCTGAAATGAAGGCCCAGTATGAGTGCGATGCCAAAGGCAAACCCCATTATGATGACATACCGGGGATTTTCTCTAAGATGGAACCTTTGGACGGTGCAATAGAGGCAGTAAAGAGAATCTCGGCAGAGTATGAGGTCTTCATTCTCACGACAGCTCCTTGGAACAACCCGTCGGCATGGTCGGACAAACTGGAATGGGTGCAGAAATACTTCCCCAAGGAATTCCACAAAAGATTGATTATCTCTCACCACAAAGACCTGTTGAAAGGAAGCTACCTGATAGACGACCGGGGTGACAAAGGGCAGTCTGAATTTGAGGGACAGTGGATTGAATTCGGCAGCAGGGAATTTCCCGACTGGCCATCGGTGACCGACTACCTTCTTAACGACGCGAAGAAACTGAAGGTGGCGCATGACCACAGTTTTAAAAACAAATCAGAACTGATGAAGAGTAAGGTATGCGGATGCTTCAACTGTATGGAGACATTCAAACCAGAGAAAATCGAGGACTTCGTCGATGACGGACAAACAGCATTATGTCCCGAATGCGGTATAGATTCTGTAATCGGCGATGCTTCAGGATTCCCTGTAACGAATGATTTTTTGTATAAGATGTACAGATACTGGTTCTGAAGAGAATTTCAAATGATAAGGAAAAAGGATTATGTTCTGCCTACGGTATATGACATATACATTCGTGGCGAAGAAGAAAAACTCAACGGTATCAGAAAAGTCGTAAACGAACTGGCCAGATACGGAGGTGTTGTTGACTCATGCCCTGAAAAGTTGTATATCCCGCTGAAATACATGATGAAGTTATTAGTCGGTTCAGATAATCATTCCGGTTATGTAGTTTCCATGAATACTGATGATTCCGAATGTGTTATTCTTCAGACAGAAACAGAGGAACCACACATGTTATGCAATGCACTTAAGGACTGTTTTAGCGATATTAACACCGAAATCAAAAGTAGCATGGCATAAGATTCATTGGAGTGTTAGCAGGATTTTTGATATTTAATGAACATGAAAGAGACAGATTTAGAGCGTTTTATCCAAGAGGCTACAAATAAAGCAAAAACCAGAGACTTGGATTTCAAGCATAAGTTGGCAATCTGCGGAAAGGTTTATGCTAACATTGCCTCGTTCGCCTTGCTAACACCATCGGTAAATGACAAAAATGTAATCGACGATTTCACTCGGAAACTAACAGACAGCACAGTTAAGGCTGTTCCTGTTAAGGACATGAATAGTCAGGGAAAACTCGCTTGCTGCTTATTTAATGAAAAGTTTGAGTCAGTTGCAAAGTTGGCTGGCCGGTTAGGACTGCCTGACTTGTTTTTCTGTCATACCTCAGAAGAGGGCCTTGTCTGTGAGTTCAGGAGAAAGGAACGAACAGACAGGCCATATGACCAGGCACTAAATCCCTATTTGTTAATCTCGAAAACAATCACATGGGAGCACGACTGCAATGCCCCTAATGTCTGCACGGCCATTGCCGATAATTTCAGATGCGTTATCGACATTTCTGTCTTTGACCGTGTAAACGAAGAACTGGAGGCAGGTATTCAGCGAGTCATCAAGAATTTCAACCTTATTAATTCAGATGATGTTCTTCCTTTCGCGTTTAATCATGTCGGACAGTTTCCCGCAACCTGTAAGAAAATCCTGATAGGTTGAAAGATAATTGAAGAGTGAGTTTTACCCGCGCTTCCAAGGACGTTATTTCCTTTCATCATTCATTTAACCATTTTTCTATTTCATCAAGATTAATCTCATTTACTTTTCCCTCTTTATAGTACGCGTTAATCCAATGATCAAAGTATTTGGGATCTTCACCATCACAAACAATATGTCCCCAAGCCTTCCTTCGATTGGAATTGAGGTTGATACTGACAATTCTCGATTTCAAACATCCATAATTGATTCTACATATCATAGAATCATCGCTCTTTTCATCCCTTTCATTGATAACACACATAGCTTCAATTGTTATCACGTTGCTTGGGTTAAACCCTTCTCCCCGATAGCCGTCTCGTTCTGCAGAAGCAATAAGGTTAATAACCTCTTTTGTGGTTATTTCTTCAAAATGTAGTTTCATATATTTCAGATTTTAATTAAAAACATCATAGCAAAATTATTTCTATAGAGAAATTATTATGTTTTATGTTCAACAGTTCAAATTGGGATAAAATGCTTAAATTAACACCAATGCGGCACCAAGAACAAAGAAGATAAAGATAGGCCAGAAGATGGCTTGTAATAGACAGCCGCATCCCGATTCGCCTCCTTCAAAAAGTAATTCAAAAACAGCACCAATACCTCTCAGAATCCATCCAAAGATTCCCCAACCTACAAAAAGCACACCTATTAGCAAGATGAAGCCTATAATATATATTGTTGTCATAATGCTTAGCAAATAGAAACTACAAGAAAAAGACAGAAAAACCATTTCAAAAAATCATTGAAAATCCGAAGTGGTTTTTATGCAAAATGATATGATAAAAGTTCAGCAACTATGAATCTCCATTCAAAACATCAGAAAGAGTACCGAGACTGACTATAACCAATACCATCTTCACAACCCACCATATAAGCCTGAAGGGAAACAATATGATTTTCTTTCAAGCATCCTTCTTTTTCCTTATCCTTACTTTTCTTTCTTTTTATCATTTTTATGTAATTGATTCCTATAATTCTGGCTATAGGAAGATTCATCAATACTACCATCGCTTTTCCTAATAACTGTAGCCTCATAATATGTTTGGCTACTTGATCCATCACGAGGGTTTCTTAATTCAGACCCTTGAGAAACACGTGCCCATTTCCCACTGAGATATTCTTTGTGGGAAATTCTAATTTTTTCAACTGCCATAATAAAATAATGTTTTAACTGAATACCTACTCCCTTTTCAGCGTTTCGGCTTCTTCTGTTATCTGGATATGGGAATTAATCTTGATGAAAAAGGTAGGGGGGCAGCCCATAAAATAGCCTGCCCCAGCATAAAACTAAAGTTTTCTGATATCCCAATATCCTGGGAATGAAGCATCTCTTGCTTTTCTCCCGAACTGACGCTCACATTCATCAGCAATCTTGTCTGGGTCACAGCTACTTAATGATGTTGATACATGAATGGTTGTTCCTTTACGCATTCCTGCGCGATCTTCTTTCAAGCGACATTCAAATACTGGCATGTTTGTAATTGTTTTAGTTAACCTACTCTTTAAAGGATTTTCGGCTTCTTCCTTTTTTCCACTTAATCATTTTTACAAATCATATCTTTCTGCTATGCGTTCCCATATACATTTTCCTTCTGCTTTAGATTTGTCTTTGTTTATTTTAAACACTCCAACAAATTTATAGAAGTTAAAGCCCAGAGCATCTTTTTGGCGGAAGAATGTTATTCGTGTTTCATCTTTCGCAATTTGCTCGTCAACATGTTTTTTGCGTTTCTCCACATCCTTTTTATAATACTCCTCAATCGTAAGACCATCTATTGAAAGAACATTCTTCCATTCTTTGCTGTTGATAGATGGCAACCATACTAGTAAGTCAGGCTTATTTGGAACTCTAAAGCCAGCAGCTCTTAAATATCCCCTATGAATTGCCCTGGTGTTAAAGATAGCGGCAGCATCATCAATATTTTTTACATATTCGTTTTCTGCGACACATAGATAGCCTTTATCTTTATGATAATCTGGCGACAAAATGTCATCACCTTTCCAAGGTTTAAAATTATTACCTTGTGAATTGATCTTATTCCGTATAATGTCAACCACTTCAGAAATGCGCTGATTGAACTCAGAAAGAGTATGCCATTCATCTTTCTCTTTACACACCTCTATTCGCTGAATCTCAGCATTATTGATAGCTTGTATCTCACCACTTCTTATTGCATCCAATATTTTATTCTCAGCTATGTTGTGTTGCCCTTCATCTATCTCAACTACTAGATTTATCTGGGGCAGGTATAAATCAGCCAAAGCATAGCCGTTTTCTCTTTTGAAATATTGTTGAGTTACAAATTGAACTCTTTCATCATCGAGTAGATGCCATATACGCTGAATGGCATACGATTCAAATCTTTTATTTCGAATACTACGAAATAAACGTGCCATATAATCTAATTTAAAATCAATACCAATTGCTTTGTTTTTGAACAATTCTTGGTTTCTTTCTGCAATAGTATTCATGTTCTTTGATTATTTGTTTGTTAGACATGTTTATTAGCTGACTCAGATTTTTAAAATTACCGGGATGTCGTTTTCCCAGACATTAAGGTATAGAAACTTATGAAATTAAACAGTGTCTTTTGTCAGATATCTGTCTACTTCTTTTGCAATATTATGAATTATTGTCATCTGGGAGTCACTTAAATCATCCTTGGCAAGTTGCTCAAGATCATCATACCAATCGTTGAAATCATAAAGGTTCATATCCTCCTTATACATATGAATATACCGAAGAATCTTGCGTTCGAGCCTCTCTGGGTCGTATTCATCCTCAAATAAATCTGCATTCTTTCCAAACAGTTCAACAATATCAGGAGATAGCTTGTCATCCCATCGTTGATGAAGTTGAAGAATTTTCTCTTCTTGCTCCTTATGAGCACTCAAAATCGCAGACCAATTAAGTCTGCTCTTTCGTTTCACAGTCGGCTGCTCCTCTCTTCTCTCTTCTTCAGCTTCACATTTTATCTCATTTTCTTTCCTCTTGTGTTCGGTTTCTTCCTTTTCTTTTCTCAGACACTCCACACTAACATCTGATACTAGATCAATCTTTGCACCGGCCTCTTCGATGGCTTGTTTAATTCTCTCAGCCTCGGCCTTGGAGATACCTTCCTCTAGAGTTGATGGAGCATAATCTACGAGAAACTTAGCCACATGCAGCCCAAAATTGCAAGCTTCCTTAACGGCCTTAACCACCTGCAACTTAGCGGCACCAACCTCAACGAGTACGACACGGAATGTATGGGAATTATCTTCTTGTTGTGCTTGTGCCTTCTTTTGCTGCTCAGCTTCTTTTCTTTTCAGCCCGTCTTCTTTCCTTTTGCGCTTGGCCTCTTCCTCTTCTTTTGCCTTTCTGATTCGTTCTTCTTCTGCCTTGGCTTTAGGATCCTTCTGCCCAAAGAAATTGACAAGATAGAAGGCGCAAGTATCCTCATCTGCACCTATCTCTTTTGCCATATCGGGATCGAGGAGGAGGTAGAGGCTGTCAACGAAACGCTGTAGGGCTGGGGTATATTCTCCCATTGCGGCGTCTAGGTATTCTTTGGCTTCATCTGCATGTCCCATCATCAGCGCACCTGCGGCAGCCAGTATTGTCATGTTGTCTTCGGGATAGTTGGAAAAGTGATCCAGTGTGGCAAGCGTTTCCTCTGCGTCTATCATACGACCATTCTTGAGGTAGGCAAGGTAACACCAGAACGCTTCCCAGTAAGTGTCTGTTTGGGTTCGTTCTTTCTGCTCTATGCACTTCTCCGGCTTCAATGCTGCTAGCACAAGATAATACTTGCGCGAAAGCTCATCGTGGTCAAATCGCCTCACCAAAGGTTCAAGGCTGTCTATCTGATCCATGAGGGCCTTGACTTCATTCTTCTGCAGATTGCTTGTAAGTATCTTCAGCTTGGTCTTGGCAATTGGATTCAGTTCTGACTTACGGGCGTTGCGGTCGGACATCACCCTAACCGATTCCAAGATGGCATCTGCTGTGGATTTGTCTAATCCTAACTTGATTCTGCATTCCTCAAGGACAACGACTTCTGATTGCTCTAAAACATTATCCTCATAGGCTCGCTTGCATTCAGTCAGGTACAATGCTTTCTTCTCCTGCAATAGTTCCATCTCTGTCTTCTGTGCTGCAACATTTGATATATTGTTCACAGTGGAAGTGGTATTCGTGATGTTGTGTACACTCTTATCTTCGTTGTGTACAGCGTGCGAATCATTCACATGAAGACCTCCGCTGATGGCATTGGCATCACCAATGTTGAGGTTGACACCACTTGTGGTGGGCTTCTTTATCAGCTTCGTTCCACATTCTGGGCAGAACTTGCCATCGTATTCTTGTTTACAATTAGGGCAATACATATTTATATAATAAGGTGTAACTATTTTGTTCTGAAAACTCTGGTGACTGCTCCTTTTGTCGTCACTTCCACCATGGACTTCTGGGCAAAAGGCTTGCTCCTGTCCACATAGGTGTAGCAGTACCCTTTATGGGTGAAACCCTTGCGGTCAGAGAGTTCGAAAGAATCGACATGGTCGAGCCAGCGGGGTTCCAGGCCAAGGGCATCATAAAGATGCTGCTGCACTTGGGCATGGATAGCCGTAAGATTAGCATCTACCAGCCCACGGACCTCATCAAGCAGCGACTGACCCTTGTGGTCGTCTTTGACGAGCACACGCTGCATGCGTTTCTTCTGGATAGGAGTCACACGCTTGTTTTGTGGCAACACGGGAAGAACATGACATTCTGCAGCCCTCTGCAACACCTCCTCTTGGGGCTGCAGGCGCAGCATAGGGTTGCCGTAAAGTGAGAACATCATCATGGTGGCCATGGAGAAATCGTCGCGCTCCATGAAGCGGAAGGTGTTAAAGTACTCGAGCTTGGCGCGCATCATGGCCTCACCAGCAGGCAGTCCACGGAACTGTTCCATGCAATAGATGGGCATCAGATGCTCAGAGCCTGAACCTTCATGTACCTCTACACCATCGGGAACTTCCAGTTCTGTCATGGGTACTGGAATGAGCGAACCTGCATAAAGAAGGAACCCGTTGTCGTACAGCGCAGAGAGCATCATGGAGTCGTCACGCTCAAAGCCATGATAGCGGGCACCATAGCATGCCACCGTGTTGAGAACCTGGGCATTTGTATTGTTGAGCATGTCGGTGCTGAACGCTTCACCGTCATCGTTATAGAAAACCTGACATGCCTTCGCTTCCTGCTCCATGAAGGTTGAATAGCAACATGCCACATTCATCCAAGGTGTCAATAACTGGTTCTACGCTGTCTTCATCCTCAGTACTGACGGGCGGACTGACATACATGCCATCCTGCACCATGTCTGGATCGTCGGCATGGTTAATAAGAGGCAGGTGTTCGGACATGGTCTTGCTGGCAGGAAGCCAAGAGGCATTGGCTTCCATCATAACAGCATCTACGTCAAGGCCTTCATCGTAATAAGGTGAACAACGTTCGAAATAGTCACCCAGATCATCGGCCAGCGACGTTTCCATCTCTCCATCTTCCAACGGCAGACGCGAGACGTTGTTGCGCACATAGTCCTCCGTAATGCTATGGTCGCCTTGGTCCCAAAGGTCACTGAAGAAATTTCCTTCGAAACAATAACACATGTCGCACGGTATGCGGCCGTTATCGCTACTGCCAAAGACATCTTCCACCATGGGGATGGGGATGACGTCATCGCCACCAATGATGAACACAGGAATCTTTACACCACGGGGCAAATCGTATTCCTGCATGAAATCGGAAATGGCCTCATTATAGTTAAGCCAGAACGGGTTGTCTGTATCTTCTACATACGCTGTAGCATCCATAAGATACCATTCCATGCTGTGCTCCCTAGACTGTTCACGGAATGACTCGATGACAGCCTTCACCTCATCCTGTGAACAACCGAATTTTTCGGCAAGTTTAAGTGTATCGGTAAAGATAACTCCAACCTTTTCGTTTGGAAGATTATCAGAGAAAGATTTATCTTCCTCATGCTCTGGATTCTCTTCGAGAAATTCAAACGGCGTGCCACAGTTTGGACAAAACCTGGCATCGGCTTCAACTTTTGTGCCACATTCCGGACAGAACTTGAAGTCACTAAAATCTTCTCCCGGCTGTTGACCAGAGATTTGAGAACGACCTAATCCAAATTGCGACAGCTGGTTGTCGAGATCGGTCTGCAGGTTGTTCAGATATTCGTCAATGTTCATCTTTCTAAAGATAGTGCATCTTTAACTGTCGTAATAATACATATACTCATCGGGGATAACCTGAATCGAAAGTACATCTTCAGGAATCCTTTCTGCTTTTCTTTGAGCTATATAACTATCGAGATGTTGTGGCAGGACATAAAGACAAACTCTAGTTCTTCCTTTCCTTTCTTCCTTATCTTCAAAATCGAATATGTCGTCATCATCGTCATTGTCATCCCAACCATATACGATGGGTTCCAATTCTTCTAGGGACGCTGAAAAGCAAAATACCGACAATCCTAACAACGTAAGATCTCCCATGGAATTCAAGGATGGAGGCAAAAAGAGCCTTTTCAGAGAATGAAGTTCATTAAATGCATCGTCCTCTATCTCAATGACTCCCTGCGGTATGATCAGTTCTTTAAGTTTATTGCATCCGTAATCAATGAATGTTTTGGGTATAACCTTTAGATGGGTGACTTTTGAAAAATCCACTTTCTTTAATTGTCCCATATGAGCTCCCAAAGGCGCATGAATCTCCTTAAGTGCTGCGGGCATAACAATAGTTTTCAAATCCTCACAATCGTCAAATGCTTTTTCTTCTATGGTCTCAACGGTGTCAGGGATGACAATCTCCTTAATGTCCATTTTTACAAAAGCATTATCGATAACAGTCTTAAAGCTATTGCAATTTGAAATCTCCACATCAACACCCGCTACACCATTAATATGTACATTGGGCTTCCAAACACATAGTGCATTAAACATACTTTGATTTGGTGGTAATACTATTTTCTTTAGAGAACTCAATCCACTTTCGTAGATAATTGTATAGTTGATATTGGTATTTAAATTAGAACATTTAGAAAAATCCAACTCTTGAATGCTTGAACATTCTCTAAATGAATCAGAATAAATGTCAGTCAGTGATTCTGGAAATTCAAAAGCCTTTAATTGCTTGCATTTATAGAAGGCAAATTTACCAATCCTTCTTAATCGCGAAAATTCAGCAGGGAAAGAAAACTCTGCTGAAGGACAATCACTGAAAGCTTGTTCGCCAATCTCTTCCAGCATATCGCAATTAGACATATCGACAGATGAAAGGTTCTGACAGCCGTTGAAAGCATCACGTCCTATTATAATGAGCGTAGAAGGTAGTTTAATGCCATGCAGTCCGCAATTCCCGTAAAATGCCCCTTCGGCTATCTCTGTTACTCCTTCTGGCACAACAACAGAACTCTCGAAGCTACATTTGCCAAATACCAACCCTGTAGATTTCATACTGTCTGGCAAGACTATTTCCTTAAGATTTCAACCAGAGTATTTGCAAATCATTTTATATCAATGACTTGCACTTTAAACGGTAGAAAAGTGTTGACGTAGATTCTATGAAGGGCAAAATGGATAAAGATTTAACATGTTTAACCTTTGTAAACAGTAAAAAAGATAGATTGGCAATCATTCAAAATAGTCTTTGAGATTTAAGTAAACCAACCTTCCGAATCTTAATTACATCATCCTCTGCCAAATCTCCAATGAGCAGCGACGAGTTTTTAAGATGTTTTGAACTTTGACTTTTTACCTTCTCTTTATTGAAATTGGCATAACAATATGTACAGGCGTGGCAGCAAGTATTGTATGCTCCAATGTCAATGCTATCTACACATCCACATTCTTCACGTTGGTTTTTGTCTTTCTTTACGTCAATATGATAACCACATATGTCTTCAATAAGACTTGGATCTATACAACAACCATGTTCCACCCCTTCTTTACTTAGATTGATATTCTCAGCACAACTTAATACTTGAATACCATATCTGCACGCAATATTAACAAATCTTTCCGCGAGACACCTCATTTCTGATTGTGAAGGTTCTCGCATATTAAATTCTTTTGTATTTGTTATAGTCTTCTTGTACAAATCTACAAAACTGATTACACATCTTTTTGTATGCCCGTACAATCGTTTCGCTAGTTCTTCAAAAAACTTGAAATGATACTCAACGTCTATCTCGTTTGTGAAGAGTATTGGATCATACCGCCATATAACTTTATCAGGACCGATCAATTCAGATAGCGCACAAAAGTTCTCTATGATGCATTTCTTTACAGGAACGTTCTCCTCTATAAGCTTATTATATGGATTAATTGTGTACTGAAAGTAGTACTTGTAGTCTTTCAACTCGTTAAGTCTAGCCAACATATTGCCAGCATTCTTTGTCCAAAATACTATACAATCAACTACTTCAGGTTTGATATCAACACGACTAACCTGATGGAAATTCATTGGATTACGAATATCCACGAATCCAGCCGCTATCCTGTTAAAGAACCACTCCGAATAAAAAGCTGGTATATCTGTACGACGAGAAACTGAAAGTATCATGATGTTTTTATTATAAGGAATATACTTTTGAGTTGTTTCCAAGGTGTATAGTTGTCAACTATTGGGCAATGTTTGAAGCAAATTTTTAGATCTCTATTATTGCGGTCAACTAATTTTAATCCATACGTTGGTTGGAATTCATTAGGATCAGAAAAGTGATATTTCTGGTATTCTATACCATTATCAACTATTCCATCCAATTGTTTCGTGAGATAATTCATAGCAACATATGCAGAAGAACGATGATCATTTGCACCATAAAACAAAGCAATATCATTAATTATCAAAGTCTTTATCTTACGTGAAACGATTAATTGGACAAACTCATCTATACACACAAAGGCCTTTTGTTTATCATATATCATTATATTAGACAGCATATAATTAACAAACATTATATCTATAGGGCGTTGAATACTTTTGGCATAAGCAAAAAAGTCCGAATTTAATACACCATATCTGATATTTCGAAATTGGGTACCTATATAATTTGTAATATCATTCCACCTTGAAGAAAGATCAAAACCAAGAAAGGTATATTGATTTCTATTAATCTTCCATGAACTGAATGTTGCCACAAGGGCATAAAACTCAGAACATGGGCCACATCCTATAGAACAACAAAGTATATCATTTTGATCATAGAAAGTGTATGGACGGGCTTTGTGCATAGCCCAGGTTATCTCCGAGGCATATCTTGACTGACAATTCAACACATAGTTGTACAATATCTTGGAACATGGATATTCTTTATCATGATTGCATGCCCTATGTATATCATACAGGCATGCATCGCAACTGGCACATCCAGGATGCCAGCACTGCCCGTTAGGACAATTCTGACAATTCATAGTTGTATATTGTTGATGACAATAATTATAGAGATTATCTAGTTCTATCATAATAAAAAATATTTATGTCTCCATCGCAGTATTCCTCCGCATTTTACTCACTCGGATGGGGAATCGCTTGCCAGTGACTGTCGGAGACTCTTTGGTGAGATTGAGTATTTCCTGCTGACGCTCAGTGAGTTTCGTCTCCGACATGTCTCCGTCATGGTCTCCGACATTCGGGGTGTCAGAAGAGGCAAAAATGATGGTCTGGAATTGGGTCGGGGTTGATTTGAACTATGGCTTTAACTCGTCCTTATACCCATCCAATGCTTTGGTCTCATTGCAGATGCGTGTGAGTCCGCTACCTCGTTTCTCCATATAGTCAAGTTGAGCCATCACGTTTGCAAGTATGGGATTACGCCTTTCAGAAGACACATCTTTGGTGTCCAAATCCTGTGTCCTTTATTGTTTCATTACTGCATCATGCCACGCGCCCCTTCATAAGAGCAACTCTCAGCACCTACTTTCTGTGCTTCTTTCAGAGCTGTTCCCAAATCTGATTCTAAGAGATTGAATATCCCAAACACTACTTTGTCTTTGAACAAATAATTAATCAAAGCAGCCGCTGTCCAGTCGCCCGCACCAGCGGTATCCACCAATTTTTCATTTGCAACAGGTTCCAAATGCTTCCAATCGCCACTCAAGCGGTAGCTCAAACCCTTTGCCCCTTGCGTCTGGATAAACAGCTTATCCTTATAGTCTTTAAACTGGTTAATGTCTTTTATCCTCTGTTCCGAGAACTTGACTATATCAGACATCTCAACACATTTGTTGAACAGGCTGATATTACCTCCTCTGCTGGAAGGCTCAAAGAATATCACAGAACCCTTTTCTTTGAATGTGGTGGCTAGCTTCAAGATGGCGGGTGAAACCCTGTCAAAGAAGAATACCTTTGGCACAAAGTCTATCCTCTCAATCACCTCATTCGCCTGTTTCAGCGTCAGTGACTTGAAGTCCAGATAGAACCGCCCGATATTGTTGCGCGATTCAAACTTGTGTGTGGGAACACCATCCTTGTTAATGGAGTTACGCTGCACGATCACCGGTGTCTTACCGTCTTGGGTAGAAACAAAATCAATGTGTACACGGTGCTTTTTCATGTCATCCAACACTCTCACCCCGTCTTTCGTGCCATCCAGACGGGCTATGGGATAGGCATCCCAACCCATATGGGAGAGAATCATCATCACATTACCGCATGTGCCACCCACGTAATAGGATATGGGGACTCTTTGCCCGTCCCAAATCAACACATCCAGACTTATCAGGCCAGCACCAACTATGATGTTATTTGTTTCAAGTTCCATGTTTCAAGTATCAAAATTCAAACTTCAGTATTAAGCCTCTCCACCAACTCCGCTTTCACCTTTTCCCACGCCACCTGAGGGTCATACTCCACCTGTGGTCCAAGAATCATTTCCGTATCCGTCAGGAATTCCTCATCTTGTAGTTTTCCGTCCATATTCAACAAAAACTCTTTGTATGTTGGCAAGTGAGACGCTGTGAAGCCCAGATACCGCTCATAGCTCTCCATCACTTTCCCTTTATCCAACTCGGGATGCATTGAAAGTATCTTCCACAGGTCAAACAAATCGCGTCCTTTTCTCCGCTGATAAACAGCCCTCAGTTTCGTTCCTGTCAGTTCTGCCAACTCATAGGTCAGCACCTCGCAGGCCCCTTTGAACCACGAACTATTCACCGCATAAGGCACTCTTACCATTGGATATACCGAGAAATGCTCCTTGCAGTTAATCTCCACCTTCAAGTGAATCTCCCCTGCATCCATATCTGTCGGTTGCACCTTGAACACCAGCGTATTGTTGTGCTTCTTCTGCTTCACCACAGGCTCGCCCAGCCAAGCCAGCGCATCCCTTAGATGGTCTATCGTCTCTTTGATGGGTTCTGCCTGCACTTGCACCAAGTCGATATCCTCAGAGTATCTAGGCTGTGGCTTCAGATACAACTTACCCAATGCCGTGCCACCTCTGAACGCCAAGTGCTCCGCAAGAAATGCATCGCTATAAATAGACACTAACGCACGGCAGACTATCAAATCCTGTTCGATGAATTTATTCACCACCCATGGGGCCTGCTCACTCCATTCCGTAATATATCGCTCTGGTATCATAACTCGTCAATCTCAATGGTTTCGTTCACAATAATTCTCCACTTGGCGTTCCTTTCGCACCCCTCGCTGCTCTTTCCTGCCTTTAAAGGCACATACTGGAGCACGAAACCGGAACACTTCAACAGACTGTACACCGACTCTGCCGCTTCCCCTTCCTCCAGCACCTCGTCCAAAATATAGCCCAGACGCTGCAGACTAGTTACCGGCACCTCCTTCACAAAGTCAGCCCCTAAGCGCCCGAAATCGAGTTTCTCAGCCAGTTCAGCCAGAACAGTGGCTGCCCGCGAAACGCTCCCTGTTTTAGCCTGATACGTCAGCAAATCCACTGCCGTCAATTCAGGGCACGACACGTTAATGTAGCCCGTCCGCGTCTGCCGTCTCTCCACGTATGCCTCAGGAATATGACTTTTGCAGAAATAATGCGTAAGGTATTTCTCTCCCTTCTTGTCACGCATGGCGGGAGGCTCTATCATCACGCTGAACCGTAGCGGGACTTGATGCGAAGCTCCGTGATAGCTTGCCGCACTCAAAAGAGCCACATAATATTTGCGTCCCAGATGGCGCATCATATCATCCAGATAAAACGACTGTGGTACAGCCCCACGCAACACATATTCATCAGGCACTATTACATAGAACCCGCGCAAAGGCGACATAATCCGCCCCTTGCTCACCTCCCGGGTCAGCGCACGCGCAATGCTACCGGCACTCATTTCAGGGAATGCCTGCGCCACCTCATCGTGTGTGAACGTGTAATTGCCTCTAAGCGGCTTATCATATATCCAGCTTGCTATGCTTGCCATTTCTTCATATTCATTATTTTATTTGCAAAATTAGACATTTTTTGTCTACCTACGCAAATTAATAACGAATTATCTCTTTTTTTATTGTGTCTTAAACTCTCTATTTTGAGAATCAGTCATTATAGGCATCACCTTTTATCCACATTAAAAAAGACGTACTCTTTTTATTCAGTTCATCAAAATCTATGCTGTCTATAGCATAGTCACGACTGATGACATTGTATATCGCAACTTCTTGCGGGTTCTCCATAGCCGTCAACAGAGCACCCACCGACAGCAATTTGCTCGACAACAGCGCTATACCATAGCACGCTTTCTCCTGGATCTTGCTTAGTATCTCATCTTCTGACTTGATGAAATTCGAAAGCATACGATATAGCTCAAACGGGTTGCGCTCATGGGCATAGATGATGTTATCTTTAGCATCTTCTTGATTGAACAGTTCGTGGTACTCCTTGATGATTGAGTCTGTTCTGAAAGGGTTCAGTGATGGATATGGCACGACAGGGAAATCCTCATCGGGCGTAAACTCTCCGACAATTTTGCTCCATTTCTCAGTGCCATTCTCTCCCAATAGAGAAATCAGAATCCTGATTCTTTCCGGCTCTGCTTCAAGACCTATCCCAGGGTTAAAACTTACCATCGGTTCCAAGTCGTCAGCCAGATTGATATATCTGATGCACTTGTCTATCTCTGCATTTTCCGAAACAACAATATACAAATTCTTGCTGCCTGCATCGTGATAGATTGACTTGACCAGATTGAAGTAGAGAACTTTTGGCAGCGCACTGATATCCACAATAATATTGTCATACCCTTCAATCAGGCTTTTCATTTCTATATTGAGAAATTTCACACCCCTGTTGAGGTCTCTTTGTGCACCGGTCTTCAGGTGATGGTCTGAAAATGGTATTGCTCTGCTCTCTATCAGTTTGTTTCTAGCATCAATATTCTTCTGCACCATCGCTGCATTAGGCGACTTATTGTAATCTCCGTAGACAATTGTCTTACAGTCAAAATCAACCTTGGCATCCACAAAAGCCTTTAGCACATTGTTCATACGAGGGTCAAAACCTTCACCCATGATGAGCAATGTCTTCCCTTGGGGACGGTACGGGTCATTCCAGAATCCGATGACCTCCTCGTCGCCTTCTAGCATCACATACGAATCCCAGTTTCCCATTTCTCTTCTTTTTTAATCCAGTCTGTCAGTTCTTTGATGGTGCGTTTTCTCCAGCCACCATAACCCAGCGGCAAAGAGAAAGCAGCACATATCCATCTGTTCAGGTAGAAAACGATCCACTCCTTGTCTTTCTCTCCTTGTTTCGTTTCCCGAGTAAACAACAGATTGTTGGCCAGACAAATCTTCAACACTCCTTCCAGTTTGGTGTCGTCAATCAAGTTCATACTGTTCCCGAAAAGGGTTTCCGTATCTCTGATGGCAAACCCATTCACTGTTCCATACGAACCGCCCAGTTGCAGCGTCTGACTTTTACAAAATCCTCCTAGGTTACTGATGAAGGTAAAAACACCCCTTCCATGCTCAGTCAACAATCTTTTGAGTTTCTTTTTGCACTCGTCTTTAATCAGTTTATCCTGCACCGCAGCCGTCAGCAGCAACGCTCTTCGAGGATGCAACAGCTTTTGGGTAAGCAGTTGTTCATAGAGCACATTACAGAAACTGATGAACTGCTCCGTATTGTTAGGTGACAACTCTTTAAGTTTTTCCACACCATAATACATCGGATAATTGAAAACCGCTGGAATAATATCACGGCTTATCTTTACGATATCCGCTTTTATAAGTTCACCGTAAGTGGAACGTTCGTGGGGGAACATAGGAAAAGAAGTCTTAAACTCCCGTTGGGAAAAAAGCATCAAGGCAAAAGTCTGTTCTGCCTTATCTTGCAAAGTCTCAAAATTATCTTCAATATATCCCAGCAATTCATCATACAGACCGTACCGTGTTGCAATATCATTTCTGCAATAATCAATAATTGCCTGATATTGTTCATCTGACAGGATTGATGTCTGCTCAAGCGAATTACTTAGTTTGATGTCGTAAGAAGATAAATTGGAGCGTTTCTCAATAATACTTCCCAGCATCTTCTCAAATTTATTGTCCGTTCCCAGGTGAATGCTATTGTAGTCCCGACCTATCATATCCGTTTTGGGCATCAACTCTTCATACGTAAACTTGTCATATCGCATGGCCAGCCATACTGTATTGCTGATGCGGGTTTCCACCAATTCCTGTCTTAAGAAATCAAGTTGTGTCTTAGATAGTTTGTGGCAATCATCCAGTTGAAAGATGAATTCATCCACAATCGTCTTGCCTTGCAGTTTAAAGTCGGAAGCATGCAGTTCGTTCAGTATAAACAAAGAATCGTGGCCGTGTCGTTCATCTGACGACACGTATGTTTCTATGATGTCCGTTATCTGCCGCTCTATTCCTGCAGCCCAGTCATACATTTCTTGGGCAGTATGCGGTGCCGGATTGGGTGCAAACCGATTTGATAACTCCAGCGAAGGACTAAACGTCACTTCTGCCAACTGCTCGTAACTTAAATTTTTCAATCGCTGAAGTGCCTTGATTGCTACCAGCGTAAACCGAGCATTGAGCAATGCGAAAAGCAGCCTTCTGGCTTGTGGCTTTGTGAAGACTTCTTCATCCTCCAAGTCTGCATAGCTCCTATTGGTCAGCAGATATGCACCGCATTTCAAAATCTTATTAGCCGTAACCACGCCCATTCCCTTCAGTGCTTTGAACAACTTGTCATTGTCTTTCTTGTTGTTATAGACCCTAAAGAGCACCGAAGGTGAAAAACAACGCAACATCGTGGTTTTTCCTCCACCGGGAGCACTGCATATATAGGTTAAATTACCCCACAAAGCCCCCCTGTCACTATAATCCTTAAGAGGATACAGCGTATCATCTGAAAGAAGGCTGATGAACACGTCATCCGACGTCATCTTTTCAGATGCTCTCATACTGAATGGGTTCTCATACTGTTGCATAATCAGTGACGGGTTATTCTGTAGAACAACGGATAGAGGGGATCACTTCCCTCTCTCTTGGGCTGCCAGATAATAGGTAAGGAGTTGTTAGGAGTATTATGGTTGAGAACCACGGTTAGCGCACATTGCTTGTAACCCAAATGATATCTTATGTCTCCAGCATCATAGCTGTTCATGTATGCCTCTGTAAATGCCGGCACATTAACATAACGTGGGTCTTTGATTATATTCATCATCGCCTTTGCTTCAGCGTCCTGATGGTTTGTAAACTTTGCGTCTTCATACAACATATCAATGCATTCCACCTCCACATTCAGCCATGTGTGCTGTTTCTTGTATTCATCCGACATCTGATTGATATATGCCATTGACGCTTGGGTGGCTATCAGGAAATATAGATGGATGTCAAAACCATCTTCAAGCACTCCCCGAAACTTGGGATTGTTATGAATGGCCTCAAAGAATTTGGGCAATTTACCTCCGAATGACCCATCCGGCTTTTGGCGAATGAAAGATGACCCGCTGGCGGTAAAGTCATCTATCAGGACAATACTCTCAAACTTCTTGGTGGCATCCTGTCCTACATCAACGCTTTTTCCCAACTCCTCTGCAAGTTCCTCTATCTTGTTGTCATCCGGATAGTAATTGGTCAACACCTGGTCGTTGTCCAAGTAACTGTTTCTACGGATAATATCTATATGTGAGCCATCACTAAGGCCAATGAACAACGTCTTCCTCTTATGCAACTTAAACTCAGGCGAATTGTCTAGCCGCCTGTAGTTGAACTTGTTGACCTTTTCACCGTTGGCTGTGTAGTCAGCCACCACCTTTTCCCTAATCAGCGGAATAATCTTGGTGTTGTAAAGTAAATCTATCAAATGCGAAATCTGGTTGGAGTTGATATAGATGATGAACTTCTTCACAAACCCATACATCCTTTTCCTGTCATCCAGATTATCAAACTGGCTCAGCCACAGGTAGAAATTCCCTATGAACTTAATGCCAGGCATATACTGATCGTAGGAGTTGTACTTGATATCCGACATCAAATCCACCTCCTGAAGTTCATTTCTTGCTTCTATGTCATCCCAACCCATCAATTGGGTAAGATATTGCTTTGCCAGTTCAAACCGCATACGTTCAAAACTTTATCTTAAAACCGTCTTTATTGACCTTAATCTTTCGCAAATAATATTTTATCACGTCCAGACCGTGCAATTCTCTCGGAGTCAGGTTCCAGCATGTTTCCGGATTGCGCGACACACCATCAACACTCAGGGAATAAGGCATGGAAAGCATTTCAAAATCATTGCCCTCATAGTCGCCACGGTCTCCAATGACAAGTACATCCTCAGAAATCTGTTTAACAGCCGTCTTGCTCGCCTTGGTGCTAACTACTATATCCATAGAATGGCTGGAACTCCATATATGAAGACGGTTGAGATTGTTGCTGAGAATAATCTCATTGCAAATCTCGTATGCTTTCTGTTTGTCAATACACGACAAAGATAGCTGAGTGCTATACTTTTTCAGCTTGTCGGGTTTGAAGTGATAACGTTTCAACCCTTTCTGGAGCGCAACCAGTTGTCCATCCAAAGGCGCATTCTTGACTGCTTCTATGGAAGATGTATCTTCTGTGAGCGGCACAATGACTGCGCCATTGTAGCACCCTAGATAAACCTGTGACCAGTATTCCTTCTTGACGGAGTTCTGGAGCAACTTGTGCATGGAATCTCCCCTACCAGTCATTATGGCAATCCGGATGCCCGCTGCAAGGAGTTTATTGATTTGCCTGGCTATAGACTCTTCAAGTTCTTCTTTCCAACGGGCATTTCTGTCCACATTGCAAATAGTCCCATCGTAATCCAGAGCCAACAGGTTATATTCTTTGTCTTGCAACCGAGATATGAACTCATCGTAGGCTTTACTGTATGCTTCATATTCGTTGACAGGAACCAGTGCTTTGCTCCCAAGCCTCAGCTTACGGCTGATGGCCAAATCCTTTATCGGTTGCTCAATGCTTTCGTCGCTGATGAGTTTGGCGTAGTTCAAATGATACAATTCTGTACCATAATCGGGTACGCCAGGGCGCCCGGGGTCAATGCTCCTCACCTCTCCAATGGCAGAAACGAATTGGAACGACTTTACCAATAAATCAATAGTGGCAAGTGGATTCCTAAGCTCAGATTCAATTCTGACGACGTGAACATCTTCTGGCATTTTGCTTAGGGTTTTTTCTGCCAGCTGACGGTCATTTTCATTCACCAACGCTACTATACAAGAGTTCCCTCCCTTCTTATCAAACCACTGGTGGCGGCCATGCCCGAAGTTGCGGTAGTCTGCCATTAGGACAGAACCTAAGGCAGCTTCAGAGAATTTGGATTCCAAATCAACAGCCACAGGCTCGCTTAAATTGCTATACAGAACAATGAAGTTGTCTATCTTCGAGAAATCAATTTCATGATTATTACTATAACCTATTTCTTTATGGATATGCTTTGACGGTTTTGCATCAAAGAAACAACGATACATCAGCACAAAGAAGGCTACAAGAGAGTTGGTTGCCAGAAAACCGTCTTTTACAGTAGGAATTGGAAATGTGTGTTTTTTAAAATCAGTACTATATTTGCCAATAACATCATCCCACTTGGGGCTTTCACGAAGGCAGATCCCTGTCATATCACCCCTTCCTACTTCCAAACCATGTTGGAACGCGATCAAGAAGTCATTATTTCGCCCCGCAGCACTGAAGAATAATAATTTGCTATCACGTATTACAGTATCAGAATATGTATCAAAAGCTAGAGGTGTCATAGGAACTGCAAGCCCGCACATCTGCTTATAGAGCATGGCAGCATAGCTTGCTGCACTATATGAACCACCACTTCCGATACAAATCAAGGGGGTACCAGCATTTAATGAGAAGAAAGAGCGCAATGCCGTCACATCTTGCTGCTCAGCCCACTTTATGGTGCCCGCAA
>JAEEGJ010002601.1_pt1 | contig 87209 bp, 78 predicted proteins | sample 8958761 | NCBI WGS metagenome assembly JAEEGJ01 (sample SAMN16246546, study PRJNA631951) | gut metagenome | biome: gut microbiome; feature: rumen; material: RS-attached | host: Bos | place: Iran: Karaj | collected 2018-10
TCAGAAGCGACAACGCAAGAATTACCAAGGAAATCTATCTTGAGATCGCATCACTCAAGAATATTAATCTCAACTGATGATGAATGGTATTTTTATAACTTTTGAAGGCATTGACGGGTGTGGCAAGAGCACGCAATGCGAGATGCTTAAGGATTATCTTAAGGCAAATAACAAAGACTTCATTTTCGTCAGGGAACCCGGCGGAACGGTTATCGGTGAGCGTATAAGAGAGATCCTTCTTGATAAGAAGAATACACAGATGACACCGAGAACGGAGCTCCTTCTTTTCGAGGCTGCAAGAGCGCAGATCACGGAAGAAGTGATCAAGCCTGCACTGGAAGAGGGCAAGATTGTTCTTTGTGACAGATTCTTCGATTCATCTTCCGCATATCAGGGAATGGCCAGGGGAATGGGAATGGACTTCGTGGCAGGCCTTAATATGGCTGCGACAGGAGGCTTAAAGCCTGACATCACATTTTTCTTCGATATCACCGCTGAAGAAGCACTCGAGAGACGCGGTAAGAGAGGCGAGGCATCTGACAGGATCGAGCTCGCGGGACTTAAGTTCCAGGAAGATGTAAGACAGGGTTATATCGAACTTGCAAAGAATTCCGAAGGACGTGTCGTAACCATTGATGCGTCGAAGGGGATAGAAGAGATTTTCGAAGTAGTAAAGGGAACACTGAAAGGTAAGATCTGATGGCATTCTCTAAGCTTACAGGACAGAAGCAGATCAAGCTCAGATTAGCGGCCGAAGCCCGTAGGCGCGGCAGCGGAGCTTACATGCTCTCAGGTCCTGAAGGCATGGGCAAAAGGATGCTCGCAGAAGAGTTTGCCAAGGCACTTATGTGTTCTGATGCAGGAAGTGACGGCGCATGCGGCGTTTGCTCCAACTGCAAGTATTTTGATAACTTTACGACACCTGATGTCACCAGGGTCTATGAGCCAGCAGAGACGAAGATGGTCAAGGTCGATTTCATTAAAGATAATGTTGTCGCAGAGTCATATCTGAAGCCACAGTTTGCCAGGACCAAGACATTTATCATCGACTTCGATTACCTGGGTGTCGAGAGCCAGAATGCTCTGCTCAAATCTCTGGAGGAGCCGAGGAAGGATGTCGTATTCATCCTTACGAGTTCCAATACTGATTCCGTACTTGATACGGTAATGTCCAGAGTAACGGAGATCAAGCTCGATCCTTACAGTGATGAGGAACTTGAGCAGATCGTTAAAGAGAACTGTCCGGATCTTGAAGACTCTAAGGTTAAGTCCGCTGTATATAACAGCGGAAGGATCCCCGGAAAAGCCATCGCGCTTGCAAGGGAAGATTCCGGCGTAAGTATAAGACACGAGATCAACAGCATTATGATCGCGATACCTGACAGCACATATATAGATGTCCTGGAAGACTATTGCGAGGTCCTGGCAGGATTTAAGGATGATGCAAAGATCGCAGCTTCAGCGATACTCCTTTTCCTTGATGATGTGGCAAGACTTATCAATTATCCTGACTGCCACAAGATCAACAATGAGATGGACAGGGATGCTATCGAGAATTTCGTTGCTGCTAACAAACAAATAACTACACTTAAACTTGGAAGATGCAGTGAGGCGGTAAATATCTTTTTAAGAGCTATTGAAGTCAATTCCAATTTTGATTCATCAGCTTCTGCCATGCTTCTTCGCATACATGAGGAGCTTAAGAAATGAAGATCGTTAATTTAAGAACAAGAGACGCGGGTGTCACCTTAAGATACAGCTGTGACGGCTATGCACTTGCATTAGGTGATGCAGTCATGATCGATACGGAGACAGGTGAGGAGATCGCATTCGTTGCCCAGGAGCCTTATGTCGAGAATACAAAGGAAGAGATTCCTGCCATTAAGCGTATCGCAAGTGAGAAGGAACTCGACAAGTATTACGACATCTGCTCCAAGGAAAAGGACGCATTCTTCAAGTGCAAGGAACTTATCGCCGCACGCAATATCGAGATGAACCTTGTTGACTGTGAATACACTTTCGACATGAAGAAGCTGACTTTCTACTTCACTGCTGACGGAAGAGTAGATTTCAGAGAACTTGTTAAGGATCTTGCTTATACATTCCGTACGAGGATCGAGCTCCGTCAGATCGGATCAAGAGACCAGGCTAAGCTGGTCGGAGGTATCGGTATGTGCGGAAGAGAGCTTTGCTGCTGCTCTTTCCTTAACAGATTTGCCCCTGTTAACTTAAAGCTCGCCAGATCACAGGGATTATCCCTTAATCCTGGCAAGCTTAACGGCGCTTGCGGAAGACTTATGTGCTGTCTCCAGTTTGAGAAGGAAGCTTATGATGACGCTCACAGAAGACTCCCTGAGCCCGGTGCTCGCGTCAGGACTCCTAACGGCATGGGCCAGGTAACAGACGTAAACTACATTGAAGAGACTCTGAGCGTTAAGTTCGTATCTGAGGCAGAGACTGAGATCGAGAAGTTCAAATGGGCTGATATCGAGGATCTTAACGGCGATATGGTCAAGAGATCCAATAATAAGGCGGATTTTAACGACTATCCGGACATGAATGGTGCTTACGGCGAGTCTGAAGGCGAGAGAGAATAAGTTTTCGACAGTTACCGCTTTGAAAGCTTCAAAATAAGGTATACAGAAGGCGTTTTTACAAAAACGCCTTTGTTTTTACTTGTTGATATTTTGTTTTTGTGGAATAATCAAGTCACTATATGAGTAGGAGGATATTATTTATGGCATATGTAATTTCTGATGCTTGCGTATCTTGCGGTACATGCGCAGATGGTTGCCCTGTTGGTGCTATTTCTCAGGGTGATACACAGTACAACATCGATCCTGATGTTTGTGTTTCCTGCGGTGCATGCGAGGCTTCTTGCCCTACAGGCGCTATCGCTGAAGGCTAATAACGTAAGTTCTCGATTAGCAGTAAATGACGCGTTTCCCATAAGGGGAGCGCGTTTTTTATTCCATATATGCTTTGCCGGCATTGATTCAGGTATTTCTTTAAGTTACTATATTTAAGATAAGAAAAACGCGCGAAAATTGAGAGGGGAATGCGCCGTGGCTAATAGGAATAAACTGTCCACCGAGATCATCCTGATGGTAGAGTGCATTCTGCTTATCTCCAGCGTTTTGTTCTGCAGTGTATCCATTTACAGGTCAAGAGTAGGTATCCGCAAGGCTATCCAGCAGCGAATGCTCGATATCGCAAACTGTGCGTCAGGTTCAGTCAATGGCGAATCCATGAAGCATCTGACGGAAGAGACTGTAGGTGATGAGACATATAACAGGATCTATGACACTCTTGCTGTATTCAGGGATAATGTTGAACTTGAATATGTTTACTGCATAAAGCAGCTTGGAGATGAGGAATTCATCTTCACGATGGACCTGGATCTTGAGACACCTGCAAGCTACGGCGATATAGTCGAATATACAGATGCTTTAGGTTCTGCTGCAAAAGGCGTTGCTGCGGTAGACGAAGTCCCTTATAAGGACAGGTGGGGTGAGTTCTACAGTGCATACAGCCCCGTTTTCGATGCGTCCGGCAATGTGGTCGGAATAGTAGTCGTCGACTTCTCATCTGACTGGTTTGACGGCCAGCTTCAGGCTCAGACCAGGAATATAATACTCGGATACGCGGTTATCCTCGTTATCTCGCTCCTTGTGGCAGGCCTTCTGTCTTTCTTAATTGTAAGACCGTATGTTAAGGCTGAAAGCCAGCTCCTCGAGGAGAAAGTACGTGCTGAGAGCGCCAATAATGCGAAAAGTGATTTTCTTGCCAATATGTCCCACGAGATCAGGACTCCGATCAATGCCGTTCTCGGTATGAATGAGATGATCTTAAGGGAAGATCACAAGGCCCTTGATGTGGTGGAGAGCGATCCGATGCTCGTTCAGGATGCTCTTGAAAACATCAGCGTCTATTCAGGTGATGTTAAGAAAGCAGGGCATAATCTTCTTGCAATAGTCAATGATATCCTGGACTTCTCCAAGATCGAATCGGGAAAGATGGACATTGTTGAGGCACCTTACCAGTTAAGTTCGCTTCTTAATGACATTAACAACATGATCCTCTTCAAAGCCCAGGACAAGGGACTCAAATTTACCGTGGAAGTGGATCCTTCCATCCCTGATGAGCTTTCTGGCGATGAGGTCCGTGTGCGCCAGATCCTGACCAATCTCTTGAACAATGCGGTCAAGTATACTGACAAGGGATCTGTCAGCCTCAAACTGCGCAGCAAGGTGATTGGTGAAGGCCGTGTTAATCTTACGATCGTCGTATGGGATACGGGTATAGGTATTAGGCCTGAGGATAAGGAACAGCTCTTTGTAAAGTTCGAGAGATTCGAGATGGAGCGTAACAGCACCGTGGAGGGAACGGGTCTCGGTCTTGCTATAACCAAGCGCCTGATCGATCTTATGGGCGGAACTATCGAAGTCGAGAGCGAATACGGCAAGGGTTCTATTTTTACCGTCAATATCCCGCAGAAGGTCGAGAATGATACACCGATAGGAGATTTCCAGACACGCCTTAAGGAGAATCTGCCGGGAGACATGCCTTACAGGGAGATGTTCCGTGCTCCGGATGCCAGGATCTTAATCGTCGATGACACAAGGATCAATCTGACAGTTGCAGTTAATCTCCTGAAGAACACCAAGATGAAGATCGATACAGCCACATCAGGCGAAGAGGCTGTTTCCATGGCCTCGAAAACTAAATATGACGTTATATTCATGGATCAGCGCATGCCCGGCATGGACGGAACTACAGCATTCCACCGCATACGTGAGACAGACGGAGGCGCATGCAGGGAAGTGCCGGTAATATGCCTTACGGCAGATGCTGTTATCGGTGCGAAGGACCACTATCTGCAGGAAGGCTTTTCGGACTATCTTACCAAGCCTATCGATAACTACGCTCTTGAGAAACTTCTCATAAAGTATCTTCCTGATAACAAGATCGAGCATGTAATTGATGATCCGTCCGCATATGAGGCCGGAGCTTCTTCAGATGATGAAGAATTCAGCATTCTCCGCTCGGTCGGTATCGAACCCAAGGCTGGTCTTAAGTATTGTCAGAATGATGAGTCATTATATAAGACACTTCTCGGTGAGTATGCTTATGGTGAGATCGAGAAAGCGGCTGACATTCAGAAGAGTTATGATAGTGAAAACTGGAATGATTATTCTATCTATGTCCATGCTTTGAAGAGTTCGTCCAAGATGATCGGTGCAACTGCGCTTTCAGTCAGGGCTGCAAAGCTTGAAGCAGCTGCAAATGCAGGTGATGCCGCTACGATCCATACCGAGCATGATTCAGTGATGGAAGAATATGAAGTGGTAACAGCTGTTATCCGTTCAGTAGTCTCTAAGGATGTACTGAATACCAACGGTGATGAGATCACAGAGTTCGCACCTGGAGATGAGATAATGGAATTCCTGCCAAGCGACGGCAGTGATGAGTAAGTGAGGAGAAGTATTATGGCGAGTTGTGAGACATGTCAGTACGCATATATTGACGAGATGACGGGAGAAGCTTCCTGCGACCTTGACCTGGATGAGGATGAGATCATAAGATTATCTCAGAGCAGGAGCAAAGAGTGTCCTTTTTATAAGGATGGTGACGAATACAAGACTGTAAGACATCAGATCTGATACGTTTATCAGATGCAGCGCTTTATCTGATCAGGAGGATGACAGCATGAGTGCACATTATTCGGATTATCTGAAAAAGTCTGTCTCGATTAAAGACCTTAAGTTTGATCCTGTCCTGGAAGAAGACAAGGATCTGATAAGAAGAGTCTTCAAAGAACATGTTAAGAATAATCTTGTGTTCATCATCCTTCTTTCTCTGGGGTTCTTCGCATCAGTATGGTATTTTGCAAGCTTTCTGATCATCCCTGCAAACAACATCGTATTTCAGATCGTAGCACTGGGACTTCTTGGTTTTTCCATTGTTGTGTGTGTATATTATCTTCACGGCTTTTTCGGAGCTGTATCAGGAATAAGACGCGGAATCGTCCTGTCGTCTTCAAGTGTGCATGAAGAATCTGACGGAAGATTTGCAACTCATGCATATGTTTTCGATATATATCTGGACGACAAAGATGAGACCCTGATGAGTTATAACGTTGACAGGGAAACATGCAGAAGGGCAGACGCAGGCGACGGAGTGATCCTTTTCAAGATAGGAAGAAAGATCAAAGTCCTTGCTGATCCCGACCGCAAAAAAGTAATGGATGTAAGCAATATCAAGTCCGGCGTCTGATATCTTCCGGATATTTACTTTTCGACACTCCTGATGAACTTCATTTGAGGGCTCTCTTCACTTATCTGCATGAGTTCGATCTTTATGCCGTCAGGGCCGTGTGTCCAGCACTGCCAGTTGAAGTCAGCGCCCTGCTTAGGTGCATCATCCTGGGGCGCGCCGGTCGCGACTATCCTGTCCCATGCTTCATGAATATCATCTACGGAAACACAGATATGGAAGAATCCGATATTCTCATCCTTGTATGGATTTTCTTTTGTGGCACCGTAAAAAAGTTCTATGAACTGTCCGCCGCCACCGTAGATATATACGATCCACGGCTCTCCGTTCTCAGGCCTTGCAATATCGAAAGCCTTCTTGAATCCTAATGTGTTCTCGTAGAAAGCGATCGTCTTTTCCATGTCTTTTACATTGAAAGCTGCGTGTGCGATACCGTTGATCATGATTAGCCTCCATAACTGTTGGATTGATACCTATAGTTTACGGAAATATGTTAAAGACAATATCAAATAACACCATCTATTTAACACATATTCAAAGTCATCTTTGTTATTATTGAAAAGAATTCTGAATACCAGGGGACGGAACATGATCAGAGCATTACTTACAATCGATGACGTATCATCAAAGAATACACCTGCCATTGTTGATTATCTTTGCGAAAAGAACATCAGGGCCATTATGTTTATGGTAGGACAGTGGGCAGAGAACAATCCGGATGAGCTTGTCTATGCTCTTCAGCACGGCATGATCGTAGGCAACCACAGTTACACTCATCCGCACTTTTCCGAGATCAGTTTTGAAGAAGCAAAGCACGAGATCGAGAAGAATGAGGAAGTGCTGAACGGCTTTTACGAAAAGGCGGGAGTGGAGAGAAGATACAGACCTTTCCGTTTCCCTTATGGAGATAAGGGCGGCGATAACAAAGCTCTTCTGCAGGAATACCTGTCTTCCAACGGCTTTGACAAAGTCAGGGATACCGAACTTGGCTATCCTTTCTGGAAAGCCAATGGTTACGATAAGGATATCGATACTTTCTGGTCTTTTGATTTTGCGGAATATAACATCAGACCCGGAAGCGGCTTCGGCCTCGAAGATGTAATGAAGAGGATCCATGATAACGAGCCTGAAGACGGCGCAGTGCTCTTGAAAGATAACAGCAATCATATCCTTCTCCTGCATGCCCACGATGAGACAGAAGCCTTGGTGCCTGAATACTATAAGATCTTCATTGAAGAACTCTTAAAGAATGGTGTGGAGTTCATAGAGCCCTCATTCATCTGATCATCAGAAATAGAATACTGACATGAAAACAGTCCCTGAAGCATATGCCTCAGGGACTGTTTCATCAGGTTAATAAGAGAGGAATTATGGGCTTAATCTATTAACCATCTGCGCCGAGCTTCTTAAGCAGGCTGCAGAACTCTTCTCTGTACTTATTGTTGTTTGTTCCGGACTTTGCAAGCTGATATGCTGAATCGATAGTTGCAGTTCCTATGTATTCGCTCTTTCTCATAACCATGGAAGCCTCGATGATTCCGCAGATGAAGTTATAATCTTCACGGTTGCTTACGCCGTTGTCCTTAAGGGGATATTCGATCAATGAGCTTTCATCAGCGTCCGGAGCCTTGTATCTTACAGAAACAGTGCAGAGCTCGCCGGTCTTAGCCTTATCGTTGATCTTCTTATCCTGATACTTAAGATCAGAACCCTTATCATTTGCTGAACCTACAGGTACGATCTCATAGCATACTGTTACCTGTGCGCCTGCACCGATCTCGCCGCCGTCCTTCTTGTCATCGTGGAAGTCACTTGCTGACATCTGTCTGTTCTCATAGCCGATCTGTCTGTAGGAAGCAACTTCTGCGGGATTGAACTCGACCTGGAACTTAACATCTTTTGCAACAGTAATCGTTGTCTCCTTTAACTTCTCGCAAAGAACTCTTTCAGCCTCTGCGATAGAATCAATGTAGAAGTAGTTGCCGTTGCCTGCGTCTGCAATAGATTCCATGTTTGCGTCACTGTAATTGCCTGTGCCAAAGCCTAAAGTAGTGAGGAATACACCGGTTTCCTTCTTCTCTTTGATGAGGTCTACAAGACCGCTCTGGCTTGTGATTCCGAGGTTCATGTCACCGTCTGATGCGATGATGACTCTGTTGTTGCCGCCCTTGATGAAGTTCTTCTGAGCGCACTTGTAAGCTGCCTCGATTCCGCCTGAACCGTTTGTGCCACCTCTTGCGCTGACCTTATCGATCGCTGCGCAGATAGCGTTGTAATCATTGGAACCTTCGATGATAGTATCAGATGCGCCAGCATATGTAACGACTGATACTCTGTCTTTTGCTGTAAGTGTTCCTGCGAGCATCTTGAAGCTTTCCTTAACGAGCGGGAGCTTATCCTTGCTGTTCATAGATCCGGATGAATCGATGAGGAATACGAAGTTATTGCCTTCGCTTGGAACATTGATCTCACTGTTTGCCTGCATTGTGAGTACAAGGAGCTTGTTGTTTGTATTCCAGGGGCATTCGCCGACAGAATACTGAACGCTGAAGACTTTATCTGTATTATCTACTTTGTAGTCAAAGTAATTGACAATTTCCTCTGTTCTGATAGCAGATGAAATATTATTAAGATCCCATCCGCCATTGATCATTCTTCTTAAGTTGCAGTAAGAAGCTGTGTCAACATCTGCAGCAAAAGTGGAGAGAGGAGCTTCGGATACATTAACAAACCCATTCTCCTTGATGGTATTGTATTCTTCAGTGTTGAAGTCCGGATTACCTGCCTGCTTGTTTTCTGATTCAGTCTCGGCAGCTGCTACTCCGGCTACTGTAGTGCATTCAGCATAGTAAGAATCATCACCATCTGCAGATGCTTGAGTTTCTGGATTATTGTGAGCCCGGACTGATTCGCTTGCGGCCTTAGCACTTGAACATGCTGTTGCACTAACAAGCATTGTTCCTGCCATTAATGCTGATAATACCTTTCTGTTCATATTTTGTCCCTCCTGTATTTTGAGTTGTCCGGCTAAGCCGTTACAACGCTTTATAACCTACATACAGATTCCGCAATGAAAATGTTGCACTCTGTTTTGCCGTGCGAAAAAATGGCAACTCATGTCGTGCATATGGCAACTTGCGTTGTTAATTATTGAACGTTCATCCGGGCTTTGTTATTTTCGTGCCATCAAAGGAAAAGGAGACAGATTATGATCACTGCAAAAAGACTGTGCAAAAGCTTTTCGGAGAAACAGGTCCTTTCAGGGATAGATCTTGATATCAGGACGGGTATGATCTTCGGACTGCTTGGTCCTTCCGGCGCCGGCAAGACGACTCTTATTAAGATAATTACCGGTCAGATGGGATTTGATTCAGGCGAGGTAAATGTTTTCGGAAAGGCTGTAAAAGATCTGACGGGCGAAGATAAAAAGCGGATAGGGATCATGATGGACGATCACGGCGTTTACGACAGACTGACAGTTACCGATAATCTTAAGATATTCTGTGACATCTATGGTGTCCCGTATTCAGCGGTCAGCAGGGTGCTTAAGGAAGTAGGTCTTGCTGACAGCGCGAAAAAGCCCGCCATGAAACTGTCAAAAGGTATGCTCGCAAGGCTTAAACTTGCACGCGTGTTCATGGTCGATCCGAAGATCATATTCCTTGATGAGCCAACGAGCGGATTAGATCCCATGACGATGAAATATATCCATAAACTTATCAGGGATAAAAGAGCATCTGGAGCAACTGTTTTCCTTACCACACACAATATGGAGGAAGCGGCAACTCTCTGTGATGAAGTCGCACTTCTTAATGAAGGAAAGATCGTCGAGAGGGGCGCGCCTGATGAAATATGCAGAAGATATAACCATCAGAAAAAGATAGATATTCATCTGACATCAGGAGAAGACATCGAACTTGACCACAAGGCGGGTTCGGCTGAGATGATCACAAGATTGCTGGAACAGGGGATGCTCGAGACAATACACTCTTCAGAACCGACACTGGAGAGTGTGTTCCTCGAACTTACCGGAAGAAAACTTGATCAGGAAGAGGAGGAGATGTATGCGTAATATCGGAATAATCATCAAGAAGCAGCTAAGGGATACATTGAAGAACAAGACTGTGCTTATACAGTTCATAATGTTCCCTGTGATGACTCTAATCATGGAGCATGCCGTATCCATTCCTGATATGCCGGAGTTCTTTTTCACCAAACTGTTCTCCGTCATGTATATCGGAATGGCACCTCTTACATCAGTCGCTTCTATAATCGCAGAGGAGAAGGAAAAGAATACTTTACGTGTTCTGACAATGGCTAACGTTAAGTCATGGGAATACTTAGCAGGAGTCGGCATATATGTGTGGACGCTCTGCATGGCAGGAGCCGGAGTAATGGCAACGGGTCTTCCTGCTACAGACATTCCGTTCTATCTCTGCATCATGGCTACAGGTTTTATCATCTCCATCGCCATGGGTGCTGCAGTCGGCATATTCGCACCGAACCAGATGGTAGCGACATCACTTTTCATGCCTGTCATGATGGTATTCTCATTTGCTCCCATGCTCGCGATGTTCAATGATAAAATAGAAAAGGCAGCATGTGTGTTTTACACACAGCAGCTTCGTGTTCTCTTAGGACAAATGACTTTTGACGGCATAAAGACTGAGACAGTTCTGGTCATAGTTTTAAACGCTTTGATCGCGCTTAGTATCTTTTTCGCCGCCTTCAAAAGAAAAGGACTTGAGTGATGAAGATCAATCTTGATATAGACGGCAAATACGATGATATAGAAGTCATCATACGCGCTCCGCATCTTAACAACGACATCGAGAGAATGGTCGCGATGATGCGTATGATCGACATGCAGATCGCCGTCCGCCGCGACAATGAGACAGTGCTTCTGGATACAGATAAAGTGCTCTATGTGGAAGCCGTTGACAGGAAGACTTTTGTATATACGAACAGCGAGACATACGAGTCTGAGCTGAAGCTCTATGAACTCGAGCAGCAGCTGATTGAGCGCGATTTCCTCCGCATAAGTAAGCAGAGCATCGTTAACCTTCGTAAGATCAAGAGTCTTAAGACTGACGTTAACCGCAAGATAAGGATCACTCTCCAGAATGGTGAGCAGATCGTCGTATCCCGTATGTACTCGGATGAGCTTAGAAGAAAGCTGGGGTTAAAGTAATGGAAGAGAAAAAGACAATATTTAACTATATAGGACAGGTGTTTTCGATCTACGGTGTAATGACAGTTATATTCGTAGTCATAAATCTCATTATCGGAAATGAAGCCGGAAGCGTATCAACTTTATTCTCGCTCGGCTCAGCAGGATTATCGACTGCCACATTGCTTGAACTGCTTCTGCTTACTTTAATAGTTTCCGCTGCACAGATCATCTTCCTCACGGATGTTGTTATCAAGGATATGGCACTCATCGCGAGGAACATACTTTTCTTTGCTGTGATACTTGCAGCGATAATTGCTTTTGCAGCAGGTTTCGGATGGTTCCCTCTCAATAATCTTGGCGCATGGATCGGCTTTATCGTCTCATTTGCAGTTTGTGCTGCGATCAGCGCATTCCTTATGAGACTTGAAGAAAATGCTGAGAACAAGAAGATGCAGGATGCGTTAAATAGGCTTAAGAAATAAGCGTGATATAATGTCATCGTTAGAAAATCTGTGAGTTCGGTGACATGTCAGAATCAATTACAGTAAATATAGAAGGCGAGACCATCGTGCCGGAAGATCTGGGGCGCGACGGTCTTTTGCTGCTTCAGCACAAGGACTGCTATAAGCTCGATACCGCGAGCGTTCTCCTTGCATGGTTTGCCGCCTCTTTTTCGCGTGCCGGAAAGACTTGCGAAATGCTCGAACTGGGCAGCGGCACGGGCGGCGCTTCTTTGCTGGCATCCGCACGTTGTAGGAACGCCCATGTTGACGGCGTTGAACTCGTTCCTCTTGCTTATAAGGTCTTCTGCGAAAACATCAAGCTCAATCATCTGGAAGAGCGCATCACCGCATTTAATTGCGATCTCCGTGCTCTTCCTGCTGAAGTGAAGAACAAAGCCTATGATGTAGTTTTTATGAACCCTCCGTTCTATGACGGGACGCGCGGTTCGGTAACGGATGCTTCTGTCAAATCGATACACGAGAAGAGTGCGCGCTTTGCAGAACAGGGCATGCTTGAAGACTTCATCCGCGTGCAGTCTCTGCGCACCAGAACGAGCGGCGGATATGCAGTCATGTGCATAAGCCCGGACAGGGTGCCCGAGTGCTTTTCGCTGTATTCGAGATACAAGATCACACCTGTGCGACTGCTTACCGTTCATGCGAATGCTTCCAAGGATGCTTTTCTCGCACTGATAGCAGGCAAGAAGGGGTCACCTAATGCAGAATTCAAAGTCTTGCCGCCGCTTTTCATTAATGAAGAGGGAAGTTCAGCACTGACTTCAAGAGCGGCACACATATATGAGGAGGAACACTCGGATTGCTTTATCTAGTAGGAACACCTATCGGTAATATCGAAGATATGTCGCCCAGAGCATGTGAAGTGCTGAGGAGCGCTGATGTAATTGCATGTGAGGACACAAGAGTTACAGGCATTCTCCTGTCGCAGCTAGGAATCTCTGGCAAGCGTCTGATCGCTTACCACGAACATAATAAGGCTGCAAGCGGCAATGGAATTCTTGATCTTTTGAAGCAGGGCCTTAATGTGGCTCAGGTGTCTGATGCGGGCATGCCTGCAATAAGTGATCCTGGCGCTGACCTTGCTTCGCTCGCAGCTTTAAATGGTATTGAGGTAAGTGTTATTCCGGGTCCCTCAGCAGTAACTGCCGCATTGAGCATTTCCGGGCTTGATACAAGGTATTTCCACTTTGAAGGTTTCCTTCCGTCTGAAGGTTCCAAGAGGCGCGAGAGATTGAAAGCTTTGACTCTGATAGGGGAGACGATCGTGCTTTATGAGGCTCCGCACCGCTTGAAGAAACTCTTGGATGAACTGGCTGAGACCGGCTTTGCTTCTTCCAGGATCGCACTGTGCCGCGAACTCACCAAGAAATATGAGGAAGTGCTTAGGATGACTGTCTCTGAGGCTGTATCGTATTATGGAACGAACGAGCCACGCGGCGAGTTCTGCATCTGTTTAGAGCCCCTTGAGCAGAAGACTATGGTCGAAGCCGGTGATGGCACCGCTTTGATTTCTTTGCTGAAAGATAAAGGTATGTCTTCAAAGGACATTGCCGCCGTAGTATCCGAGTATACCGGCATGAACAAGAAGGAAGCCTACAAGATCGCAAGCGAACTCTGATATCTAGCGGAAGTTGTTTTCGATAAAAGCATCCAGAGCCTCAATATCAAGCGGGCATTCCGCAGACTCAAATGTATAGAAAAGCCTGTCTCCCTGAAATATGCCTATCCGTGTATATTTATTTGCGCGTTCGGGTATATCTTTCGTGTATTCAGGGTCAGTCATTTTGCCGCAATGCTCATGGTAGACGACCTTCCGGTCACTCATCCTGAGAATGGTGAAGTCCGGATGAATGAGCCCGTTTCCCACCCAAAGCGGACACTCGTACTTATAAGGGATTCCCTTGGCAAAAAGCCTGTCTGCGATTATCACCTCAGACTTTGACCTGACCCGCTCGCCCTTAAGCGTATAATACTTCGGAGCTCCCTTCTTAAACGGCTTGGGCTTGAAGGGTTCTGCCTGCCACTTGGCGGCAAATTGGTCGTCATCTGGTATTATTGGTAAGGCATGTTCCTTTAGTTCTGAAGGAAGTTCTTCATAAACCCGTTCCATTCTGGTCTTAGGATAGAGTTCAAATGCCTTGCTTAGTGCTTTAACTTCTTGCTTTGCGGCTTTTTGAACCAACTTCAAATACTTTTTCTGAATCAGGTTTTTAATTGTCTCACTATCATTCTTTCGGAGGTATTTTATAGTCTTGTCTCCTTGATAATACAAGTAGTGGAATGTGCCTGCCTTGTGTTTGACGCGAATGCTTCCTTCAGGAAGGGAGTCAATCTTTTCATCAAGTCTGTCAATCGTTCTGGAAAGTAATTCTTCCCGCTTTTTAAGAATATCCAGCATTATAGGTTACCTCCTTTGCAAACATCATATGAGGCGGTTTGTGGCTTGTGCGTGCGAATTCACTGAAAATGAAAAAAACGGGTCGTATTTGAGACTTTTTGGCAAAAGCTGAGACTGGTATCTTTTGAATTACTGCTATATCCCTTTTTGTCTTTTAAAAAACATTTGGGACTACATTTTCGAGATTTTGTAGTCCTTTCTGCGAAAAAACGAGCAAAAGGGACTACTTTGCACATCGAGAGGTTGGATGTTCAGAGGTGTTCTTGAAAATAGAGGGATAAATAACTATAATCTTTTAATTACGCGCAGACTAATAATATATACGCGCGGGGAGGAACATCATGGCAGATAAGAAGACATTCTACATCACTACACCGATCTACTATCCGTCGGGCAATCCGCATATCGGACATTGCTATTCGACGCTTGCTTGCGACGCTATCGCGAGGATGAAGCGAATGCAGGGCTATGATGTAATGTTCTCCACAGGTACAGACGAGCACGGTCAGAAGATCGAGAAGAAGGCTCAGGAGATGGGTATCACTCCTAAGGCTTATGTTGACGAGATCGTCGCTAACTTCAAGAAGCTCTGGGCCACACTCGGAATTAAGTACGACAGATTCGTCAGAACTACTGACGATTACCATATCAAGACCGTTCAGAACATGTTCGAAAAGCTCTACAACGACGGTTACATCTATAAGGGAGAGTACAGAGGCAAATACTGCACACCCTGCGAGTCTTTCTGGACAGAGAGCCAGCTCGTTGACGGCAAGTGCCCTGACTGCGGAAGAGAAGTAACAGAGGCTTCGGAAGAGGCATATTTCTTCAAGCTTTCAGAGTTCGGTCCGAGGCTTAAAGAGCTTCTCTTGGATCCTGAGAAGAATTTCCTTGAGCCTAAGTCCCGAGTTAACGAGATGATCAATAACTTCATCGAACCCGGACTTCAGGACCTCTGCGTATCAAGAACAAGCGTTAAGTGGGGTATTCCTGTAACTATCGACGAAGGCCACTACATCTATGTATGGATGGATGCGCTTACGAACTATATCTCGCTCCTGGGCTTCATGAACGATACTTACAATGATTACGAGAAGTACTGGCCGGCTGATGCTCATGTTATGGCTAAGGAGATCGTAAGATTCCACTCACTCATCTGGCCTGCATTCCTTATGGCATTGGGTGAACCCCTTCCTAAGAAGGTATACGGCCACGGCTGGATAACATTTGACGGCGGCAAGATGAGTAAGTCAAAGGGCAACGTAATCGATCCTTTCGTTCTTTGCGAGAGATATGGTGTTGATGCTTTGAGATATCACCTCTTAAGGGAGATGGTATTCGGTTCAGACTGCCCTTATTCAAATGAGCAGATGTTCTCAAGGATCAACTCTGACCTTGCTAACGATCTTGGCAACCTCGTATCCAGAACTGTTGCCATGGCTATCAAGTATTTTGACGGCACACTTCCTGAAGAGAAGGAATTCACAGATGCTGATAACGAGCTTTTAGAGCAGCTTGACCAGCTTCCTGACTTTGTATCCGAGACATTCGAGACGATGCGTTTCTCTGAAGGTCTTGCAAAGGTATTCAGCGTTATCGCAAGAGCTAATAAGTATATCGATGAGAATGAGCCCTGGAAGCTTGCAAAAGATGAGACAGCTAAGCCGAGACTTGCTGCAGTCCTTTACAATCTCCTTGATGCAATCAGAAGGATCGCAGTTCTCCTTGAGCCTGTAATGCCTCACACATCACCTAAGATCTATGAGCAGATCGGTGCTGATGCTTCCAACACGACATGGGAGTCAACAAAGGTAAGACATGCTCTTGCAGCTAATGTTACTGTTACAAAGGGTGAGGTTCTTTTCCCGAGAATCGATATCGATAAGGAGATCGAGGAGCTTAACAAGCTTTTCCCTGCTGAAGAAGAGAAGGGAAAGGATCTTGAGCCTTTGAAGCCTCTTACAAAGTTCGATAACTTTGCAGCATTGGATCTGAGAGCTGTTAAGGTCCTTTCATGCGAGAAGGTCGAAAAGTCTGACAAGCTCTTAAAGTTCAAGGTTGATGACGGTTTTGGTGAGAGACAGGTTCTTTCAGGTATTGCTAAGTACTATAAGCCGGAAGACCTTATCGGCAAGACTTTGGCTATGATCGTTAACTTAGAGCCCAGAAAGATGATGGGCCTTGAGAGCAACGGCATGATCCTCTCCGTTAAGTACGGCGACGGATACAGAGTTGTCGAGTTCGACGATTCCGTATTGCCCGGATCTGACATCTCATAAAAGAACGTGAGAGAGCCCGTCTATTACAGCGGAAGCGCCGAGTTCTTTGATACTCACGCGCATATCTACGATCAGAAATATGCAGAATGTAACACCTCTGCGGAAGATATCCTGCAAAGATGCAGGGCTTCCGGTGTTACAAGTATGCTTATCGCTGCTGACAGTGAAGAGACGAGCAGACTTGCTATAGATCTGGCCAACAGGTGTGACGGCTATTCAGGTGTAGCTTTATACGCTTCCTGCGGCGTTCATCCGCACGAAGCGAAAACTTACACAGAAGATACCGATAAGTATTTAAGAAGCTGTCTGGAGGCCCGTAGAGAGCAAAAGATAATGGCTCTGGGTGAGATAGGTCTGGATTATTATTATGATCTGTCGGAAAGAAGCGTTCAGAAAGCTGTCTTTGAGAGACAGTTGGGGCTCGCTTACGAATATGATGTCCCCATCATCCTCCATGAACGTGACGCCACAGGCGACTGCCTGGACATTCTCAGACGCTTTTATAAAGAGGGCAGGATGAGAAGCCTTCCCGGAGTGTGCCACTGCTGTTCCTGCTCGCTGGAGGCGTCTCAGGAGCTGATCAAGATGGGTTTCTATCTTGGCTTTGACGGACCACTCACTTTCAAGAACAACAAGAAGACGCCTGAGGTGGCGCTTAATACGCCCTGGGACAGGATAGTAATAGAGACTGACAGTCCTTATCTTACTCCTGAGCCTAACAGGGGCTGCATCAATGAGCCCTGTCATGTTCCTTATGTGTGCTGCAAGCTTGCTGAGATAAAGGGTGTGACTATTGATGAAGCGGCTCAAATAACCTATGATAACGGCAAGATGCTATTTGGAGTGAACTGATATGAAGAGTAAGAAAGACTTAATACTCGTAGTTGTTACTGTGATAATGGTTATCATCCTCGTAGTAGGTTTTATCTACGACAGGAACAGTGCTTTGCTTGAGAGAACCAACCGTATTGATATAACTCATGACCAGAATCTTGAACTCGTAAAGATTAATAAGGTCGGTTTCCTTTATATGCGTGCAGCATACGAGGCTAAGGTAAAGATCAAGAATGGTTCTGCTGAAGATTACATCATCAAGATCGCTTCGCTTTATGGCGGTGCAGGGCAGATGTTCGATTATACCCAGTATAAGAAGTATGAGGCAGACGTGTTATCTGCGCAGAGCATTAAGCCAGCTCCGAGAGAGGATTCATTCGTATGGGCTCTCGGAACACCTCTGAAGCCGAATTCTTCGGAAAATATCGTGTATATCATCTCTCTCGAAGGCGAAAATGAGGCGTATATCTATCTTTATTACTCGAGAAAATAACGATTTATAAAGAAAACAGCTATCAAAGCTCCCCGGAAGGGGAGTTTTTGTTTTAACGGAACGCCCTGTTTACAAGGGTTTCAGAGATGTTTTTAGAAATATTGAAATTCGTTATTGACATATCTTCGGTATTCGGTTTATAATTCATTCGCGCTTTGAATAAAGGTGTGGCTAACGGAAGCTTAGCTCAGCTGGGAGAGCATCTGCCTTACAAGCAGAGGGTCACAGGTTCGAGCCCTGTAGTTTCCACCAATGGTACGGCGCAGTAGTTCAGCCTGGTTAGAACGCCAGCCTGTCACGCTGGAGGTCGAGGGTTCGAGCCCCTTCTGCGTCGCCATTAACTACTAGGCCGGATGCTTTAACGAGTGTTCGGCCTAACTCTTGCTCAGATAGCTCAGTCGGTAGAGCAGGGGACTGAAAATCCCCGTGTCGGCAGTTCGATTCTGTCTCTGAGCACCAGAAGCGTTAGAAGCTCTTTCTTTTGCTTAAGTTAATTGCAAAAGGAAGAGTTTTTGCATATTAGGAGTTATTTTTGATGACGATCAGGAAAAGACTGACACCTCCGCTTGCCACGTTGCTTTTCTTACTGGTAGCTGTTGCCTGCCAGGTTATTGCCATCAAGCTTTTTCCCCACATAGTCGGAGCACCCCTTGTAGAAGATAATGCTTATATCCTTACAAGAATGATGGAAGGATATCTCCTTGTACTGTCGGTTCTTTTCGCTGTATTCACAAGGTTCAAGATCCATTTCGAATGCTTTACACCGGGCAAGGACAGACTTAAGAAGGATTTGATAATCAGCAGCATAATCAGCGTGGCTCTCATCGGTATCCTTTTCGTGATCAGGATCGTTCAGAATTTCTTCTTTCCTCATATTGCTGCAAGGCCATGGTTCGGTCTTTATCTCACGACTTATATGCGCTGGTTCTATCCCATCAGTGCTGTCTTGCAGGAACTCTTTGTAAAGGGAATAGTAGAGGATAACATCACTGCATCCTGCAAGAAATACAATAAGCATTTCTCAGTCTGGATGACAGGTCTTTTCTTCTTTGTCCTCCATATGGGTTATGAACTTCCCATGATGTTCGGTGCTGCTGTCCTTTGCGTTGCAACCGGATATCTTTATGAGAAAAACAAGTCAGTCTGGGGAAGCATCCTTATCCATTTTGTCATCGGTTTTGTTCCGAAGATCATAGGCGTATCCAACTGAACCCTTGATTTACATAACATTGTTACAAATTCAGTAATATCGGGCATATTACAGTTTCTTGACATCTTCTTTTCGCGCGCATGTAATGCGAAACCTCTATGCTATACTCCAAAATATCTACTTATGGAAAAATGCTAATTTACCAGTATTTGAGGTATTTATGGAGCACGAAAAGCTTACTAAATTTCGAAAGATAGTTGACGGTCTTGAGCCTGCTAAGAGGACAGAGATCTATGCCAGGATGAAGGGCATGTCCAGGGAAGAGGCCGAGGTCTTCGTTGACCGTATGGTTAAGATTTCGGAACAGCGTAAGATCGAGATCACGGCAAGACCAAAGGTCCTCGCCGGCAATGTTCCTGCAAGTGATCTTCCCAGAAGAGATTATGAGCTGAGTGAACCTCAGCCACGCACATATAGGAAAGCACCTGATGACTCTAAGATCGAGATCGTAAAGAATCCCGGCAGAAGAGTATCACAGCCTTCAGATTTCAGACCCGCACAGCATCCGGTCAAGAAGGTTCAGCCTTCTGTCGCAAGAGCAGGAAGAGATCAGGTCGCAAGACAGATCGAATTAAGGAAACAGGCTGCAATAGCTGAGCGCATCAGGAAAGAGCAGAATCAGGAGACAGCAAAAAAGATCGCAAAGATCTCTTTGAAGATCTTTAGCAAGGTCATGGCTACTGTTGCAGCTACTCTTGTTATCCTCCTTGCAGGTTTCTATACATTCCTGGGAATCATCATGAAGGGACCTTCAACACACTTAAGAGACCAGTTCGTTCCTTCTGTTATGGAATCTTCAGCAGGCGGTGTTCTTGCCAAGATGATCCTTTCTGATGAAGAGATCGAGGCTATCCTTAACAGCAACAAGACTCAGGCATTTACTGACATCACTGATACAACACTCGTTAATGCAATGGCGGCAGAGCAGAATAAGAAGAGCCAGGCTAATGCGGCAGTTAACGAACTCGATCCTGATGGTGACGGAATTGAAGTTCATGACATCTCAGGCCCGATGTATCACGGCAAGATGCTCGTTATCTATGATCCTTCAAGAATCATGGTAGCAACTATCGACAACTACAACCACAACGGTGCAGGCCTTACACTTAAGCAGCTTATCGATAAGTATGACGGCGTAGGCGGCATCAACGGCGGCCAGTATGAAGATACAAACGGTATGGGAATCGGCGGATGGCCTGAAGGTATCGTTATCTCAGAAGGCAAGCTCAGAATGGGCTATAAGAGCGGTACATACGATGTATACGGACTTACAAAGCAGAACGTACTCGTTGTAGGCAGAATGACAGCTCAGCATGCACTCGATATCGGCGTAAGAGACGCTGTATCTTTCGGTCCTGCCCTTATCGTAAACGGTGTAGCAGCTAAGTACAGCGGTGCAGGCGGCGGACTTAATCCGAGAACAGCAATCGGCCAGAGAGAAGACGGCGCTATCCTTCTTCTTGTAATCGAAGGAAGAAAGACATCTTCGATGGGCGCTACGATGGCTGACCTCATCAAGGTAATGCAGGATTTCGGTGCAGTTAATGCAGCTAACCTGGATGGTGGTATGTCATCTGCAATGTGGCTCTATGATGATGAGCTCGTTTCAAGTTCATCAATAAGAGTTTCCAGACAGATGCCGACAGCGTTTATCATCCTGCCGCAGAAGCAGTCTTCCGGCGTTACCGAGGCATCGGAGGGTTAAATGAGTTCTTCTGACGGCAACAACGGAAATGATATCAGAACAAAGATCAAAGACGGGAAGAAGAAGATAAACTTCTTCCTCGTCTTTCTTATTTGCTGGCTTGTAGTCATCACAGGTTTTATCGCCTGGTTCCTTTTAAGATTTAATGATTTTGCTGCCAATTACGAGGCTCAATATCAGGAATCCATGCCTTATCACACCGTGGAACAGATTACTCAGCGTTTTAACGATCATGATGTCGAATACATCTGGAACAGCATGGATCAGAAGCCTGTTGTAACTGAGTTTGAAGATGAGTCGGTCGTTAAGGATTACATAGCTCAGCTCATATCTGACAAGCAGTTCATCTATTCCGAGACGGAGCATTCAGAGCCTAATGTCCCTGAATTCTATGTAAAGACATCTGAAGGTCTTGTTGTGGCAAGGATCGTTCTTGAAGAAGACACATCAAAGAACCTTCCTTACGGTTTTAAGGCCTGGAAGGACAGAAACATCGAGTTCTATACTGCGGCTTCAACACAGGCAAATATCTATGCACCTGAGACCTACAAAGTCTATGTTAACGGCATCGAGCTTAAGGCTTCTCATCTTTCCGGTGCGGTAGCACCCTCTGAATTAGATAAGTATGTTGAACCTTATGCCAAGATCCCCGGTACGGCAAATTACGTCATAAAGGGACTTTACAAGAAGCCGGTTGTTACGGCAAAAGATTACCTCGGAAATGACTGCAGCTGTGTATATGATGAGAAGACTGATTCCTATAGGGTAGGCTTTATCAAGGATTTTGCCGAAAAAGATGAACTCTCAGAATATGCGATCACATTTGCTTCGACATTTGCGAATTATATCTCACAGGACGCAGGTGCTTATGCTCTCGACAAGTATTTCCCGAGCGGCAGTAAGACTCTGAGCTATATCAAGCGCAACTCTTCAAGAGACCTTTACACCAAGCACGGAAAGGTAACTCTCAAGAACGGACAGATAAAGGATATTACCGTTTTCACTGATGATATCGTCTATATGGAAGTTTATGTCGAGCAGCACATGCAGATGTATTTCGGTTCAAAAGAGCCTGAGGTCGTCCCGACTGATGCACATGTTTATTTCGTCCGGATCAAAGGCAAATGGTACGTAGGCGGAATACAGTACTGACAAGCACGGATTACAAACACCCTGAATACACTTAAACAAAGTGATTCAGGGTGTTTTTCTATGACTTTATATTGCCGTACTTTTACCACACAATTACTCCTTTTTTGTAACGCACCTGAAACCTTGTATTTATTATTAAATGATACAATCATCGTAGGTTATTATCGGACAATTCTCTAAGGGGGTATTAGTCTTGGAATTTACATATTCGAACGACGGCTTTTTGCCTTATGAGTCATTTGATTATATCTACGGTGAGCGTGAGATGCCGGAGTTCGGTAAAGTCGCTTCACCTTTTATGAAGCCGCTTACAACATGGAGATTCTATCTTGCGAACGGTCAGACAGAGATACCGTTCGGTGTTATGAATACATCCTATGATGATTCGGACTGGCCTCTTATCAACTGTCCTTCAACATGGCAGACGGAAGGTTTTGGCCTGCCACAGAATCTTATCTATGATTATCCTGAAAGACTTGCTCAGGATACCGCGCGAAAAGAAGAATCAATAAGCGATAAATATGTCATCAAGTCTACGAATAATGACGATGATGAAGTCGGAATCTACAGGACTACGATCGTATTCAAGCCTGAGGACATCGACAGGGCATTATACTTGGAAGCGTCAGGTATCAGCGGCAGCTTTAAGATCTTCGTAAATGATAAGATGCTCTGCAGTTCCCATGCACTGTTTACAAGGAAGAGACTTCTTATCTCTGGCCTTGTTAAAGCTGGCGTAAATCACATCTGCATCATCGTTAACCGTTATGACAGAGATGACAACGGACACATCATCCTTGATATGATGAACTTCGGTTTCTCCGGAATCTTCAGACCGATCATGATCGTTGAGGATTCCTTGCTCGAATTATCGAATCTCCACATCAAGCTTGAATATGTTCCTTCCGCATATATTTCCGAAGTCGCGAAAATGGATACGCTCGCCGTAAAGGAAACTGTATCCCGTGTTCCTCACGGTGACTTCATGATCAAAGTCGATTTCAAGATGCGCAACCATACGAATTACATGATCCCGTATTCCGTAAGGATCTCGCTGCTTGAGGCGAGAGCGGAATACGATCCGTATAAGCTACCGTTCGTCAATATCAAAGGCCAGAGCGAGCCTGTCGTAGGTGTTGTTGATGCCTTGAAAGAGACCAGGGCGAGCACAGATTTCGTAGCTTTGAATGTTGCACAGTGGTCTGACTGCACACCTGTCCAGTACGACATCGTTTTCGAGGTAATGGATTCAGAAGGCAAGGTAATCTGTGCGAAGAAGAAGAGATTCGGTTTCAGAACTACTGAGATCGTTCAGGATAAGCTTAATGTCAATGACCGCCGTGTAAATCTCATGCTCGTTAAGTACTACGAGTTTGATCCTCAGGGCGGTATCGCTGTCCCTCAGGACCGTATGCGTCAGGACATTATCCTTATGAAGCGTGCAGGTATTAACGGCGTTATTGCTGACGGCATGCCGCTGTCAGATGAGTTTCTGAATCTCTGCGACCAGTATGGTATGTATGTTGTTGCTACGTCGGCTGATCTCTATATGAGAGATTATATCGAAGCATGCATGAACCATCCGTCTATCGTTCTCTGGGGATTCCAGAAGTATAATTTCAATTACGAATCAGCTCAGAGAGTCAAGCATGAGTGCCAGCTTATTGATGACACAAGACCCTGGTACTGCGAACTCTTTGATAATGAGATACACGGAGCAGGCAAGAAGGCCAAGGCTCATGAGAAGATCGCTGACTTGAGTCCTATGCCGAGTGATGCAGGTGCGGTTTTCGGTCCCTGGGAAGACTTGTGTCTCGACAGAAAGAAGATATTCGGCCTCAACAGGACAGGCAGGAATCTTTTCGAGACAATCCCGGGCAGAACGAGGTTTACTGATGACGATACGCTTTACAAGTGGATCCATCATGCGGATCTTGTAGGCGGAAAGCAGAAAGAGAATTCATGTATCGGTCAGGGAATAGTTGACGCTGAGCGTAATCCTCACCCGATATATCTTGATATCAAGAAGCAGTGTCAGACAATAGCGATCTTCGCATCCGCTGATGATCCTGCAAGCCTTACGATGCGTAATTCCAATCAGTTCGGATATACTGATGAACTTGATCTCGAGTGGAAGATACTCTTAGGCGGCAGGGCGATCATGTCAGGCAGGGGAGTTATCCCTGAGATAGAACCGTTCGGATCCAGAACATTAAAGTTCCCGTTCGATGTTGAAGCGTTTACCACACCCGGATGGGCACAGGGCAAAGCCGAGTTCATCGAGATGTACATGAATGCCATGTCGAAAGAACTGGTTTTCGATATCACGTTAAAGCTTCACAAAGATACTTACTATGCCAGAGCGGGATATGAAGTAGCTTTCTATCAGGATGTTCTTACAGACAACATCGCAAGTCCCGTCGGCAAGGTACAGCCTGTTGATACCGGTATCGGAAGCGGCGAAAAGCCTGAGCCTGCAGCACCTATGCAGCTTGGTTCCGGCGATGCTTCCACGTCTTCCAATGCAGGCCTTGATACGGGAGTAGACAGCAATCTGGCTTTGCCCGGCAACGATGAGCAGGCTCTTCTTACAGAAGAAGACGGCGGCAGATTAGAGCGTATGACAGGTGGTTCACAGATCGCAGGTGCTAATACCGGATATGAGAACATGAATGTTCCTGAAGAGGAGATGATAACTGACGTCATTACCCATAATACGGTAACGACAGTTCCTCATGGAATCTATGTCGGCTCAGGCAGTTTCAGGATCGGGTTCTCAAGAGATCCGGGAAGCTTGGAGAGTCTTGAGATCGGAGGATATAATTTCCTCAAAGGACCTCTTGCACCGAGCTTCTACCGTTGTCCTTCAAATATCGACAGAACAGACAGGAGCTTCATCCTTGCCAAGACAATGTTCTCCAAGGAAAGCGACTATGAGCACATCCAGAATTCGATAAGTTATATCGGCTCCGAATACGGAAGCAGGAATGGCGAATTCACGATGATCTCCAGGTATAAGTCATTTGCCATGAACGGAGAGGTAATACTTTTCTATGAAGTTCCGCAGGCAGATACCCTGAGGATCACACTGGAGTTCAAGCCTAAGTACGATATGGTCAGATACGGAATCAGATTCCCGATCGTAAAAGATGACTGTATATGCTCATGGTATGGAAGAGGTCCGGGCGAGTCTTACGTTGACCGTAAGAACGCGGCAAGACTGGGTGTATACTCAGCTGGTGCAGGAAAGATCTATCATCCTTATGCAAGACCTGCAGAGAATTCCTCACATACAGATACACAGGTTGTAAGACTTACAAACGGTGACGGCGATTCAGTCGAGATCAGAAGACTTGGATATAACCCCAAGTTTGACTTTACAGTGCTTCCTTACACACCTGAGCAGATGAATGAGTTCCTCCATGAAGAGCAGCTGATGAATAATGATTTCTGCGAATTCTTCTGTGACTTTGCAGCTAAGGAGATCGAGCGTACGAAGGATAATCTTACTACTCAGCCGCTTAAGAAAGATGTTAAGTACAGGGAGACATTTGAGATCCGTCTGATTCCTTCACAGAGCTGATACTAAAAGGGGACTAACATGAAAAAGCTTATTTGCGCAGTTCTTATATCTGTTATGACCCTTAACCTTTGTTCTTGCAGTGCCTTCAGAACTGTCAAAACGGTCGATAAAGGAGTCCGGAAAGCAGTGCGTGAAGCAACAAGAAGCGAGACAACAGTTCCGCAGGGACAGGCTTTTTCGCTTGATGGGATGTCTACTGACGAGATAATGAATCTGTGTGATTCTTTGACAGATATAAAAAACGGTGATGATCCTTCATTGTTACCGTCAAAATTTCCGGTTCCGTTTTACCCGGATCAGAGCAATCCGGAAGCAGGAGATTTCTGCTTTTATGAGGACGACAATGCTGATTCTCTGATTACTTATCTGGACTATGAAGTTGGATACAAGTCAGATCTTATCGACACAGATGAGTTTTGTCAGGTAGAAATCGTTTTCTCGATCAAGGACAAGAAACTGGCATTAGAGCTTTTTGAAAAGTTTGATAAGAAGCTTCATTCCTGGAATGGAAAATATGTAAAAGATTGGTATAAACACTCTGGGGATTTTCATTACTGCACTGTCACATATGATGATCCCATCGGGTACAAAGGCAGACAACGGTTTCATGTGCAGATGAGTGCACCTGCCAAAGGCTACTACTATCATGTCCAAGTTGAATATCCCGTTGTCCGGAAGTAATTGATAAAGGAGCTTTATATGGATCAGAAAGAAAGAATGCTTGCAAATCTTCCTTATAAGTCTTGGATGGACGGCCTTAGCGAGGAACGTCTGGAATGCAAGAAGAAGCTATACGAATACAATAACATGCATCCCGAAAAGCAGGAGGAGAGAGAGAAGCTCCTCCGTGAGATCCTGGGAAAGACAAAGGAAGGATATCTTTGCATCGAATCCCCTTTTCACTGCGACTATGGTTATAACATCGAAGTTGGAAAAGACTTTTTTGCAAACTACAACTTCATCGTTCTTGATGTGGGCAAGGTTAAGATAGGCGACCATTTCATGTGCGGTCCGAATGTCCAGATCTGCACGGCAGGACATCCTATTCATCCCGAGTCAAGAAATTCAGGATATGAGTATGGTATTGATATCACGATCGGTGAGAATGTCTGGATCGGCGGAAATGTTCTTGTATGCCCGGGTGTTACGATCGGCAATAATGTTGTCATCGGTGGTGGAAGCGTAGTTACAAAGGATATACCTGACAATGTGGTCGCTGTAGGCAATCCTTGCCGCGTGTTAAGAGAGATCACAGAAGAAGACAGAGACTTCTATTTTAAGAACAGAAGATTTGACGTTGACGATTATAAGTGATTGAATCAGTTAATATCATATAACCCTGATCTGAAAGGATGGACATATGGGTCTTCCGACGCTTGGCCAGACAGAGATAATAAGAACCTTTATTGCTTTGGCGCTGCTCCTTGCAAGTGCATTCCTTTTCGGTACTCTGATCGAGAAGATTAAGGGACCAAGAGTAGTAGGCGAGATCTTAGGCGGTATGCTTATCGGCGGAAGCGGTCTTTTCCTTCTTGCGCCTGACCTCATGAATTCAATATTCAATGCCTACCCTGAGGAAGGAAAGGTATTGAATGTTTTCTATCAGCTCGGTCTGATCTTCCTTATGTTCCTTTCAGGTTTTTCCACAAAGATCGAAGTTGACCGCAAGAATTCGAAGGTAATATCTCTTGTGTTTATCGGAGCCACAGTCCTTCCGATGCTTGGAAGCATTCCTTTCTTCAACATGTTCCAGGAATATTTCATCGGAGATAAAGGTAATGTATTCTCGTACAGACTGGTTTTCGCGATTGGCGTTGCGATCACATCGATCCCTGTCATATCGAAGATCTTCTTTGATATGGGTGTTATGAACACCAAGTTCTCCAATGCGGTTCTTACTGTATCCACATTCCAGGATCTGCTTTTGTGGATACTCCTTAATATGGCGACCAGAGTCGCAGATTCAGGAAAGCTGAGTCTTGTTGATACGATCGTGGTATCCGTAGCTACTATCGGAATGTTTGTTGCCGTAACTTTATTGAGCAAATTCATGAAGAGCATAAAGCTCAAGCTTCCGACGAATGTCTTCTATACTTTGAGCTTCATAGCTCTTCTTCTCGTATCCGGCCTTCTTTACATGATAGGCATCAACATCATGTACTCGGCATTCCTCGTCGGCTACATTGTTAAGACCATTTTCGGTACATCAGATGAAGCTAAAGAGGCTATTAAGTTCCTTGAACACTTCGTATTCTCGTTCTTTGTTCCTGTTTATTTCGCGCTTGTCGGAATCCAGCTTAATGTATTCCATAATTTCTCTATCCTGAGATTCCTGCTATTCTTCGCAATTGCATTTGGTCTTGAGTTTGTCGGTACTTGGCTCTTACTGATCCCGGGTAAGGTCAGCAATTCCACTAAGCTCAATTTTGCCATTACCATGAATGCGAGAGGGGGCCCCGGTATAGTTCTTGCAACAGTAGCTTACGGTTCCGGAATTATCAGCATAGAGTTTTTTACGGTCCTCATCCTTACCACCATGCTGTCTTCAATGATCGCCGGATACTATTTAAGACTCCGTCAGAGACAGGACAGGGAAGTCTTTAACAAGCTCGATTGATCCCGTTCGAAAAGTATATCTTAACCTTGTAGGGTTATTATCTGTATTTTCTCCTCTGTTTTGCCTGGAAAAGACATGCTATTCTTATAAAAGATTTTTGATTGGCGAAGGGGAGGTACGTAAATGAAGAGACATCAAAAACTTGTTTCATGGTTACTTGTTTTCTCGATGCTTATTATGATGTGTGCTTGTAACAGTACATCAGGTAAGAGAGAAAAGCGCTCTGAAGAATCCAAGCCTGAACATAAGGGCCGCCAGACGGAAACGACTGAGACGACAGAGCCCACATCTACAGATACTCCAACTCCTACGGGTATCCCTAAGGAGTATAACGATGACGAGATTATCGATCTGACTATGTTCAGTTTTGAGAACGTATCAAAGCCTAATGACGGCAATGATATTCAAAAGCTCATTGCCCGTAAGACAGGTGTGCGTCTCCAAGAGAAGGGAATGAAAGATTACTCCGGAACTGAAGAAGAAATTATATCTAAAATGGAGAGTACTCAGTCTATTCCGGATTTTGTTGATTTCGGAACATATAACGCGAAGCTCTATGAGAAGGGTTTACTGGTCGCCTGGGATGAATATCTTGATAAATATCCTAATCTCAAGGCGATGTATACAGATGAGGAATGGGAAAGATTCAGAGAACGTGACGGCAAGATCTATTGGGTAAATTGCGACCCGCCTGCTTTTGGAAAGGATACTTCGACAACATATACCGGTCAGGCTTTCTGGATCCAGGTCCGTGTTCTTGAAGCATACGGTTATCCCAAGATAGAGACACTTGACCAGTACTTTGACATTCTCGAAAAGTACGCCAAGGATCATCCCACTATGCCTGATGGAAGCAGTGTAATACCTTATACATGCCTTTGTGAAGGATGGAAGTATTACTGTATTGAACAGCCACCGATGTATCTCGACGGGTTTCCGAATAACGGTTCGGTCAATGTGAGTATCGCTGATGGTGCTGATAAGCCTAAGGTCAGTGATTTCAATGTATCAGAAACAGCAAGGTATTACTTCAAGAAACTGAACGAAGAATATAAGAAGGGTATTGTCGATCCTGATTTTGCAGATCAGTCTTATGACGATTATATAAAGAAGCTTGGTACAGGACGTGTGCTTGGACTGTGCGATCAGTACTGGAATTTCGGCTATAGTATTATCTACGATTTTGAAGAACAGAAAACAGCAAACAATAAAACATATTCTCTTAAGGAAATGGGTTGCGAATATGTGCCTTTAGGACTGGTAGCAAAAGCCGGCACCAAGCAATACTGGAATTCATCTTACAGGGGCGAAAGTATCAACAACATGTCAGGAATCGCAGTCACTACAAGCTGTAAAGACCCTGACAGAGCATTTAAGTTCTTAAATGACCTTCTGGATCCTGAAGTTCATAATCTCCGCTTCTGGGGTATTGAGGGTGAAGACTATGAGGTAGATAGTAACGGCTTGTTCTACAGGACAGATAAGATGAGAAAACAATGGCTTGATAAGGCATATCAGGCGCAGCATATCTGTTCTTACGGCAAAATGCCGAAGCTGAAAGGTATCGCAAAAGACGGCATAAATTGTCTTCAGGCAACGGAGCAGCCTTCCGAATTCATGGCTACTTTATCAGTGCCTGTAGCAAATTGTTTCAAAGCTTATGGAGTTAGCACGTTTACTGAGTTTATCGGTTCTGAAGAGTTTAAGATATATCCGAGTTTCCCGATGTGGACATGGTCTAATGGTTTAATGGCCGATTCACCTGTAGGAAAAGTATTTCAGGATATGGCTAAGTGCAAACATAAGTGGTATCCGGAACTGGTGAAGAATAAAGACTTTAATAAGGCCTGGTCTTCTTATCTTACGGAATATTCAAACTGTAAACCTGATGTATTTATAAAGGCTGCGCAGACAGAAGCAGATGCCAGAGTGGAAAAGGCTAAGATGGCCGGCTGGAATCCTTAACAGATCCATTAGTAGTTTTTTACTGGCGGTGACTATGACAAAATTGCCATAGCCGCCGCCTTTTTTTCTACGTGAAAGTACAAAGTATCAGTCTTTATTTTCGCGAATGAATGGTAAACTGAATTTATTCGGATAAAGAGAGGGGAAGATCTATGAATAAATGGACAAGAGCAGCAATACCGGCACTATTGATTCACTGTTCCATCGGTACGGTCTATTGCTGGAGCACTTTCAAGGAATCCATAGCTCAGGCGATAGGCATGAGCACATTCTCGGTCGGCTGGGCATTCTCGTTCGCGATCTTCTTCCTTGGAATGTCAGCAGCTTTTGCAGGCAAGATCGTTGAACTTAATATTCACAGGTCATCACTCATATCAGCAATCTGCTTTACGGCCGGAATGATAGGAACAGGTGCGACGATCCAGTTCTGCAAAGGACCTTTGGCCCTGATCCTTATCTATCTGTTCTATGGATGCATAATGGGCATAGGATTAGGCGTCGGATATCTGACACCTGTTAAGACACTGATGCTCTGGTTCAAGGATAATAAGGGCCTTGCGACAGGTATTTCCATTATGGGATTCGGACTTGCAAAGGCCATTGCTACTCCTATCATGGAGTTCCTTCAGAACAAGTTCGGTATTGCTCCGATGTTTTTTATCCTCGGCGGCATTTATTTCGTCATGATGATGGCAGGACACTTCCTGCTTAAGAAGCCTGAAGGCTGGGTCGAGGACAAGAACGTCAATGACAGCTTCAAGGTCACATCAATGTTCAAGGACAAGACATTCATCGGTATCTGGCTGATCTTCTATATCAATATCCACTGCGGCCTCATGCTCATTACATACGAAAAGCAGCTCCTCAACGAGAAGTTTGCAGGTCTTGCGGTACTTACGACGATAGTTGCAGTAGTTCCTTCGATCACGGCTATATGTAACGCTCTGGGACGCATCGGTTATTCCACGGTCTCAGATAAGATGAAGGACAGAGCGACAGTCTACGGGATCATATTCCTGTCCTGCGTATTACTCTGCGGACTTTCTGCGCTCATCAGCAACGGATATCTCATCATCGTTCTGCTTATGGTGATCAATCTGGGCTATGGCGGCGGCTTCTCGACACTGCCGGCACTTCTTGAATCACGCTTCGGAATGAAGAATATCTCGAAAATACATGGCCTCTCATTATCTGCATGGGCAGTTGCGGGCATCACCGGCAACAATCTTTCCGAGATAATCCTCTCCAACACCAATAAGAACTACACAGTTATCATTGTCACGGCAATGGTCCTTTATGCTGTCGCAGGCGTTATCTATTTCACTATGGTAAAGGCAAAGAAATCTTAAGATATGGCTTTATGTGTATCGACTGAGGTAATGAGAGCAAGTGACAGGTGGACTATTGAGCACCTGGTCCCGTCAAAAGAACTCATGGAGAGAGCCGGCAGGGCGATCTTCGAGAATGTAGAGTGGAAGGCTCCTGTCGGTATAATCTGCGGAAAAGGAAACAATGCAGGTGACGGTTTTGTTGTCGCCTCGCTTCTTAAGGATAAGGGTATCGAATGCGAGATCGTCCTTTTATATGATGACGCTTTCTCTGAGGACGGCAGATACTTTTATGACAAATGTATCGAAAAGGGCGTCCCTGCCGTTCCTGACGGCGATTACGGCCGTTATAAGACTATTCTGGATTGTATTTTCGGAACGGGCTTCAAAGGCGAGGTGAAAGAGCCAGCCAGATTGGCTATCGAAAAGATCAATTCGTCAGGTGCTTATGTTGTCAGTGCTGATATCAACAGCGGGCTTAACGGGGATACCGGGCTGGGTGACCTTTATGTTAAGTCTGATCTTACTGTGTCTATCGGAACTTTTAAGTATGGACACTTCCTTGGAAACAGCCGTGATGCAATGAAGGATAAGATCAATTGCGATATAGGGATAAAGATAATAGGAGAGACCAGGGAACTGGAATAAGGGTATATGAGCAACAAAACATTATATGTATCTGATCTTGACGGAACACTCATGAGAAGTGACATTAAGATCTCAGATCATACGGTAAAGACGATCAATGGATTAATAGATCAGGGTGTGGCATTTACATACGCTACGGCAAGATCGATTGACAGTGCCAGGGAGATCACGCAGGATCTAAAGATCAAATTGCCTGTTATTACCAGAAACGGTTCCGTGCTTGCTGATAATATCACTGGCAGGTCTTTGGAGATAACGGTATTCAAGGAAGAGGATATCAGGATGATAAGAAAGCTTATCCCCGAACTTCCTTCCCATGGATTTGTATCATGTTATATAGGTGACAAGATGATCAAGACATATGCTGATACTGAGCATACGGAAGGTCTTGATGATTATATTGGTTTCTATAAAGATGATCCGAGAATGGTCAAGGTTCCTGATATGGAAGGAATGTTCACAGGAAGACCCGGCTATGTCACTATGATCAGCAGTAAGGAAGACCTGGAACCTGTATATGAAAGAGTAAAAGATCATGATGGCTGGGAGAGCCTTTTCCAGAAGGATACATACAGGGATGAATACTGGATCGAGTTGTGTCCCAAGGGATGCACAAAGGCAAAGAAGATACTTCAGCTTAAGGAAGAATATGGGTTTGACCGTGTGATCGTATTCGGAGATTCATTGAATGATCTGCCGATGTTTTCAATAGCTGACGAATCTTACGCTGTATCTAATGCGTTGGATGAGGTAAAAGCTGCTGCCACAGAAGTTATCGGCAGCAACAATGATGATGCTGTCGCAAATTTCATAATGCATAAAGAAAAGAATTCCTGAAAGATCAGGAATTCTCGTTAAGTACTGTCTGTATTCTTTGCCGCATTACCTGTATGACGTCATCCATGGATTTGCTGCCGGAGAAATAAGCTGAAGATTCTTCCATCAGGATATTAGTGATCTCGTCGTTGATCTGCATTCCGCCGTATGATGATGAAAGCAGACTGATATATTTGTCGGCTGCATCAGGACTGATCTTTTTTACAGATGCTGAAGGGTCGTACTTGAGCGTAAGGTCTATGCTCTTGTTATAGTGGTCGAGCTTCTCGTCTATAATGTGGCGGAGAGCTTTGCGGTTGATCGGATTCCCACTCATTGTGCTCTGAACGTCATAAGACAGAACGGTCTTAATGAATTCGGCGCATTCAGCAGGATACTTTGTTCTTGCCGATACGGATGCAAAATCGGTTGATGTAGTCATGGGGCCTCTTCCGTCAAAAGAAGGAATGCCATATATTCCAAAATCCAGACCGAATTCGCTGTACTTTTCAAGATAGTCATTGAAAGAATAGATCTCTCCATATACAGCACCTTCTTTGCCTTCTATTGAAGCCCTTTTTCCGTTGATAGCATTTTCGACTTCGAGGATCGCCTGATTATGCTCTGTGACAAGTCCCTGATAATAATCTTCATCTGACATCTGGGTGTCGCTTCCGTACTTGTCGACAAAGCTCATGAGATCACGCAGTTCATTTCCTTCGAAATGAACTTTGCCGTCATAGATGAACTTTTCGCTCATGTTTATAAATAGAGTGGTGAAATAAGCGGATTTGCCTCTGGCATAACCGATAGTCTTGCTCATCGGATCAGTTCCGTTACAGACCTTATCAACAAACGTCTTATATGAGTCGAAAGTAAAGCCGTTCTGTCCTTCAGGAATATTAGTGGAGGAAGTTATAATTCCCTTTGCTGAGATATCCAGCGGGACACGGTATAACGCATCTCCTGTCTTGGAAGCTTCTATCGCATTTGCAAAGTAGTCATTCTCATAAGAACCCTGGGTAAATCCGAGATATGGCATGAGGTCAATGAACTCATTTCGGTCGGAAGCTTTGCCTATAGGCTTCTGATCAAGATAGATATCGGCATCTGTTTTCTGGAAGTTTCCGAATTCATCAAAAGGAATAACATATTTGATGAAGAATGAACTGCTGTTACGGTTGTATATGTTTATCGCACTGAATTGATATGATTCCGGGAAAGACTCGGAAGAACTGGATAAGGTAAGAACAGTCTTTCCTGCATTAGGATTCCTGGCACACTTTTTAAGATGAATGATCTTTATCTGATCTCTTCCGTTATTACTGTCATAATCCATTCTATCCAGAACGATCTCGCTTCCGTCCCCGTTAATATAGAGCAATTCTGATTCAGTGACTTCATCAAAAGGAGCATCAAAATCAGTATAACTGCAAATTGGGGTCAGCTTTCCGTCAATGCTGTCCACGAAGTTGAATCCGGAATAATTACGGGCAACAGCTTTTCCGTTCGCGTACTGGATATCACAATTCTGAGCTCCGTACAGATCTTTAAGAGGGGAGATGCTTCCCGTAACAGGATCAAGCACAACAAAGACCCTGTCTCCGTAGACGCCAAAACTTGAGTATAAAAAACATGACACGATTATCTTGCCGTCATTAGTCGGAATAAAATCGAGGAAATGCTCAACGGGAGTGTCGAATACCGCAGCGAAATCCGGATGATAGAAAGTTCCGTCAGGCTTTTGAACAACAAGAAAATCACTCCACGACTTATAGAAACAGGTGTAGATAGTATATCCGCCTGCAGAATAGATATCTGAGATCATGAGAGTCTCTTTATTCCGGTTTGCAGCTTTCATAATACTGTCAGGGAAGACCAGATCTTTGCCGTTAAGAATGTATTTGATCTCGCCGAATCCGGTATCTATTTTCTTGTTTTCGGATGTATCCAGATTGACCGTATATTCGAGGATATTAAGTTCATCACCGGATATCCAGGCTCTCCAGATCATCCTGACGGTATTGTTCTCTACAACAGGTTTATAATCTTTCCTCTCGAGAAGCTTTCCGTCATATGAGAACTTAAGTATTGCCTGTTCATAGTATTTGACAATATCGGTATTTTTCATGTCTGAACGTTTGCCGTTAATGATCTTCTGCGCTTCAGACAATACGTAAATGCTGTCGTCTGTTGCACCGATAGTTTTGAACTCGGAATACTCATATTCTGTTTCCGGATAAAGATCCGGAACAGTAAATGATGTGCATTCGTACCACGGATCATCCTCTTTGATGACTTCGTATTTGTTCTTTTTTGAAGAACATGATGTGGCCGGCAATGCGAAAACCAATGCCATAAGTGTTGATATGAATTTGATATCTTTACGTGTTTTCATAAGCCTATTCTATACCAATCAAAGTCCGAAAAGAGTTAAGATTCAGGTAACATTTAACTCCTCAAATTGATTTGGGAAAGGTTTAGGAATAAGATTTCTACATGAGCAGAATATTGATCGTAGAAGATGATGAAGATATCGGTGCAGTCGTCCAAAGAGAACTCTCAAAAGACGGCTACGAGGTGATCCGCGCGGTAACGGGTACGGAAGGCAGGATGATGCTTGCCAGGAATCCGGATCTGATACTGATGGATCTTATGCTTCCGGGCTTGACGGGCGAGGAACTTCTTACGCATATCCCCAGAGAGATACCTGTTATCGCTGTCAGTGCAAAGTCCTCTATAGATGATAAGGTTTCTTTATTAACAAGCGGATGCGTTGACTATATAACCAAGCCTTTTGACATAAAGGAACTTAAGGCTAGAGTTATAGCTGCTTTAAGGTCATCGGAAGGAAGAAAGGGCGGAGCCTGCATCACAAGCGGTGATATGGTCATAAACACCGATAAGCATGAAGTAACTATAGAAGGAAAAGAACTGAAGCTGACCAGGACCGAATATGCGATCCTCAAGATGCTTGCCACGGGCGGGGGCAGGGTCATATCGAAGTCAGAATTGCTGGACCTTATCAGAAGTGAGACACCGGACTGTACGGAGAGCTCCGTAAAGGTTCATGTAAGCAATCTTAGAAGGAAGATAAAGGATATTACTGATACTGAATATATAGAAGCTGTTTGGGGTATAGGCTTCAAACTAAAAGGAGACTGATAAATGGAAAGTGTACTTTCGATCAAAGACCTGACAAAGGTGTATGGAAAATTCAGCGTGCTTAAGGGTGTGACGCTGGATATACCTAAGGGCTCTATTTTTGGCCTTGTCGGAAGAAATGGTGCCGGTAAGACAACCCTTATGAGGATCGTTACAGGTCTTGCTGAGCCGACGTCAGGCTCATACAGCCTCAGCGGTATCTCTAATACGGACAAAAAGATACTAAGTGTAAGAAGGAGAATGGGATCGATCATCGAAAGTCCAGCTGTCTACCGCAATCTGTCAGCATATGACAATGTAAAGCTTCAGTATATTAATCTTGGAATGACTTCTTATGACAGTATTCCGGAACTTCTGGAACTGGTCGATCTTCAGGGCACCGGAAAGAAAAAGGCGGGTAAATTCTCACTTGGTATGAGACAGAGATTAGGTATTGCCGTAGCGCTTTGCGGTAATCCGGATATCCTGATCCTTGATGAACCTATCAACGGTCTTGATCCGCAAGGTATTATCCAGATGCGTGAGATCCTTTTAAAGATCAATCATGAAAGACATACGACCATACTTATCTCGAGTCATATTCTTGAGGAATTATCCAAGCTTGCAACTCATTACGCTTTTATCGAGAAAGGCGAGATCTTACAGACATTAAGCAGTCACGATCTCATGAGCAAAGTCAGAAAAGCATCAAGGCTCGTTGTAACTTCAACAGAACTCTTATGTCCTTTGTTTGACCGGGAGGGAATTGAATATAAGGTGGAGAATGAAGAGACGGTCGATATATTCTCTGATATTTCGGCGACCAGGATCATTGCACTGGCAAACGAAGCCGGTGTCGAAGTGGTTTCCATCTCAGATAACAACGAAAGCCTTGAAGGTTACTTCATGAATCTTGTTGCCAAAAGGGACGGTATCGTATGATCTGTGCTTTGAGGTCATCATTATTCAGACTCAGGCGTACGGGTCTTCTGGCTAAGATATTGATCTTTTCTGTAATTGTCGGAATCCTTATTACGATCAGTGCCGGTGTTTCGTACTATGAGATCCTTCCTTTTAAGAGACCCAGATTCCTTGATCAGAGGTTTATAGGAATTGCGGTTTTACAGCTTATGTATATTTTGCCGTTTGCAAGTTCAGTTTTTACGACAAGCTTTACGGGAAATGATTTATCTTTCCGTACTATCAACAATAAAGTAGCAACGGGATTATCCAGAGTTCAAGTGTTTTTGGCTGATCTGATCGTATCTGTTCTTTCGACCATCATTATGTTTTTGACTTCGGTACTTATTATCTTCTTATATGCAAGATTTTATTCAGTCCGAAGCAATATCAGGTTTGATGATCTTGTGATATGCGTACTTTTGCGTATTCTTATCGTAAGTGTTGCATTTACAGCTTTTTTTATTCTTCTGCAGTTCCTTTTCAGCAATAAGTTTTTTGGCCTCGTTATTGCTTTTGCTTTTATACCGGCCTTGATATTCATAAGCGGATTCTATCAGGATAAACTGAACCAACCTTACAGATATAAGGTGATGAATGAAGAGACCAAGCAAGAGGAATGGGTGCTTAATCCAGAGTATGTCAGCGGCACTCCAAGAAAGATATTGGTATTCCTGTCTGAGACAGCTCCGTTTACTTTTACTGATTCCTTCGAGGAAAAGCCCGAAAAGATCACTCCCAATGTAGCGATTGCCGCAGGAACAGTAGTTGCTGTATCAACAGCAGCGGGAATTGCTGCCATCAAGAAGAAAGAATTGTCATAACCTATGAAGAAGATATTATCAAGTTATTTTTTCAGGCTGCTTAAGAGTTATGAGACTCTGATCCTTCTTGCTGTACTGTTTGTTTTCTCCGTGTTTTCCAACTATCTTATTATCAAACGCGAGCCGGTTATCAATGGTCCGGTTTATGTTGAGGAAAATGGAACCGGAAGAGATCTTACAGGTGAGGAACTTAGGCCATACCGCTTTGAGAGCATGGACATCAGTGCATTTGATGCATATAGATTCTGTGTTGAACCGATCCCGCAGGAGTCATTTGATAAGCTAAGCCAACCGAATAATCAGGTTAGAGAAGAGATTATCATCATTCTTGACAATATCAGTGGACTTTATGTGTTGCCATGTGTATTGATGGCAGTCTTTGTTCCATTGTTTTTCGGAAGGATGTTCAGTGATGGAACAATTAAGAACCTCCTGTCGTCAGGACACTCAAAGACGAAGATCTATTTTTCTTCTCTTATTTTCACCTTTGTCCTTGATATTCTGATGATGCTTGTTCATTCAGGCATATATGTTCTCATGTGGTTATGCTTTCAATGGAAACCGCCGGTATATCTGCCGTTGCTGATTACTTTGTTTGGTGTAAGTGCTTTTATTCTTTTGTCTGTAACATCGATCCTTTTAGCGTTCCTTTTTATAAGCGGGAAAAAGACCGTGACAGTTATTGCGGGTTTTGTAATTTTAGCTCTTGTATTAACATCTGTGAGTATGTTGTCTGTCGGGTTGATCATAGAAGATCACATGGTCCCCTCTGATCAATATAAAGAGGACTGGAAACTAGTCCAGGAAGTCGGTTGGAATAATCTGGAAGAAAAATACGATTATCTTAATGCGGATTACAGAGTGTTTTATGGAGACAGGGAGATTGCTCCTTATTCGAAAGGCACAATGAATCCGGTATTAAAGTACTTTCTGCTTACAACAGTTTATGCAGATCCAGCATTGATTTCCCATTTTTCAGAATTTACGCAGTGTCCTGCATATATGATGTACAGAGACGGCCTTATGGCAGTCAATATTGCTAATAATGCTATATATATTCTGCTTAGTTCATGTATTGGCCTCGCCGTGTTCAGAAAGCGGGAAATACATTGCTGATATAAGGTAAACCAAGCATATGAAGAAGATATTATCGGGATTCTTATTCAGGCTGTTCAGGAGTTGGGAGATATGGGTGCTTCTGGCTTTGTTCGTCGTATCTTCTATACTGTTCAACCATGAATTGCTGGCAGTTGATTCTGTTGTAAGTGGCGGATATTCTGTCACACATAACGGAGTCGAACGCATACTGAACCTGGATGAGCTTAGAAACTACAGGTTTGAGAGTAAAGATCTTAATGCTTATGATATTTACAGATGCTATGATGAACCTATCCCTCAGGATTCTTACGATGCTATTACCGGTAAGGATAGCGTTGTGTATTATGAAATGTCAAGCATTGTCGTAGAATTAGGTTTTCAGTACTATATCCCTGTTATATTTGCAGTATTATTCATTCCAATCTTTTTCGGCAGGATGTTCAGCAACGGAACAATCAAGAATCTTATAGCGTGCGGGTATTCAAGGAGCAGCATATATCTGTCATCTTTATTGCTGGTTTTTATGATCGATGCTGCAGTGTATCTTCTGAATATACTTATATTGGCAATAATGTGGTTTTGCTATAGCTGGAAACCACCCATATATTTCCCGGTAATTGCAATGCTTTTGTTATTGGATCTCTTGGTGATCTTTTTTGTATCGTCACTTAGTGTGGCTGTATTGTTTATCAGCCGTAAAACTATGGCTGTAGTCATAGCAGGATTTCTTATAGCAGTATTTGCTTTTACGCCTGTTACTGAGCCTTTAATGGTGCACCTTGAGGCTTCCTATGTATATGTCGAAAGTTCTGACAAGGAATTTTATGAGTTGTTCAGGGAAAAAGGTCCAAATACTTTTGAGCATAGATTTAATCTGTCTGAGTGTGGGGTTGAAACTTATTACGAAGACAGATGTGTACTTGCTGTCCCGGAAAGCAGGCTTGATCCTGCTCTAAAAAACACATTGATCACTTTGATATACCTTGATCCTGCACTGCTTCCCCGGTTGATACCGCAGGGAGCATATAGTTATCTTTATTTTCGGGATGGGCTCATGGGGATCAATATCGCAAGTAATGTTTTCTGGATACTTGCATCGACTTGTGCAGGAGTTCTTATCTTCCGTAAACGTGAGATCCATGGCTGATGCCATGATGATGTTCCCTTGTGGTATCATTATCCATATTTTGATAAAGGAACTGACCCGGTTTGCCTGTACTTATTGTTCTTTGTGTTGTTCTTGCCATTCTTCTTGTCATAGCGGTCATTAAGATCGTTCTTTTAAGGCGCGGTTTTGATGAACTTACAGAGAACATCGAAGACCAGGTCAAATGTGAGACGCAGATCCCGGTCACCCTTACTACATCAGATCCTCATGCCAGACGTGCTGCAGAGAAGATCAACCGTGAGATCATTGAACTTCAGAAAGAGCGTAACCAGTATATAGACGGCAATAGAAAAGTATCGGAAGCCGTAACCGGTATTTCCCATGATATTAGAACACCTCTAACTGCTATCAATTCATATCTGGATCTTATGGCGGAAGAGAAAGATGAGGAGCTGAAGGCTAAGTACTTGGAGCGCATTAAGAACAGAACCATATCTCTTAGTGAACTGGCTGACGAACTGTTCAAATACAGCACATCTTCCGACCAGGCTAACTATACAGTACAAAATGATTTTTCTTCATCGGAGCCAATTGATATCTGCCGCGTGTTTGAGGAATGCATTCTTTCTTTTTATGCTGCATTTAAGAAAAAGAATATTGAACCTCAGATCGAACTTCCGGAAGAGCCTGTCATGGTCTTATGTGACAGAAAGAGCGCGAACCGTATTTTCGAGAACATCATAGGAAATGCGATCAAGTATGCCGACGGCTCTTTTGATGTGAAGCTTGATAAGGACGGATGTGCGGTGTTCAGTAATCCTGCCCCTGACCTTACACCTGTGTCGGCTGCGAAGCTTTTTGACAGATACTATACCGTAAAAGAAGGAAGCGTTTCCACGGGATTAGGCTTTTCGATCGCTAAGGAACTTATCACGGTTAATGGCGGTACGATCGATTCTGAATTAAAAGACGGAATATTGTCTGTCATAGTCAGCTTCAGAAAGCAGAACGCTTAAGACTGAACCTTACTTAGCTTTCTTCAGTACGGATCTGACTTTGCAGATTACTGCTGCAAGGATCAAAGACAGTGCGAAGACTATAAACGGGAGAAGGATGTTCCAGATAGTCCAGGTGTCCTGTGAATCCGGCATAAAAAAGAATATGATCACAAATCCTATTATGAAGTGATAGAGGTAGATGTGAGTCGTATAATTGGCTCCGGCAAACTCTATTCTTTTACTGATCTTCCTGTTCGGATAATTAAGAGCAAACAGGAATGCAAATGTGGCGCATAATACCCTGAAAACGGATGTAACTTTCATGCCTCCCGGAACTAAGGTCTCAGCTGCAACAGTAAGAATATACGATATGGCTGCGAAAATACCGAAAAGGACTGTTGAAGAACTCTTTGATGGAGTCTTGTCCCTGCGGTATGCGATGTAATCACCAAGCGTGACAAAAGGCAGGGCGCGGATAGGGAAGAAACAGTATATATGCCAGTCTCCTCCGGTAGTGGCTATATAGGACTCAGTAAATACATATAAAACTGCAAGGAACGGCATAAGCACATACGCGGCTTTCATGATGTGAAGCTTGCGGAATAGGGCGAGTACAAGATATGAATAGAGGAGCCCTGACATGAACCAGAATATGGAACCGTTGATTATGTCAAAATCTCCAAGAATAAGCATTCTTAAATAGACGGAAGGATCCCTGAACCTTATGATCCAGTCTGCAAGAGTGCCTTTTATGAGATAACAGACAGCGGTAACGACTAGATAAGTTATCAGGGCAATAAGGAACTGGATGCCGTTCTTCCTGAAATGCTTGAGATATTTCCTTGAGGATGCTTCATCGTCCTTATCGTAACTGTAATAGCCGCTGATAATGAAGAAGAGAACAACTCCGACGAGCCCTATCATGCTCAGAACGCTTCCGAAGATACCAGGCCATTCGAAATGAACGAAGATCACGCCGAAGATACCGGCGAATTTCATAAAATCAAGCATATGCTGTCTCTCGCTCATTCCGTGACCTCTGATCCCAAGATGTTTTATTGATTATATCTTATATTTATCAGGAGGAAGGAAACAACTTGTTTTAGTTTGTGTGTGATTTTCTTAACATTTTGTTTGTTGTGTGTTTACGCGCAATAATTATAATTACAAATGTGAGATTGTCTCACGAAAGCCATATTTACGTATGTATGGAGGGCGTTGGATGGCTGTCTTCAGAAAGATCAAGGAACAGGGACTGTCCTTGAAAATAACATCCAGAATAATGCTTGCAGCTTCAATTATCATAACCGGAGTGCTTGTTTTCGCATCCGCACGTGCTTTCGTGAACTTCCGTGAACTGGAAAGATCCACCGACAATTATATAAAACTTGAAGAGCAGGCACTGTCCCTTATGGAAGCTTCAGATTATCTGACAGAAGAAGTTCAGTGCTATACGGTCATTGGTGAGCGCATCTATCTGGAAAACTATTTCCATGAGGCATTTAGTGTCCAGAGAAGAGAGAAGGCAATCGAATCCATTGAGGCAGTTATGCCGAATTCGCATGCCTATTACGAGTTGAAAGACAGTATGCGCCATTCCCAGGACCTGATGAAGCGTGAGTATTATGCTATGCGTCTCGTCCTGGAGGCCCAGGGAGATACGAACATCCCGGATCAGATCAAGGACATTGTCATTAAAGCGGAAGATGAAGCTTTAAGTCCTGATAAAAAGATCGAACTTGCTATGAAAATGGTTCATAACAAGGACTATTATTTCCAGAAGAATGAGATCCGCAGGAATCTGAATGACTGTCTTATGGCGCTTAAGACTTCGACCTTTACTTCACAGCAGGGCATGGAGAGCGTAGCGAAAAGAGCGCTTATCAGCGTAATGATACTTATCATGGTCCAGACATTGCTGATCATCGCGATCATCTGGGTGCATATGCATCTTGGAATCGATCCTGTCCTTAAGGCTGTTGACCATATCAAGAAGGATGAGAATATCCCGATAATCGGTGCATCCGAATTCCGTTATCTGGCCGGTGCTTATAACGTTATGTATAACGCTTACAGAAACAGTATCTCAAATCTTAACTTCAAAGCTTCGCATGATGCACTTACAGGCGTATATAACAGGGCCGGCTATGAGATCATCAAGAACAGTGTCGATCTGACTACGACCGCCATGATGATCATCGATGCTGATAAGTTCAAGCAGGTTAATGATACTTATGGCCATAAAGTAGGTGACATGGTGCTTAAGAGAGTTGCTAATACACTTAAGCGTTCATTCCGTTGCGATGACTATATCTGCCGTATCGGCGGAGATGAATTCCTGGTACTGATGGTCCATATCGTCGGTGATCCGAGAGTGCTTATCGAGAATAAGATGAAGAGGATCAACGAAGATCTGAGCGGAACAGCCGATAACTGCCCGCCGGTCACATTAAGCGTCGGTGTCGCATTCTGTAACAAGCAGCTTGATCCTGACGTATTATTCCACCGTGCCGATACTGCGCTTTATTATGTAAAAGAGAATGGCAGAAACGGATGCCGCTTCTACTCGGATGACCTTGATGGACTTGCTGCGCTTAAGCTCACGGCAATTTCCCAGAAGGATGAAGATAAGATTCAGGAATCAGAAAACGGCTGATAAAAACCGGATCAGTCTTCTCCGGTCTCCTCTATAACCTTAGCGTGTTCAGCCTGTGTCTTGGGGTCGTATGAGAGCATGGGCTCGATCTTTTTGCCGTGCAGACGGCGGTCCACATAATTCCTTGTAAGCTTCATTACCACGGGGCTCATTGCAAGTACGCCGATGAGGTTAGGGATCATCATAAGTCCGTTGAAAGTGTCAGAGATATCCCAGGCAATCGAAGATGTCATGAGAGCTCCTGAGAGGATCATGATGACGAACAGGACTTTATAGATATTTGTAATTACCGGAGCATGTCTGCCTGCAAGATATTCAACTGCTTTTGAGCCATAGTGTGACCATCCGAGGATCGTAGTGAAGGCAAAGCAGAGAATGGCAAGTGCTATGAAGATCCTGCCGAATTCGAAGTTCCCGATCTTGAAGATCGTATTGAATGCTTCAGCAACGAGCGTGGCATCAGATGATGTGTCTGTAGCACCTGTTGTAAGGTCTATGACACCTGATGTGAGGATGGTAAGGGCTGTCATGGAGCAGACGACCATGGTGTCTGCAAAGACTTCAAAGATGCCCCAGAGGCCCTGTTTAACGGGCTCTTTAACATTTGAGTTGCTGTGAACCATTACTGATGAACCAAGGCCTGCCTCATTGGAGAATACTCCGCGCTTGCATCCCTGGGTGATTATCGTCTTGAAAGCAACACCTGTGGCACCGCCCCAGGCAGCCTGCCTGGAAAATGCCATGGTGAAGATAGCCTTGAAAGCTGGGAGGATGCCTCTATAGTTGGCAACAATGATGATCACACTTCCCAGTACGAACAGGATGACCATAAGAGGTACGACTGTCTCAGCTACGTTAGCTATCCTCTTAAGACCTCCGAGGACAACGAAACCGACCAGTACCATAAGGATGATGCCTACTATGAGCATATATAAGGTGACACTTGAATCACCTGATGTATAAAGGACCTTGGATGATAAAGGCTTAATATCGAAGGCGGAAGTAAAGTTGATAACGATCTTGTTAACCTGTCCCATGTTGCCTATGCCAAATGAAGCCAGGGCCGCACAGACAGCGAAAATAACAGCAAGGATCTTTCCTAAGACCTTCATGTGGGGATAACCGCCAAGACCATCCTGAAGATAATACATGGCTCCGCCTGACCATTCGCCCTCGTGATTCTTTCTTCTGTAGTAGATTCCGAGGATGTTCTCTGAATAGTTGGTCATCATTCCGAAGAATGCAGCGACCCACATCCAGAATACAGCACCGGGACCGCCTGTCATGATCGCAGCGGATACACCGGCTATGTTGCCGACACCTACTGTGGCTGCAAGTGCAGTGCAGAGAGCCTGGAACTGTGAGATGGAAGCTTTCTCGTTTGTATGTGAGATTACTTTCTTGTCAAAAAGGCTTCCGATTGTCTTCTTAAACCAGTGTCTTATATGTGTGATCTGGAAAAAACCGGTAAGTACTGTCATAAGGATTCCTGTTCCTATCAGAAGAACGATACCGATCTTTACCCATACGAATTCGTTGATTACGTCATTAATGCCTGCGAGCGTGTCCCAAAAATTGCCGTCCATAACATGTCTCCTCTGAGGAATGGTTTATTTTATACTTTTTCGCGGGAGATTAGCAATATAACCCCATTTTTGCATTTCACCATCGAAAATCTGCCACTTACCGCTTTTCGTGATACAGGATGAAAGGCCTTTGCTACTATGTGGCTACAAACAAGGAAACAGGAGGTGATAGAAATGATCAGAGAATTCATGAAGAGCAGATGGTGGCATCTTATTGCGGCCATAACTTCTCTGGCCACGATCGGTTATGTGATCTATATGGCTAAGTATTTCCATGTGTTTATGGTATGGTTCATGATGGTTTCAGTTTACATGACGATCTATGAGTTCTGGAAGTTTGCATCTTTCAAAAATAAAAATGAGGTAACATAAGAGCATTATTAGTGTGGAGGCTTACTTAAGGTGAAGGTAAGTATAGATATTTCAACTGAATATAAAGAACCGTTTGCCGTGATCCATACAGACAAGGTTACAGACGAGGTTCAGAGGGCTGTTGATCTGTTGGGCGCGAACGAGACACCGGTCACGGCTTTCAGAAATGAAGAGGACATAGTAGTCCTTAAACCTGATGAGATTTACATGGTTAGGGTAGAAGACGGTGACACGATCATATATGGTGCGAAGAATCAGTTCCGCTCGCGCAGAAGGCTCTATGAACTTTCAAGCCAGCTGGGAAGCAAGTTCATGCAGATATCTAAGACCACACTGATCAATCTATCTTATATGGACAGCATTGAACCCGGTTTTTCAGGCACGTTGTTATTGAAATTAAGGAACGGGAATAAGGATTACGTGTCCAGAAAATACCTGCCGGAGTTCAAGAGATATCTCGGATTATAAGGAGATAATAGCAATGAAAAATGTAATTAAAGATCTATTGAAGAGCACAGTAATAAGTATTGGCATGGCGCTTACGATATTCTGCCTTGTCGGAGTTTTCTTTGACATTACTTCAGGCGGTAATTACAGTCTCGAGAACTACAGCTATACAAAGATGGCTTTGGGAAGCGTTCTTGTAGGACTGGGATTCGGTATTCCTACTGTCGTATATAACAATGAGAGTCTTCCGATGCCGATCAAGGTGATAATCCATATGGGAATAGGCTGCTCCATTTATACGGCTGTTGCTTACGCGGTCGGCTGGTTCGGAGGTGCCACAACTGTTCTCCAGGGCCTGGTCATCGCTGCAATCCAGCTTGTGGTCGCATTTATCATCTGGTTCTGCTTCATGCGTTTTTACAGGAAAGAAGCTAAGAAGATCAATGATAAGATACAGTCTATGAAGCAGTAAAATCTTTACCTAATTTTTGCCTAATATTTGATGCTTTTTGGTTAATTCCCCTTCTGTATAATTGCGCGGAAGGGGAATATCATTTGGGCGTAAATATGATGAATAAAAAGATAATCAGCTTATTCCTTGTTTTCGCATTCCTCCTGACAGGATGCAACATTGGGAATATTGTTACAGTTGATAATACTGATTCGAGCAGCGTTGCCGTAACTTCGGAAACGTCAGGTATCAGTGAACCCTCTCAGACAGAGACTGCTTTTGACAGCAAGTTTGAATTCAATCCTCACGTTTATTCTGCGAAGATCGCGGAAAGGGTCCCCCAGGATTACTGGGACTCATTCTACAACCTTTGTGATGCTTTAAGAAAAGGTGAGGATTCTTTCGAATGCTCCAGCCGGGATGCTTATAACTGGGCCACTGACGTAGCTGTATTATGTGATCTTTTCCCTGCGGCAGGTGCGAAAATAGAAGGTAAGAGCGCGGATGGTTCTCCTGCTTTCGAGAACGGTAAAGGTAAGATCAAATACAATATGCCTGTTGAAGATTTTCTCAAAAGAGAGTCTGAATTCGAGGCAATGATAACAGATATCCTCAACAGCACTATTGAGAAAGACGACACAGAATATGAGAGAGCTCTTAAGCTTTATCTTTATGTGGCAAAGAACTTTGTATACGATACAGATCTTGTTGCTAATATGGGTAACGATGAGAATTATGTTTATGCGTGCTTTAAGGAAAAGAGGGGACAGTGCGTTAATTTCGCTTCTGTCTATGCATATCTTCTTCTTCAGGCAGGAATCGATGCAGTAAGTTACCGTATCTATGAGGATCTTTGCCATGCCTGGACATATGCCGTAATAAACGGCAAGGGTTATCATATCGATACAACGTGGGCTCTTCAGGCAGACGGGGTCGACGGTATATATCTGGATTACTTCATGATGAGTGACAATGATAGGATTGCAGACGGATGCACGCTGAATAATCCGGATGTAACCCTGCTTCCCGAAATCAATGTTGCTAAGACTAATGTTAAGTTTGTTGCCGGTGATGATCACTACTGCATCAGAAATTATTGCAAGTTCAGATCACTGGATGAAGAGAAGAAGATAGTTCATTATGTGGATCTGTATAATGAGCAAAAAGAATTTTACTATGGGGATATATAAGTCCCCGGGAGACTAAGTTAAATATGAAGAGTAAAAAGACAATTGCATTGATTCTTGCATCAATGCTCCTTATCTCGGGATGCAGCGCTAAAACAGATATACAGTCTGAACCTGCTGTTACGAGTAGCAGTGAGACAACGATAGAACCGATCAAGTTCGATGAGACTTCTGAAACTACAGCAGAAAAAGCCAAGTTCGAGTTCAATCCGCATGTTTATTCCGCTCAACTGGGAAAGAGCGTTTCTAAGGAGAAGTGGGATGCCTTATATAACCTTTGTGACGCATTAAGAGCCGGTGAGACCACTTTTAAGTGTGAAAGTGAAGAAGCATACAAGTGGGCAATGGATGATACAGTGCTTTGCTGTCTTTTCCCGGCTGCAGGCTTGAAGGTCGATACAAAGATGGAGGACGGCTCCCCAGCATTTGAGAATGGAACCGGAAAGATCCACTACAAGATGGATATTCAGGAATACCTTAAGAGACAGGCCGATTTTGAAGTCCTGATCCTGGATATGATAAACAGTAACGTCGAGAAGGATGACACTGATTACGAGAAAGCACTGAAGCTTTACTTATATGTTGCAGAAAACTTCACTTACGAGCACGAAGTTGAAGAAGTGGATAACTATGTCTACAAGACTTTTACACGCAAAAAAGGCCAGTGCATAAACTACGCCGCAGTATACGCTTACCTTCTTCTACAGGTGGGAGTTGATGCATTGCCGGCCGGAACATTCGATGGTCTGTGCCACGCCTGGACATTTGTCGTTATCAACGGCAAAGGATATCATATAGATACCACGTGGGCTCTAAGGTCTGAATATCCGGGCATAGAATCAGTTTATTTGGATTATTTTATGATGAGCGATGCGGAAAGAGATGCTGACAACTGTCTCGTGAAGGGCCTTACGGTGGACATTCTTCCGGGTTACTGGGTAAGCAATCAGGACGTCTCTTATAAGGCCGAGGACAATCACTATAACCTCAGATCCTTATGCAGATTCGTTAAACTCGATGAAGAGAACAAGATCCTCCACTATATTGACATGGAGGATAAACCGCATGAATTCCACTACGATATTTAATTATCGTAACCGCTGAAGAAATTCTTGTAGATCACGCTCTTGCCGTCGCCTGCGATACCGAAAACAGGGTCGCTTGAAGTGCCTGCATCCATACCGCTGAATGTTTCCTCATACATGTACATGCGCGAATCGATCATGTCGAGTTCGTGGAGCATCATGGCTTCGGGAGTGGAAGGAACTCTTATGGCGCCCCATTCCGGCTGGCCGTGATGGGAAGCGAGCATGTGCTTGAGCATAGCCACCTGTTCGGGATTATAAGATCTTCCTCCATTGGACTGATTCTTGTTCCAGACTTCGTGGTCGATCATCTCGATGCCGAGCAGGGGATGACCGAAGAGATTGCCCATATCGGTATATGTGGCGATGCCGGTATCAGATGTCTTCATCTCAACAAGCTTGCCGATATCATGAAGTGCCGTGCCGCACACGAGAAGCTCACGGTTAAGAAGCGTATAGACTTCGCAAACTGCAAAGGCAGACTTGATCATGCGGTATGTGTGATAAGCAAGACCTCCGTAAAGATTGTGGTGCATTGCCTTGGCAGCAGAAGATCTGGTAAATGCCTTGAGATTGCTGTTTATAAGTCTTACAGCAAGTGCCGTAAGTGAGAAATCATCAGCTGGTACATCTGAAGAACTTAAGTCATAAGATCTTCCGGATGACTGCTTGATAAGGGAGATAATATCGCTTACCAGCTTGGCGGGATCTTCAGGCGGAAGCTTGATCAGCTGCTTTAATTCATCTTCGGGAAGCTTTACCGGCGTAATAGATGTGATCTTATAACTCTTGTTGCCCTTATATTCTGTTACTTCAAGGACTACTGCAGCCGTACAGCCGTCTTCGATACCGCTGGAAGCAAGATCCTTCTTTGTGGAATCGAATATCAGTGCCGTTATGTTGTCTGTGCCGTCGCTTAATGTGACCTTGAGCATGGGCTTATTGTTGGCTGTGGCAGTCTGGTTGATGCTGACCACCACAAGATCTGTCTCGTATGTGCCGAGATTCATGGTATTAAACTTAACTATAGACATATAAATACTCCCGGTAGGTTTTCTTTTCGAGTAAATGTTAGCATTACATCCTTTTTATTGCTATAAGTTGCCTATTGTATAAAAGGGCTTTCGTGCTAAAATGGGCGCGAGTTGTCCCAAAGTCTGAAATTTTGCGGACGATCTGAAAGTGAAGATATATGAAATACAGACTCGCGTGCTTTGACCTTGACGGAACTCTCCTCGATACGATAGGAGGGCTGACTCTGAGTCTCAATGCGGCGCGCAGGATGAATAACCTGGCTCCCCAGACGGAAGAGCAGGTGAGAACCTTTATCAATAACGGTGCCGTTAAGTTTATTGAAAGAAGCCTTACGGCTGATCCCGGCAAATACAGTGAGGAATTGAAGGGTAAGCTCCTTAAGGATTTTGCATCTTACTATAATTCCCATTATCTTGAGAACACGAAGCCTTATAACGGCATTAATGAGCTTCTTATACGTCTTAAGTCTGACGGTATGTCCCTGGCATGCATTTCCAACAAGGACGATGAGCCGTCCAGAAAACTGATAGAGCACTTCTTCCCGGGTATGTTTGACTACGTCAGCGGTTCAAAGGAGGGTGTCGAGAGAAAGCCTTCTCAAGAGCCAGTCCTGCGCTGTCTTTATTCTCTGGGAATAGAAAACAGCGATACTGTGTATATCGGGGATTCTGATACTGATATTCTTACTGCAAAAAACAGCTGTATGGATTCCATAAGCTGTACTTGGGGATACAGATCAAGAGAATTCCTTATGGAAAACGGTGCCACGAATATATGCACGGCTCCGATCGATCTCAGGAATTTCATGAGGTGATATATGGCAGATAATTCAGGCAGGATTAATAAAAAATCAAATCTTCGGATCATCGCGGAATGTGGTATCCTTGCAGCTCTTGTATTCATCGGAACCGAGATCAGGATACCTACTGCTTTAGGATTCATGAATCTTGGAGACGGCGTTATACTGGTAGCTTCATACTTTCTGGGGCCGGCCGCATTTTTCCCTGCAGCGATAGGGTCGGCATTAGGTGACCTGATAGCCGGATACCCTGTATACATTGCTCCGACTTTTGTTATCAAGGGATTTATGGGGCTTGCCTCGGCTTTGATAATGAGGCAGTCGCACGGAAAGAAAGCTTCAGGAGTTCTTATCAGGATTATTGGTGCTGTTGTGGCAGAGCTTATTATGGTCGGCGGATATTACGGCTTTGAAGCTATTATGTATGGTCCTGAGGCGGCAATGGGGTCAGTAGTCTTTAACCTGATCCAGGCCGGAGTGGCAGTAATTCTCGCCGTGCCTCTCACTTATATGATCACACTTAAGAAAAATAAGTGAGTTTTGTATTATAATCTGATTGTATTCCTTTATAACAAGGAGCTTTCTTATGAATAACTATGATGTCATCATTATCGGCGCAGGTCCCGGCGGAATATTCTCTGCTTATGAACTGGTTAATCTCAGACCTGATCTTAAGGTAGCTGTTTTCGAGGCGGGCAAGCCTCTTGAAGAACGTAAATGCCCTATAGACGGAGATAAGATCAAGAGCTGTATCAACTGCAAGTCTTGTGCGATCATGCGTGGCTTCGGCGGCGCAGGTGCTTTCTCTGACGGCAAATATAACATTACAAATGATTTCGGCGGCACTTTGTACGAGCACATAGGCAAGGAGAAGGCTCTTGAACTCATGAAGTATGTTGACGGGATCAATCTTGCCAATGGCGGTGAGGGAACCAAGCTCTATACGACTGCAGGCTCTTCATTCAAGAAGATCTGTCTTGAGAATAAGCTCCATCTCCTTGATGCTTCAGTAAGACATCTCGGCACTGATAAGAACTATCAGGTGCTTGGGAATATCTTCGATCTGCTTAAAGATAAGGTCGATTTCTTTTTCAATTCACCGGTAGGTGACCTTAAGGTATTAGATGACGGAACTTATGAAGTAGAATGCGGCGGAGAATCCTATACATGCAGAAGATGTATCGTATCGGTAGGACGTTCCGGCAGCAAGTGGATCGAGAAGGTCTGCTCAGAACTTGATATCGAGACATATTCGAACAGAGTCGATATCGGTGTAAGAGTGGAGCTCCCCGCAGTTGTATTCTCTGATCTTACTTCAGAACTTTATGAGAGTAAGATCGTTTACCGTACGGAGAAGTTCGAGGATAAGGTAAGAACATTCTGCATGAATCCTTACGGCTATGTGGTTACAGAGAACACCAACGGTATCGTTACTGTTAACGGCCACAGCTTCGATGCTCCCGAACTTCAGTCGGAGAATACCAACTTCGCGCTTCTTGTATCGAAGCATTTCTCTGAGCCCTTTAAGGATTCAAACGGCTATGGTGAATCTATTGCAAGACTTTCCAATATGCTCGGCGGCGGTGTAATCGTCCAGCGCTTTGGTGACCTTACGAGAGGAAGAAGATCCAATTCATCAAGAATCGAAGAATCCACTGTAAGACCTACTTTAAAGGCTACGCCGGGCGACCTCTCACTCGTTCTTCCCAAGAGGATCTTAGACGGTATCATAGAGATGATCTATGCATTGGATAAGATCGCACCGGGTACAGCTAATGACGATACATTGCTCTATGGTGTTGAAGTTAAGTTCTATAACATGGAAGTTGCCATAAGCGACAGGCTTGAGACACGTTATCCCGGACTGTTCGTTATCGGTGACGGTTCAGGTGTTACTCACTCCTTGTCACATGCATCCGCATCGGGTGTGTTTGTAGCAAGAGAGATCGCTGAAGAAGCCTGATTTAAGAATTGATAATTAATAAAGCGGATCACTTGGTGGTCCGCTTTTTCTTTGCAAGAAGAATGATTACTATCACGAGACAGACGGCTGTCACGGCAGTTGTTGCAAGTCCTCCTTCAGGACCAAAGGCACCGCCTGTTATAAGGGGATTTGCATTTGAACCGTAAAGCACCTTGATAACGGTGTTAGAGGCTTCATTACCTGATACCTGCAATCCGTAGATGTTACCCTGTGTAAGATTCCAGGCGGTGTGCATTGCGGAAGTCATCCAGATATCTCCGGTTAGAAGGTAGATCAGTGCGAAAAGAACTGCAATGAGCACGAGATTGACCGAAGCCAGCGGAGTGAAACCCGGATTGAGTGAATGGAAAGCAGAAAATACGATGGATGATACGGCAACACCCACAGCAACCTTGTAGCGCTTGTTGAAGGCTGGGATCATGTAGCCTCTGAACATCAATTCTTCTGAAGCGCCCTGAGGGAACCACATGAAAAGATTGAAGATAAAGGCACCGATTCCGCCGGCACTGATGTTAAATCCGCCGAGTGTTACCTGACCTGTGATGATCATTATTCCAATGGTGCATGTCATCATGATGAATCCGAAAAGGAATCCCAGGCCATAATGAACAGCTATGTGTTTGCCGTTGTTAAGCGGATAACCGCATGAAGCGATCTTGTTCTTTATGCCTTTGATCTTCCAGACTCTGCCTGCATGGATGAAGTATGTGATGATGATGAGTATATATCCCAATGTCATCATGACAAGGAAGAGCGGGTCTTTGAAAAAGATTCCGAAGATCTCAAATGTCTTGTTCATGATGTCTTCAACAGATCCGACATTAGCAAGGTCCTGGATGAATGATGAATACTCAGGCTTCCTCATGTAGGAAACCACTACAGGTATCATCGCCAGGAACTGGTAGAAGGAGAGTACGACAAGAGGGTAGAAGAGTTCTGTGATGAAGTAACTGAAGTTATCAGTTGCCTTATTGAATCTCTCAAATAATGAAAACTTGCCGCCTTCCTTATAACGCCTGACCTCTTTTGCATCAACGGTATCGATAGATACTGTGTAACGCTCGCTGTGAAGGAGACGGACAGTGACTACGGTCATTACCGCAGTCAGGAGAAGAGTTGCAAGGGAACTGACGATGAGTCCCGGGAAATTGATATTGCCTGTAAGGACATCGCCGATCCCGTAGAATTGTCCGTGAACAGGAAGGAACATGTAGAAGTCTGCTCTGTCTGATACCGACTGGATGCATGTGACGCATACGGCAACGAGGATCAGGAATATAGGAAGGAAAGCAGTCTGAGCTGATACGACCGTATCGTTAATGACAGAGATCATGATCGTTACAGATGCGATGAATATTGCAAGGGCAAGGACATAAAGGTAAAGCACCAGAAATGCTACGATGTTGAACTGCCCTGCGAGCAGTGCAGATATTGTAGCGATAAAGAACGCAGGGATCATGGTCTTGATAACTACACCGCCGAGATAACCGATAACGATCGCATATCTCGGAACGGGAGTCAGAAGGATACCCGTGAATGATCCACGTTCTTTCTGGCCTGCTATTACGTTTGTTCCGATACTCATTGATGAATAGAGGAGGATGACAAACAGCAGGATCGGTACGAATGTCCTGCTCATGGTATCTGCGAAAGCACGCATTCCGGAAGTGTTCTCGATAGTTGTTATCATATCATCTTCAATGCGGCTGTCCTGGACCGATGTGATCTTCAGTCCGTAACTGGAACGGATTTTGCTCTGATACAGACTCAGGTATTCATCAACAAATTCCTTCTTCATATCGGAGTATTCCATGGAATTTGTACGGAAATAGGTTAAGACCTGAGGCTTCTCGTCCGTGATGCCGTTCTGACGGTCTTTTATCATCTGGTCAAAATCCTTAGGGAACACTACGGTAAGATATGCGTCATTTTCTCTCATCCATTTACCGAAGGTAATGAAATCATATAAAGCATCTGTATCCTTATAGATGAACTCTGTCCAGCCATAACCTACGCAGATGTATTCAAAATCGACCATGTTCTCCCAGTTGGTGAAATAATCGTAACGGTCACCGTAGTATTCAGACATCTCATCAAATTCCGGCTGCATGTCTTCGTTAAACTTCCTGAAGGAATCCGGAGAATTAACAACGACGATGTTATAGACCTCATCGCTGAAAAGGTGATAGGGAAACCACCACATGACGATCGACGCGGCGCAGCATGCTATCGCTACGACGAAGAAAACAGTCGTAAGGAAGGTGGCAGATGATGCTTCTGCACCCATCTGTCCTCTTTTACGGAAGAAACTTCCGATGATAGTTTTTATTCCACGTCTTGCGTTCATGTCAGTGTCATTTCCTGTTATTCAACGTGATTTTCCACATATATCTTGAAGAAAGCCTTCTCGAAGCTCTCGACATCTGCCTGCTTGATGATCTCGCCGACAGTGCCTTGAGCAGCTATCTTTCCGTCTACCAGGATCGCTATCTCATCACAGAGTTCTTCTGCGACAGAGAATATGTGAGTGGAGAGGATTATCGCATGTCCCTTCTCCTTAAGCTCCTTGAGATAATCCGTAACCTGCTTTGAAGTAAGGATATCAAGTCCGTTAGTCGGTTCATCGAAGATGACGACAGGCGGGTTATGGATAAGGCTTATGGCGATCGAGATCTTCTGCTTCATGCCTGTTGACAGTTCGTTGATCTTCTTATCTGCAAAAGGAGTGATGCCGAATCTGGCAAAGCTCTCATCTCTTCTGTCCTTAAGTTCCTTTTCGGGAATATCGTAGAGTTCAGCAAAGAAATTGAAGAGATTGTTAGGTGTGGACATAGGATCGAGCTTGATCTCATTAGTAAGGAATCCGATCTTTCTATGGATCTCAAGAAGATCCTTATCACCGGATAATCCGTCTATCTCTATCTTGCCTGATGTAGGCTTCATCAGGGTCGCGATCATCTGCATCAGTGTTGTCTTGCCGGCACCGTTAGGTCCCAGAAGTCCGAAGATCTGGCCTTCGTGGACTTCAAAGCTGACTCCTTTGATAGTCTCGCGCTCTTTCGTATAACTCTTGTGTACGTCAACTAACCGGATCATTGAAGTTCCTCTTTTCTGAAAGTAACTCTGAATATCAGCAGTGCAAGTCCGAGATTCAAAAGGTAGATGAATATAACATGCCATGCTTTATTCTGTGCCATGAATGTCTCTGCAATAAGTTCAAGTGAGTTATGGAGTGGTATGAAGTATTCAAGAGTGACTGGTCTGGAACCCCTGAACATCTGAAGGAAAAAATCTCCGAGGAAATATATGAGCGGCAGCTGGAGATTGACTGTGATGTCCTGCATGCGCTTTAGTGAAAAGACGGTGCTTATGCAGACTGCAGTCATAAGGAGGATTGTAATAGGAATGCATCCGAGGATTATCAGGAGTTCAGAAGGAGTCAGCATCATTCCGAAGGGAAGAAGTGACATTGCATCATTGCTTCTGTTGATCCACGATGAAAAGAATAAGAGAAGCATTGTAACGATCGTGGAACATGTGACGATAACATTTATGGCGAGTATCTTTCCGGCATAGATCTTTCTTCTTGATACCGGAGTCATGATGAGCTTTGCCATAAATCCTCTGTCCCGCTCGGATGCAAACATATCACTTACAAGTGAGTATACACAGTAATACATCATTATCATGAGAACTCCCGGAACAACTCTTGAAGCAGCGGTATTGGCAGTTGTTCTGTAATCCTCAAAATCTGTTACCGGATTAAAAGTATCAGTCTCGAAAAGTGAACTTCCTACCACAGAATAATCACCGCCAAGGGTATCGATAAGACTGTCCTGGTAACCTCTTAAGACACCTTCTTTAAACTGTTCTGCTCTTGCCTGGGTCGTTAATGAGTTTGCATCGAATCCGACATAGATAACAGCATTGCTGACAGCATCTGAGTTTTCAGCAGAGATCTCGTTATAGTAAGAACGCACTTCATCATCGAAATCTCTTTTTATATCACCGGCAAAAAAATAACAAACAAGCATTCCTTTTCTGAGCTGTTTACGAAATGCCTGTTTGTCTTTTATCATTTCCGCGAATTCTTCGTATGTCTTATAGTCGTATGAGAAGACTCTTGCATCAACAGTTTCATCAACATATTTTCTGAACGTTTCAGGTGCGGCAACAACAGTTACCGGCTTCTTACTGATCGATCCTGTGGACATGTAATTGATGAGAAGAGGGAATACGTTAAGTGCTGCCATTAAAAGGATTGCCGGCAACAGGAACAGTGCAACTGTTCTTTTCCAGCTTGAAAAAAGCTTGCTTATCTCCCATCTGAAAACTGTTATGATTTTTCTCATGCAAATATTTTATTTTAATGAGAGTATAAATTCTACGAACTAAAATGAAATTTTGTGAAAATTATGTTTGATAATTGTCCGTTTTATGTTCTCAAACGTGTGTGTAAACTGAACAAATAAAAGCATCAGGGAAATAATATATCTGCAAAAATTATAAAAAATGTTTGTTGACACAAATAGTAAAGAAATGTAGATTTATTATATCCAAACAAGGAAAAATACGGAGGTTCTTTTAGTATGGATACAGAAAAGAAAGAAGTTAAGGCTGTTGCACCTGTAGCTGCTCCTGCTGCTGCACCCGTTGCTGCACCTGCTAAGAAGGCAGAGGCTAAGAAGCCCGCTGCAAAGAAAGCTGCTGCTAAGAAGCCCGCTGCAAAGAAGGCTGCTGCTAAGAAGCCCGCTGCAAAGAAGGCTGCTGCTCCTGCTAAGAAGGCAGAAGCTAAGAAGGCTGCTCCTGCAAAGAAGGCTGCTGCTAAGAAGGCTGCACCTGCTAAGAAGGCTGCTGCTAAGAAGCCCGCTGCAAAGAAGGCTGCTCCTGCTAAGAAGGCAGCTGCTAAGAAACCCGCTGCAAAGAAGGCTGCTAAGAAGGTTGCTGCTAAGAAGGCTGAGATCATCTTCCAGATCGATGGTCAGGAAATCTCTGCTACAGCAATCGCTAAGAAGCTTCCTAAGGCTGGCAAGATCTATGTTGTTGCTTCTGAGAAGAAGGCTTACGACGTTGATGGTAACGGTGTAGACCTCTTCTAATTTGAAAAACAATTAGAATGAATCAGGGTTGTCTCAATTGAGGCAACCCTTTATTGTGTATGATACAATGAGTGCCGTATCAAACTGAAAGGAAAAACCATGCCTCTTCTGACACTTAATAACATCACGATGAATTACGGACCGCGCCGCATACTTGACGGTGTTTCTTTTCGCGTGAATAAAGGTGACAGGATCGCTTTCATTGGTGATAACGGTGCAGGTAAATCCACTCTGTTTAAGATCATCAAAGGAACACTTACGCCGGATGACGGTGAAGTTATCCTTCACGGTAATACCATCGCAGGTTATCTTTCACAGAACATGGATGAACAGGACCTTTCGGGTGCCACATTAAAACCTTCGAATCTCGTTGATCTTGAACTTAAGATCGAGACAGTATCTTCAAAGATCTCACATACATCAGAAACAGGTGAAGATACAGACGGACTCGTTAATGAATTATCAAAGCTTCAGTCTCTTTATGAAGCTTCCGGCGGATACGATTACGAATACAGATTAAAAGATGCGCTTGCAGGATTAGGTCTTAAAGGCATTCATGACAGAGATGACTTTACGGACTTGTCAGGTGGTGAGAAGATGCGTGTCTGTCTTGCAAGACTGATCGTCGACAGGCCGGATGTTCTTTTGCTCGACGAGCCTACTAACCATCTTGATATGGAAGCAGTTGAGTGGCTTGAGAACTTTCTGTCTTCTTATGGCGGAGCAGTATTTGTAATTACTCACGACAGACATTTTATAGATCAGGTCGCGACTAAAGTCATCGAATTAGATGGCGGTCACATCACTGAATACAAAGGTGGATATACTGATTATAAAGAGCAGAAGGAGCATTTTATAAAGTCACAGAGTCTGGTTACAAAAGCCTTGGAAGAAGAACTTGCACGCCAGCTCGATGTCAAGCAGACAATGCTCTCGCACAGGAATATCAGCGGTTACCATCAAAGAGAGAAGATGGTCGCTAAGATAGAAGAACAGCTCGAAGAAGCAAGATCAAAGCTTCCTTCAGGTTTTGCGAAAATGAGTTTTACCGCTCAGCCTCTGGAACGTACGGGAAGATCTGACCGTATCATCCTCCAGACAAAAGATCTCGCGATGAAGTTTGAAGACAGCGATACCAATCTCTTTGATCCGTTGTCTTTTGAAGTAACTGCAGATGAGAAACTTTTCCTTGCAGGTCCTAATGGTTGCGGTAAGACGACTCTTCTAAAACTCCTGTCCGGCCATGCAGGAGAGAAGCTCAGCGGTTCATCAGGAACTGTGCTTATCGGATCTGCACAGTCGATGGGATATATGGAACAGTTCGTCCCTTTTGACGATGAGGAAATGACATGCTTTGATGAGCTTGTATCAAGAAGTGATATAGGAACTACTGAAGCAAGAACTCTTCTTGCCAGATTCGGATTCAAAGGTGATGATGCATTCAAAAAGATATCCATGCTGTCAGGTGGTGAGAGGTCAAGACTTTATCTTTGCTGTCTTCTCAGAGAGAACCCTGATGTTCTTTTCCTGGACGAGCCCACAAATCATCTGGATATCAATTCAAGGGAGATCCTTGAGGATGCGATCAAAGAGTACAGCGGAGCAGTAATCTGTGTAAGCCACGACAGATTCTTTATCGACAAGTGTGCTGACAAGGTCCTCGGATTCAAGGATAAGAAAGCAGAGCTTTACGATTCGTATTATTACTACAGGAAAGCTGTGCAGCAGTCAGATACCTCTTCACAAGTTCCTGAGGAAGCTCCGAAAACTGAGAATGAGAATACGGCGCGCAACGCTAACCGTGCACTTGGCAGAAAAGAATCTGCAAAGCGCCGTCAGAGGATCGCTGATATAGAGAAGGAAACGACAAGACTTGAAGCAGAGCAAAAAGAACTCGAAGCCAAGTTCGGCGGTTCATGCAGCAGTGAAGACTTGAAGCGTTATGAAGAAAACGCTAACAAACTTTCTGCTCTTTACGATGAGTACTTCGAACTGAACGAAGACTGATCAGATCTCAAAACACAGTTTGTAAAGAACATAAAGAAAGGCATTTAATTATTAAATGCCTTATTTCTAATGCTTTTTAATAATCAAATAATGTTGTAAAATATTTATTATTGTTTCGGAGGTAGAACTGATATGCCAATGACGATGACGCAGAAGATTCTTGCTGATCATGCAGGGCTTGACAGCGTTGCGCCCGGTGACCTTATCGAAGCAAAACTTGATTATGTTCTCGGTAATGATGTAACTACTCCGCCTGCCATAAAAGTTTTCGAGCAGCTTGGCGTAAAAGATGTTTTCGATAAAGACAGAGTCCTGATGATCCAGGATCATTTCACTCCGAATAAAGATATCAAATCCGCAGAACTTAATAAGACGATGCGTTGCTTTGCGCGCGAGCATGAGATCACTCATTACTATGAACTCGGCCGTAAAGAGATGGGCATCGAACATGTTATCCTTCCTGATAACGGTATTGTCCTTCCTGGTGATCTTGTTATCGGTGCAGATTCACATACCTGCACTTACGGTGCGCTGGGTTCATTCTCGACAGGTGTAGGATCGACGGATCTAGCTTGTGCTATGGCCAGGGGAGTTACCTGGTTCAAAGTTCCGGAAGCGATCAGGATCAATCTCAAGGGAACATTTAAGAAGTTTGTCACAGGTAAGGATCTTATCTTAAGCATAATCGGCAAGATCGGTGTGGACGGTGCTCTTTACAAGTCTTTGGAGTTTGACGGGGAAGGCATTAAAGCTCTTTCAATGGATCAGAGACTTACTGTCTGCAATATGGCTATAGAGTGCGGCGCGAAGAATGGAATCTTCCCGGTCGATAACTATACTCTGAAGTATATCTCCAGGACTAATCCGGAAAGATTCATCAAGAGTGATTACAAGATCTATACGGCTGATGAGGATGCTTCCTTTAGCCGGGTAATAGACATTGATCTTAATGATATTGATCTTACAGTAGCGCTTCCTCATCTTCCTTCAAATACAAAGAAGGCATCCGAGTGCACGGATATGAAGATCGACCAGGTCGTTATCGGTTCATGCACTAACGGCAGACTTGAAGATATCGGCGCAGCTGCTACGATACTTCAGGGCCTTAAGGTCCATAAGGATGTCAGATGCATTGTAATACCCGGATCCCAGAAGGTCTTCAGACAGGCTCTTGATAACGGCTGGCTTCAGATCCTGGATGATGCGGGATGTGTAATATCCACACCTACATGCGGTCCCTGTCTTGGCGGTCACATGGGTGTTCTTGCGAAAGGCGAGAGATGTGTATCAACTACCAACAGAAATTTTGTTGGACGTATGGGTGATCCTGAATCAGAAGTAATACTGAGCGGTGTTCCTGTTGCTGCAGCTTCAGCTGTTCTTGGACGTGTCGGAACACCTGATGAGCTATAAGAGGGGAGGTCAATGATGAAGGTCAGCGGAAGAGTTTTCAAGTATGGAGACAATATAGATACTGATGTAATCATTCCTGCAAGATATCTTACTTCTGCAGATCCTGATCACCTCAAAGAGCATTGCATGGAGGATATTGATATATCCTTCAAAGACAGGGTAAAGCCTGGAGACATCATGGTAGCCGGGAAGAATTTCGGGTGCGGTTCTTCAAGAGAACATGCGCCTGTAGCCATCAAAGCGAGCGGTATATCACTTGTTATAGCTGAGGATTTTGCGAGGATCTTCTACCGTAATTCGATCAATGTAGGACTTCCTATCCTTGAGTGTCCGGAAGCAGCACAGAAGATCAATGAAGGAGATGAGATCGAAGCTGACTTCGATACAGGAGTCATCACGGATATAACTACAGGGGAGTCTTTTAATGCAAAAGCTTTTCCTGAGTTTATAAAGAACATTATGGCCAATGGCGGACTTGTAGGATATACCAGGTCCGGGATGTAAGTTAAAGGGGTAGAAACATGGCTAAAAAGTATAACATTGCAGTTATTCCGGGTGACGGGATCGGTCCAGAGATAACTTCTGCTGCTATTGCGGTTCTCGAGGCAGCTGCAAAGAGCAAGGAGATCGAGATCGTCGCAAGAGAATTGAAGGCAGGCGGAGCAGCGGTAGATCAGTTCGGGATCCCGCTTCCGCAGGAGACCATCTCAGCTGCAAAGGACAGTGATGCTGTTCTTCTGGGTGCCGTCGGAGGACCGAAGTGGGACAATGTCGATCCTGAGGTAAGACCTGAGAAAGCACTTCTTGGATTAAGATCAGGATTGGGACTTTATGCGAATATCAGACCAGTTAAGGTATACGATGAACTGAAGGCGGCATCGCCTCTTAAGAATCCCGGAAATATTGATTTTGTTATTGTCCGTGAACTTACAGGAGGCATCTACTTCGGTAAGATCGGATCATATCAGAGCGGTGACCGTCTGTCTGACGGCACGGTTAAGGGCAAAGTAGCTTACGATACTGAGAGTTATTCAGAAGGAGAGATCAACAGGATCTTAAAGATCGCTTTCGAACTTGCTATGACCAGAAGGAAAAAGCTTACACTGGTTGACAAGGCTAATGTTCTCTTAACGAGCAGGATGTGGAGAAGACTTGCAAGCCAGATGGCCTACGATTATCCGGAAGTCGAATTTGACTGTCTTTATGTTGATAATGCTGCAATGCAGATCATTAGCAGACCTTCAACTTTTGATGTGATCGTAACGAGCAATCTCTTTGGCGATATCCTGTCAGATGAAGCAGGACAGATCGCAGGTTCTATCGGAATGCTTCCTTCAGCATCTTTAGGCGCAGCAGGAACTCCGGGAATGTATGAGCCTATCCATGGTTCCGCACCTGATCTTGCCGGTCAGAATAAGGCAAATCCGTTAGCGTGCATACTGTCTGCCGCTATGATGATGAGAATGCAGTTCGGTGAAGAAGAGATCGCATCCGATATCGAAAACGCAGTCAAGAAGACTCTTGAAAGCGGACTTCGCACAAGTGACATAACCTTCGTCGGAGAAGGTACAAATATAAAGCTCGTCGGAACTAAAGAGATAACACAGGCTGTTATTGAGAATCTCTGACGGCAAGAAGAAAAGAGGAAATAAGCGATGGCAAAAAAGCTTGTCGCAGTAATCGACATAGGCTCGCTTACAGCTAGAATTAAGATCTTTGAGATAGGATCAAAAGGTAAACCTAAGGAAATCGAGGCAGTCCGCAAATTTACAGGACTTGGAACCAAATCTTATTCATCAGGAGTTATCGCACCTGCGCAGGTTGAAGAACTTTGCAGGTGCCTTAAGATGTTCGATGAGAAGTGCAGGGAGTATGGAGTTGCACGCGTTTTCTGCGTAGCCACATCCGCATTCCGTGACGCTTCAAATGCTGATGTCGTAATCGAGAAAGTAAGGACAAGAACAGGATTCAAGATCAAGGTTCTTGATAACTCGATGGAACGTTATTACCAGACTCTGGCAGTTCAGGCTATCTATCCTGACTTTGCAAAGATCATTTCCAGCGGAACCATGATCCTTGATATCGGTTCAGGTTCCATTCAGGCATCTGTTTACGATAAGTCGGAATTTGTATTCAGTCAGAACCTTTTGCTCGGTTCATTAAGGATCTCGGGAATGCTCTCCGATCTTCAGAGTAAGACTATTCATTATGATGAGGTGGCAGAGGAATTCATCGCCCAGGACCTTGATGACTATCACGCTGTGGAACCCAAGGGGATCATATATAAGAATCTCATAGCTTTTTCGGGCGAGATGGGCTACATCAAGCATCTTGCAGGACATGACGCTATGTCTTCCGTGATCCTTACAAAGGAAGAGTTCCTTAAGGTCTATGATTATCTTTTCAAGACCCGTGCAGCAGATCTTACGCTTAAGGATAATATTCCTTCGATGATCGCACCGCTGCTTCTTCCTACGGCGCTTCTCGTTAAGAATATGCTTGAATATACGGGCGTTGACACTATCTATATGCCCCATGCTTCCTTGTCTGACGGAATTATCTATTACTACTGCGTTAACTCACAGGGACTTAAGTCAGATATTCAGCCGGACAGTTACCTTATCTCGGCTTCAAGACACATTGCAAAGCGTTACCGCTCAAGCAAGAAGCATATCGAGTTCGTCGAGAAGACTGCATTGCAGTTTTTCGATGAGACAAAGAAGATAAGCGGACTCGGAAGCCGTGACAGACTGCTTTTGCAGGTAGCCGTCATACTTCATGAGATAGGCAAGTTCGTTCACTCGAGAAATCACAGTGACGTTGCATATTCAATTATCAAGAATACTAATCTGATGGGCCTTGACCACGATGAGATCAATATGGTGGCCATGATCGTAAGACTCTATCCTAGAAATAAGCCTTACGACAGTTACTACTACTCGATCCTTCCGCCTGATCAGAAAGTCATCGTATCAAAGCTCGCATCCATACTTAAGATCGCTGATGCCATTGATGCTTCGCATAAGGAAAAAGCAAAGAAGATCCAGTGCAAGATCAAGGATTATGAGTTCCTTATTACATGTGATGCATCAGAAGATATGTCATTCGAGAAATGGGCATTCGAGAACCGCTGCGTAATGTTCGAAGATGTTATGGGAATCAAGCCCGTTCTCAAGACCAGGAGGGAAGGCTAATGGCTGTTAAAAAGAGCGCATCTGCGCGTAAATCAAATACATCTGCTGGAAAGAAGCAGACAACTGTAAAGAAGACACAGGCAAAAAAGTCTGCTGCCAAGAAACCGGCTGCAAAGAAAGCACCTGCAAAAAAGACAGAGACCAAGAAAGTTCGGGCTAAGAAGGCTGTCGCAAAGAAGCCTGAAGCCAAAAAGGAAGTTAAGAAAAAGGCACCTTCTTTTGTCGCTTCACCTGATATTAAGGATAAGGCTTTCCTTGAATCAACAGCTTCTTTCCTTAGTGGCAATGCATGTTTCTATAACCGTGAACTTTCATGGCTCGAGTTTGACGACCGTATCCTTCATGAGGCAAGAGACCAGAAGAATCCGCTTCTCGAGAGATTGAACTTCCTTGCGATCACTGCTTCTAACCTTGATGAGTTCTATATCGTAAGAGTTGCTTCGTTAAGGGATATGCAGAGTATTGATTTTGCTGAGCGTGATATCGCAGGTTTCTCTATAGACGAACAGCTCGAGAGGATCGACCAGAAGACAAGAAGAACAATGTCCCTTATGTATTCGACATATGGCAGATCCCTTGTTCCTTCTCTTGCTGCCGAAAAGATCTTCCTTAAGAATTACGATGAATTGAGTGACCAGCTCAAAAAGATAGCTGACTCTTATTTCAAGACGGTCCTTTATCCAATCTTAACTCCGATGGCAGTTGACTCTTCAAGACCTTTCCCTTTGATATATAACCGCATGCTCAATATGTGCGTAAGACTTGTCAATGAGCCAAACCAGCTTAAACTTCAGGAGAGTGCGAACTACGGAATATCAAATGCTAAGAAATCCGTAAACGAAGATAAGTATATGTATGCGACTGTTCAGATACCTACGGTCGTAAAGAGACTTTATCAGATCCCGACAGAAGACGGGGATGTCTTCATTCCTGTAGAGCAGATCATAAGGGCAAATGTTGGAATGCTCTTTGATGGCCAGGCTGTAGAAGCAACTGCTTTCTACAGAGTAATGCGTAATGCTGACCTTGATATCGACGAGGATGAGGCAGAAGACCTCTTGAAGGAGATCGAGACCCAGGTCAGAAGAAGAAGATTCGGTGAGATCATCAGGCTTGAAGTCCAGGATGATATCGATTCTGATCTTTTGAGATACATTGTTGATGAGCTTGAAGTAGATGAGGCTGATATATTCAGCGTTAACGGTCCGATCGACCTCACATTTCTCTCGAAGCTTACTTCAGCATGCAAGGCAAAGCATCCGGAATTGTGCTACAAGGCACATGATCCTGCCGAAGCGGCTTCATTCGACGGACCTGTCTCCGAACTTGATATTTTCGAGCAGATCAGAGCAAAAGACAGGATCGTTCATCACCCGTATGAGACTTTCGAGCCTGTGCTTGAATTCGTAAAACAGGCTGCTAGAGACCCTAATGTCCTTGCTATCAAGCAGACTCTTTACCGTGTATCTGACAGATCTCCGATCATCGCATCACTCCTTGAAGCTGCCCAGAACGGTAAGCAGGTCATGGTGCTTGTTGAGCTTAAAGCGAGATTTGACGAGGAGAATAACATCAACTGGGCGAAGAAACTCGAGAATGCCGGATGCCATGTTATTTACGGCCTTGTCGGTCTTAAGACTCACAGTAAGATCACCCTTGTCGTTCGAAAAGAAGAGGATGGTATCAGAAGATATCTCCATCTGGCAACGGGTAACTATAACGATGTAACAGCGAAGATCTATACCGATCTCGGATTATTTACGGCTAATGAATCATTCGGTGAGGATGCATCCGAGTTCTTTAACATGCTCTCGGGTTTCTCTATTCCGCAGAGCTGGAGAAGACTCATTCCGGCACCTTTGTGGATGAAGGATTACTTCATCGCAAGGATAAGAAGGGAAGCAGACAATGCAAGAGCAGGCAAACCTGCCAGGATTATTGCCAAGATCAATTCCCTTGTTGACGAGACCGTTATAAAAGCTCTCTATACCGCATCAAATGCAGGCGTTAAGATCGACCTCATCGTAAGAGGAATCTGCTGTCTCAGAGCCGGTGTTCCCGGAATGAGTGAGAATATCACAGTCCGTTCTATCACAGGACGCTTCCTTGAGCACTCCAGGATCTTCTATTTCTATAATGAAGGTCATGAGGATATGTATCTTGCTTCTGCTGACTGGATGCCGAGAAACTTAAACCGCCGTGTGGAATTGCTTTTCCCTATAGAAGATCCTGATTGCAGGGCGAGAGTCAAGGAAGTCCTTGATGTTGAACTTGCGGATACTGTAAGGGCTCATTTCCTGTCACCTGATGGTACTTACCATAAGCTCGATCTGAGAGGCAAGGAAAAGGTCGATTCACAGCAGAAGCTTATCGATCTGGCTGATGCTGCCGTGGCAGAGCGCCATAAGAGTATCGACAAGCATGAATTTATTCCTGAAGAGAGTCCCAGAGAGTAATTTAGGGGATATTGAGCGTTAGTTTATATATTTGTGTTGAAAATGCGTGCTCTGATGAGTAAAATCGGAGTATAAGGAGCATAGTGTTATGTTGAAAAGAGTATCAAAAACCAAGCATAAGAGCAGACAGGCATTTACGCTTGTCGAGCTTATCATTGTTCTTGTTATCCTTGCAGTAATCGCAGCGATGCTTGTTCCTGCGCTGACCGGATATATTGACAGAGCCAGGAAGGAAAAGTATTACACCAATGCGCATTATGCTTTGACCGCTGCCCAGGCAACAATATCTGAACTTTATGCCTCAAGAGACAGTTATACGCCAGTATATTACGATGCAAGTAATGTTGCTATCCCTACAAATGTAAACTGGAAAACGAGTACCAATCAGAAGTGGGGAGACAAGGTGCTTCAACTTATGGACCGTAAGAGAGGCGAGAATGAACCATACATTTTGGTATTTGGTGTAGGTCATCCGCATGAAAAGGCAGGGTGCTCTACAACAGAACAGTATACTGTTTATTATCTGGCATATGTAGAGACGCCTGATGCTCCGGCAGTTTTCTATGTTAATGGTGAGTGGATGTATAAGTATCCGCGCAATCCAAATAATAAAGGTAAAGCCATAGCTACAAAAAGGATCAATGGTATTGATTTCAGAAATACTGTTGTATTGAATGATGCAAATGTTCCGCTCCAGTTCTATGTTGTCAGCAATGAATCAGGACTTGACCCTACCAAAACAGATTTTTGGACAAAAGATAATGGTAAATCCTTGTTCTCACATAGTGATGGTTTCGCAGACTAATATTCGATTTGTAAAGACATAAAACCCCGGCTTTGACCGGGGTTTTAGTTTTTGTGGCACTAGTGTAAGAGTTATGTGGTAAAGACTATCAAATCCAAATGCATGGGTTATAATATGCCCGAACGAAGCCAAAATGCTTAATGGGGTGCATAAGGCTTCAAATATGGATAATAGGAGATTAATACTATGAAAAAAATCATTAGCTGCGTCCTTGCAGGCGCTGTTATGTTAGGCCTCAGTGCCTGCGCAGGCGGAGCTGGAACTGCGGGTGCGGACACAAGCACTGAAGCAGTACAGTCCGAGGCGGAGACCACGGAAGAAGTAACTACAGAGACATCTGAAGAGAGCACAGCAGAGACAAGTGGGGAGACCACTGTCCTGACCAGTGAAGATCCCACACAGAATGATGATACTGTTATTGCTGAATCAGAAAGCAAGGTAACAGTAAATGAAGAATCGAAGCCTTCTGCTACTGCCACTGAGACATCAAAGGCAACAAAGACTGATAACACCAATAACAAAGCGGGTGATATCATTGTCGATTTTACAGGGAAGAGTGCAGAAGTAATTGCAGAAAACATCCTTTCGGCCAAGCAGCTTAAGGCTAATGAGACAGTTGAAAGCTATGCTAAGAGGTTTTCGATCACTCCTGAAACTTCACATGTCGGAAACCTGTGGAGTTTTGATTGGCCTGAGGACAAGTTGACCAACTTCTCTATCAGGACGGTTCAGATCAGGACCAAGGGTGAAAAATTCGTTATTGATGACAGCTGTGATGTCATAATAACCGTTTGGTTCGATAGTTCTAAGCTCTGCAATGAAGTATGTAATTACATTCGCGATAAGAAGAATAACGATAAGCGCTCAAGTAATTACAATTTCTTCGAGGCTGATGGTATCTATCAGTATACGCTTGAGGCCCCTGTAAAGATCGTGGATTAATAGAATGGTCTGTGCTCTTTTATGAGACAGCTGATTTAGTTGAAAAATGATTATAAGCTCCCGTGTCCTAAGGATGCGGGAGCTTCTTTATTGTTCTACTGCCATTATTTGAATGGCAATGACAATTTAAGATACCGTTAAGATAAGCCGGCTGGAATAATGGTAGAATATCGGTCGTAGGGGGATTCAAATATGGAATTTGTTATAAGCCACTTAGTTAAGAGTTACGGTTCCAAGCAGGTGCTTAAAGATGTTGATTTTGTTTTCGAGGAAGGCAGGATCTACGGCCTTTTGGGACGTAATGGTTCGGGTAAGACTACATTTTTCAATTGCATAAACAGCGATATCGACTTTAATTCCGGTTCTTTTTACCTTCGCGAAAACAGGGATTCAGAACAAACTATTCCTTTGAAGCCTGAAGACATCGGATATATAGTATCCACGCCTACTGTTCCTGAATTCATGACGGGCAGGGAATTCCTGAAATTCTTTATTGAAGTTCATGATGAGATCAAGCCAGACAAGACGATCGATGAATATTTCGAATATATGAAGATACCTGAAGATGACAGAGACAGGCTTCTTAAGGATTATTCACACGGCACCAAGAATAAGATGCAGATGCTCTTGAATATCATAGCGGCTCCGAGACTGATGCTTCTGGATGAGCCTCTGACTTCATTGGATGTCATTATTGCTGAGGAAATGAAAAATGTGATAAGAAGCCAGAAGCAGGGAAGAATAACGATCTTTTCGACACATCTTCTTGATGTGGCAGTAGATCTTTGTGACGAGATAGTACTCCTTCATAATGGCAGACTTGAGCCTATCGATAAGAGCAATCTTGGTAATGATGACTTTAAGGAAAAGATAATCGAGGCTTTAAGGGATCAGGAAGATGATTAAAGAGTTTTTCAGAAACCTGGCTAAGATAATCCACTTAAGGAGCATTATCGGATATAACGGGCTGGTTTTCGCACTTAAAAAGACCCCTGTTATCGGCAAGATCATTCCGGACAGGCTTTATTCTACGACTTTCCTTAAGGTGATCTACTGGATCTTCCATGTCATTAAAGAAGTCTTTAAGCTGTTTGTCGGAAAGATTATAGGTCTTGGAACCATCTATGTGGCATCCTGGATATTATCCAATACCTATGTGGATTATGGGCAGGCTCCTGGCATAACTCAGAGTGATCTTTATGCCAGCTTTGCACTATTGTTCTTCTTCCTGTATGCGCTTTGCGGAATCCTTATTAACAGGCCTTATTTCCGCTGCACGACCGAGAAGGAATACCTTGTCTTCATGCTCCGTATGGATGCGAGAAAGCTTAACAACACATTGTTTATCTATGATCTCGGGAAACTTGTCATCGGATACTTTATTGCAGGTCTGATTGCTATCGTGACCGGAGCCCCTTTCTGGCTCTGGATTTTGATCCCGGTACTTGCTGTCCTGATAAAGCTTTCAGGTACAGGCTTTCTGGCTTTCTGCTACAGAATTAAGAATAAGCACCATAAGCTTATGAGATCGAGCCAGGCTTCTTTTACATTCAGGCTCCTGTTAGTATCTGTGTTTATTCCTGTTATAGTGGGCGCGTTTGTATTCATATTTGTCGCCAACGGTTCATTTATCTCGTTGCCGGTCATGCTTGCATTAGCTGGTGTTGTGGCTGTGCTTGGCATATTGGGATATATCGAACTTAACAGATTTGATTCGGGACTTCACAGAAGAGCTCTGCATGACAATATAAACATTAAGGAAATCGAGTTTAATAAAAAGCCTGATACTACAAAGAATTTCAAGAAGATAAAGGCAAATGGCAGTGTTAATGAGAACAAGAAAGGATTCGAATACCTTAATGCTCTTTTTATGAAAAGACACGGCAGGATGCTAGTGGTAAAGCCAATAGTTTTTGCGGTATTGGCGATTATTTTGGCATGTCTTATTATCGGAGGTTTTATTACTCATTACTATAAGGCTTTCGGTGCCTATGACTGCACGAATATGATCATAAATAACCTTTGGAACATGATCTTATGGGGCAGATTTGAGGACTCCATGGAACCTTTTGATCCGGAATCAACCTTGTCTTTCTTCAGATGGCTGATCCAGACTCATATGCTTTTAATGATGATCCCGGCAGCTGCGGCAGATAACTCGTTCAAGAGCACGCAGGCTATGTTTATCAACTGCGACAATAGCCTTATGACTTTCAGCTTTTTCAAGCAGAGGGATAAGATCATCAAGCTGTTTGATATCAGGCTTAAGCAACTTATAAAGATCAGTGTCATACCGTCTGTTGCTTTTGCGCTTCTGGCTAATCTTTTCCTTTTCTATACCGGAGGTCAGGATTATCCGATGCACTATCTTGTTAACATACTGATAAGTATTCTGATCGGAATAATCTATAACGTTACATGGCTTTCTACTTACTACTTATTCCAGCCTTTCACAACATCTCTTAATGTTAAGGGCGGAATATACAAGGTGATCCAGGTAGTTTTAGGATTCGGTTTTTCTATCGTGTGCTGGATCCCGGTAAACTCTATTGTTCTTTTGGGAATATTACTTGTGTTTACTGTGCTTTTTACATTCTTAATGCGGAAACTGGTGTATAAGAATGCCCCCAGAACATGGAGGATCAAATCGTAATATTTATATACTTCTATAATAGGTAATTAACGACATTCTCAAAATCCTGTGATAAAATCTATTAAGAATTATTGATAATTTGGAGGAATTCCATGGACTATCAGAGTTTTGTCGATATGATCGATATTTCAACTTGCATAATATCCGTCGAATCAAAAGAAGACGGTACTTATGGTGAGATCAGGATCGTAACCGGTAATGCTGCTTATATTTCGTCAATAGAGCACTCTGATCCTGATACTCCCCAGATGCTGACCAGCAAGTTCGTACCGAACAGCCTTTACCAGAACTATTTTCCCCAGGACCTGAATTTTGAGGATTTCTGCTTCAGATGCGCTGTCTTAAAGCAGCCGATGCATACTTATGTGCATCCTGAAAGATACGATTTCTGGTTCAATCTGTTTATGATGCCTTTGGGAAGCGAAGGTAATCTTCATTACTGCACATATTCCCAGCAGGTAACGAGAAATGCAGACAGTGAACAGATGAGCAATACATCTGCTTCCACGGCTACAGAAGTTCTTAATACATGCATTAAGCTCAGAGATGCCTCGAATTTCCAGCACACAATGGATGAGATCATCTCTGACATAAGGAAGATGTGTGATGCACAGTCCTGCGTTATCCTTCTTACTGACCACGAGACGAGATCCTGCTCTGCTCTTTGTGAGTCGAGGAATGAATACTCTACTCTTCCCAGCATGAAGGGTATCCTCAGGGAAGGCTTCTATGACCTTACACTGTCCTGGAAAGATACTATTGGCGGAAGCAACGGCATCATAATCAAGAATAAGAATGACTGGGACTATCTGAAGGCGAAGAATCCTGCCTGGTACGATTCTCTCATGAAAGCTCATGTGGAAAGCATCGTTCTTTTCCCGCTTAACTATAACGATGAGACACTGGGTTATATCTGGGCAAGCAACTTCGATACGGATAATACAGTAAAGATCAAGGAGACCATTGAGCTCACGGTATTTTTCGTTGCGTCTGAGATCGGCAACCACAGGCTTTTGAACAGACTTAAGAAGCTAAGCTCCATGGATATGCTCACAGGTGTTCTCAATAGAAATGAGATGAACAACAGGATCGATGAACTGAGGAAAAAGGATTCTGACAAGATTACCGGATTAGGCATTGTTTTTGCAGACCTTAACGGGCTTAAGAGGGTAAACGATAACAATGGTCATGAGGCAGGAGACCTGCTCTTAAAGAATGCTGCTATCGTGCTTCAGAACGTATTTGTCGGTGACCAGATCTTCAGAGCCGGCGGAGATGAATTCATGATCCTCTTATCTTATACAAATGAAGAGGCGATAAAGGATAAGTGTAATAAAGTTAAGAAACTTTCCAAGAAGTACAGCAATGTGTCATTTGCTCTTGGATATGTCTATCAGAATGATTCATCTAATATCACTGATGCCTTAAAGACAGCTGACCAGAGGATGTACGAAGATAAGGCCAAGTATTATCTTGATCATCCGGAATATATGCGTTGATCTTTTTTCGTGACATATAAGCAAAGTAAATGCCCGTTTCTTAACGGGCATTAATCGTGTTGAACTTACTTGCAGCTTGCGATCTCGATCAGCAGTTCGGAGATCTTTTCCATCGATTCTTTACAGACAAACTCATAAACGCCGTGATAGTTGTGTCCGCCTGAGCATATGTTGGGACAGGGAAGACCCATGTAAGACAGCGTGGCTCCGTCTGTTCCTCCACGGATAGGTTCTGTAAAAGGTGTTATTCCGACAGCATTCATGGCTGATTTGCATCTGTCGATGATCTCTTGGTTATCAGGGATGATCTTAGAGATCATGTTGTAGTAGGTATCTGTGATCTCTAGACTGATGGTAACTCCCGGATTATCTGTCATGACCTTCTCGCAGATTGAGTTTATGCGGTTCTTTTTCTCTTCGAAAAGATCCCTGTTATGGTCGCGGATAATGTATTTCATTACGGTCTTTTCTGTCGTTCCTGTTATATCGGTAAGATGGAAAAAGCCTTCATGATCACGCGTCGTTTCCGGTCTTTCGCTTGCAGGTATCTCAGAGTCGATTATGCCTGCTATCCTGATGGAATTGATCATCTTGCCATAAGCATCGCCGGGGTGAACGTTGCGGCCGTTGATCGTAATCACAGCGCTCGCGGCGTTGAAGTTCTCATAAGAGATCTCGCCAATCCTTCCGCCATCTACGGTATATGCATAATCGGCATCAAGCTTTTCTAAGTCAAAGAATCTGGTACCTTCACCGATCTCTTCGTCAGGAGTAAAGGCTATCCGGATCTCGCCGTGTTTCTTTTCGGGATGACTCATAAAGAAGGCGGCCATATTCATAATCTCAGCAACACCGGCTTTGTCATCGGCGCCAAGAAGTGTTGTACCGTCAGTAGTGATCAGGGTCTGTCCTTCGTATAAGAGGAGATCCGGGAAGTTAACGGGAGATAAGACTTTACCGCTCCCGAGATCGATGTCTTTACCATCGTAGTTTTCGACAAACTGCGGGGAAGTGCATCTGCCCGGAGCTTCAGGTGAAGTGTCCATATGTGCTATGAAGCCTATCTTCGGCGTATTCGGATCAGCATCAGTAGAAGCCTTTATCCTGCAGTAGATATAGCAGTGTTCAGTGTCGAAAATAATATCTTCTTCCGGAATTCCGGTATCCTTCAGTTCCTTTATGAGGAGTCTGGCCAGATCGAACTGACCCTTTGTGCTTGGGGATAAGCCGGAATTCTCGTCTGATGCCGTATCAATGGCAATATATCTCAAGAATCTTGAGGTTACATCTTCGGTCAACATAATGTGTTTGACTCTTTTCTTTTGTATTGGTGGAGCATACGGGATTTGAACCCGTGACCCCCACACTGCCAGTGTGATGCGCTCCCGCTGCGCTAATGCCCCGTATCATCTGATTATACTTGGGCAAAATAACGATGGCAATAAAATAGCCAAAAACAAAGGATTAAGCGTGTATATCGGAGGGGTTATTATGCTATACTCTCATTTAGTATATCTATCCGGAGGATCTAAGGAATGAGTATTACAACAAGCGATTATCTTTCAGCAACAAACCCTGATCTCAAAGCAAAGAAATTCACCATTACGATCGATGGCGGCTATGAGGCTTCAGTCATTACATATGGTGCTGTTATTACAGACCTTATCGTACCTGATAAGGACGGCAAGCCAACTGATATCATGCTCGGCTGCAAGGGCCTTGATGAGTACATGGGTAACGGTGCTAACCACGGTGCGGTTGTAGGACGTTCTGCAAACAGGATCCTTAATGCATCTTTCAAGATCAATGGCGTTGAGTATCACATTCCTAAGAATGAAGGCGAGAACAACCTCCATTCAGGCAATCCGGGCTATCACAATGTGTTCTGGGACGGCAAGATCTTATCAGAGGAAGAGGCAGATGAGATCATCCTCGATTCAAAGATCGCAGGCATTCCCGGCTGTGACGGCGGTGCTGTGCTTTTAAGCTATACAAGCCCTGACGGTGCTACTGGCTTCCCCGGAAATCTTGATACAAAGGTAATGTATTGCTGGCTTGAGGATAAGACATTCCTTATCCTTTACTGCGGCAAGACAGACAAGGATACGATCTTCGCTCCTACTAACCATGCTTACTTCAATCTCAGAGGTGAGGCAGCTGAGGGTACAGTAAATAACGACCTCATCATGATCAATTCTGATAAGATCACTATCAAGGACGACATGAATGTTCCTACAGGCGAGCTCCTTGACGTTGAAGGTACTGTTTTCGACTGCAGGGAATACAGATTCATCGGTGAGCTCAATGACAGCCAGGATCACCAGATGGTCATCTCCAAGGGTATTGACCAGAACTTCTGCCTTAATACAACAGCCGGAACATTCTCATTTGCGGCTGCTGTTACATCACCTGAATCCGGAATCACAATGGAGTGTCTGACAGACCTTCCCGGCATCCAGATCTATGCAGGTAATAATCTCGGAAGCCCGCTTGATCAGAAGACAACAAAGGCATACGGCCAGTATGATGCTATCTGCCTTGAGGCTCAGATGGTACCTAATGCTGTCAACCTTGAAGGATTTGATTCTCCTGTTATCAAGGCAGGCAAGAAGGTATATCACGTCTGCGGATACAGATTTGTGTAATTTGGTAATGCTTTTCGGGTATCCGAGTGGTACAATGCTTAACTAATTAAAAACAATCTTTAAGAAAGAAGGAATGTTTTATGGAAAAGAAGAATCTCGACTGGTCAAATTTGACCTTCTCTTATCAGAAGACAGATAAGAGATTCGTAGCTAACTACAAGAACGGCGCATGGGATGAAGGCGCTCTTATCGATGATGACATGATCGTCATGAGTGAAGACGCAGGCGTCCTCCAGTATGCACAGACAGTATTTGAAGGCCTTAAGGCTTATGAGACTGTTGATGGAAGAATCGTTACTTTCCGTCCTGACCTCAATGCTGACAGACTTCACGATTCTGCAGTCCGTCTTGAGATTCCTCCGATTTCCAAGGAATTATTCATCAGATCAGTTCAGGAGACAGTTGCAGGAAATGCTGCATGGGTTCCTCCGTATGGCACAGGTGCATCTCTCTACTTAAGACCTTATATCTTCGGTATTAACCCCGTTATCGGCGTTAAGCCTGCTGATGATTATCAGTACAGAATCTTCGCTACACCTGTAGGTCCTTACTTCAAGGGCGGTGCTAAGCCGATCGCAGTTAAGGTTTCTGATTTTGACCGTGCTGCTCCGCATGGAACAGGTAACATCAAGGCTGGTCTTAACTATGCTATGTCTCTGCATGCAATTGTTACAGCTCATAAGGAAGGTTTTGCTGAGAACATCTATCTCGATCCTGCTACACGTACAAAGATCGAGGAGACAGGTGGTGCTAACCTCATCTTCACAGATGGCAACGGCACTCTCGTAGTTCCTAAGTCTGATTCCATCCTGCCTTCCATCACAAGAAGATCACTTGTTTATGTTGCTGAGCACTATTGCGGCATGAAGATCGATGAGCGTGAAGTTACACTTGAGGAAGTTATGGGCGGTGCATTCACAGAGGGTGGTCTCTGCGGTACAGCTGCTGTTATCTCTCCTCTCGGTTCCATCAACGATCACGGCAAGGAGTTCAAGTTCGCTTCCGGCATGGAGGAGATGGGTCCTGTCATGACTAAGCTCAGAGAGACACTCACAGGCATCCAGATGGGTACTGTTGAAGCACCTGAAGGCTGGATCATGGAGATCAAGCTCTGATACTAAGCTTATAATCAATGCTTTTATGAGGCCGTCCGCTTTGATCAGCGGGCGGCTTTTTTATGTCTTATTTGCAAATGACAGCAGGGTTTTCGTGAGCTGTTTTCAGCGAAAAATGTATATCGGGATCTATCGAAAACAGATTAGGGTGCGGCTGTCTTGATAGTCAGTCTTGTCCGCTGGCGGCTTTAAGGACTGCGTAGCTAAAGAGCCCGATACCTTCTGGGGAATTAGGGTGGAAGTTATTTAGCATGTATTTTGAAGAACCGTCCTTTTCGAAAACGGAAATAATGACAGGGTAGGCGTCAATGCAGGTGCAATTGTTGGTATCGCACCATCCGGAAAGCGCACTGCGGAATTCTGCGGCACGCTTATCGCAGTAATCACCAAAATCCCAAAATGGCCATGGAGTAATGTAGTAGATCTTTGCTGAAGGGCTGATCTTCCTTAGCTCTTCTGTTAATTGAGATATCAATGAGACATATTCATCTGAGTTGGCTGGTGCATATTCTTCATCATAAAAGAGGATGTCATTGATGCCGACTGCCACGACATATACATCGGCTTTAGGTATCTTTTTCTTTTCTTTGATGAGATGGCCTGTCTTCCATCCGGAATGGGAAAGCCGGCTTATCTTGCCTTTGATATAAGGCTTGAGCGGCTGATACCAGGGTATGCCTTCAGTTATGGTCCCTTCGGTAATGCTGTCTCCTAAGAAACAGAATGATCTGCCGCTTTCCATATCTTTATATAGTTCGCTGGATCTGAGTTCGTCGGTCATCCCACCATAGACTTCATAGTCAAGGTGATTAATGTAATAGTATCTGCTAAAGGGGATGATCACAAAATAAATAAGAGTTCCGGATGCAAGAAGAATAAGGACGGCAAGAAGAATGACCGTCTGAATTCTGATTTTTGGCTTTCCGTTGATCTTTTCCATAAGAGGATTCTAACAAAGTGACCGGATATAAAAAAGAAGCCAAAAGAAAAGACCTGCATATCCGCCTTTCAGGTATGCAGGTCTTAAAGCTTGTTAAGTCAGGAATTAGAGTAAGTGAGCTCTTAATTCTTCGCCTGAAAGAGGTGAGAGGAGAGCGGGTGCAATATCGAAAACTGTCTTGCATCCGGAGTCACCCTTCTGGGAGAGACGGTAGATCGCACGAGCATAAGCTGTGAGTACGGAACCTGTGAATTCAGGGTTGGAATCGAGCTTTAATGAGTACTCTATAACGTGCTTATTCTCGCCGTTAACACCTGTCTTGCCAGTGCGGAATACGAAGCCGCCGTGGTTGATCCTGGAGTGATCTCTTACGAACTCTTCTTCGGAGATGAAGTGAACTGTTGTGTCGTAATCAGCAAAGTAGTTAGGCATTTCCTTGATCGTCTTCTCGATGAGAGCCAAGTCAGCGCCTTCTTCAGCGACTACAAAGCACTCTCTTGTGTGCTTCTGACGTGTTGTGAGCTCAGGCTCTGAACCGGATCTTACTGCTTCGAGAGCTGCCTCGACCGGAATGGTGTACTGCTTGCCGTTCTTAACACCGTGAACTCTTCTGATAGCGTCGGAGTGGCCCTGGGAGACACCCTTGCCCCAGAATGTGTAATCCTTGCCTTCAGGAAGGATGCAGCTGCCGTAAAGTCTGTTGATGGAGAACATGCCGGGATCCCAGCCGCCGGAGATGAGGGCTGTATGGCCGGAAGCGGATGCAGCCTTGTCTACATTTGCGAAATGCTCAGGGATCTTGGCGTGTGTATCAAAGCTGTCAACAACGTTGAACATTGAAGCATATTCAGGTGTCTGTGTGGGAAGGTCTGTAGCTGAACCGCCGCAGATCACGAGGACATCGATCTTATCCTGATAATCCTTGATGTCGCTTGTGGAAGCTACTGTAACACCGGAAGTAAGAGTCTTAACTGTGGACGGATCTCTTCTTGTAAAAACAGCTGCAAGCTCCATGTCCTTGTTCTGTCTGATGGAGAGCTCTACACCCTTAGCAAGGTTTCCATAACCCAAAATACCAATTCTGATTGCCATTATTTAATCCTCCTTGGCTTAAAGTAACAGTCGGTTACTTAATGTATTTTATTCGAACGAAATTATAACAAAAATGATAGGAAAATGGGTATATCTTCGGAGTATAACAAAAAAACCGTTCTTGTATTATAATTGCCCTATGCCAAACATAAAGTATCTGATAAGACGCGTTACGCGTATGGATTATAAGGCGATGAATGCCAAGATCAAGGATATCCACGAGAAGAGCGGGAAGTCCCGTGTGTGGATATTTTTTGACATGATCCACTGCGGAAGAAAGTTCGGAGCCGGTTATATGGATTACTGGCTCTACGAGATGTATAACCTAACTGACGCTGAACGTGATACATACATTACCAGAGGCCGTAACTATGACCTCGTAAAAAGATATAACGATCCGGCATATACGGATCTTATCGACAACAAGATCGAATTCAATAAGCGCTTTGGCGAGTTTCTTGGCCGTAAGTGGCTTGAGATAAGGAAAGACAATAAGCAGGAAGTCTTGGATTTCATAAACAGCCATGATTTCCTTATTGCCAAAGCTGACCTTGGTTCCTGCGGCAAGACAGTAGAGAAGATAGATTGCAAGGCTGAGAAGGCCGAGGATATCTATGAGCGTCTGGTTAACCAGGAGCGTCCGCACTTCTTTGAGGAAGTCATAGTCCAGCACCCCGCGGTCAGTGCCATATATCCTTACGCGATAAATACCATAAGGATCGTAACTATCCAGAGGGAAGGCAAGGTCCATGTGGCAAGCGCATGCTGCAGATTCGGCAATTACGGACACAGCGTTGATAACTTCAACAACGGAGGCATGACTGCCCCTGTTGATGAGAAGACCGGCGAGATCACTGATTTCCCTATAGATAAGACCAAGGTCCTTTACGAGAAGCATCCGATGACGGGAGCCGTATTCAAGGGATTTGTTTTCCCAATGTGGGATCAGGTAATAGAGATGTGCACGAAGGCTGCAATGGTTGTTCCCCAGGTAGGTTTTATCGGCTGGGATGTATGTCTTACGCCAGACAGACCTGTAATCGTTGAGGGTAACGATTATCCCGGACATGACCTTTACCAGCTCCCTGAGCATACCCACGATAAGAAGGGTATCTGGCCCAAATATCAGTTTTAATTTAGCGGTTGATATTACGGTATAAGAAGAGTAAACTCTCGATTGTCAACTAAATTCCAAAAGAGGTTTACAATGTCTGAAACAAGCGTAAAATCAAGCAATACAAAGGCCAAAACTACCAAAAACAGAGCATTTATCTATGATCTGGTGCTTATATCTGTATCTGCAGCTCTGATAGCTGTTTGTTCATGGATCAGCATCCCGTTAGGTCCGGTGCCTTTTACTTTGCAGACATTGGGTATCCTCGCGGTAATGCTTACGATCGGCGGCAGAAGGGGAACCATTGCCGTTCTCGTTTACCTTGCTCTTGGAGCAGTCGGTGCCCCTGTTTTCGCAGGATTCAAGGGCGGGATCATGTCATTTGCAGGCCCGACAGGCGGTTTTCTTATCGGTTTCCTTATTGCGGGGCTTGTATACTGGCTCCTCGAAAAACTTATCTTCAAGAAGCTTATGAATACTCCGGTAAAGACATGGATCTTCGGAATGATAAGCTTCGTTATCTTTGAAGCAGTCATGTATGTGGTAGGCGTAATCTGGTTCATGACCGTCTATGCGGCGCAGACAGGCCCTGTCGGACTCGCAACAGTAATGGGCTGGTGTGTAATCCCTTTTATTATTCCTGATATAGTGAAGATGGTTGTTGCAGTGTTTATCGGCGAACGTGCCTCAAAACTGATTAAGAATTAAGGTTGAATTAAGATAGCGGCTGCCTTATTTTGATATAATACTGAGGTTTATGCTTCGGCATTAACTGAAAAAAAGATAAATAAGGAGAGAATTCGCGTGTCTGAGACTGGTGATTTTGTAATCAAAGTAAAAGACGTTTCAAAAGATTACGGTAAATTCCGCGCTCTTGAATCGATGAGTTTCACCGTTCCCAAGGGATCGATCTACGGCCTTGTCGGAAGAAACGGTGCAGGCAAGACAACTATAATGAGAATAATATCAGGCCTCCAGAAACCTACTGGAGGAACTGTGGAATATGGATTTGACCATAAGAAACTGGGAAAAGTAGGCGCTCTTGTCGAACTTCCATCCATCTATTCAAATCAGTCCGCCAGAGAGAATCTTATTTTCCAGTACATCAACCTGGGACTTAAGATCGATGGTTCTGTCGATAAGATCTTGAATTTTGTGGGTCTCGGTAATACGGGAAGCAAGAAGGCAGGAAAGTTCTCACTTGGTATGAGACAGCGTCTTGGCATCGCGATGGCCATGGCAGGAAATCCTGAAGTGCTTATCCTTGATGAGCCTATCAACGGACTTGATCCTCAGGGTATCATCCAGATAAGAGATCTTCTTATAAAGCTTAACAAGGAAAAGGGCGTAACGATCATCATATCGAGTCACATCCTTTCTGAGCTTTCCAAGCTTGCCACAGATTTTGCTTTCGTTGAAAGCGGTAAAGTCGTTCAGGAGATCAAGGCTGAAGACCTGGAGACAGACGGTACCGGAAGCCTTGAGACTGAGTTCTACACGGGCACTCCCGAAAAACTCATCCCTGTACTTACAGCCAAAGGCCTTAAGGCTACTTTTGATTCCAAGAGCGGAATCGTTCATGCCAAGGGATATTACAACCTGACAAATGTTGTTCTAGCAGCGAATGAAGCTGGTGTTAATATCGCACGTGTCGTAACGAAGGAGACAGACCTTGAGACATACTTCGTAAAGCTTGTCGGAGGTGAGTCAAATGCCTAAGTTATTATATTTTGAATTCAGACGTATTATTAAGAGCGTCTTCTTCTGGATCGTTGCGGCATATAGTGTTGTCTGGCCGATCCTTACGGCTGTTTTCTACAGAGTAATGCTTACTCTGGAATTCACAGATACCGGAGTCACCCTTAACAAACTGCATTTTTCTCAAGGAGAGGTCAAATTCTTTACATGGTTCATAGCCATTGCGTTTATGACTGAACTTCCTAAGTTTGTTGCGCTGTTCACATGTCTGCATTTGGGAAGGGACTACTCTGACGGAATTGTGAGAAACAAGATCATTGCCGGACATTCAAGAGCTTCGATCTATTTCTCATACCTGATTACTCAGATCTGCGCGAGCACATTCTTTTGCGTGGTTTATATAGCTTCAGCTATGCTTGGAGTTGCAATTGCAGGTATCGGAGTGGATGTTAACGGCGGAGAGATGTTCGGAAGATTTGCTACCGGAATCGTAGTATTCCTCGTAATGACTGTAACATTCTCCGTATTGGCTGTTATCTTCAGAAAGCGTGCGCTTCCTATCATCCTAAGTATCCTTATCGCTATGATGTCCAATGCTGCTGCCACTGTTATCGGCATGTATAATACTCCATCCAAGGCTTATGACGACTATATCAGTTTAAGAAATGAGAAGCTTGAGGCTATGGCTGAAGAAGGATTCTTAAGCGATGCTTTTGTTAAGAAAGTCGAAAAGGATTACGGCAAGGACAAGCTTACCGGAATTCCCTGGAAGATCTTCCATCCCGTATATGTCGTTTCACCTATAGGATTTGAAGTCGATTATGGAGCAAGCGGTTTTACCAACATTCTGTCAGGCGGTTCCGAATACAGCACCACTATAGATTATTCGTTCAGCATCTTCTATAGCGATGAATCACAGGACTTGATCTGGCAGAATGTCAACATGTCTAAGGTTGGTGAGCTTGAGAACGCTGGCGATATCATTTTCACACCTGATTCGCTCGAAAAGGTGGACTCCATGCATTCTGATTTTAATACGCTTAACGGGATTTATATCGGAAAGTCCATTATCTGGGCCGCGGTTATCGGCGGTTGGGGTTATTTTGTTTTCCAAAGGAAGAATATGTTCTGATGTTTTATCTTGATCACCGTCTAACAATCATTATCGGAGCTTATGGAAGCGGTAAATCCGAGATCGCCGTCAATATGTCCCTGGCACAGCGTAAGGCTTTGCCGGACAGGAAGCTTCTTATTGCCGATCTGGATATCGTTAATCCGTTCTACCGTTCATCTGACTGTGCTTCAGTTCTTGAAGAAGCAGGTATAAGACTTGTTACACCCATGTATGCGGGTTCCAATGTCGATGCGCCCGTACTTCCTCCTGATATGTACGTTATCTTTGATGATGAGTCTTATCAGGGTATTTTCGATATCGGCGGAGAGGACATGGGTGCTCTCGTGCTCGGTTCGATCAGAAAGAGGATCGAGAATACTGATGCTGTCATCTATATGGCAGTAAATGCATTAAGACCGTTTACATCTGATGCAGAGCAGATCGCCATTATGACTAATGAACTTGCAGCTGCTGCAGGCTTTAAGATCGACGGATATATCAACAACACAAACCTTCTTGAAGAGACTACAGCAGAGATGGTCGCAGAGGGTGAGAAGAAGATCCTTGATGCATCTGCGATCACAGGTATTCCTCTGGTGGCGAACTGTGTCATGGAAGGAATCGATATTCCTGACGGAATGCTCAAGACAGAAGAACTCTTCAGAATGAACAGAAAAATCTTCTACGCATATTGATGCTCTATCAGCTCTGAAGGGAGAAGGATTATGCCTGAGCAGATAATCGTAATGATGGCAGTCTGGGATGATGAGACCCAGAAGGTGCTTTCAGGCTGGTATGATGAACTTTCCAGAGCTGGGTTCAAAGGCAAGCAGACACCGGGTATCCCTTATCACATAAGCATGTCAACATATCCGGTTGATAAGGAGGCACAGGCAGCTGAACTTATAAGAGCTGCTGCAGATACTTTTGAGCCGTTTGAGGTTCAGATAAGCCATATCGGAATGTTTGCAGGAGGGCAGATACTTTTCGCTGCACCTGACAGGAATCCCAAGCTTGATGAGCTTCATAGAGCATGTGATCTCGGCGTGGTTCAGGATCATCCATGGACACCGCATACCACACTTATGATAGATGATGCCGAAGTCATCCAAAGGGCGCTTCCAACGGTCGTTAATTCATTCCGTCCGCTGACGGGAACCATTAAAAGCCTGCAATTATGCGCTTTCTGGCCGACAAGGGAGATAGCATATCTTGATTTGAATAAAAAGTAACCGGAAGATCTTATTCCGGTTATTTTCGTTATGGCCGGTCATAAAGGCCTGCGCATTTATGATTTTTGAGCCTTTAGGTATGTAAAATCATTGTTGTTTTATCAAATAAATGATATTATTTTTCTTGGCGGGGTTAATCCGACCAAGAACCTTTAGGAGGAATAATAATATGGGATTGATTAGCTTAATCAGAAATGTTGCAGGCACAACTTTTGATTCAATCTCCACTCAGATCCAGGATCAGTATCTTGAGTTCTTCACTCAGGATTCCTTGGGCCAGGAGATCCTTGTTAAAAAGGGTGCCAATAAAATCGAAAAGGGAAGAAACAAGGGTAGTTCCGAAGTTATTTCCAACGGATCAGTTATCAACGTACCTGAGGGATGCTTCTGCCTCCTCGTTAACAACGGCGAGATCGTAGATGTAGTTTCCGAAGCAGGCGCTTATAAGTGGGATACATCCACAGCACCTTCAATTCTTGCTAACAAGAACTTTGGTGAGAACGTAAAGCAGTCTATTGGTGACATCTGGAACCGTATGAAGATGGGCGGAGAGATTCAGCAGCAGCAGAGAGTTTACTTCGTAAACAAGCTCGAGATGATGAATCAGAACTTCGGTACACCTTCACCGGTACCTTATGCAGACCCTGAGTATCGTAACATCTATATCCGTTTGAACGGTACATTCTCATTCAGAGTTGAGAACCCTGTTACTTTCTTCAGAAACATTGTTGGTAACGTAAGAGACGAGTACACAGTAGCTGAGTTCATGGGTACACCCGCTAAGCCTCAGCAGCCTCGCCTTGAGTTCCTTGACAATATTACAGAGACACTCAATAAGTGCGGTGGCCCTTACCCGAACGGTATCATGTTCTCCACACTCCCTTCAAAGCAGGGTGAGTTCCGCAGATACATGCAGGATTGCCTTGATGACGAATGGCTCCAGAAGAGAGGTATCGTTGTAGAGACAGTTGCTATCGCTTCCGTTACACCTGACGATAAGTCCCGTGAGAGAATCGAGAAGGTCGACGAGGCAAAGCTCTATGGTCAGGATCCGGGCGCTCTCGGCGCAGCTGTTGCTCTCGGCCAGACAGAGGCTATGAAGGCTGCCGGTGCTAACGCTAACGGAGCAGTTAACGGCTTCATGGGTCTCGGCATGATGGGTGCAGTAGGCGGCAACAACGCTACAGCAGCAGCTATCAACGCAGCTCAGCAGGCTCCTGTTCAGCAGGGTGGTTTCTTCGGCGGCGCAGTTCAGCAGCAGGCAGCTCCTGTTGCAGCAGCTCCCGTAGCAGCTGGCTGGACATGCTCTTGCGGCCAGGCTGGCAACCAGGGTAAGTTCTGCAGCAACTGCGGTCAGCCTCAGCCTGCACCCGTTGCACCTGCAGCTGGTTGGACATGCTCATGCGGCCAGACAGGCAATACAGGTAAGTTCTGCGGTAACTGTGGTCAGCCTCAACCTGCAGCAGCTCCGGCAGCTTGCCCTAAGTGCGGCTATAAGCCTGCAGACGGCAATATGCCTAAGTTCTGCCCTGAGTGCGGTACAAAGATCGGATAAGACTTCTTCGGAGATCTTGAGTAAATCCTATAATGGAGGCTGTCTCGTAATGAGACAGCCTCTTTTTTGTCTTCTGAAAAAAATGTTACTGTTTTTAACATTTGCCTCAAAAAATCATTAGACTCAAGTATTTTTGTGATAAAATTCTTAATCATAAAAAAAGGCGGTTTTTCCCATGGGCAAATACTTTGGTACAGATGGCTTCAGAGGTGAAGCAAACAAGGCACTGACGGCTCAAAAGGCATTTCAGGTCGGAAGATATATCGGCTGGTACTATGGCCAGCAGCATGAAGACGGCAGAGCAAGGATCATAATCGGTAAGGATACGAGAAGAAGTTCCTACATGCTTGAGGCAGCTCTTACCGCAGGTATCACATCTTCTGGTTCTGATGCTTATCTTTTGCACGTAACAACTACCCCCTCAGTTTCATATTGCTGCAGAACAGACGGTTTCGACTGCGGAATCATGATCTCAGCTTCACACAATCCTTTCTACGACAACGGTATCAAGATCATGCGTGCCAACGGTCAGAAGATCGAGGCTGAGATTGAGGAAAAGATCGAGGCTTATATCGACGGCGAGGTTGATGAGATCCCGCTCGCTGAGCGTGAAGCTATCGGTAATGTTGTAGATTACGCTTCCGGACGTAACAGATACATCGGCTATCTCATGACAATTCCTACAAGAGCTTTCAACGGAATGAAGGTAGGTCTTGACTGCGCTAACGGCGCTTCATGGAATATCGCAAGATCTGTTTTCGAGGCTCTGGGCGCAAAGGTTTATATCATCAACAACCAGCCTGACGGTCTCAACATCAATACAAACTGCGGTTCAACACACATTGATACCCTCAAGAAGTTCGTTCTTGATAACGGTCTCAACGTAGGTTTCGCTTACGACGGCGATGCAGACAGATGTCTTGCTGTTGATGAACTCGGCAACGAGGTTAACGGCGACCAGATCATGTACCTCTGCGGTAAGTACATGAAGGAGACAGGCCGTCTCGACGGAAATACCATTGTTACTACGATCATGAGCAACATGGGTCTTTACAAGGCTTGTGAAGCAATCGGTATCCGTACTGAGAAGACAGCAGTAGGCGACAAGTACGTTGCAGAGAACATGATGGCTAACGGCTTCATGATCGGCGGCGAGCAGTCCGGCCATATCATCTTCGCAAAGTATGCGACAACAGGTGACGGAATCCTCACTTCTCTCATGGTCCTCATGACAATGCTCGAGAAGAAACTCCCGCTCTCAATGCTCGCAGGCGAGATGAAGATGTATCCTCAGTGCCTCAAGAACGTTGTCGTTAAGGATAAGGAAGAAGCACAGAAGAATCCTGTAGTCCTTAAGGCTGTTGACGAGGTTACCAAGGCTCTGGGCAATGACGGAAGGATCCTTCTGCGTGCATCCGGTACTGAGCCTAAGATCCGTGTAATGGTCGAGGCAAAGACTGATGAGATCTGCGAAGAGAACGTTGACAAGGTCATCGCAGTGATCAAAGAGCAGGGCCTCATGGCAGACTAAAGAATGAGTATTACGGCTTCGTGTGAGTATTTACGCGGAGCCGTTTTATATAAAGATTAAAAAGGTGGAATAAATTATGAGAGTTATCAGAAAGAGCAACTACGAAGAAGCTTCAATGGCATGCGCTGAGCTTATCGCATCACAGATAAGACTTAAGCCCGACTGCAAGATCGGTCTTGCAACAGGTTCAACACCTATCGGAACTTACAAGGACCTTGTTGACATGTATAAGGCAGGAAGCCTTGATTTCTCCAAGGTTACATCAGCTAACCTCGACGAGTACAGAGGACTTGGCGGAGATCACGACCAGTCTTACAGATATTTTATGAACACAAACCTCTTCGATCACGTAAACATCGACAAGAGCAAGACA
>JAEEGJ010002602.1_pt1 | contig 87169 bp, 76 predicted proteins | sample 8958761 | NCBI WGS metagenome assembly JAEEGJ01 (sample SAMN16246546, study PRJNA631951) | gut metagenome | biome: gut microbiome; feature: rumen; material: RS-attached | host: Bos | place: Iran: Karaj | collected 2018-10
GAATAAAGATATTCAATATCTGAATATTGCATCCGGTGCCGGTAAAAGATGAAGGCAAAGATCACCAGGACGTTGATGCCGATATAGCCGAGCGTGGCGAACAGGCCGTTTGGAATAAAGCAGAAGACTGAGCAGGCGAGTGTGGCGGCAGCAAGTTTTGTCAGTTTGCTTTTGGCAGCGTCCTCAAAGCTTTCGTTCATCATTACCTCTTGTTTGCTGAAAAGGCAGCGTGCTGAATGAAAATCAAATCAGCACGCTGCCTGTCTTGATATTTTGCGAAATTAGAGAAAAGACTGTTTACCGGTCGTGCATCTCGCAGGCCTCGAGAGTGTTCTCGATGAGGCTTGCGACAGTCATCGGTCCTACTCCGCCCGGAACAGGAGTGATGTAGGCGGCGTGCTTTGATGCCTCGGCGAATTCCACATCTCCTGTCACCTTGCCGTCAGGAAGACGGTTGATGCCGACGTCAATTACGATTGCTCCGTCCTTGATCCAGTCGCCGGGAATGAAGTTGGGCTTCCCGACTGCGACGACAAGGATGTCAGCCTGTCTTACGAAGGACTCAAGGTTCCTTGTGAAGCGGTGGGTTGTGATGGTGGTGCAGCCTGCAAGGAGGAACTCCATGGTCATGGGACGGCCGACGATGTTTGACGCTCCGACGACCACTGCGTTCATTCCCTTGATGTCATCAAAGCCAGCGGAGCGGATCATGGTCATGATTCCTTTCGGGGTGCAGGAGCGCAGCGACGGTATTCTCTGGCAGAGCCTTCCGACATTGTAGGGATGGAAGCCGTCTACGTCCTTCGCGGGAACGATTCTCTCGATGATCTTGGTTGAGTTGATCTGCTTCGGGACCGGAAGCTGCACGAGGATTCCGTCGATGGTGTCGTCCGCGTTGAGCTGGTCGATAAGATCGAGGACTTCCTTCTCGGAGGTCTCGGCAGGCAGATCATAGGACTTGGAGACAAATCCGCATTCCTCGCAGGCCTTTCTCTTGTTGCGGACATAAATCTGGGAGGCAGGATCCGAACCAACCAGCACTACGGCGAGGCCCGGAGCCCTCTTGCCTGCTGCCTTGCGCTCCGCAACCTTCTCAGCTACCTGACTGCGGATTTTCTTTGCGAGAGCCTTTCCGTCAATAATTTTAGCTGTCATCTTCATTATCAGATCTTGGGATCTGTCTCCATGATTTCTTCTGGCCGGACCTTTTGGGATCGGCCGTTATAAAAACTGGCGCTGCCGCTGGATGGTAAAACACAGGCGAAATTTTATCATAACGGCGGAGGATTTTTGACTGTTATGTGATGCTGCTGTCAAAATGCGGCGAAAACTGGTGCTCATCCTGTAAAAACAAGGCCCGATCCCTGCAGGCAAAGCGCCTTTTGGATCGGGCCGTTATTCTCAGGCTGCAGTCAGGTCTACCTTATTGATTCCCTCATGCTGCCGCGCACAGGCGCATTCTGCTCAGATATCTCTCAGCAGTTCATTGACTCCGGTCTTGCCGCGGGTCTTGGCATCAACATGCTTGACGATGACTGCTGCGTAAAGAGAGCAGTTGCCGGTCTTTGAGGGCAGGCTTCCGGATACCACAACGGATCCCGCAGGAACACGTCCGTGGAAAACCTCGCCTGTAGTGCGGTCGAAAATCTTGGTGGACTTCGAGAGGAACACGCCCATTCCGATTACGGAGTCTTCCTCAACGATGACGCCTTCTGCAATCTCGCACCTTCCGCCGATGAAGCAGTTGTCCTCGATGATGGTCGGATTTGCCTGGACAGGCTCAAGAACGCCGCCGATGCCGACGCCTCCTGAAAGATGGCAGTGGCTTCCGATCTGGGCGCAGGAGCCGACGGTCACCCAGGTGTCAACCATGGTTCCCTCGCCAACATAGGCTCCGATATTGACGTAGGAAGGCATCAGAACGGCGTGCTTGGAAATATAGGCGCCTTTTCTAACGATGGCATGCGGAACAACGCGGATTTCGGCTTCCTTGAACTGGTCAGGGGTGTAGCCGTTGAACTTCAGCGGGACCTTGTCGTAGAACGCGGTGCCCGGAACAGGGAGATCGTAGTTGGGCATGGCTCTGAAATAAAGGAGAACTGCCTTCTTGACCCACTCATTGGTAACCCAGGTGCCGTCTTTCTTCTCTGCAACGCGGATCTGCCCGTCATCAAGCTGATTGATGACTTCCTCAACTGCGGACTTCAGCTCGCGCGATGCGGTGTCCGGGGTGATCTCAGCGCGCTGATCCCACGCTGCCTCAATGATTTCCTTAACTTCTGGCATTATAACCTCTTGCTGCAATGTCGCTAATGTCGTTTAAATGTGCTGTTTGTGATGATCCTTTATATTATATTGTTCTGAACAGGTGAAAATTAACTTTGTTAATTTATTTTTCGGAAAAATTTATTTTTGCACTGATTTAATCATACACATGCACTAATAAAATGCACGTAATACTAAACGCACAAAATTTGGGCATTTATGGAAGTATTTCTTATAATCAGAGCAGTCTGGCGCTGCAGTTTCCTGTAGAGAGACCTGCCGGTGCCTGCTGATGCGCGCCTGCCGCTGGTAGCGTGCAGTCTGAATAGGAATGGCCTGCCATACATGCCATGCGCAGGCAGAGCTTTCCATGCCGTGCCTCATACAGGCTTTCAGCCTGCAGGCGCCAGATGTGAGTGCGGTATTTCAGGGATTTCTCCCGAAGAACAATATAAATCACAAAAAAGTTGCGCTCTTATTATAAAATTGCACTGCTGTACTGACGTGATTTGCGTACTGCCTGTCCAGGCGGTTCCAGGCATACGGGCCCAAAGCAGTTCCTTTTCGCTCAGGAAGGCCGCTTTTATTCTCATTTACGGACGGATCCAATGAACAGTGAGCAGGATGCAGCAAGGCTGCTTGAAAAGAGACTTTCAAGAACACCTCTCTATACGGCTATTGTGCTGCACGGGATCTGCCTGATGCTTTCCATTGCGGCGCTGGGCTTTTTCTTCGCACTGGTCTCCGCTCCGGAAGGAACGGCTCCCCTCGGGCAGAGCGTTGCGCTGGTCTGCTCTGTTGCCTTTCTTGTGGTTGTTTTCTATTTCGGCTACAACTTCCGCTACTACATGCTTATTCTGCTGGCGCTGAACTGGACGCTGAAGCATGACGGACTTAAAACAGAGAAGGTAACTGCAGTGAAGCTGGTGAAGGGCAGCACATGCGTTTTCGGCTTCAGGAAGTGCGGCGTGTCATTCCCGTCCTTTGCCGCAGTGCTGCAGCGCACGTTGCCGAAAGGCAAAAAGTCTGAGGAGACCGGAGAGACCGAGTCCCATCAGCAGAAGATCAGCATTTCCTTCCTTGAGAGGATCCCCGGTGAGGACTTCTCAGGCTCGGCGCTTCTCATCACCTCAAAGCTCAATACTGCTGACGCGCATTTCGCGAGGCCGGTGGACAAGGAGCTGGTGTTCCTCCTCCCGGAAAACGACCTTCTCTGAACTCAATAAAGCCTGAATCCTTCAATTAGCTGTGAGGCTGCGCTCTGTGCTGCCAGACTCACAGCGCGGATTATTCTATTTTCAGGCGCTCCTCGAGGAGCTCGGAGAGCTCTTTCTCCTTTTCCCCGGAAAGGCATTTCCCCATGCTGTCATTGATGGTGAAGGTGTCGTCCGCGCGCTCGCCTGTCGTCGAAATCTTTGCTCCCACAATATTGATGCCGAGCTCCTGGAAGGCATAGGCGATGGTCGAGAGCAGCCCCGGACGGTCAAGCGCCGAGATCTGAACGCGGGTCTGGTTCTCATTGAAGCGCTTAAGGAAGGTGATGACCGTTGGAATGCGGAATTCCAGGTACTTCTTCGGGATCGGCTTGATGGCAGGCATTTTGAAATTCGGATCGGTAAGGCCCTTCTCCACTGAGCTGATGATTGACGGAGCCCTGTTCTGGATATACTGGTCTCCCTCGTCCTCACGCAGCACAAAGGTGTCGAGCGCCCAGCCGTCGGTGGTGTTCATGATCTCGGCCTCGACAATGTCGGCGTTCTTGGAGCAGAGGATTCTCGTGACTATGGCGAAAAGTCCCTTCTTGTCCCTGCAGAAGACGAAGAGCTCCACTCCGCCGTGCACGGGCTGACCGAGCCTTATGAGCGGAGCGTCAGAGCTTCTGTCATAGTCAAGGATGCATCTTGTGTGGTAGCTGATCTGCGACCTGCTGTTCTTGCAGAAATAATCATCGGTGAAGGTTGCCCAGAGCATCCTCACCTCTGACTCCTCATAGCCGGTGTTGGTGAGGCTCTCGAGGGCGTAGCGCTGGTTCTCGGCAATCTGCAGCTCCCGGTAGATCGGGTGCCCGACACCCTGCCTGAGCGCCATCTGCGTGGAGTAGTAGAGCTCACGGAAAAGCGAGACCTTCCACTCGTTCCACTCATGGTTGTTGGTCGCGCAGATGTCGACGACGGTGAGGCAGTAGAGGCTCTTTAGATGCTCCTCGTCGCCGACCGTCGCCGCGAAGTCCTGCACAATCTCCTCGTTCGAGATGTCGCGCCGGAGGGCGGTCTGCGAGAACTCAAGGTGGTTCCGGACGAGCCAGGCGACAAACCTGCAGTCATACTCGTCAAGCCCGTGCATGCGGCAGAAGCTCAGGGCCTCTCCCTCGCCGAGCACGGCGTGATGGCCGCCGCGCCCCTTCGCGATGTCATGGAGGAGCGTAGCGATGGTGAGGAGCATGGGCTTCTGCAGGCTGTGGTAGATGTTGTTGAAGAGGACGAACTCCTTCTTTTTCCTGTCATCATGGGTGAAGTACCAGATGTTCTGCAGTGCCATGATGGTGTGCTCGTCGACAGTGTAGAAGTGGAACATGTCGAACTGCATCTGTCCCACAATCTTCTCCCACTGCTGCAGGTATTTGGAGAGCACTCCGTGGACGTGCATCTGCGGCAGGGCAAAGCGGAGCGAGTCAGGGTTCGAGAGTATTTTGAGGAATACCCTCCTGCAGTCCTCGTCCTCGCAGAGGTAGCCGTAGATCTGCCGCATCGCGCTGTCTATCGCCCTGACGCAACTGTGGTATATCCCGTCAATCTCCGGCCTCTGCGCGATGTCGAGGAACATCTCGAGCATCCTCACGGGCCTTTCGGCGAAGACGCCAGGCCTCAGGACATCGATCTTGCTTCCTCGGAGGATGAAGTCATCGTCTATCTGGGTAATCTTCCCGTAGGGGCCCGGGCCCTCGATCCTCTCCTCGAGGATTTCCATGATGACGCCGGTGATCTCGTCGACGCGGCGCACGACCTGGAAGAACCGGTTCATGAACTGCTCGACGGGCCTGTTCCCCTCGCCGACGTAGCCCAGGATTTCCGCAACCTTCTTCTGCCGGTCAAAAAGGAGACGGTTGTCGTTTTTCGCAATGGAGAGCTGCAGCGCGAACCTGGTTCTGAAGAGAAAATACTCGCAGGTGGTGAGCTCGCTGTACTCGGTCGGGGTAAGGTAGCCTTTGGCCGCAAGATCGCTGAGGTTCGCGGAGCCGTCAAGCTTCTTCGCGATCCAGACGATGGTCTGTATGTCGCGGAGCCCGCCCTGGTTGTTCTTGAGATCCGGCTCGAGGAGGTAGACAGTGTCATTGTAATGGCGGTGCCGCTCCTCCTGCTCCTTCTTTTTGGCCCGGTAAAATTCCTTCATGGGCCAGAAGTCAGGCGCGCAGGTCTTCCTCGCGAGCGCGAGGAAGGTCTCCTCGGAGCCGTAGATGAACCTTGCCTCAAGGAGGTTCGTGGCGATGGTTATGTCGCCGAGCCCCTCGCTCACGCACTCGTCTACGGTCCTCACCGAGTGCCCGATGTCGATGGTCGTATCCCAGAGCATCGTTATGTAGGAGCTCACGAGCTCGCCCATGTCATCTGCCAAGGGAGCGCGGGTCACGACGAGGATGTCGATGTCGGTGTAGGGATGGAGCTCCATCCTGCCGTAGCCGCCGACCGCGACAAGCGCGAGATCGGGGATTTTTTCCTTAAGATCGAGCTGATCCGCGCATTTCCTGAGGAGGTTGTCGATGAAGCAGCAGCGGAGCTCGGAGAGCTCGCTGATGCCTGCTCCGGAGAGGAACTTCTTCTTCAGGTATTCTGTGAACTTCCTGACGCTCTCCTTGCTGCTCTGCAGGGTGACAGGCTGTTTGCCGAGGATCTTGCTTACGACCAGCTGACTTGTCATGGCGGCTCTCCGGATAAAAGGGAACGGGCGGTGAGATGGAGGGCCCGCATGACGCGCGGGCCCCATGCCACTTTATATTATGGCAGATCAGGCGTGATGGATAATGCGATCTATGTGGCCTTCTTCCTCTGAGCGGTAGGTAAGGATCTCGACTCCGTCCTCAGTTACGAGGAGCGTATGCTCGTACTGCGCCGAGGGCTGCCCGTCCTGGGTGGTTACTGTCCAGCCGTTGTGCTTGTTGACGCGGCACTTCCAGGTTCCGGCGTTGATCATAGGCTCGATGGTGAAGGTCATGCCGGCCTCGAGGATGAAGTGGTTGCGGTTCCTGAAATGCAGGACCTCCGGCTCCTGGTGGAACTCACGGCCGACGCCGTGCCCGCAGTAGTCGCGGACAACTGAGAAGCTGTTCTTCTCGGCGATGGGCTGGATGATGTCTCCGACAACTGTGAGATCGACGCCGGGCTTTATTGCCTTTATCGCCTCATAGAGGCACTCCTGGGTGACCTCGCAGAGCCTCCTGTTCCTGGGACTCGTCTCGCCGCCCACTATATACATGCGGGAGGTGTCGCCGTAGAAGTCGTCCTTTATGACAGTTACGTCAATGTTGACGATGTCGCCCTTGTGGAGGTGCTTTGCCCCCGGAATGCCGTGGCAGACCTCCTCGTTGACGGAGATGCAGGTGTTCTTCGGGTAGCCCTGGTAGTTCAGGCAGGCGGGGATGGCCTCCTGGGTATTGACGATGTAGTCGTGCATGATGTTGTCGAGCTCGAGGGTCGTTACTCCCGGGACAACGTGGGGACCTATCATGTCAAGGACATCAGCTGCGAGCTTTCCCGCGATCCTCATTTTCTCGATCTCTGCTGCTGTCAAGACTGGTACGTGAACTGTCATAAATCCTTCCTTTTCTCTTCTGCCGGACGAAAAGCTCTCCGGCTGCATTTGCTTTCTGCAGTTCTCTTTCTGCTGCCGCGCGTATTATATGCCGAAACGGCACCTGTTATCCTGCGGCAGGGGAAATATGTAAGGCATGACTAACTTAATGGTCCTTACGCCGTTTTTACACGGTCTCAGGCAAAAACAGCTGGAAACGGGAACGCAAAAGTGGGATAATATGGCCGTTTTTTCAAAACACACACATTTATCGGCACGCGCTGCGGGTGCCGGAGCTCCGGTTGCAGCGCGGGATAAATGGAGGATTAACCCAATATTAAGGAAGGTATTATTATGGCCCCTTCAATGAAGGACATGCTTGAGGCAGGTGTCCATTTCGGACATCAGACCCGTTTCTGGAACCCGAAGATGAAGCCCTATATCTACGGACCCCGCAACGGCGTTCACATCATCAACCTCGAGGCTACTGTCAGGATGTTTGATGATGCGCTCAACTACCTCAGCTCCGTAGCAGCAAAGAACGGCAAGATCCTCTTCGTAGGCACCAAGCGTTCTGCTGTTGACGCAGTAAAGGTTGCTGCGGCTGACTGCGGTCAGTTCTTCGTCAACCACCGCTGGCTCGGCGGCATGCTCACCAACTGGAAGACCGTAAAGCAGTCCATCAAGCGCCTCAAGGATCTCGAGACCGAGTCCACCGACGGAACTTTCGACAAGCTCACCAAGAAGGAAGTTCTGCTCCGTCAGCGCGAGATGGCCAAGCTTGAGCGCAGCCTTGGCGGAATCAAGGACATGGGCGGACTGCCTGATGTTCTCTTCGTCATCGACGCTCACAACGAGCACATTGCAATCAAGGAAGCCAACAACCTCGGAATCCCTGTAGTAGCAGTTGTTGATACCAACTCGGATCCTGACGGCGTTGACTATGTAATTCCCGGCAATGATGATGCTGTCCGTGCAATTCAGCTTTACCTGAATGCAGTTTCCGAGACCGTCAAGGCCAGTGCCGAGGCTGCTAAGCTTGCAGCTGCAAAGGACGGAGCAGATGAGGCCAAGGCTGAGTCTGCCGAGACTCCAGCAGAAGAGCAGCAGGCTGAGTAACCATATGACAGCCCCGCGGCCGGATCTTTCTGCCGCGGCAATCCGTAAAGCCGGCCAGCAGCCGGCTTTTTGTGAATAATCAGTTCAGGAAATAAACCACATGGCAAACATTTCAGCTCAGCTCGTAAAGGAACTCCGTGAGCGCACCGGCGCAGGCTTCATGGACTGCAAGAAGGCCCTTGTCGCAGCCAACGGCGACATCGAGCTTGCTATCGACAACATGCGCAAGAACGGCGCAGTCAAGGCTGCCAAGAAGTCAGGCCGCATCACCGCCGAGGGCGTAATCGCCGGAAAGGCTGACGCAGGCAGGGCAGTTATCGTTGAGGTCAACTGCGAGACCGACTTCGTTGCGACCAGCGATGACTTCAAGAATTTCGTAAACCAGGTTGTCGATGTAGCATTCGCCGCTGACACCGATGACGTCGAGAAGGTAAAGGCTGCCAAGCTTGCTGACGGCACCACCGTGCAGGATGCTCTTACCGCCCTTATCGCAAAGCTCGGCGAGAACATGAATGTCCGCCGCGTTGCAGTGCTCCACGGCGACAACCTCGGCTTCTACATCCACTCCAACAAGCGCATCGGCGTGCTCTGCTCCCTTGAGGGCGGCAATGCAGATGTTGCCAAGGACATCTCCATGCACATCGCTGCGCTTCACCCCCAGTTCCTGAGGCCCTCCGATGTTTCCGCAGAGGTTCTCGAGAAGGAGCGCCAGATCCAGACCGAGCTCGAGCTCAAGCAGAACGCTGAGCTTCCTGAGGACAAGAGGAAGCCTGAGGCCATCATCCACAAGATCATCGACGGCCGCATGAGCAAGTTCAGCGGAGAGGTTTCCCTCTACGGCCAGGTCTTCGTAAAGGACAGCAAGCAGAAGGTCAGCGCTTTCCTGCAGGCCAACAAGGCTGAGGTAACCACTTTCATCCGCTTCGAGGTCGGCGAGGGCATCGAGAAGAATACCGTTGACTTCGCAGAAGAGGTCAAGGCTCAGATGGCCGCTGCCCAGAAGTAATCTGATTCTGCATGCATCCCCGCTTATGCCGGGCTGCTGTAAGAAGGCGGGCGCTTTTCCGGAAGGGAGGCGCCCGTTTTTTTATGCCTTTTCTCCTTTTCTGAATATTTAACGGCAATAGCCTGTTCCAGGCTGATTTTTCTTTAATGACCGGACTGCCGGCTGAACCTCTTTCTTGATCTGATACCAAGTTCTCGAGAACATTTGTTTCTTTTATCCGGCGATGCGGTAAAATTGCAAAAATTTATTGTCCGTCATCAGGCGATGGCAGATGCTTTTTAACGCTGGAGAACTTGAATGAGTCAGGTCATGAAGGAAGAGCAGCCGGTCTACCACAGAATTCTTCTTAAACTTAGCGGAGAGTCGCTGGGCGCAAACGGGCAGAGCATCGATCCGGATATTCTGAGCCGTGTTGCGGGTGAAATCACCGGATGCATCGAGCTTGGCGTGCAGGTCGCGCTCGTTATCGGCGGCGGCAACATCTACCGCGGTGCGCAGCTTGAGAAGGCCGGACTCAACCGTGTAATCGGCGATCAGATGGGCATGCTCGCGACTGTCATGAACGGGCTCGCCATGGCTGACGCGCTCCACCACTTCGGCGTGCACAGCACACTGATGTGCGCTGTTGAGATAGAGGGCGTCGCGAAGAGGTTCAACTGGAACGACGGCAGAAGGGCCCTTAATGACGGGCGAGTCGTCATCTGTTCGGGCGGCACCGGAAACCCTTTCTTCACCACCGATACCGCGGCGTGCCTCAGGGGCGCCGAGCTCGGCGTGCAGGCGGTGTTCAAGGGCACCCGCGTTGACGGCGTGTACTCCGCCGATCCTGAGAAGGACAGCAGCGCGGTTCTTTACAAGAAGCTTTCCTTTGACGAGGTTCTCAGGAAAGAGCTCAAGGTGATGGATCTCACCGCCTTTGCCCTCGCAAGGGATCACAAGCTCCCCATAAGAGTCTACAATATGACAAAGTCCGGTGCGCTTCACCACATCCTTGTGGGCGGCGACGAGGGAACTCTCGTAACGGATTAGGCCTGAGGCAACGATTTTTTAACATTAAACTCTGTCCATATGGACGGAATATTCGGGAAGAAAACCATGATTGATGATATTAAGACCAGTGCCAGGGAAGAGATGGAGAAGGCTGTCGAGAGCGTAAGGCACCAGATGTCCAGGATCCGCACCGGCCGTGCCCAGCCCTCCCTTCTTGACGGAGTGAAGGTTGACTACTACGGATCGCAGACTCCCCTCAGGCAGTGCGCCAGCATTACCGCGCAGGATGCAAGAACCCTGAGCGTTACCGTTTTCGACAGGAACAGCGTCAAGGCAGTCGAGAAGGCCATTGTTGACTCCGGTCTCGGGCTTACCCCGAATGTCGCAGGAACCTCAATCCTCATCCCTCTTCCTCCCCTTACCGAGGATCGCCGCAAGGAGCTCACCAAGATCGTGAAGGGCGAGGCCGAGAAGGGCAAGGTCGCAGTGCGCAACATCCGCCGTGACGCCAACGAGGGCATCAAGGCGCTTCTCAAGGACAAGACCATTTCCGAGGATCAGCAGAAGCGCGGCGAGGCTGACATTCAGAAGCTCACCGACTCCTACATCAAGAAGATCGATGACGTCCTTGCCGAGAAGAACAAGGAACTGATGGAAGTCTGAGCCTCCAGTGGGCACGGACAGGGAAAGGATAAGGAAGGAAAATTCTCGCATGACTGAAAGTTCCTATGCTTTGAAAATAGGAGAGCGGATCCCGCGCCATGTGGCAATCATCATGGACGGAAACGGCCGCTGGGCAAAGGCCCGCGGCAAGATCCGCATCTTCGGCCACCATGCGGGAGTAGGGGCGGTGCGCAGCTCCGTGCAGCGTGCCGCCGAGCTCGGGGTGAAGGTCCTGACGCTCTTTGCCTTCTCAAGCGAGAACTGGAACCGTCCCGAGGCCGAGGTGAGCGGGCTCATGAAGCTCTTCGGCATTGCCATAAGGAAGGAGCTCCCCAGCCTTATGAAAAACGGCATAAAGGTGCGCTTCATCGGTGACCTTTCCCGCTTTGACCGGTCCCTCAGGCAGATGCTCGAGAGGGCGATGGAGGAGACCCGGGACAACGGGGCGCTCCTTCTCAACATCGCAGTCAACTACGGCGGAAGGTGGGACATCGTGAACGCTGCCCGCCTGTTTGCCCGTGACTGCGCAGAGGGGCGCTCTGACTCCTCATCGCTCAGCGAGGAGGCGTTCTCCCGCTACCTCTCGACCGGTGAGTACTCGGACGTTGATCTCCTCATCAGGACCGGCGGCGACTTCCGCATCAGCAATTTCCTCATCTGGCAGCTTGCCTACGCTGAGATCTTCGTGACGAAGACACTGTGGCCTGACTTCGGTCCGGAGGAGTTCGACCGCGCCGTTGCCTGGTTCGGAACGCGCGAGCGCCGCTTCGGCATGACGGGCGATCAGGTCAGGCAGATTGAGTCGGAGAAATCCGGCCAGGGCAAAGCATCAGATGATGAGAGCTCCTCTCCTGAATAAGCCTCTTCCCATGTCCTTCAGATTGATAATTCCCGGATATTCGTTTCGGCTCCCGTCGGAGATGCAGTAAATGAAGCAGAGAATAATAACGGGCGCAGTGCTTATTGTGCTCGCAGTGCTTTGGATGTTCTATTTCCCGTGGTACGGCTACCTTGCGGCATCCGTGCTGATTGCTGTTCTCGGCGGCTGGGAATGGGGACAGTTCATATCGGCAAAGGCCAGGATCCCCTACGGCGCAGCGATTCTCGTGCTCGGGGGAGCCGCTCTAGCGCTTGTGCCGGGGCTCTGGGGCGAGGGGCATAATCATGCCGCCAGCTTCGGATCCGCGGCTGCCGTCGCCGCAGTGTCCATTGCCTCCGTATGGTGGATCCTCGCATCAGCAATGGTGCTCACCTACCCGGAGAAGAGCGTATGGTGGAAGTCATCAGCTGCCCTCAAGGCCGTCTTCGGCCTCCTCACTCTGGTGCCGTTCCTCATCTCGCTCGTCATCCTCCATACCGGGAACGGCGACATCCCGGTGCTGCCCTTTGAGTCCGAGGGGCTCAACCTCCTCTATCCGATGCTCCTTGTCTGGTGCGCGGACAGCGGCGCGTATTTTGCGGGCAAGAATTTCGGAAAGCACCACATGATCCCGAAGGTCAGCCCCGGCAAGACCGTAGAGGGGCTCGCGGGCGGCATCGTTCTCTCTGGCATTGTCGCTGTGGCATTCTCGCAGAGCGCGGCGCATACTCTCCCCGTTCTTGCCGCATCCGCGGCCGCGATTGTGTTCTCGGTCATGGGTGACCTCACTGAGAGCATGTTCAAGAGGAGCGCCGGAGTGAAGGACTCAAGCAATCTCCTACCGGGGCACGGCGGGGTACTTGACCGGGTTGACTCGCTTACCGCGGCACTTCCGGTCTACCTCGCGGTGCTCAGCGTGCTGGGCTGAGAGACCCGGCCTTTTTTCGTACAGCAGGACGCGCCCCTTAATGGTTTATAATAGGCGCGTCTTTGTTTTTTGCAGTATCAGGCGCATCCCGCATGAATGTTGAAAATATAACAGTACTCGGTTCAACAGGCTCCATTGGTCAGAACACTCTTGATGTAATCAGAAGGAACCCGGAGAGATTCAGGGTAAAGGCGCTGGGCGCCGGATCCAACGCCGAGAAGATGCTGAAGGACATCAGGGAGTTCCGTCCTGACGTCGCGGTGCTTGCCGACAAAAATGCAGCAGCGCTCCTTGAGAAGCGCGTCCGCGAGGATCCCGAGCTTGCCTCAGTAAGGGTTGAGGGCGGCTACGATGTGCTCTCAAGCATTGCCTCGCTGCCTGATACCGACTCCGTAATGGCCGCGATCTCAGGATCGGCAGGCCTCGTGCCGGCCCTGGCCGCCATCAAGGCCGGAAAGAAGCTCTACCTCGCTAACAAGGAGTCCCTCATCATGACCGGCCACCTCTTCATCGATGAGGCAAGAAAGAGCCATTCGGTCATCCTACCCGTAGACAGCGAGCACAACGCCATGTTCCAGTGCCTGCCGGAGAGCGTGCAGCAGTCCATAGGCTACTGCGATCTGAAGGCCGCCGGCGTGTCGAGGCTCCTTCTCACTGGCTCGGGCGGGCCGTTCCGGAAGAGAGACCTCAGCACCTTTGACGCGATAACGCCTGAGGAGGCTGTAGCGCACCCGACCTGGAGCATGGGCCGGAAGATTTCAGTTGACTCCGCGACCATGATGAACAAGGGCTTCGAGTTCATTGAGGCGAAATGGCTCTTCAACGCGCAGAATGACCAGATCTCGGTGATAATCCATCCTGAGTCCATGATCCACTCGATGGTGCAGTACCGCGACGGGGCGGTTCTCGCGGAGATCGGGAACCCCGACATGCGGACACCCATCGCGCGCGTCATGTCCTATCCTGACAGGATTGAGTGCGGCGTCGGGCCGGTTGACTTCTTCGCCATCGAGCACCTTGAGTTCATCAGGCCCGACTTCAGCCGCTATCCGTGCCTCCGCCTCGCGATTGACTCCTGCTGGTCCGGGCAGTCGGCGACGACAGCCCTCAACGCGGCGAATGAGAAGGCTGTCGCAGCCTTCCTTGACCGCAGGATAAGGTTCACTGACATCGTGCGGGTCTGCTCTGAGACTGTGGAGCGCTTCTCCTCTGAAAAGAGCGAAACGATGGAGGATGTTTTTGAGCTCGACCGCGCAGCCTCGGCATTTGCCTCCGATCTTGTCAAGAAATACTCCCTTTAGGAACTGCCATGAATGATTCCCTGATGATACTGGGCTCGGTCTGGAACGTAGTCTGGACAGTGCTCTGCTTCCTCTTCGCGATTGCCATCCTGATAGCAGTGCACGAATACGGACACTTCATCACCGCGCGTCTCTGCGGCGTGAAGGTCCTCCGCTTCTCCCTGGGCTTCGGCAAGGTTCTCTGCTCCTTTAAGGACCGTCACGGCACCGAGTGGTCGATTGCGCCCATACCGCTCGGCGGCTATGTGCAGATGCTCGACAGCACCGAGGGTGAGGTGAAGGAGGAGGAGCTTGAGCACGAGTTCAACTTCCAGCCGGTCTGGAAGCGCTTCCTCATCGTCTTCATGGGGCCGTTCTTCAACATCGTGCTCGCGCTGGCCGTCTACTGGCTGATGTTCATGATCGGAGTGCCGGGCCTCAGGCCTGCCGTCACTGACATCGCGCCGGGGAGCGCCGCGGACGCGGCCGGCATCGTGAACCGGGATCTCTTCATAAGCGTTGACGGAGAGGAGGTCAGGACCTGGCAGGACACCATCTTCAAGCTGGTGGAGCACATCGGGGAGAGCGGCGTGCCTGTGAGGGTGCAGAAGGATCTCGGCGCCGGGAGCGTCCATGACACCAGGATAAACCTCTCGGGCTGGGTGCTCGACAGGCAGAACCTGAAGCCGCTCTCCTCCATCGGCATCACCCCCTATGTAGGCGATGTTACTGACAGGGTCGCCTTCGTCGCGCAGGGCTCAGGCGCCGAGCTTGCCGGCATAAAGGCAGGCGACCGTCTTGTCTCCCTCAACGGAAAGCCCTATAAGGACTGGAATTCCTTCACCTCCGAGGTCCGGGCAATGGCGCCGGGCAGCTACGCTGACACTGAGATCATGAGGGACGGGAAGAAGATCCCTCTCAAGGTGCTCATCAAGGACAAGGAGGATGAGGGGAAGACTGTCGGCTATTTCGGCGTCGCCCCGGCGATTGACCGCAATGACAGCCTTTTAATCAACGCCAAGTACGGCCCCATTGACTCGGTCGGCATGTCCTTCCACAAGACCGCTGAGGTGCTGCAGTTCACCTGGGTAACGCTCGGGAAGCTCATCACGGGCTCGATTCCCGTAAACAACATCTCAGGACCAATAGCCGTAGCCCGCGGCGCCGGCGAGACGGCCAATATGGGCGCCGTATATTTTTTAAGTTTTCTTGGTATAATCAGCGTGAACCTCGGCATCGTAAACCTGATTCCGCTGCCGGTGCTTGACGGCGGCCATCTCCTGTTCTATGCCATCGAGGCTGTATTCCGCAGACCTGTGCCTGAGAAAGTTCAGCGGTACCTGATGTCTTTCGGCATAGCGGTGCTGGTGCTGCTGACCGTGTTTACTGTTTTCAACGATATAGTTTACTGGAATTGACAATGTCCCGGAAATTTGTTCTAGGCCTGCTTGGCACTATGATTTTGGCAGCAAACTCAGCCAGCGCAGACGGTGTGATCAAGGATATAAAAGTAGAGGGACTGCAGAGGGTTTCGCTGGGAGCGGTGCTGGTCAACCTGCCGCTCAGGGTGGGCGATCCACTGACCCGTGAGTCGGTTTCAGGCGGCATAAAGAAGCTCTATTCCACCGGCAACTTCGATGACGTCAAGTTCTACGATGAGGGCGGAGTGCTCAGGATCGTAGTGAAGGAGCGCCCGATGATTGCCGACATCGAGTATGTCGGCAACGACAGCATGAAGAAGGATCAGCTCGACGAGGTCGTCAAGCAGCACGGCATCGCGACCGGGCAGGTGCTTGACCGCACCGTGCTCACCGAGATCGAGCACGCCCTCCGTGAGTACTACAACAGCGCCGGACACTACTCCGCGAGAATCAACGCCGTCGTAACCGAGCTTCCGAGGAACAGAGTCAAGATCAGATTCGAGTTTGCCGAGGGCAGGACCGCCAATGTCCGCCAGATCAACATCATCGGCAACAAGTCGTTCACTGAGGAGAAGCTCCTCTCGATTTTCGACACCAATGACGACCTCGCCTGGTGGAACATTTTCCAGTCCAGGAACTACAACAAGAGCGTCCTCGACAAGGACCTCAAGGAGCTCACTGACTTCTACAAGAACCGCGGCTACGCCAGGTTCCAGATCAAGTCAGCAGATCTCTCGCTCTCCCCGGACAAGAAAAGCGTCTACATCACCATCTACATCAATGAGGGAGACGTCTATACCGTCAAGGGCGTAAGCTTCAACGGCGAGTTCGCCGAGCATTTCCCGGAGATGGAGAAGCTGGTTCCCATCCAGGACGGAGATGTCTACTCCGGGCAGCGCGTCGCGCACTCCGAGAAGGTCCTTGAGGACTTCATCGACAAGTACGGCTACGCGAAGCCCAAGGTTACGTTCTTCCCGGTGTTCAATGACGAGGAGAAGACCGTCGCGCTTAACGTCAACGTGCAGACCGGAAGCAGAATTTATGTAAGGCACATCAACATCAACGGCAACAAGACCACTCGTGACGTGGTCATCAGGCGCGAGCTCCGTCAGGTCGAGGGAACCTGGCTCTCGAACTCACGCGTCCAGCAGTCCAAGGACAGGCTCAACCGACTCGGCTTCTTCGACAAGGTCGACATTACCGAGAAGAAGGCTGACGCTTCGAACGACACGGTGGATCTTGATGTCAAGGTCCACGAGAAGAGAGTCGGCTCCATCAGCGGAAACATCGGCTACGGCAGCGTCTCCCATGTCAACTTCACCGCGACTGTCGCGCAGGACAACATCCTCGGAACAGGAAACAGGGCGGAGTTCACCTTCTCCTACAACAAGTCGAGCAGGAAGTACGAGATCAAGCTCCGCGATCCTTACTTCACTGTCGACGGCGTCGCGCTTGGTCTCCGCGCCTTCTACCAGCGCTACGAGGCGGGTGATGATGACCTTGTCGACTACAACTCGAAGTCCTACGGGCTTGATCTCTCGGTCGGATACCCGATAAACGAGCTCAACTTCGTCAACTTCACCGTCGGCTGGGAGCACAACCTCATCTCGCAGCTCCAGGCCTACAGCCAGATGAAGAGGTTCTGGAAGGTGTACGAGGACAATATCAACGACGACAACGAGATGGTCTTCGACACCTACAAGCTCGGAGCCGGCTGGACCAGGAACGAGCTCGACAAGGCGATCTTCCCGACGTCCGGAAACAAGGAGTCCGCCGGCGTAGAGGTGTCGATGCCGTTCTCCGACCTGCAGTATTACAAGGTGAACGCCAGCGCGTCAATGTACATACCTCTCTCGAGCTCGCATGAGTACGTGGTTGCGCTCCGCGCGAAGGGCGCCTACGGCGACGGCTACGGCGAGAAGGACGGGCGCGACGAGATCCTGCCGTTCTTCGAGAACTACACACTCGGAGGCGATCTCTGGGTAAGGGGCTTCAGGAACAATTCAGTAGGACCGAAGGCCATCTACCAGGTTGACTACTACGGCAACACCAGCGCGATCGGCACCAAGACCGCAATCGGCGGCAACGCGATGTACGCCGCTACCGGAGAGCTCATTGTTCCGACGCCGTTCGTCTCCGAGAACTACAAGGATCAGATCCGCACCTCGATGTTCTTCGATGTCGGAAATGTCTGGGACACCAAGTTTGATCCGGACAACTACAAGCAGTGCATGTATGACTGCGACTACATTTACGATATGTCGGATCCGTGGTACTACCGCTCATCCGCGGGATTCAGCATCCAGTGGATTTCGCCTGTAGGCCCGCTGACCTTCACATACGCCTTCCCGGTCAAGAAGCGTGACGGAGACCGGATGGAGAACTTCTCGTTCAGCATGGGAAGAACATTCTAAGGATTATTTTTTAATTATCAGTCCGGATCGCATCCGGCTGAATAAAAGGAGTAAAAATGAACAAGCTGATGACTGTCGCTCTTGCCGGAGCAGTTGCACTGGGAGCTGCCGGTGCTGCCGAGGCTGATACCAAGATTGCGGTAATCAATCTTCCGCAGATTATTTCCGAGCTGCCCCAGACCAAGGCTGCTGACGCAAGGCTCAAGAGCCAGTTCAGCTCCCGCGTCAAGGAAGTCGAGAGACTCGCTGATCAGGGCAAGGCGCTTCAGGACAAGCTTACCCGTGACGGCGGCTCCATGAGCCAGGCTGACTACACCAAGAACCAGAGGAAGCTGGCCGAGGTTTCATCCGAGTACCGTCTCAAGGCCCAGGCCCTTGAGGAGGATCGCCGCCGCGCTCTCAAGACCGAGAACGACAAGATCCTGACCAAGATCCAGGCTGCCATCGAGAAGATCGCGAAGGACAAGCATTTTGACATCGTTCTCTCCGGAGACAATGTCGCCTATGCTGTCGACAGCATCAACATTTCTGACCAGGTCATCCAGATCGTCAGCAAGGACAAGTAATCTATGGGCATAACTGCTCAGGAACTTGCAGAGAGGCTCGGGGCAGAGCTCCACGGAGATCCCGGTGCGGAAATATCCCGCATCGGGAACCTTGCTACAGCAGGGAAGGACGAGCTCAGTTTCCTCTCGGACTCCAAGTACCGGGAGGATCTCGCGAAGACCGGCGCCGGCGTGGTCATCATCCGGAAGGATGATCTGGAGCACTGCAGGACTACGGCGCTTGTCATGCCGGATCCCTATGTGGGATTCGCAAAGGCGGCACAGATCCTGGACACCACTCCGCTCCCCGCAGAGGGGATCTCAGACCGCGCCGTGATCTCTCCTTCGGCGAGGCTCGGTAAGGGCGTCTCCGTGGGCCCTGGCACCGTGATTGAGGACGGCGCCGAGATTGGGGACAGCGTCTCCATCGGCGCGAACTGCTTTATCGGAAAGCATGCCTCCATAGGGAGCTTCACCAAGCTCTGGTCAGGCGTCAGCATCTATCACAATGTCAGGATCGGATCGCACTGCCTGTTCCAGGCCGGCGCGGTAATCGGCTCTGACGGCTTCGGCTACGCCAACGAGCGCGGCGAGTGGGTCAAGATCCCGCAGCTCGGCTCCGTCACCATCGGCGACCGGGTTGAGATCGGGGCAAACACCTGCGTTGACCGGGGAGCCGTAGATGACACTGTCATTGAGAGCAACGTCATCATCGACAACCTCTGCCAGATTGCCCACAACGATCACATCGGCTATGGCACGGCCATGGCCGGCGCGACAGTCGTGGCAGGCAGCGTCAATATCGGGAAGTACTGCATCATCGGCGGGCGCAGCGTGTTCGCGGGCCATATCAGCATCGCGGATCAGGTCACGATCGCGGGAGGCACTGCGGTAGCTGCAAGCATAAGGAAGTCCGGCACGGTCTGGGGCTCTGCAACCATTGCCCATCCGGAGAAGAAGTGGCGGCGCAATGCCGTACGCTTCGGCGAGCTCGATGATCTCTTCAGGCGCGTCGCTCATCTTGAGAAGCTCGCTGAAGAGAAAAAGTGAGCGGCCGGCTGCAGGAAAATTGCTCAGTCTGATAAAATATTGATAGGTCCGTTGGCTTTTACAGAGGTGCAGTATGATAAACTCATGCTGCTCCTTTTGTTTTTGGGTTTTTAAAGTATTCCGGCAGGTGCCGGCTGATGATAATTGGGTGATGGATTGACTGAAGAAATTAAGCGCATTGACATACAGCAGATCATGGAGCTACTGCCGCACCGTTTTCCGTTCCTGCTGGTAGACAGAGTACTTGACTACACCATCAGCGATGAGAAGAAGACTCTGAAGGCTATAAAGAACGTTTCCTACGACGAGCCGTACTTCCAGGGGCATTTCCCGGTAAAGCCCGTCCTTCCGGGCGTCCTCATCCTTGAGTCCATGGCCCAGGCGACCGGGATCCTGGCGTTCACCATGGTCGGCAAGCCCAATGCCGACGAGCTCTACTACTTCGCATCGGTTGAGAATGCCAAGTTCCGCAAGCCGGTAATCCCGGGAGATCAGATGGTGCTCGACGTCGAGTTCCTCAAGGAGCGCAGGGGAATCGCAAGATTCACCGGAGTAGCCTCGGTTGACGGCGATGTTGTCTGCTCCGCCGAGCTTATGTGTGCCAAGGTTAAGATCTGATAACGCGACATGATAGATTCAAGTGCAAGGATTCATGAGACCGCGATAGTTGAGGACGGCGTTTCAATCGGCGCCGGCGTAACTGTCGGCCCGTGGACATACATCGGAAAGGAAGTCGAGATCGGAGAGGGAACCGTCATAGGCTCGCACTGCGTCATCAAGGGACCGACCAAGATCGGCTGCCGGAACAGGATCTTCCAGTTCGCGTCAATCGGCGAGGACTGCCAGGACAAGAAGTATGCCGGCGAGAGGACCTATCTTGAGATCGGCGATGACAACGTCATCCGCGAGCACTGCTCGATGCACCGCGGCACCGTGCAGGACGAGGGCATCACCCGGGTCGGCTCCAGGAACCTCTTCATGATCAACTCCCATGTGGCGCATGACTGCCGCGTGGGCGATGACTGCATCTTTGCCAACAACGCGACTCTTGCGGGGCATGTCCATATCGGAAACTGGGTGATCTTCGGCGGTCTTGCCGCCATACACCAGCACGGGCGCGTCGGCGACCATGCCTTCATTGCCGGAATGGCAGCGCTCAACATGGACGTTCCTCCCTATGTCATGGCAGCCGGGCATTACGCCAAGCCCTTCGGCGTGAATGTCGTCGGCCTGCAGAGGAGAGGCTTCACCTCCGCGCAGATTATGGCCATCCGCCGCGCATACCGGATCATCTACCGCGAGGATCTCCAGATCAAGGAGGCTCTCGTCAAGCTTGAGGGCATGACAGAGGAGTTCCCCTGCATACAGCCCCTGGTGGACTTCATCAAGGTTTCAGAGCGCGGAATCATCCGCTGATCCTCACCTGTCCCGCAGGACAGCCTGCGGGGCAGGCTCTAAAGAGCCATGCTCTGAGTGACAGTCATTCGGCATGGCGATCAGGCAAGTCTTCAGCCATCTTTCACATATGTCAATGAATCAGCAGACACAGGGCCTGACGGAGCCTGAATCCGCCGGAGGCACGGGCGGCGCCGCGCCAGGCAGGCGCCTCCGAATCGCGCTCCTCGCAGGGGAGCCCTCCGGCGACACGCTTGGGGCGAACCTCACCGAGGAGATCCTCCGCCTGCGGCCGGATGCCGAGATATTCGGCATCACCGGGCCTCTTATGGAGAAGGCGGGCTGCCAGATGGTGAGATCGATTGACGAGCTCTCCGTCATGGGCTTTGCGGAGGTTCTTAAGAAGCTCCCGTCCATTCTCTCCCTCCGGAAGTTCATCACCTCCTATGTAACTGAGGAGAGAAGGCCTGACGTTCTGGTCGGGATCGACGCTCCGGACTTCAACCTTTATGTCGAGGAGAAGGCTCACGCTGCCGGAATAAAGACCGTGCATTACGTGAGCCCGTCGGTCTGGGCCTGGCGGCAGAAAAGGGTGTTCAGGATGAAGAGGGCGCTTGATCTCGTCCTCTGCTTCCTCCCCTTCGAGAAGGAGTTCTACGACAGGTTCAGCCTCAGGGCGGAGTTCATCGGCCACACGCTCGCGGACGAGATCCCTCTCGAGAATCCCATGGCTCCCGCCAGGGAGACTCTTGGGCTCACTCAGTCCGGGCATGTCTTCGCGCTCCTTCCCGGGAGCCGGAGCGCCGAGGTAGGCTACCTCACGCCAGTCCTCCTGGATGCCGCCTGCCGCCTGAAAAAGAAATATCCTGACGCGGAGTTCGCGGTGCCGCTGGTCTCGGAGAAGAGGAAGGCGCAATTCCTTGAGATGCTCAGGCGCTTTCCTGAGCGAGAGCTTATTGAGAAGCAGCTTCATCTCTATGACCGCAGGGCAAGGGAGTGCATGCAGGCCGCGGATCTCGTCATCCTCTCCTCGGGCACAGCGACGCTCGAGTGCATGCTGGTAGGGCGCCCGATGGTGATCATCTACAAGGTGAGCCCCGTAACCGAGCTCATACTCCGCATGATCCTCAAAACGAGGACCTACGGGCTCCCCAACCTCCTTCACGGGGAGAAAATCGTGCCGGAGCTGGTGCAGCGCGAGTGCACCGGTGCGAATGCCGCGGCCGAGGCGGAGAGGATCCTTGAGGGGGGCGGCAGGAACGCGCTCCTCGGAGAGTTCAGGAGAATGCATGAGCTCCTCAGGAAGAACGCAGGACGGAAGGCCGCGGAGAGCATCATCAGGCTCGCCGAAGGCGCATGATTTCTGACATAATAGGCAAAAGTATTTCAGGACTGGCAGCAGCCGGAGGCAAAAATGGTTAATGCAAGGCCCGCTATCGGGATTGACACCGGACTCAAGATTTTCATCGCGTTCGTTGCGGTGATCCTTCTCATTGCGGCAGGAACAGGCTCCTTCTATACGGTGGATGCCGGCGAGAAGGCCGTCGTTCTCACCTTCGGCGAGATCTCGTCAACCGCAGACGCCGGTCTCCACTTCAAGCTCCCCTTCATCCAGACGGTGAAGAAGTTCAACGTGAGAGTGCAGAAGGCGACCTTCGGCCGCGGCGAGGGAGCCCTTGCCAATCAGCCGGTGCTCTCCGCCTATTCGTATGATCAGCAGATCATCGAGAGCTACAGGCTTTCCATCACCTGGAGCTATGACGCTGACAAGATCGACCAGGTGTACAAGTATTTCGGCACCGGAGTGTCGGACAACATCTTCCACACTGTCATCTCTCCTGTCGTTCAGCAGTCGACGAAGACCATACTCGGACAGTACACCGCGGTAACCATCGTACAGGACCGCGCCAAGCTTGACCACTCCATCGCCCAGGTCATGGAGCAGCAGCTCAAGGAATACCCGGTCAAGATCCTCTCCATACAGCTTGAGGACGTCAATTTCTCGAAGAACTACGAGAGCATAATCGAGCAGACTGCCCAGAAGAAGCAGGAGGTCGAGACCGCCAGGAACGAGCTGCAGAAGGTACAGATTGAGTCCCAGAAGCAGGTTGCCCAGGCTGAGGCCGAGAACAAGGCCATCAAGCTGCAGGCTGACGCTGAGGCGTACAGAATTACCGTGCAGGCGAAGGCCGAGGCTGACGCCATCAGGCTCAAGGGCGACGCGCTCCGGAGCAACAGGGAGCTCGTCGATCTCACCATCGCCGAGAAGTGGGACGGCAGCGTTCCGCAGACTGTAGTAGCCAGCGGAAACGGCAGCTCGGTCGTTCCTCTTCTCAATATCGGGAAGAGCGGCTCAGCCCAGGGAAACTGAGATGGAAGGAGAGCAGGGCTTTTCCTATCCGCTTGATCCCTCCTCCCACCTCGTCTGCGGAGTCGACGAGGTGGGGCGCGGGCCTCTGGTGGGGAACGTCGTGACCGCGGCTGTCATCCTTGACAGCAGGAGTCCCATCGAGGGCCTCCGGGACTCCAAGAAGCTCACCGAGCACCGGCGGGAGGTCCTCTACCATGAGATCATGGAGAAGGCGCTCTATGTCTCGGTAGGGCGCGCGAGCCCCGCTGAGATCGACTCCCTCAACATCCTCTGGGCCACCATGCTTGCCATGAAGCGGGCTGTAGACTCTCTCGGCTGCATTCCGGAGCTGGTGCTCGTGGACGGGAACCGCCTCCCGAAGTGGGATTACCCCTCGGTGGCCGTGGTGAAGGGCGACGCGCTGGTTCCTGAAATCAGCGCCGCCTCGATAATCGCCAAGGTAACCCGCGACCATGAGATGCTTGAGCTTGACCGCCTGCACCCGGAGTACGGCTTTGGAAAGCACAAGGGATACCCCACAAAGGATCACCTTGAGGCAATCAGGAAATACGGCCTCATCGAGGGCTACCGCAAATCATTCGGCCCCGTAAAGAAAATTCTGCTGGAGAACTAAATGCCGCGCGACTTTAAGTTTGTCCATCTCCGCATGCACTCAGACTGCTCGATGGTAAACGGCCTGAATGACATCAGGAAAATCATGAAGCGTGCCGGCGGCAAGGGGCTTGGCTTCCCCGCGATTGCCATAACTGACACGATGAACTTCTGCACTTTGGTGAAGCTCACCGAGGATCCGAAGGGCGACGGCGCCGGTCTCAAGCCAATCTGCTCGGTGGAGCTCAACATCCATGACGCGGGCGAGAACCGGGTGTTCCGCCAGTGCGCCTACGCCATGAACGATACCGGGAGGCGCTGCCTCTTCGATCTGGTGTCGCGCGCCTATCTCAGGGGCTATCTCCCGGGGCATGACTTCGCGGCTGTCGAGTTCGACTGGCTGAAGGACTACTCAGAGGGCGTCATCATGCTCTCCGGCGGGCGAGAGGGCGATGTCGGCTGCTTCCTTCTGCAGGGGGATCGGGAGAAGGCCGCGGAGAGAATAGCGTTCTACAAGAAATACTTTCCGGACCGCTACTACCTTGAGCTTATCCGCACCGGGCGCCCCGACGAGGACAGGTGCAACGATCTCGAGCTCGATACGGCGCTCCGGGAGGATCTGCCGGTCGTAGCGACCAATGACTGCATGTTCCTCGAGAAGAAGGACTTCCAGACCCACGAGATCCGCGTGGCGCTGCACGACGGCTATGTGATGGCCGATCCAAGGCGCCCCAAGAGGTTCAGCCCGGAGCAGTACCTGAAGACCGAGGAGGAGATGTGCGCGCTCTTCAGCGACGTCCCGGAGGCTCTCGAGAACTCGGTTGAGATAGCGAGGCGCTGCAGCGTCGCCATCAGGACCGGGCATTACTTCCTGCCGCAGTACAAGACCAAGCACTCCCAGAAGAGCGCCCTTATAAGAAAGACGGTAAAGGGCTTCTTCTGGAGGATGAAGTTCCTCTACCCGGATCCGGAGGAGCGGAAAAAGCAGATGCCGCGCTACAAGGAAAGACTCCGGAAAGAGCTCAAGATCATCATCGAGATGGGCTTTCCGGGCTACTTCCTCATAGTGATGGAGTTCATACAGTGGTCAAAGGACAACGGCATTCCCATCGGACCGGGACGCGGCTCGGGAGCGGGCTCGCTCGTCGCCTACTGCATTCAGATCACCGATCTTGATCCGCTGCGCTTCGACCTCCTCTTCGAGCGCTTCCTGAACCCTGAGCGAGTCTCGATGCCGGACTTCGACGTCGACATGTGCCAGGCAAGGCGCGGCGACATCATCAGGCATGTCAAGGAGTACTACACTCCTGTCGACATTGACGAGATCGAGGCGAACCAGGCCAAGACCTTCAATCCGGAGATCTACTTCGACTACTACCATAACAGCAACAAGAAGCTCGACAAGCCGTTCGGCGGCGAGCACACCCACAGCTGCTCGAAGCTCGGCTACACGCCTCCCTATATCGCGGTCTCCCAGATCATAACCTTCGGCACCATGGCGGCGAAGGCTGCCATCAAGGACGCTGGGCGCGCGCTCGGCTACTCCTACACCGCGGCCGACAACATCGCGAAGCTCATCCCCTCGAAGCCTGTCGACATCACCATCAGGCAGGCCCTGGAGGCAGAGCCCAAGCTCAAGCACATCTATGATACCGACGAGAAGAACAGGTACCTCATCGACGTGGCGCTGAGCCTTGAGGGCGTCACGAAGAGCTACGGCAAGCACGCGGGCGGCATAGTGATATCGCCGACGCTCATCACCGACTTCGCGCCGCTCATCTGCGAGAAGGACGGCTCGCAGCCGGTAACGCAGTTCGACAAGCACGACGTTGAGGAGGTGGGGCTCGTCAAGTTCGACTTCCTGGGACTCAAGACGCTCACCATCATCAAGTGGGCGCTTGACATGATCAACCTCCGCCTGAAGCGCGAGGGAAAGCCCCTGTTCTCGCTCGACTCGATAAGCCTTGACGATCACGACTCTTTCGAGAACCTCCTTGCCTGCCAGACTGTCGCGGTGTTCCAGCTCGAGTCTCCCGGCATGAGGAACCTTATCGCGAAGCTCAAGCCTGACTGCTTCGACGATATCATCGCGCTCGTGGCCCTCTTCCGCCCGGGCCCACTCGACTCCGGAATGGTCGACAACTTCATCAACCGAAAGCACGGCCTCGAGAAGATTGCCTACCCGCAGCCTGACTACCAGCACTCCTGCCTTGAGGAGGCGCTGAAGCCGACCTACGGCGTGGTCGTCTACCAGGAGCAGGTAATGCAGATCGCCCAGCAGCTCGCTGGCTATACGCTGGGCGGCGCAGACCTTCTCCGCCGCGCCATGGGCAAGAAGATCAAGGAGGAGATGGTCAAGCACCGCGCGATATTCGTGGACGGCGCGGTGAAGAAGTGGGGCGAGAGCACCGAGGGGAAGAACACCCGCGATCTTGCCGGCCACATCTTCGATATCGTGGAGAAGTTCGCGGGCTACGGCTTCAACAAGTCGCACTCCGCGGCCTACGCGCTCGTGGCCTACCAGACGCTCTGGCTCAAGACTCATTTCCCGGCTGAGTTCATCGCCGCCAATATGACCTCGGACAACGAGAACATCGAGAAGATGATGATGTTCCTCAAGGAGTGCGGCAGGCTCAATATTAAGGTCCTGCCTCCCTACGTGAACCAGTGCCAGGCCCAGTTCTCCGTTGATGAGAACGGTGCGATAGTCTACGGGCTGATGGGCATAAAGGGCGTCGGACAGGGGCCTGTCGAGGCGATAATCTCGGAGAGGGACAAAAACGGGCCCTACAAGGATCTCTTCGACTTCTGCAACAGAATTGATCTCTCCAAGGTCAGCCGGAACGTCCTTGAGCTTCTCGTCAAGAGCGGCGCGCTTGACGGGCTCTGGGGCAAAGGCGGAAAAGGGACACTGGTCGAGCAGGAGGGGAAGAGGGCGGTCCTGCTCGCGACTCTTCCCGTCGCGCTTGACTACGCGGCAAGGCAGCGAGACAACCGCAGCACCGGACAGGGAGATCTCTTCTCCGACTCGTTCTCGGTTGATCCGACGAGGCCTGACTTCCTCAGGGTGCCGGAGTGGCCTCAGCAGACCATTCTTGACGGGGAGAAGAAGGCAGTCGGGCTCTACCTTACCGGGCATCCGCTCACGCAGTACCTTGACGAGCTCTCGCACTACCATACGACGCAGATTTCCCAGGTTCCGCCAAATGACAAGTTCAACCGCAACAGGACCTGGATGATCGGCGGCTATGTGCAGGAGGCCCGTGTCATGAAGTCCAAGTCAGGACGCCCCATGGCGTTTGCCACCATCGATGACTCGACCGGCACCATGGAGATCTCCATGTTCGATCATGTCGACGAGTTCGAGGAGTTTTTCCAGGTAGGCAGGATAATCATTGCGACGGGAACCACCAAGCTCAGCACCTACCAGAACACGAACGGCCAGACCGTCATGCAGGCCATGAAGATCATTGACATCGAGGAGGCCAGAAAGGAGTACTCGAAGGGACTCCGGATCGACATCGAGGAGAGCCTCCTGACCAAAAGCCGGGCAAAGGAGCTCAGGGATCTCATTCTTAAGTTCAGGGACGGGCCGTTTCCCCTTGAGTTATGTTACCATAGCGCGAATGCGCGAATTATCATGGAACCGGATCCGTGCCGTATTGATCCATCAGATGAATTTCTCAATGGAGTTAGGCTTCTGTTCGGCAAGGACAGTGTTTCATTGAAATTCTGAGGACTTAAATTTATGAATGCACTGAATTACCTGGATTTTGAGAAACCTATAGTAGAGCTGCTCGCAAAAATAGAAGAGCTCAAGCATGTAAGCGAGCAGGTAAGCGAGGGCGTGGAAGGCGTTGACCTCTCAAAGGAGATTGCCCTCTTAAATCAGAAAGACTTGGAGCTGACCAAAAAGATTTTTTCAAATCTCGACGCGTGGCAGATCTGCCGTCTTGCCAGGCATCCGATGCGCCCCTATACCAAAGACTATGTCTCCAGGATTTTCACTGACTTCGAGGAGCTCTCGGGCGACAGGGCATTCGCCGACGATCCATCAATCCTCTGCGGAATAGCTAGGCTTGACGGCGAGCCGTGCGCAGTCATCGGCGAGCAGAAGGGACGCGACACCCAGGAGAAGATCCGCTACAACTTCGGCATGCCGAGGCCGGAAGGCTACCGCAAGGCCGTCCGCGTCATGAGGCTTGCTGAGAGGTTCAGCATGCCGGTCTTCACCTTCATCGACACTCCGGGCGCCTACCCGGGAGTCGGCGCCGAGGAGAGAGGGCAGGCTGAGGCAATCGCGAAGAGCATTCAGGTAATGTCCGCGCTCAGGGTTCCGACCATCTGCACCGTAATCGGCGAGGGCGGTTCCGGCGGAGCGCTTGCCATCGGCGTCGGCAACAGGGTGAACATGATGCAGTACTCCACCTATTCCGTAATTTCTCCCGAGGGCTGCGCCTCAATCCTCTGGAAGGATGCCGAGAAGGCTCCGGTTGCCGCCGAGGCGATGCACATGACCGCCCATGATCTGAAGTCGCTTGATCTCGTTGACACCGTGATTGACGAGCCGTTGGGCGGCGCGCACCGCGACTACGACACCGCGGCCGAGAGCCTCCACAAGTGCCTGTCGCACGATCTGGAGGAGCTCAGGAAGCTCTCCCCAGATGAGCTCGCGGCTCAGCGCTACGAGCGTCTCATGAAGTTCGGCGTCTACGAGACTGCAGAATAAAGCAGCGTCCATGCAGAGATCATCAGATCCTGAGAAGGAGGCGGAAAAGGTCAGAGCGGCTTTTTCCGCCTCCATTCATAAAATCCTCCCCCAGACAGTCAGAAATCTTGTCATAGGCTTCAGCGGCGGACCTGACAGCTCCGCGCTCCTTGATCTCTGCGTCAGGGAGCTCTCAGGATCCGGCATATCGATAACCGCAGTCTATGTCCACCATGGCATCAGCGTTCACGCCGGCGAGTGGGAGGATTTTGCACGTCAGCGTGCGGAAGAGTTCCATGTGAGGTTTGAGTCCTGCCATGTTGAGGTCAGGAAAAAGCAGCGCACCAGCCTTGAGGCTGAGGCCAGGGAGCTCAGGTACGGCGTCCTCGCGCCCTATGTACCAGACCGAAGCACTGCGCTTGTGACGGCCCACCACCTCGATGATCTCGCGGAGACCGTGCTCCTCGCGCTCAAAAGGGGCTCGGGCGTGCGGGGGCTTGCGGCGATGGGCCCGGTGCAGGACTTTTCCGGAGGCTTCATCGTAAGGCCGCTTCTCTCTGTAACCAAGTCTGAGCTCCTCGGCTACCTCAATGCAAACGGCATAACGTTCGTAACAGACGAAAGCAACTTTGACACAGACTATGACCGCAACTTCCTGAGGCTCAGGATCCTGCCTCTCCTCACGGAGCGCTGGGGCGGCTTCCGGCAGTCGCTGAAGAGAACCTCGGAAATCTGCGCGGAGTCATCAGAGCTCCTCGATGAGGTGGCAGAGGAGGATCTCGCCGGAGCCGTCAATCCTGCAACAGGCGGGCTGATTATCGAAAGGCTCAGCGCTCTCTCCCCTGTAAGGCGGAGGAACGCTCTGCGCTGGTTCTATTTCAGGAAAGGCAGCGCTGCTCCCTCCTTCAGCTTTCTCCAGACGGTATTTGACGAGGTGGCGCTCGCCGGCGCTGACCGGACACCTGAGCTCCGCTGGGAGGGCGGCATAGCGGTGCGTTATATGGGTGAGCTCTACAATATCAGCAGCTGTCCCGCGGAGCCTCAGGATTTCACGGCAGGAAAGGATTTCGAGAAAAGGATCGCTCTTCCTGACCGGACGCTCGTAATTTCAGATCTGAGGGACAGAATGCCTCATGGCTCTGTCGCCGCGCGGTCCCCGAATCCCGGCGAGAAGGTGTCAGTCCGTTTCGCTCTCCCCGGAAGCCTCGTCCTGCAGCCATCCGGCAGGAAGCATTCAAGGAGCCTCAAGAAGATCTGGGGAGAGTACTCTGTTCCGGTCTGGAGAAGGCGCTATATACCTGTAGTTTTCTACAATGACTCCCCGGTGATGCTCGCCGGGATCTGCGCGATGAGCGGCTTTGAGCCCGCTGAGAATGACGGGGGAAGGCTCTTCTCGTATTTTACGGAGCAGGCCTGAAGCGGCTTTTCATTTCTCTGTTTTCTTCTTTTATTCTTTTCTTTCTGTCCGGTCCTGCTGAGGCGCCTCACTTCCTGCTGCCCAGGGATCTGCGGAAATTCAGGAACTCTGTCATAGGAATTCAGGCATAAAAAAAGGAGCCCGGAGGCTCCTTTCGTCTTCAGTGCATTTCTGTTAGATTACAGAACATGTACGGATGCGGTGTTGGTGGTTCCGCTCGGAACAAGAGCTCCGGAAACCATGACAACGCGATCGCCGACCTTGGCGAGGCCAAGCTTCAGGGCAATCTCCTTGCCGATGCGGAAGAACTCATCGGTGTGGGCGAAGTGCTCGTCGATTACATAGGGGGTAACACCCTTGACCGGGCAGAGCTGCTTTGCAACCTTCTCGTTCGGGGTGATTGCCAGGATCGGGGCCTGAGGGAAGAACTTGCGTACGGCAAGAGCGGACTTGCCTTCCCTGGTGGCAACGATGATGAGTGCTGCATCGGTGGTCTCGGCAGTCTTTACGGCGCCGCGGCAGACAGCCTGGGTGATGTGCTCCTTTACAAAGCTCTTCTCAGCGATGTCAAGGCGTACGAATACCTCAGGATCGGTCCTCTCACAGATGGTGTTCATCATGCGGACTGCCTCAACAGGGTACTTGCCCTTTGCGGACTCGCCGGAAAGCATGACCGCGTCGGTGCCGTCCAGGATGGCGTTCGCAACGTCGCCGGCCTCAGCACGGGTAGGACGGGGGTTCTTCTGCATGGAGTCAAGCATCTGGGTAGCAGTGATAACGAACTTGCCTGCCTTGTTGCACTTCCTGATGATGCTCTTCTGATGGAAGATAACGTCCTGGATAGGGATCTCAACGCCCATGTCGCCGCGGGCAACCATGATTCCGTCGGAGACCTCAAGGATCTCGTCGAAGTTGTCGATGCCTTCCTGGTTCTCAATCTTGGAGATGATCTTGATGTTCTTTCCGCCGTGATCGTCAAGGAACTTGCGGATGCTGAGAACGTCTTCCTTCTTGCGGATGAAGGATGCGGCAATGAAGTCAACCTCACGCTCGCAGCCGAAGATCAGGTCGTTCTTGTCCTTCTCGGCAAGTGCAGGGAGATGGGTCTTGATGTTGGGAAGGTTTACGCCCTTGTGCTCGCCCAGAACCTGGGTGTTCTGTACGGTGCAGTGAATGTCGGTGTCGGTGCAGTCCTTGACGGTGAGGGCAATCAGGCCGTCATCGAGGAGGACAGTGTCGCCTGCCTTGAGGTCGTGGGGCAGATCCTTGTAGGTAACGGAGGTGATGGTCTTGTTGCCGACAACATCCCTGGTGGTGAGGGTGAAGTCCTGTCCGGCCTCGAGGGTAACGTCCTCGCCGTTCTCCATGGCGCCGGTTCTGATCTCAGGTCCCTTGGTATCAAGGAGAATTGCGCAGGTCTTTCCGGTCTCTGCCATAAGGGCGCGAAGTCTGATTATACGTCCGCCGTGTTCCTCAAAGTCACCATGGGAAAAGTTAAGACGCATGCAGTTCATGCCGGCAGCGAGAACCTTGGCAAGAACCTCTTTTTTCTCGGACTTGGGTCCGATGGTGCAGACAATCTTTGTTTTTTTCATAAAAAACCACGGCTGAAACAGAGATTAACTCAGTTTTAGTCAGCCATCTCCTTAGTTAAGAACTGGATTAGCGTATCCCGGGGACCGCTTGGATCATTATCGTATAAACTGCATAACGAGCCGGGAAAATTTAGAATATTTTAACCGAAAACAATGATTATGCCAAACTAATATTTGGGTGGATATTGTAAAGAAGGACGGAAGGGAAGAGCTGCCGGGCAGTGGGCGGAGATAATCAGAAGATGCCCGGATCCGGGCCTCCCTCAGGTCAGGAGAAATAAGGGAAGCGGCTCTCCGGCTTTGAAAGAGCGCCGCCTCCCTGCGGCTCAGTCACTCTCGTAGACGCCGAACTCCTTTCTTGACCACTCGACTCTTTCCTCAGGAGTCATGCGGACATCCGTGGCAACGAGCTGCTCGACCTTCCTGAGGCGCGGCAGGAGCCCGGCGGCATTCGCAATCTGTATCGCGAGCCCGGGCCTTGCGTTGAGCTCCAGGAGCATGGGGCCCTTGTCCTTGTCCAGCACTATATCGCAGCCGATGTAGCCGAGCCCCGACATCTCATAGCATGATGATGCGAGCGTCAGGACCTTTATCCACTGCGGCACCTTGAGATCCAGAAGCTTGTTGCCGGTGTCGGGGTGGTTCTCTATGGGGCGCCCGTACTGAACGGCCCTTACGGCCCGGCCGGTCCTAACGTCGATGCCTACGCCCACAGCTCCCTGGTGGAGGTTCGCCTTGCCGTCAGAGGCGGCGGTCGAGAGGCGCATCATGCACATTACAGGATAGCCCTTGAGCAGTATGACGCGGGTGTCCGGGACGCCCTCGTAGGTGTAGTTCTCGAAGACATTGTCGAAGTGAATGAGCTCCTCAATCAGGACAATGTCCGGCTTTCCGCCGAGGGAGAAGAGCCCTGCGAGGATATTGGTGATGTGGCGCTCGATGTTCGAGACATTCAGCGCGTCGCCGTTCGGCTTGTAGTAGGAGCCGTCGTGCGAGTCAACTATGACGAGAATCCCCTTGCCGCCTGAGCCGTGCGCAGGCTTGATGCAGAAGCTCGCGTGACTCTTCACCAGCGTCTCGAAGTTCCTCACTTCATACTGATGCCTGATGAAGCCGATGAGCTTCGGCACGGTAACGCCGCTTTTCTGCGCAATCTTCTTCGTAAGAAGCTTGTTGTCCACGAGCGGGTACAGGTTTCTCGGGTTGTACCTGCTGATGTAGAGGCAGTTGCGCTGGTTCATGCCCATTATGCCGATGGCGGCAAGCTTCCTGGGTGAAGTGTAGTTCTTCAGAAATTGCCACATATGATCACTTCCTGTCAGCGCTTTCTTCACTGCTTCCGTCAGAGGCGGCATCTGCCGGCTGCTTTGAGCTCATGAGCTCAATCTCGTCAGCAACGGGCTTGAAACGCTTGAGCTCCGTCAGCCTGTAGCCGGTGTAGTTGCCCATCAGCAGTATGCCAGCGAGGATGACGAGCTGCAGTCCGAGGAAATTGAAGGTTACGTGCTGTATGAAGAGGCTGTTCATCGCGATGTAGGCAATGATTGCGGTAAAGAGCGAGCCGAGACCCTGCACGACAACCTCATGCGAGCCCTCTTCCTCCCAGATGATGGAGAGGCGCTCGATGGTCCAGGAGATGATGATCATCGGGAAGAAGGTAAGCTTCATGCCGTCGGCAAGCCCCATCTTGTAGGTTACCACCGCGAGGCAGGAGATTATGCCTATGACCACGATTATCACGGTCGAGATTCGCGCAACGAGAAGAAGATTCAGCCGTGCAAGGTAGAATCTGATGATGAGTCCGATGCTCACTATGGCGAGGAAGCCGATGAGGCCTACTCCGAGGCTGGTCTGGGTGAAGGCCATGGCAATAAGGACCGGCATGAATGTTCCGGAGGTCTTGATGCCGACGATGATCCTGAGGAACACCACGATCAGGACTCCTATAGGGAGGAGCAGGATCTGCTTGAACATCGACTGCTCCTCGATCGGGAGGGAGTCTACCGAGAAGTTGAGGAGCTCGGTGTGGGCAAACTTGCTCTGGATGGCGGTCTTTACCGAGACATGGTTCTCAATCATCGAGAAGTAGACAGCGGAATGGGAGCCTCCCTTGAGCTCAAGAAGCGGCTGCGAGCTGTATTCCCAGAGGAGGAAGTTCTTCGGGTTGCCGGCCTCTCCGGTCTCCGGGTTGATAAGCTCCGGCTTCCCGTTCTGGTAAACCTCAACGTATTCGACCAGGCTCTGTCTTCTTCTCTTGTCCTTGAGCTGCAGGCCTCTTACGACCCTGGCCGGAACATCGGCGATGTCAAGCATCTTGACGATGAGGCGGCTCCTGCTGGCGTTTTTCTTCAGAAGGGCAGTCTCCTGCTCCGAGGTGTTCAGGATCTGCACCAGCTCCTGCGTAAAGGAGATGGCGTCTGCGGACTTGTTCCTTGCGTTCTGGATGATGTTGTTCAGGATTTTGAGGTTGGCGTCTGACTCCACAACTGACGTGTCAGTTCTCGGAACCGGGATCTGGGAGCTTACTGTTGCATTCGGGTCCTCGAGCACATTCATCTTGTAGTAGAGCACCTGGTGCTCGCTGGCGCTTCTGGTGGTCCATACCGCGATCTTCTGTCCGCGTGACTTCTTGAAGGAGAAGCCGTAGTCAGGGCTTGCGGATGACTCGGAGAGAACGGTATAGCCGTCCTGGGTGCCTGGCACGGTGAGCTTTACCGTGACTGGCTCATTCTCTGCCGGATCAAACTCAACCCTTGCCTCAACAGACCAGACTGATCTCATGGTCCCGGGGAACCAGGGCACCTCAAAGGCAAAGTGCCTGTAGCACATCAGCCCTACTCCGAGAACGAAGAGAACAGCAACCAAAAAATAGTAAGATCCGCGTGATACCATAGGAATATTCTCTGAAAAATGCCCGCGTCATGTTTTAGCACTGTCTGCAGGCATCGTTTAATCTGTCAGCCGCTCAGGGCTTATGAGGCCTCAGCTTACTTTGAGGGCCTGTTCTTAAGCTGTGGCTTGGACTGTGATTTCTTTGCAGGATTCTTTGACGATGAGACATCCTCATCCCTGTCCTCAGAAACAGCCTCTACTTTCCTGCTGCTTCCGACATTCTCTGCCTTGGGGCGCCTCTGAATCGACCTCTTTGATACATCAACGACAGCGTTGTCAATCAGGAAGGTCCTTCCGATCAGGACCGGGAAGTCCATTTTTGTCCTGTCCTTGAGGGAAAACTCGGAGACAGTGGTTACATCGCCGATCTGGATCTCGAGCCTTACGACGGGCCTCACCTCAATGTCCTCTGCCGATGCCTGCCTTGTCCTTATGGTCCTTACGAAAGGAGCCTCCATGGGGAGGAGCTTGTGGCCGTCGCAGGGGAACTGGAACCTGTACCAGGTCTTTCCCTCGCGCTCGAACTTCTCGATGGAGATTGCGCTGATTGAGGAGATGGACGCACCGGTATCGATTCTCGCCTGGGCAGCGAGATCCTGCTCGGGGAACTTCACCCACTCATACTCTCCGAGCACCAGCTTGCCGTCGCTCTGCCTGAGCTGCTGCTTCGGCAGGTTGTCATTGGTCTCGGAGACTTCCTTTGGGCTCTTCCCGGATGCGCTTCCTGAGGCGCCAGTCTTAGCGAGGTGCTTTACATTTTTGTTCATGGCCGCAAAGGACTCCTGCATTTCCGCAAAATCCTTCCTTAGTGACTGTATTTCAGAATTGTTCCTGTTGAGGGAATCTTTCAGCTGAGACAGTTCAGATGAGTTGCTCCTGCTCGCCGCAATCACGGGCTCAAGCTTGGAGTCCAGGCTTCTCATCATTGCGGCTGTGTCGCCTGCGCTCTCGCCAGGCTGCTGGCCCACGGAGCTGCTGCCAGCCTGAAAAGCGCATGATGAAAGACTCAGCATTGCAATTACTGACAGAGCACCTGCAAAAGATATTTTCATAATAAGTCCATAAAAGCTGTTAAGCTGCCTCTGATTCCGGCAATTATAAATCAGCCGGCGGAATTCGTATTGCAATTATTGCTTTTCAGCCACAAAAACCGCCCGGCAGGGAGCAGGGTAGCCCTCGACTGTAAGGCTGCGGTTCCCCGGCATCAGGAAATCATCGAGCGACTCATAGTCCATCCATTCCGTGCGCCGCTGCTCGTCGCTCGAGGTTACAGCGCCTGGGGAGACGGTCTTTACCCTGAAGCCGGTTCTTTCAAGGAGGAGCCGCATTGACTCGATGCTCGGGATAAACCAGATGTTCGGCATTTTCGCGTACCTGTCCCTTGGCACCAGGAAGGTGCGCTCGTCTCCCGGCACTATGAGGGTCTCAAGGACGAGCTCACCTCCGGTTCTCAGAAGCGAGCCGAGAATTTCAAGGTGCTCTGCAGGGGAGCGCCTGTGGTAGATGACTCCCATGGAGAAAACCGTGTCGAACCAGGATACTCCGGGGAAAACCTCGAGAGGGAGGGGCAGGAGATAGGCCGGCACGCTCTTCCTGATAAAGCTTTTCACGAGATGGAACTGTCCGGCCGACACCGTCGAGGGATCGCATCCTGCGGCAAGCTCCGCGCCCGCGCCGAGATACCTGAACAGGTGGTAGCCGTTGCCGCAGCCAGCGTCAAAGACCCTGCGTCCGGCAAGAGGGGAGATAAGCCCCCTGAGCCTGTTCCACTTGAAGTCAGATCTCCACTCGCTCTCCACCTTTATGCCGAAGATTGAGAACGGGCCTTTCTTCCAGGGCTTGAACTCTCTTAGCATCTCAAGGAGAAAGGGTCGGAAGCTCTCTGACACCTCTGAGCTGCTCCCGACCGAGACATAGTCCTCATCAAAGGAATATGAGTCAGTTCTCAGCTTCCCGAGCTTCCAGATGCATGACTCATATTCTGGGAGGCCGTGGTTCTGCTCGCGCGTCCTCCAGTCATAGACATGCCTTGGGAGCTCCGCGAGCCAGTCATGAAGCTCCGGGATTCCGGAAATATATGAAAAGAAATCTCCAGAGTCTATCATTCAGCACCTGCCGGCTTTACAGCTATAAAAGAACAGAAATTGAACTGCCTGTACCACATGACGGCTTTACTGAAGCCGGCCCTGTGCAGGCGGTCAAGATGGTCAGCGGTCCTGTCAGTCTTCATTACATTCTCAAGGGCGGTCCTTTTCTGGGCAATCTCGAGATCCGAATAGCCCATCCTTTTCTTAAAGTCCAGATGGGCCTCTGATATTATTTTTTCGATGAAGCTGTCATCTTCCCTGCATTTCTCGCTGAGTATGAGCACGCCTCCGGGAACAAGCGCATCATAGAGGGAGGATATGATTGCCTGCCTCGCCTGCCTTTCTATGAACTGCAGGGTAAAGTTCAGCACTATGAAAGAGGCATCTGACATAGGGACATCGCGAATGTCAGAGCAGATCGGGTGTATGACCGTGCCGTTTCCAGCAGGGTGCGCCGCAATATTCTGCTTAAGCCTCTCAATCATCGCCTGGGAGCTGTCTACCGAAAATACGGAGATGCCGTTCTTTTCCCTGATGCCGTCGAGGACTGAGAATGTCGCGCCGCCCAGCGAGCAGCCGAGATCATAGATATTTGTGCCTGATTTCGCGTACTTTTCCGCAAAGATGGATATTCCCCTGAGGATATCCGAATATCCCGGCACCGACCTGCTGATCATGTCGCTGAAGACGCTTGCGACGTTCTCGTCGAACCTGAAATCGGCAACTGTTTCGAGTTTCCGGCTGAAAATATGATCCGGCCTGCTTTCCATTGAATCTTCCTTCTGCGCTGTATTCAATCAGCTGATAAAAAATTTTCACAACTGCTTATAATTTTAATCCATCATACAGAATACAATAAAAGCAAACCGCAATGGAACATAACGGAAAGATCTGATGGCAGACGAACCTCAAATAATCCTGGGCATAGATCCGGGCTCAAGAATTACCGGATTCGGCATAATAAAGATAGAAGGAGCAAGAAGAGAGTACATGGGATCTGGCTGCATCAGGACAGAGGGCACGGTCTTCGCTGACAAGCTCAAGCAGATCTATGACGGGGTAACTGAGGTGATAACCCAGTACAAGCCCAGCCTTTTTGCCATCGAGCAGTGCTTTGTCTCGAAGAATGTCGCCTCTACCATAAAGCTTGCGCACGCGAGAACCGCGGCGATAATAGCGGCGCTCAACCACAATCTTGAAATCGGCGAGTACTCGCCGCGCCAGATCAAGCAGTCTGTGGCAGGATACGGCAACGCGGAAAAGGTTCAGGTGCAGCATATGGTCTGCACCATACTCAAACTCAACGCCACTCCCCAGGCAGATGCCGCCGACGCGCTGGCCATAGCCATCACCCATGCAGACATACTGCAGAGCCTGGTGGCCATGAACTACAAGGAGCTGGGCATTCATGGCATGTCGCACAGCCATTACAGGTAGCATGGCGGGAGTTCCGGCCTGACTTGGAGAGCAGCAGTTGGGGCATAATGATGCTGCAGAAGAAAAAAACAGCTCCTGATAGGCCCCGAGATGGCGCCGCTTATGCTGTGCCAGGACACTTTAGTGGATCTGACGGCAGAAATACCTGAGAAAAATTGGCAGGGATACTTTAAAATCCCCGCCTGCACCAGAACAGATAAGATATAACAGAATGAGGCATCTATGATTGGGTTTGTTCACGGGATTCTCTCTGAGGTTGAAATACCGAGAGTCCTGATCGAGGTATCGGGAATAGGATATGAGATTGAGATGCCTCTCTCGTCAATAAGCAGCCTTCCTCCTGTCGGGAGCGAGGTAAAGGTCTATACCAGGCTGATCATACGTGAGGACGCGCATCTTCTCTATGGATTTGCCGACAAGCTGACAAGGCAGATTTTCGATCTGCTTATCGGAGTGTCAGGAGTCGGCCCCAAAATGGCGCTCTCCATCCTTTCAGGATACAATCCCGATGAGTTTGCGAAGCTTATCAGCGAAAAGGACATCACGGCGCTTACCAAAATCAAGGGAGTAGGCAAAAAGACCGCGGAGCGCCTGGCTCTGGAGCTGTACGACAGGATTTCCAAGCTTAACCTCGGGATCGTTCCTGCAGGAGGGAAGCAGGCGGAGACGAATGCCTCATATGACGAGAACCTGCAGGTGTCCGTCCAGGCCCTTCTGCAGTTCGGCTACTCACAGGCAGATGCCGAACGCATGGCAAAATCCGCATATGCCGAGGGCAAGCGTCCCGAGGAGATCATACGCGATGCCCTCAGAAGCGCAGCAAGGTAGGTATAAGCAATGGCTATAGAGCACGACAACATCTCCGCGGCTCCTTCGGAAAGCTGTGAGCACAGGGTAATTGCCTCCACAGCTGCAGATCCCAATGAGGAGTTCATCGACAAGGCGGCAAGGCCGAAGGTCCTCAGTGACTACTGCGGACAGGACAAGATCAAGGAGCAGCTGGCGATTGCCATACATGCCGCGAAAAAGAGATCCGAGGCGCTTGATCACGTGCTGATCTACGGGCCTCCCGGGCTTGGCAAGACAACGCTTGCGCACATCATAGCAAATGAGCTTGGCGTGAACTTCAAGACGACTTCCGGACCAGCTCTCGAGAAAACAGGCGATTTGGCTGCCATCCTCACAACGCTTGAGGCCGGAGATGTGCTTTTCATAGATGAGATACACCGCCTGAGCCCCGTCATAGAGGAAGTGCTCTATCCTGCGATGGAGGACTACCAGCTTGACATAGTCGTCGGAGAAGGGCCCGGAGCAAGGTCGCTCAAGATCGATCTGAAGCCCTTTACGCTGGTAGGCGCCACGACCAGGGCCGGGCACCTCACGAGCCCGCTGCGAGCAAGGTTCGGCATCAACCTGAAGCTTGAATTCTATCCGACGCCGGTCCTGACCAAGATCATTCAGCGCTATGCCGCCATACTGCATGCGGACATCGAGCAGGATGCTGCCGAGGAGATAGCCAAAAGATCAAGGGGAACTCCAAGGATTGCCAACCGGCTCCTCAGGCGCGTCAGGGACTATGCCGAATACTGCTCGGTAAGCCCGATAACCAGGGAGCTGTCCGTAAGGGCCCTCAACATGCAGGGCATTGACAACAGCGGCCTCGACAGCCATGACCAGAACTATCTCCGTCTCATTATCGACAGGTTCGACGGCGGCCCGGTAGGACTCGACAACATTGGCGCAACGCTCGGCGAGGACAGGGATACCATAGAGGATATGATTGAGCCCTACCTGCTGCAGCAGGGCTATATAAAAAGAACCCCCAAGGGCCGCGAGGCAATGCCTCTTGCCTACAGCCATTTCGGCCTCGTCTCCAAGGATGCTGAGGAGCATCCGTCTGACTGACAGATGGCCTGCCGCAGTCGGCGGCAGGCCTTGTCCTGGCTGCCTGCTAATTAATCAATTGTCCCTGAAGACAGCACCTGTTTACCCTGAAATTTGATCACATTCACAGATTTTTTTGTGCTAAGATCTTTTTAAATATTTTAGAGAGATACAGCATGCCGAATAATGTATTTTACTGGCCGATCCGGGTTTATTACGAGGATACCGACGCAGGCGGAATCGTATACAACTCAAATTACCTTAACTTTATGGAAAGGGCCCGGACTGAATGGCTGAGATCTCTCGGCATTGAGCAGGACGTTCTGCGCAGCAGGCACCATGTAGGGTTTGTTGTGTCCCATATTGACGTTGACTTCAGGCGCCCTGCCAGGTTCAATTCCTCTCTCAGGGCAACGGTCGAGATTGTCAAAATCAATTTTGCCTCCATTGTCTTTGCCCAGAAAATACTGAACGAAAACGATGATGAGCTGGTTTCGGCTACAGTCAAGATTGCATGTGTCAGCGAGCCTGAGCTCAGGCCGTCTGCCTTCCCTTCTGAAATTAAGGACATGATTACAAATGGAACCAAATAGCCAGGGTGCTGAGCTTTCCTTTACTCACCTTGTAGCAAATGCAAGCCTTCTTGTTCAGATAGTAATGCTGATCCTTCTTCTGGCATCCGTACTCTCCTGGTCAATTATTTTTCTCAAGCACCGGAATCTGAAGTTTGCCAAGGAGGTCTCGGAGTCATTTGAGGATCAGTTCTGGAACTCCGGAAAGGATCTCACCCACATCTTCAGGGAGCTTGAGAGCAGGAAGGATGAGATTGTGGGGCTTGAGGTGATTTTCCTCTCAGGCTTCCGCGAGTTCATCAGGCTCCACGGCACAGCCTCGAAGAGCAAGGAGATGGTCATGGACGGAACCTACCGTGCCATGAAGGTCTCCCTGTCAAGGGAAGTCGAGGAGCTCGAGAACAATCTGCCGACTCTGGCAACAATCGGATCAGTCAGCCCGTACATAGGCCTTTTCGGAACGGTATGGGGCATCATGCATGCCTTCGTGGCGCTCTCTGCCGTAAAGAATGCGACTCTGGCCATGGTTGCCCCTCCTATTGCCGAGGCTCTGATTGCAACGGCAATGGGACTTTTTGCGGCAATACCTGCCGTCATTGCATACAACAGGTATTCGAATATCGTGGAAAAGATTGAGAACGACTACATCAATTTCATGGATGAGTTCTCAACTATACTGAACCGCCGCGTTGTAACCAGCGATGAGGCCAAGGAAAAGGAAGAGCAGAAATCATGATGGGCTATATTCACCGGCCGCGCAAGCGTGCCATGGCCGAGATCAATGTGGTACCGTACATTGATGTCATGATGGTGCTGCTCGTCATCTTCATTGCAACAGCGCCGGTAATCATGCAGGGCGTCAGCGTCGATCTCCCGCAGGCTGAATCGACAGAGGTCAGCGAGGATCTGTCTGATCCAATAATTGTCTATGTAGACAAGGAAGGGCAGTACGCGGTGCAGTCCGGCAGCACTACCAGCAAGCTTGAAAACCTGCAGGAAGTAACTGATCTGGTTGAGGAGTACAAGCAGAAGTCTCCCAAATCTCCGGTCCTGGTCAGCGGCGATCGTAATGCCAAGTACGATCTTGTGGTGCAGGCCATGGTTGCTCTCAAGAATGCCGGAGAGAAAAGTGTTGGCCTGGTAACAGAGCCATTGCCCAGTAACAAGTAGGTAAACAGTTGAATCAAAGATTTGGTGTGCCGCTGCTGCTGTCTTTACTGCTGCATCTTACTATCATGGCAATGTTTGTAATCAAGTTTACAGACAACGCACCAAAGAAGATTAACAGCGGCATGGAAATAATTCATGCAACCATGCTCTCAGCTGAACAGATAGAGCAGATGAGAGGAAATGGCGGCAGGGCAGCCGGCGGCGGACAGGCTCAGCCTGCAGAGCAGCCTGAAAAACCTGTAGAGAAGGAGATGGAGCAGGCGGAGCAGCAGCGCGCCCGGGATGAGGAGCTCTCAAGACAGCATATTCTGGAAATACGCAGGCAGGAGCAAATCGCAAAAGAAAAGCTAGAGGCTGAAAAGAAGGCTCAGGCAGAGGCTGCGGCAAAGGCTGAGGCAGAGAAGAAAGCTCAGGCGGAAGCAGAAAAGAAGGCTCAGGCAGAGGCTGCGGCAAAGGCTAAAGCAGAGGCAGCAGCCAAAGCGAAGGCAGAAGCCGAAGCTAAGGCCAAAGCTGAGGCCGAGGCGAAGGCAAAAGCAGAAGCGGAAAAGAAGGCTCTGGCAATCGCGAAGGCCAAGGCAGAAGCTGAGGCAAAAGCCAAAGCCGAGGCTGAGAAGAAAGCGAAGGCGGAAGCTGAGGCAAAGGCGAAAGCAGAAGCCGAGAAGAAAGCGAAGGCGGAAGCTGAGGCAAAGGCGAAAGCAGAAGCCGAGAAGAAAGCGAAGGCGGAAGCTGAGGCAAAAGCTAAAGCCGAGGCCGCTGCAAAAGCCAAGGCAGAAGCTGAGGCAAAAGCGAAAGCCGAGGCTGATAAGAAAGCTAAGGCAGAGGCTGCGGCAAAAGCGAAAGCTGATGCAGAAGCAAAAGCTGCTGCTGACGCAAAGGCCAAGGCAGAAGCTGCTGCGAAGGCTAAGGCGGATGCCGATGCCAAGGCCAGGGCTGCCGCAGGCGGAAAAAACAAAGCCGGCAAAAATTCAGGAATGTCTGATGACGATATAGACTCTTTCCTGAATGATGAGCTCAGCGGTAGTCCGTCTGGGACCGGCTCAAAGAATGTTGGCTCCAATAAGAATACGGCTGGCATTTGGAAGAAGTACAACACTATCGTTAATCAGTACTTGTCCAGATCAATACATATGGATCGCACGATGAGCGGCAAAAAGGTGATTCTTAGATTCAAAATGTCGGCTGACGGAATGATTTATTCTGATATTAACTGCGAGGGATCAGAATCGGTATGCAGGGCAATTATCAATGGGCTTAAGTCGAAAGGCTCGGTTCTGCCAAGACCTCCCAAAGAGATATATCAGAACGAAGTTGAAATAGAATATACACCTTCTCTGTGAGACTTATATTATGAAAATAAAGTTAGTATTTTCACAGTTTTTAATAGCCTGCGTGGCAATCTTTGCCTCAGCTCAGGCCTGGGCTGTGCTGCATCTTGAGGTTACAGGCGGCATTGATTCGGGAATACTGATTGCCGTGCCTGAATTCAGTGCGGAAAATACCGTAAGCCAGAAGCTCTCTGACGTAATCAATTCCGACCTGATCAGAAGCGGAAGCTTCTCGCCTATGTCAAAGGATAAAATGCCTGTAAGCCAGGTTTCCGGAACTGACGTCAATATTCAGGACTGGCAGGGCAATGACCTCCAGAACCTGGTCAGCGGCAGCATAGCCAAGGACGGCTCCAATTACGTAATATCGTTCAACCTGTACGATGTTCCGTCAGGGAGCGTAATACTTTCGAAAAAGGCGAAGGTCAGCGCCAGCAATTTAAGAAAATATGCCCATATGATCTCCAATATGATCTATGAGAAGATTGTGGGGCTGAAGGGGGCGTTCCTGACCAAGATCGCCTATGTAAGCGTTGATTACAAGGATGCCTATCCATTCAGGCTGGTCATAGCCGACTATGATGGATATAACGAACACATTATTCTCAGATCAAAGGAGCCGGTCATGTCACCGACCTGGTCTCCTGACGGTTCCTCTGTTGCCTACGTAAGCTTTGAAAAGCGCAAGCCTGGAATCTGGATCCAGAACATTCAGGGTAAAACCAGACAGCTGATCACGTCTTTTCCTGGAATCAACGGCTCACCGAAGTGGTCTCCTAAAGGAGATCGTCTTGCCCTTGTCTTCTCCAAGGATGGAAACCCTGAAATTTATACAATCGGGCTCGGCAGCAAGAGCATGACCAGGCTCACAAACAACAGGGCAATCGATACTGAGCCTTCATGGGCTCCTGACGGAAGCATTTACTTCAACTCAGATCGCGGCGGGAAGCCTCAGATCTACAGAATGGCAGGCGGCGATGCGCAGCGAGTAACCTGGGAAGGCGATGCCAACATGAACCCGTGCGTTTCTCCTGACGGAAAGTATATCGCTCTCATTACTCAGTCCAACGGAAGCTACAGGGTAGCAAGGCTTGATCTTGATACCAAGAATCTTATGGTGCTTTCCAACAGCCAGTTTGATGAGTCGCCAAGCATTGCGCCTAACGGGAGCATGATTATTTACAGCACGATTATCCGCGGCAGAAAAGGACTTGCTCTTGTATCTGCTGATGGAAGGTTCCATGCAAATCTTCCGTCTGTCAGCGGAGAAGTAAGGGCTCCTGCCTGGTCACCGTTCTTAAATTAAGTTTTTTAGGTTAAACAGTTCTTTGAGGTAAACAATATGGAAAAGAGATTAGCCGGAATTGCTGCAGTCATCTTTGCAAGCTTTATGATTGCTTCATGCAGCTCAACAAATGACAACGGAAGCATCGATCCTGATATATCCGATGTCTCAGGAAGCGAAGGTGCGGATGTTACCGTCGGCGATTATGGAGACAACTACAAGCTTTCTCCTGAGGAAAGGGCAAAGCTTGAGGCATTAAAGAGAAACAACACAATTTATTTTGCCTACGATAAAGATGTTGTTGCTCCTGAATACGCCAATATCCTTCAGAATCATGCAAGGTTCCTCATCGCGCATCCTGAGGTCAACGTCATTGTTCAGGGACATACCGATGAAAGAGGAACTCCTGAGTACAACATCGCTCTGGGAGAGAGAAGAGCCAAGTCTGTTGCGCTTTATCTGCAGAATTTAGGCGTTAATGTAAGACAGCTCTCGATCGTAAGCTATGGTGAGGAAAAGCCTGCAGTACTTGGAACATCTGCAGAGGCATTTGCCAAGAACAGAAGAGCAGTGCTTGTATATTAATCAGAAAAAAATTTTCTGAGAGCTCATAAATGAGAGGCACCCCGGTTTCCGGATGTTCGGAAATCGGGGTGTTTTTTTGATGAGCGGCTGTTTTGAATTAAAATACATCGGAAATACGATTCAGCTTAAATTATCTGATGACAGGATTTAATCAGATTAATCTTAGGGGTAGTAAAAATGCACAGTCTGAAACTTCAAGTATCTTTAATTGCGTCAGCAATACTGCTGGCCGGATGCTCTGTAGGAGACGACGGACCGACAGAAGAGACCATAATGCAGCGGCAGGTTGAGGCTCATGAGAATGTCCAGATTGAGCTCAGCAACAGAGTTTCTGCTTTGGAACAGGAGCTGCAGGGCGTTGAGGGCAAAATTGAAGAGCTTAATCACAGCATTCAGCAGCTTCTGACCCGTCAGCAGGATCTCTATCAGCAGATTGACAGCCTTAAAGGCAATAATGGCAGTTCAAACAGCGATTCAGACAATGCCGCAAGCGGCTCGTCAGACGATTCGTCCGCAAGTTCACCTGCCAGCGGATCAGAGTCTGATGACTACCAGAAAGCAGTATCGCTGATAAATAATGATAAAAATTATTCCGCTGCGAAAAGCAGCCTGGAAAAATTCAAATCTGACTATCCAAAATCATCATATATATCAAACGTTGAGTTCTGGCTTGGCATGTGCGAGCTGAGACTCGGCAACCAGGATGCTGCAAAAGATCATTTCTCGTACGTGGTAAAGGACAAGAAGGCAACGAAAAGGGCTGATTCTCTCTATCAGCTTGGCAAGCTGTACGAGAGCAAAGGACAGAAGGACAAGGCCTCCAAGTTCTATCAGATTGTAATGATTCAGTACCCGAACACTGCTATCTCGGATAATGCCAAAAAAGCGAACGACAGTCTCTAGCCGTTAAAAGAAACAGGCTGAAAATCTTTTCGATTGCCAGCCTGTTTCAGTGTGCTCAGCAGAGAGCAGATGGTTATTTCTTGTTTGAGGCGTTGAATTCCATCAGTCTGGTAAGGGAGACTCTTGCCTTGTCCATGATGCTGGAATTGAGGTTTACCTCGTGCAGTCTCTGCTTGGCCGGGTCCAGTGCCTCTGCTATGGACTTCAGTGTATTCAGAGCCATCCAAGGGCAGTGAGCGCAGCTCTGGCAGGTCCCGCCTGCGCCATATGAAGGTGCAAGAATAAAGGTCTTCTCAGGGCAGAGCTTGCTGAGCTTGTAGAATATTCCGGCCTCAGTAGCAACAATGAAGGTCTTGTTGGGAAGCTTCTGAGCGGCCTTGATCAGCTGTGTAGTAGAACCTACAGCGTCTCCCAAATCAATAACTGCCTGAGGAGCCTCCGGGTGAACAAGTACAGCAGCGTCAGGGTATTTCTTCTTCAGCTCAGCTACGCCTGCGGCCTTGAAATTATCATGGACAACGCAGCTTGCATCCCAGCAAATCATATCAGCGCCGGTCTGCTGAACCACATATCTGCCGAGGTTTTTATCCGGAGCCCAAATCAGCTTCTTGCCCTGGGATGCCAGGTAGTTGACAACATCTACTGCGCAGCTTGATGTGACGACCCAGTCAGCACGTGCCTTGACTGCTGTTGAGGTATTTGCATAGACAACAACGGTACGATCAGGGTAGCAATCGCAGAATTCTGAGAAATCATCGGCCTGACAGCCGAGATCAAGAGAGCACTCAGCCTTCAGATCAGGAAGGAGCACGGTCTTCTCAGGGCTAAGGATCTTTGACGTCTCGCCCATGAAACGAACGCCTGCGACAAGCAGTGTGTTTGACTCGCATTTCTTTCCGTACTTGGCCATTTCTAGGCTGTCACCGATAAACCCGCCGGTCTCTTCGGCCAAAGCCTGAACGGTAGAATCTGTGTAGTAATGCGCCAGAATGACAGCGTTGCGCTTCTTTAATAGATCGACAATTTGAGCTTTATACTCTGCCAGCTCTTCATTCGTTAATTTTTTACCAGGTTCGGGAAAGGTAAAGTCAATTATATGTTTCATTGTAAAACCCAAATTGAAAACTTGGGGATATTATACTGCTAAGGAGCAGTGAAACATGAAATTTGATGGAAAAATGAAGGATAAATGGAATTTAATTAGGGGAGTGTGATTTGAGAGGAACAAGTGGTGGGTCTTGAGGGATTCGAACCCGCGACCAACTGATTAAGAGTCAGCTGCTCTACCAACTGAGCTAAAGACCCACTTGATGGTGGTCGCTATAAGGATCGAACTTATGACCCCCTCCTTGTAAGGGAGGTGCTCTCCCAATTGAGCTAAGCGACCAATGTTAACCCTGGTGGGTTGTGAGGGATTCGAACCCTCGACCAACGGATTAAAAGTCCGCTGCTCTACCGGCTGAGCTAACGACCCAAGTCAGTCAATCAACGAGGCACATTATACGCCTTTGTTAAAAGAGTGCAAGGGTTTTTTGATATTATTTTAAAGTTAAAACCAAAATGCCGATATATCAGTAGATTACGCATTAATTTTAGGCGTGTTTTTAGGTGTTTTCTGCATCAAATTTCATTATTTCTGCAAAAAATTGAAGAAAACACGCTGTCCGGGCATGGTGCTCCTTCTCCCAGGCCAACTTTTTTATCGGCTTTTAATTTTTTATCATTGCTGCTTCCAGATTGCGTACTTTTTTTCACTGCTTAGTAATTCCTAATAGTAAGCTTTGCATGGCAGAGGTTTGATCAGGGCCTATGTCCTGGGGCTGGCAGGGCAACGCTGATCTGATCCAGCTCTGTTTTGGCCGATCGGTCCGTTTCATAAGGAAGAGAAGAAGAATTCACAGCATCATTGGCAATTTCATCGATCCTTCGCTTTCAATGCATGGCTGTACAAAGAGAACTAACTGCAAGACTGCTAACGGGATTCTTCCAAAAAGAGCTGGTTCTTCTAAGAGCAATGGCTTTAGTCTTTGCGGATAGGCAAAACAAGGAGAGCAGGGCAGAGCAGTGTGGATCCCCGTAACATGAAAGATCCGGATGATGCTTTTATTCGAGCTGCTGGTTGCCTTCCTTTATTGGCTCTTTCTATTTTGCTGCGATGCATTTCGTCTGACCTCGTTATAGTGCAGTTTCTTCAGAGCCTTTTTCACGCTCATCATTGTTCTAGCAACATAAAATTAGGACGAAATACAATTAATACGAAAAAATGTTAAAAAGTGGTTGAAATCTTAAAATAAAAGGTTAAAATGTACCGCGTTGGTGAGATGTCCGAGTGGCTTAAGGAGCACGCCTGGAAAGTGTGTTTACCGCAAGGTAACGAGAGTTCGAATCTCTCTCTCACCGCCACTTCTAAAGTTCAATCATTTCTCTTCTAAATCCTATAGTTTTCAGTTATTCTTTTCGGTCTTATCCAGAATCAGAGGACTTTTGTCCATTTCCAAAAGCTGTTCAGCTTATTGCGCGTATTTTCTGCGAATTCATGACGGCAGCGATAAGACCATGAACATCCGATTTCCACTGCAGCAGCTGCAGTAAAGTCGATCTCAGATTCTGACGGTCTATATGGGATTAAGTGCTAAACAGCCGGACGAAGCAGATTCGGCCTGCTGGGTATAAATTTTTAGGGCAACCGCAGAGCATTTTTACGGCATCAAGCATCTGCCTGGTGCTTACACACGTCCATAGAACGGAAATAATATTTTGCTGGGTGGCTGAGAGTGTTGTCAGGTCTCGCCAGAATTTTTTCTGAAAGATAAAAGTTTTTCCTGGCATGAAAAAAAAATAATGGACAGGCGGTGCAATAGAAGACTTTTATCCGGATCATGCCTGGATTTTGTTTTTGGACGAATAAAGGCTCCGGCCTGTGTTTTAGGTTACGGTTAATTTCAGATTAAGGATGGTATCAGTTTATGGAGACGGGCAGATTAGGCTATTTGTCCTTATATTCGTAATTTAACATAATGTATATTATACGAACTTAATAAGGGGAGAAACAGCGCCTGGATCCAGGCTTAAACTTTGGCTGATTCTCTCTTAACTAATCTCAGTATTTATCTGTACGAATGAGCCTCTGCAATTCTTTCGACAATTGTTGCGCCCAGGAACAGTCCGATAATCATGCTGAGCACAGCAGATTTTTGCAGGAAGTCATAACTCAGTTCTGGAAGACCGATAAATGACGGCGCTATGTTGCAGATAATCGATAGAAAGATAACTGTCAGAAAGCTGCAAACAAACATCCCGATCACTCCGCCGATAATGGCAGGTCCTAAGAGAACATCAGGCTCAAAGTCGTTATATTTGTTCATAAATTTCAATAACAGTTACTTTCAAATAAATTCGGCTGATTATACAATTTTTAATCAGTTGCTCAGAGAATCTTTACGTTATTTTTGGATGTAAGTTAAATTTTATTCAACTCTTCGCTGACAGCAGCTGTCAAAGAAAAAAATGCAGTGTCAAAAGATTTTTTTTGAGCCTAAATCTTCTAGGGATGAAGTCTTCTGTTCTGTGGGATTTTCCAGGGCTTACTGAAATTGCCAGATGAAAGACGCTGCAATGAGAATAAGCTTTATCGCAAAAAATGATCAGCAGAACGAGTAATGAATTACCCTGCTTTGTGATTTTGGATGATGGATTTTACTGGAAGGTCAGAATTGAAATGGCGGATGGGGTGAGATTCGAACTCACGCAAGATTGCTCTTGGCCGGTTTTCAAGACCGGTGTATTCAACCGCTCTACCACCCATCCGCAGAACGAATGACGCCATTATACTTGATAAATCTGAATTTGCAACCATTTTTCATAATATCTTGGTTAAGTTGGTTATCTTTTAATCAAATTTACATCTTTGTGCGTTATTTTTATAATAGCCGGAATCAGGGCTTGGGCATGCAGTTGTTTCAATGTTGATAAGTGATTTACCGCCGGCGGAGCAGACCGAGGTTATCTGTTCGATTGATGCTTCGCTGAAATATGATGTACCAGCAAGCATCTTAATTGCCGTTGCAAAAGTAGAAAACGGCAAGGTCAATTCCGTAAACTATAATAAAAATGGATCCTATGATATAGGAAAAATGCAGATTAATTCGACATATCTTTTGGATTTGAAGAAGTACGGAATAACCGAGGATATGCTGCAGTCAGACGGATGCCTTCCTTATTACGTTGCGGCCTATAAGATTAAAAGGCACTTGATTGATGATAAAGGGAGTTATTGGCAAAAGGTAGCCAATTATCATTCCAGAACTATTGAATACAATCTGAATTACCAGAAAAAAATAAGGCCGATTGCTGAAAAATGGTCAATCTGGCTGAAGGACTATCTGCTTAACGAACATTAATTATCCGTTTTTTGCTGCAAAGGGAAAATTATGACAAGCAATCTGTCTGATATCAAAAGAACCAGCGAGGGATATTTACAGAATTATGATGACTGGACTCCTGAAATTGCAGAGGATATTGCAGCTGAATTAAATATCTCCCTGACTCCTGAAAGATGGTTCGTTATAAATTTCTTAAGAAACTTCTACGATAAGTACCATACTTCCCCATCAATACGAGCGCTCGTAACGGCATTAAAAAAAGAAGTTGGAGAGGATGTTGGCAACAGCAGATATTTGCAGAAGCTATTCCCAGACGGACCTGCGAAGATAGCGACTAAAATAGCCGGCCTTCCCAAGCCCGTCAGATGTATCTGAGCTTCAGGAATGGATAGTTTCGTAAATTTTCTCTGCCAGTGAGGAATTTATTCCTTTGACTTTCTTTATTTCATCGACGGAGGCACTCTTCAGGGCTGAGAATCCTCCAAAATAATCAAGGAGATTTTTCCTCTTGACTGCCCCAATTCCAGGGATATTGAACAGGATGCTGGTAATCTTGCCTTTTGATCTCCGGTTTCTGTGCCTGGTTATGGCAAATCGGTGTGATTCATCTCTTATATGCTGAATCATAAGAAAAGCCGGTGATTCTTCTGGAAGATGATATTCTTCCCGGGACCATGCCTTTATAAGGGTCTCAAGTCCATGCTTCCTGCCCTCTCCTTTTGCCACTCCTATCACCAGAGGGTTCCAGTCTCCGTATTTTTTGTCATCGATGAATTTTCCGATCACTTCTTCGGCCTGTGTTAGCTGGCCGCTGCCGCCATCAACGAATACTATGTCGGGCAGTGTTGAGGAATCACTTACGTCGGTAAAGCGCCTGGTCAGCACCTGATGCATTGCAGCAAAGTCGTCACCGCCCTTTATTCCCTTGATATTGTATATGCGGTATTCAGATGGGATTGGGCCTTCCCTGCCGAAAACCACCGCTGATGCAACGGTAAACTCGCCCATCATGTGTGAAATATCGTAGCATTCCATGCGCCTGACTTTCCCTTCCATATGGAAAAGCTTTTCCAGGTCATCAATCCTCTGGTGCTGTGTTGATTTTTTTGCCAGGTTCAGTTTCAGAGCTTCTAACGAATTTGACGTTGCTAATTTTTGAAAATTCAGCCTTTCGCTTCTTACGTCATAGGCCACTCTGACATGTTTGCCTGACGTTTTTAAAAGTGCATCCTGAATGAACTCGATATTATCGAGCTCTTTATCAATAATAATTTCGTCTGGGAGCAGCTCTGCTGTTTTGTCGAAATAATATCTCTGGATAAAACTTAACAGCAGCTCCTCTACAGATTCCTGACACTGGACCTGAGGAAAAAAACTTTTTGTACCGTTGATAATCCCGTGTCTTATAAACAAAACATAAATACTGCCCTGATTATCAATCAGCGATGAGCCGACGATATCGATTTTATCAACTGAATTGCCTGATATAACCTGCTGCTCCTGGACAGTTCTCAGCGCATTCATCTGATCGCGGAGCACTGCGGCCTCTTCGTATTTCTGCTCATCGCTGCAGGCGATCATCTTGTTTCTGATGCTTTCGAGGAGAGTCTGATCCTTTCCCTGCAAAAACAGCCTCAGCAAATTTACCTGTTCGGCATATTCGGTGTCTGTTACATATCCCGGAACGCACGGAGCCAGGCATTTGCCTATCTGATACATCAGACATGGCCTTTTCCTTGACTGGAAATTAATATCGGAACATTGCCTGATCGGGAAAATATTCTGAATCAGCTTCAGGCTCGCCTTAACTGAGCTGGAATCCGGAAAAGGTCCAAAATACTCGTAATTCTGGCTCTTTTTCCCCCTGACCTTTGCAACTCTTGGATATTTATCTTTAGACAGGATTATATAAGGATAGGATTTGTCATCCTTTAACAGAATATTGTAGTGAGGCTTAAATTTTTTTATCAGGCTGTTTTCAAGAATCAGAGCGTCAGCTTCAGAAAAGACGACAGTAAACTCAATATGATGAATATGGCTTACCAGCTTCGCTGTTTTGACAGAATTAAGATTCTTCTGAAAGTAGCTGGATAGGCGGTTAACCAGAGACTTTGCCTTTCCAACATAAATTACAGTGCCCGACGAGTCGTACATCCGGTAAACGCCAGGCTTGGAGGGGACTAGTTTTAGAAAAGACTTGTAGTCAAAAATCTCATTCAATCTTGAACGATTCCACACCTGATGGCCAAACGCGTAAGCTCGACATCGCCCTTGAGATTCAGCTTGTCAAAAATTCTGTAGCGATAGCTGTTTACGGTTTTAGGGCTCAGATTCAATTTATCTGCTATATCTCCTGCCTTCAGACCTTTGGCAATCATTTCAGTGATTTGAAGCTCTCTTTCGGACAGAGACTTGAAAGGACTTTCTGTATCAATTGACGAGACGTTGCTTAATGCTATCTGCTGGGCAACGGACGGGGAGATAAAACGCTTTCCTGCAGCAACGTCCTTAATGGCCTTTATCATTTCATCAGGCTCGGCGCCTTTTGTAAGAAAACCAGAAGCTCCTGCCTGCATTATTTTGGTGGGATAAGGCTCTTCGGTCTGAATCGTCAGAACTATAATTTTGGCGTCTGGGTTGTATCTGAGAATTTTTTTGGTCGCCTCAAGCCCGCCGATTCCTGGCATTACCATATCCATCAGAATGACATCGCACTGTCTTTTTCTGCACCAGTCAACGGCTTCTTCCCCTGAATCAGCTTCTCCAATGACTTTAATATTCTGAGTAGTCTCAAGGATAAGCTTAATACCTGTCCTGACCAAAGACATGTCATCTACCAGAAAAACTGAAATCAACGCCTTACCCCTAAGAAAATAGATAAATTTTCCGACTGAAAGATTATAAACCAGACTTTAAGAAACGGCATAGAGACGTATTTTGAAAAATTAGATCCATGTCTTACACGAAAACATAATTTTCTCATAAACATCGGATTAAATGGAAAGGTGCCAGGTCAGTGATTGGAGATTTATCAGATCATCACCGATGGCATTTATTCACAAATTTAACTGGCAGACCGCCCAGCCGAAGCCCCAACAAAAAAGCCAGCTTCAGTTATCCTGAAGCTGGCCTGTATCAACTGGTGCCTGGAGCTGGTTAATCCTGAGCGCTCTTCAGAGCTGCCTGGTTGATCTTAATCTTGCCATCCGCATGCAACTGGCTGATCAACGCACGCTGATCCTTGCCTGAATTAACTTGGGTAATGGTATTCTGGATAAGGCCGTCTTCTGAGGCACCGGACTTCTCTGCCTGCTCAACCTTGTTCAGGGTTACAATCAGAAGATTGCCCATCTGATCATAAACCTTGATGGTGCTCTTCTTGTCTCCGGAAGGCTTTGCCATCTTGAAGATTTCAGCTGAGACCTCGCTTCCATACTCCTTTGAGAAACGATCCAGAACCTCAGGCTCCTTGACCTCAATCTTATATTTTTCAGTCAGCTCAGAGGTTGCTTTCTCATCTTTAATATTTTTCAGATAGTTGTCTGCAATCTTCATCAGCTCGGTCTTGGCCTTGTTCTTCTTTACTGACTCGACAACGGATTCCTTGACCTCGCTGAGCGGCTTGGCTGAAGCTGCCTTATATTCAAGCGGATGAATGATGATGGAGGAATGATCATTAATCTCGATCAGCTCTGAGTTCTGATTGGCGTCTCTGAACTCCTTGCTGAATGCCAGGTTCAGAAGCTTCTGGTTGCTGAAAGGCGCAACGCTGGTGCTCTTGTCAAAGAACTCGGAAGTCTTGACCTTGAGTCCAAGATCCTCCAGTGAGTCAAGTGACTCAGGATTTGAGAAGGACTTGTCAACTACATCGCTCTTGAGCTTGGCGTAAGCGTCTTCCACGCCGTTATTCTGCAGAGTGCGCTTGATTTCGTCGTGGACTTCAGCAAGCGGCTTGACAGAGCCTGCGGTCTTGTCAATGAACTTAATAATATGATAGCCGTATTTGGTCTTGATGGGCTTGGAGTAGACATTATCCTTGCTTAAAAGCTTTACGGCCTCCTCAAATTCAGGCTGCTCAGTCCCTTCCTCTACGACGCCAAGGTCACCGCCCTTGGAAGCAGATACTTTATCGTCTGAATTCTTCTTGGCCAGCTCCTCAAACATTGCGCCATTCTGGAGCTGCGAGTAAATTTCATCGATATCTGCCTTTGCTTTCGCGTCATCGCTCTCGCTGCTTACTGACTTCATGATGTGAGCGACATGATAGGTAGGCTTCTTGGTGAATTTCTTCTGGTTGTCCTTGTAGTACTTCTGAATGTCATCCTCAGCAACCTGCTTCTTCTCGGCCAGCTCCTTGGCAGTGATTTCCACATAGCTGACCTTGACTGATTCAGGATTCATGTAATCGCTGGAATGAGCCTTGTAATAGTCAGATACTTCGTTATCAGAGACACTGATTGACTCCTCAACATTTGAAAGAGGGATCTGTCTGACGGTTACCTCTCTCTTCTGTCCAAGGATGTCGGAAATCTGCTTGACCTCGTAAGGCAGCGCGAATGCATCGTTGCTGAATGCATTGGTATAAGTCTGGAGCTGGAGATCGCTTCTCAGTGCTTCACCAAACTGAGTAGGGTTCTGGTAGCTGGTACGGAGAAGAACTTCCTGGAACTTCTTCTGGCTGAACTTCCCGTTTTCCTTGAACTCGTCGAACTGCTTGATCTGATTCTCAACCTGCTTGAAGCCTACAAAAATTCCGAGCTTCTTGACCTGCTGGGTAAGCAGCTCGTCATCAATCATGGAATTCAGTACAGCTTCCTTCTGGCTCTGCATGAACTGCTCATTGGACGCGAGCTTTGAGTAGTTTGATCCCAGCTGCTGCCTGAGCTCGCGCTTTCTGACTTCAAACTTGCTCTGGAAATAGTTGCCAGGTATGGTTACGCCATTGACTTCCGCAGGATCAAGATCTGCGTGGCCCTGTACATAAGCACCAACGCCCCAGACGGAAAATGAAATCATTATTATGACAAAAAGGATTTTTGCTGTTGTACCATGTGCGAACGCACTCATCCGTTCCATCATCAGCATGATGATAAATCTCCCAAACACAAACCCTTTTTATCAGAGATCCGTCTTTTCAGACCTCAGCTAGGGCTGACAAAACCTAAGTTATTTTACTATGCTTTAACAGCCGGTTCTAACCACACCTGGAGTCAAATAACTTACAAAACCTTGCAATTATATTATACACGTGCATAAATTGCGTACTTCAGGCAATTAACAGAATATGGCAGCCCGTCCGGCTTATCCGTACGGGCTGCATCCTGTCTGCCTTGGCGCACTATGCCTTTGTGCCGTGTACCATAATTGGCTTTATGCCTTTGTCTACCACTTCACCGTTGACTATTACTTCTGATACATCCGTCAGTGAAGGAAGCTCATACATGGTATCGAGAAGAATGGACTCAACAATGGAGCGCAGACCTCTTGCGCCAGTTTTCTTCTTAATCGCAAGTTTTGCAATTGAGGCAAGGCTGTCCTCGGTAAAGGTAAGCTTCACTCCTTCCATCTTGAAAAGCTCGACGAACTGCTTGACAAGAGAGTTCTTGGGCTCAGTAAGAACTTTGATCAGGGCCTTCTCATCGAGCTCATTGAGTGAGGCAATAATCGGCAGCCTTCCGACGAACTCAGGTATCATTCCATACTTGACGAGGTCTTCAGATTCTACCTTGCTGTACAGCTCGGAGAGCTCCTCATCAGCATGCTCATCCTTAACGTCTGCATTGAAACCGATTCCGACATTTGCCGCAGTGCGCTTCTTGATGATTTTGTCGAGACCTGAGAATGCGCCTCCGCAGATGAAGAGAATATGTGAGGTGTCAACCTGAATGCACTCCTGATTCGGATGCTTGCGCCCGCCTGCAGGAGGAATAGAGGCAATCGTACCCTCAATGATCTTCAGCAGTGCCTGCTGGACGCCCTCACCAGAAACATCTCTTGTGATAGAAGGGTTTTCGCTTTTTCTGGCAATCTTGTCTATTTCATCGATATAGACTATGCCGCTCTTGGCCTTTTCCGGATCATATTCGCAATTCTGCAGAAGGCGCTGGATGACATTTTCTACATCCTCGCCGACATAACCTGCCTCTGTCAGTGTTGTTGCGTCTGCGATTGCGAATGGAACGTTAAGAAATCTCGAAAGGGTTCTGGCAAACAGCGTTTTGCCTGATCCGGTAGGTCCGATCAGGATAATGTTTGACTTCTCAAGCTCAACATCCTCGCTGATGTTGTTGGATCTTATCTTTTTGTAGTGATTGTATACGGCAACTGACAGGACCTTCTTGGCATAATCCTGCCCGATGATATATTCGTCAAGATGTTTCCTGATTTCAACCGGAGTAGGCAGCCTGCTCTGAGAAAAGCCAACGGACTTCTTCTGCTTTTCGTGCTCCTGTGTTACGTAGTCATAGCAGCTTTTAACACAGGACTCGCAAATAAAGAGATTGCCTGGGCCTTTGAGAAGCACCCCGCACTCGCCCTTTTTTGCTCCGCAGAAAGAACAGCAGGGAGCGGAATCCTGATCGATTTTATCAGTCATATAATCTTTCCTTACTTAGCTCTCTTCGTGATGACATCGTCAATCAGACCGTAGCTCTTTGCTTCATCTGCCGTCATGAAATTGTCGCGGTCGGTGTCCTTGACGATCTCTTCAAGAGGTTTCCCTGTATTCTCTGACAGGATCCTGTTCATGGTAGCCTTGGTACGCTCTATCTCACGTGCATGAATCAGGATATCAGATGCCTGTCCCTGGAAACCGCCAAGAGGCTGGTGGATCATGATATTTGAGTTAGGCAGAGCGAAACGCTTGCCCTTTGCTCCTCCTGCAAGCAGAAATGCTCCCATGGAAGCCGCCATGCCAAGGCACAGAGTAGAGACATCTGGCTTTATGAACTGCATGGTGTCGTAAATAGCCATGCCGGCTGTTACGGATCCGCCTGGAGAGTTGATATAGAGGTATATATCCTTAGAGGGATCTTCTGACTCCAAAAAAAGAAGCTGTGCTGCAATAAGATCTGCCATATGGTCTTCAACTTCACCGGTCAGGAAGATTACTCGCTCCTTCAGCAGCCTTGAATAGATATCGAATGATCTCTCTCCCTGGGAGGTCTGTTCGACAACCATGGGGATATATAAATTACGTAACTTCTTTTCCATACAATAGAACCTTGAATTGTTAATAAAAAAGCAGGTACGGGATACACTGCTCCCGCCCTGCCGAACTTGGTGAAAAGAATTACAGACGTGAATTTACTACATCACTGAACTTCAGGCTCTTCTCGGTTACATTTGCCTGGCTGAGAACAAAATCTACAACCTTGTTCTCAAGAGCGATTTCGCGGTATCTGGCGAGTGCGTTGGCATCTCCAAGCTGATACTTTACAAACTCATCCGGAGTGTCATAAAGGCGTGCATCGTCCTCGATCAGAGCCTTGACCTCAGGGGTGTTGATTGCAATGTTGTTCTTGGAAATGAGATCCTCAATGATTAAGGAAAGCCTTAAATCATTCTCGGCTCTTGCCTTGTAGGTATTGATGATGTCAGCAGGAAGCTTGGGATCGTGCTTCATTCTCTTCTTGTAGCCGGCAACATCATTGTTAAGGTTCTGCTGTGCAGTAGCCTCAACCAGGCTCTTGGGCATTTCGATATTGTTGGCCTTGAGGAGCGCCTCATATACTACGTTTCTGACACGGCTCTTGAGCATGGGCTTGAGCTGGTTTTCCATGTTGGTGCGCAGAGTATTTCTGAAGTCCTCAACCTCACCGCTCTTGACATCAAGAGCCTTGATGAAATCAGCATTGACCTCAGGAAGGATCTCGGTCATTACATCCTTGACTTCGATTTTATAGACAGCGTCCTTGCCTACAAAATCCTTGTTGGGATATGACTCAGGAACCTTGACAGTGGCATCGAACTTGTCGCCCTTCTTGTGGCCGACGAAAGCATCGCTCAGCGCAGGAATGATGTTCTCATTGCCGATGATCAGCTCAACAGGCTCAGGCTTTGCTCCGACAGGCTTGTCCTCGACAAACATCTGTACTTCAGCCTTGACCTTGTTGCCCTTCTCGATTGCGGCATCAGTCTCATTCCAGGTAGCGCGCATATGGCGAAGCTTCTCAATAAGCTCGTCAACATCAGCGTCGTTTACGGTGCATACAGGCTTTTCAATGCTGACTGACTTGAAGTCTGCCAGATTGATCTCAGGCATTACCTCAAAAGAAGCCTCAAAAGCGGCATCTTTGTCATTGGCAGGCCACTGGGTAACCTTGATGGAAGGCCTGCCGGCAGGGTTAACGTTGTTCTTGGAGAAGAACTCTCTAAGGCTGCTATCAACTAAATCGTTGAAAGCTGCAGTATTGGCCTCTGCACCGAAATACTTCCTGGCAACTGATCTGGGGATTTTTCCAGGTCTGAAGCCGGCAACACGGCGGTTCTTGGCTAAATAGTTAATCTTCTCATCCAGGACCTTCTCAAAATCCTGAGCGGGGACAGTGAAATTTACTACCCTCTCAAGACCATTGGAAGTTGTTACAGTAGCCTGCATCTTTAACCTCAATAAAACGATTATGAGTTGGCACTCATACCATAAGTTACGAAAAACACACGATATTATAAAGATGAATGATGTTTTAGTCCATTAGAAAATTTTAATATGACATATAACATGAGAAATATGTAAAAAGGATGCTGTTTGCCCGAAACGAATGGAAAATATGTATCAGCCCAGGTCCTGCCACAGCTGACGGCTGTCATCTTGATTCAAGAACACTGTGCAGCTGCTCAATTTTGGAAATTTTCGGAATAACAGGCAATTCAATACTTATTTATTGAAACGACAACTGCAGAATGGATTGACGGCTGAAGGAATGACTGACTGGAGCGGGAAACGGGACTCGAACCCGCGACATCGACCTTGGGAAGGTCGCGTTCTACCAACTGAACTACTCCCGCGAATTGTCATTCAACAGGCGCTATTCTATTAGCTTTTGGCAGCAGAGTCAATTAATTTCTGTTTTCTTGCACCTGCGGAATTAAATCTGCGAGCTCCCGCAAATTATTCAGGACATAATCAGCCTCACTCGCGGCCTCTTCCGTAACCGGCTCTCCGGTCCTTACCAGAACGGTCTTCTCCACTCCTGCGTTTCTGCCGGCAAGCAGATCAGACTTCCTGTCTCCGACCATGTAGGATCTTGCAAGGTCAATGTCCAAATCCCTGGCTGCCTCAAGGAGCATGCCTGGCTTCGGCTTGCGGCAGCTGCAGACTTTTCTGTATTTCTCTGATCCGAAATCCGGATGGTGCGGGCAGTAGTATGAGCCGTCGAGAGGAACTCCCATTTCTGAGAGTCTGTCGCGCATGTACTTGTCAAGGAGCAGGTACTGTTGCTCTGTGTACATTCCCCTGGCAATTCCTGACTGGTTGGTGACGACCACAAGTTTCCAGCCTTTCTGCCGGATGATTCTCAGAGCCTCGGCTGAGCCTTTGATAAACCTGAAATCTTCCGGACGGTAAAGGTAGCCGACATCTACGTTTATAACGCCATCACGATCAAGGAAAACTGCAGGTAAACTCATAAGGGAAACTAGCCTCTTGTCTTTGCCATGCTGACTAATCTGTAAAAGATATTCTGGAAGAGCTCAGGGATTGTCTTGCCGCCATTTCTTTCTGCGAACTCAACAACGGAGAGCGCAAGTCCAGGCTTGCTTTTATGATGTATCGCGAGCTCGATTATCTTGTTTTCCGAATAATTCTGTGATGTGCCGATCCCAGATTCCCTTCTGAAAACCTGCTCAAAGCCGTTTTCGTAGAGGAAATGCTCTATATCAAGCGACGGAAGCACGGTTATATGCTCGTCTGCCCTGCCCCTGTCACCAATCAAGTCAATGACCTTGGACTGGTAATGCCTGCCGGCCTCATCGCCATCCGCCAGAACAAACCATCCGAGCCGGAGCTGATCTGCGGCCTTGACCAGAGGAGTAATGCCGCACTGCGCAAAGTCAATCAGCCTTATGCCCTCGCCGATCAGGGAGAATCCCAGGATTTCTGAAAGCTTCAGTATGAGCCAGATTTCTGTCTCTCCTTCCACAAGAAGCCATACTCTGGCAAAAAAGCTTGACGGTCTGGTCATGCGTACATGATAGGAGAGGCGCCTGATTTCATCTGAGGAGAAATTAATCTCATTGATGGAGCTGCTTTTCAGACCCCGGCCGTCATGGCTGATTCTCTTGATTTCCGACAGGTTCATGCAGGTAAGCACGTCGCTTGAGTTTGTCGTCAGTATCTTCTGCGTCGGCAGCTTGAGGATAATCGACATGAAAAGGATCAGGAAGTTCGGATAGAGACGGCTTTCAGGATCCTCAATCAGCAGTATCGGATACACCTCATGAGAAAAATTGATATGGGACTTGGTCTTCAGAACCATGCCCGCAATTATCGTGAGGACAATTCTCCAGGATTTGCTGCTGGCGTCGTTGACGTATTTCCTGAGTGAGGAGAAATCTCCGAGCGATACCGGTTTTGAGGCTATATCCCGGTAGCTGCGGTATTTGTACCTTCTGGATAGCTTGAGCTCTCCGAAGAATGACGTCATGATATAGTCAATTGCGGAAAGCGCCTCATCGGCTTCCTTTTTGCTCAGCCTGCCCTCATCCTCGACCAGCAGCCTTTCAGAAAGCCTTATGAGGTCTTTTCTCCACTTCTCTCCTGCTTTTGTCTGCACTTCCGCAGAAGGAAGCTCTGACATTCTGTTGTCCTTGATAACAAGCACAGGAACAAGATGGACAAACGAATAGAACAGGTCGCTGTCACCGGTATCGTATGCGCCGCCGCTGACGAATCCGCAGTCTGAGACAGCCTTGTCTCCGTCCAGGCACGAGGTGATCCTCAGGTGGATGTATAAAAGGTCATCAGTGCCGCGCTGCCAGTATTTATTGAATTTCTGCAGAGCGGCAGATTTTGCAACCTCTCCGAAAAACTGCTCGCAGAACTGGAACTCAATCTGTATGCCCCTGGTGCCGTCCTTGGGATCCGCGCAGGAGCAGGCTGAATTGAAATCCTCCCTGCTGAAGGCAATTTTCCCGCTTGACGAGAAAACCTTCCTGAAAAGCCGCAGAAATGAAGACTTGCCCCAGCCGTTCTCACCTATTAAGGCAGATGAGAGCGAGAAATCGGCATTCAGCTCGTTTATGCCCTTGAAGCCTTTGACAAAAATCTTTTTTAAAAACATTTAGCCTGCTCTGCCGCCGAGGGTCTTATACAGTTCCATTGTCGTGGAAAGGTGCTCGTACTGCTCGTACAGGTAATTTATTTCCTGGCTGCGCCTTTTCTCTCGTATTTCGAGGTAGTCTTTCAGCTCAATGCTGCCGCTTTTATACCTTTCCAGGTAAATTTTCTCCATTTCCCTGGCTTTTTCAAGATCTGACTTCACCAGAACCATGGTGCTTTCAATCCGCTTGAGCTTGGCGAGCGCTGACTCAACCTCGGAAAGCGCCTTATAGTAGGTGCTGACAAAATCAGCGGCTTTGGCACGGTATGCCGCCTCTTCTCCCTTGAGTGCATAGTTGAGCTGATTGAAATTCAGGAATGGGAATGTGATGCTGCCGCCAACCTGTCCTTTGGGCGACCCGGAAAATGAAATCAGATCATTGCTCGCCGTTCCAAGAAGACCGGTCAGGGAAAATGACGGCAGGAAGTTAAGGCGGCTCACGTCAACGTCAGCAAGCTGCGCCTTGACCTCCTCCTCGGCAGCCCTGATGTCAGGCCTGTTTATCAGAATATCCGAAGGAATGCCTGGCCTTACCTTCGGGACAAACAGCCCGCTTACGGAGTAGCCGGTTTTGCTGCCTACTGACGGAGCCTTGCCCATGAGAGACGACAGCTCGTAGCTTAATTTCTTCAGGCTCTCTGAATTCTCCTCAATGGTCTTTCTGTCAGAAAGGACATTGCGCTCTATTTCGAGAAGCTCATACCTGGCTACGCTTCCGCTCTCGTACTTTTCCCTGATAATCTCCAGTATGTTCTCCGAGTCACTGAGATTTTCCCTGTTGAGCCTGAGGAGATCATTGTAATACCCGATATTCCAGTAATAGTCTGCCGCCTGGAATATCAGCGCCAGCCTGGTTGCCTGTAGATCCTCCTCCGATGCCTGATAGGTATGTGCGGCGCTGTCGCGCTCTGCCTTCAGCCTGCCGAACAGATCCACCTCGTAGGAAATGCCGAGTGAGGAAGAAGATGAGTTGGTGACGTCCTTCCCGTCAGAGAACATCCAGGTCCTGCCGCTTGAAAGAGATGCGCTGGCGGTCGGGTTTATATTTGTCCCGATCTGCTTTGCACTGTAGAAGGCCTGCAGCACTCTCTCCTTTGCTGCCTGGTAGTCATTGTTTGACTTAAGTGCCGCGTCAATGAGCTCATTGAGCACGGGATCCCTGAAGCTCTCCCAGAAGCGCGTGTCAGCATTTTTGCCGCTGACTGATTCGGATATGCCGTTTTCCCAGACAGCCTGGACATCAAGAGCGGGACGGACATACTCTGTTCTGAGCAGTGAGCATGAGCAGAGCATTACGGCTGCTGCCGTTATCGTTGTAATCTTGAGCGAGTGAAACACATTATTACCTTTATTCAAAACAGCACCTGCTTACTCTCTCGCCAGAGCCACGATAGGATCTAGTTTGGCAGCGTTTTTCGCCGGCAGATATCCGAAGATAACGCCGATAAGCGTTGAGCAGGTAACGGCCAGCACAATTGACATAACGGAGAAAATCATTCGCATGCTTTCAGCCAGCATTGAGAACACCAGGCCGATGCCGAATGAAAGGATTATTCCAAGTATTCCTCCGAAAAGGCATACGAGGATTGCCTCAATAAGAAACTGCTGGAGAATGTCAGACTTCCTTGCGCCTACTGCCATCCTTATGCCGATCTCCTTAGTTCTCTCAGTTACGGAAACAAGCATGATGTTCATCACGCCGATTCCGCCGACAATAAGGGAGATGACTGCTATGGCAGAAACAAGGAGCGTCATGGTTCCGAATGTCTTGGAGATGGTCTTCACGATTGTGTCAGAGCTCCTCGTAAAGACATCCTTTGCTCCGTGGCGCTTGGTGAGAAAGCTTACGATGGATTTCTCAGCAACGGCGCTGCTCATTCCGTCCTTGACGCGCAGGATAATCGTGGAAAGATAGCGCTGTCCGGTGATTCTGCTCTGCGCCGATGTATACGGAACGTACACAGTCAGGTTGTCGCTTGAGCCGAATCCTCCGTCATCATGGTTCAGCACTCCGATTATTACGGTAGGCACTTTCCCGAGCAGAATTACCTTCCCAATCGGATCTATGCCGTTGAAGAATTTCTGCCTGGTGTTGTCATCGATGACTGATACCTGGGCTATGCCGGTGACCTGCTTTTCAGTAAAAGTGCTTCCGGAGGCAAACGACAGACCCATTACCCGGAAATACTCGCTGCTGACTCCCATGACCTGTCCGTTTGCCTCTCCCCTGTTGTACCTCAGGATCTGGCTTGACGTAACGCTCGGGGTAACGGAATCGGTATAGACCTGCTGCTTCAGCGCTGCCATGTCATTGGTTGACAGAGTTTTTATCTTGCCGGCCCGCATGTCGCCCCAGTCCTTGCCCGGCATTATTCTTATGGTATTTGTGCCGATGGAGTTGATATTGTTGATGATCTCCTCTGTTGCTCCCTGTCCGATGGCAACAATGCTCACAACGGCCGCAATGCCGATAATGATTCCCAGCATGGTGAGCAGGGTTCTCATACGGTGGGTGACCATTGCAATCCAGGCCATCTTGAACGCCTCTCCGAACCTTCCGAGTCCGGCAAAAAAGGCTGTTCTCCCGGTCAGGTTGCGGTCGAGCTCTGAAATTATCCTGCCGCTGCTCTGGGACTGGCTGCCTGACTCCTCCGCCGGTTCTGCCGCATGGCCGTCATCTGCTGATGCTGCTCCTGAGGCGTTATAGGCAGCCTCCTGCTCTTTGGTAAAGAACTTGTCTTTGTTCCAGATGTCTCCGACAATCTCACCATCTTTGATTTCAATAATATGGGGAGCGTTGGCTGCTATTGACCTGTCATGGGTGACCAGGATGACGGTGTGTCCCTGGCTGTTGAGCTCCTTGAGGATCTTCATAACCTCGAGGCCGCTTTTTGAGTCAAGCGCTCCGGTCGGCTCATCGGCCAGAATCACCTTGCCGCCGTTCATCAGCGCCCTGGCTATGCTGACACGCTGCTGCTGTCCGCCTGAGAGCTGTCCCGGCATATAGTCAATCCTTTCGCCGAGCCCGAGCCTTGTCAGAAGCTTCCTGGCCTGCTCATCACGGTTTTTGCTGGAGGTTCCGGCATAGATTGCCGGAATTTCCACGTTGTCCTTGGCTGAAAGGTGCGTAAGGAGGTGATAGCGCTGGAAGATAAAGCCGAAGTAGTTGCGCCTCAGCGCCGCCAGATCATCATTGGACAGGCTTCTGGTGGATATCCCGTTGATCTGGTAGTCGCCTCCTGACGGACGATCGAGGCATCCAAGGATGTTCATCAGCGTTGACTTGCCGGAGCCAGACTGCCCGATTATTGCAACCATCTCGCCGGGATAGATCTTCATGCTGATGCCCTTGAGGACATCAACCTTTGATCCGCCGGTGCCGTAGGAGCGGACAAGACCGCTCACAGAAAGAAGAGGCTTGCTCATTTACTTCTCCTTATCTGGGCTTCCGCTTGCTGTGGCGCTCTTCCTCAGCCTGGATGGTCTCAGCCTCGGTTTTTTCTATGTCGTCACCGACAATTATTCTGTCCCTGTCCTCGATTCCGTCTGTGATCTCGGCATAAACCTCATCCATCTTGCCGACCGTAACGGTCTTTTTCTCGGCATTTCCGTCCTTTCCTACGACCATTACAGTGTACTTATGGTTCCCAAGGCTGTCTCTCAGCGTAGATATAGGAATCCTTTTGACGTTCTTGCTCTCGCTGATCAGGATCTGCACTTCTGCAGTCATGGATTTCCTGAGCACATGATCAGGGTTTTTGACGTCAAACAGAGCATTGTAATAGATGGCTGACGAGCTGTCGCTTGAGGATGAGCTTGAGGTTGTCGACGAGCTTTCTGACTCAGGAGCCGGCTCTATGTTGCGGAGCGTGCTGCAGTACTTTGTATCAGGATCGCCCAGGATATTGAAGCAGGCCTTCTGCCCGGGCTTGACCTTTATGACATCCGCCTCGCTGACCTCTGCCTCAACCGTAACGGTGTCTACATCCGCAATTTTTAGAATAGTAGGCGCGCTCTGGTTCGATACGACGGTCTGGCCCTCATCTGTGACGATGGCTATTACTATCCCGTCAATAGGCGCAGTGATTTTGGTATAGCCGATGTTTGTCTCTGCTGTTGAAACCTTGATCTCAGCCTGCTTGAGCTCGGCCTTCAGCGCGTCGATGTCCGCGGCAGTCTGCTGCACTGCTGACTCCGCATCATCATAATCAGACTCTGAGCCTGCATCCTTCGATCTGAGGCGTTTCTGACGCTCCAGTTCCTTTTGCTGGCGCTTGAGGAGTATATTCTTGGATCTGATATTGGCCTTTACGTTTTCATATGATGCCTTGGCTGTCTTTAAATCGTTCTCCTGCAGGCGCGGATCGATAATGGCAAGGAGCTGCCCTTTCTTGACCTGGTCTCCGTAGTCGACATAGAGCTTCTGCACCTGTCCGGATACCTGCGCGCCGACGTTTACTTCTTTTATGCCGGAAATGCTTCCAGTGGCCAGAACCTGTTCGATTATGTCGCCGTGCGTGACGTCAACAGTCATGAAATTTGGCTTTTTATCTGAATTTGCCGATTTGTACCAGAAAATTCCGCCGGCAATGGCCAGCAGCAGGGCCAGGAGTGCAATGATTTTTTTCACGATTTTTCCATGGGATTAAATATCTCATTTAGAGTAAATTTTATCTGAAAAGTTCATTTGACCGCCCCAAAAAATTCGCTGTCTGTCCCTGCAGCAGAATCTGCATTGATGGACTGCTGCCTGCTGTCTTGTTTCTGCTCCTGGATCCTGCTGTCAGGCTGTGTGCCTCTTCTGCAGTCTGAATTTTTATGCATAGGTCCGAAAAAAATGATATCAGCTATTCTTTGGTGTAGGTCACACTTCATGGAATTTGATCGCCTTTTTTATTTAAATTTTGTATTGGTTTTCAATATTTGGAATATGGAAATGCTATTCTCGCGAGCATTGTAAGAATATTCAGCCATAGAAACGAATTAAGTTGGAGTCCCAAATGTTGATAGGCAAGCACTGGTCAGTAAGCACAAAAATGTTTCTTTCATTTACCTGTGTTGTAGTTATCATGGGTTTGGTTGCGGCGCTTTCCTTTGTGCATATTTATCGTTCTTCCGAAGTGGCAGAGTATGTGCGCTGGACTTTGAATGAAAGAAATGTGCGCGTGCAGAATGTCATTAATATCTTCAATGAAATTGACAATGCACTGATCAAGAGGCTTATGGCAGAGTCATTCAATGCCGCTGACAAGGCTCAGATTGATGATCTGATCTCAACAGGCAAGACTCTTGCGGACAAGACCCAGATGAAGAGGTTCCCTAAACAGATCGGCGCTCAGAAGGAGGCTTCCAAGCATTTCTTTGCCATGAACGAGCAGCTCGTCGGGCTGATGGAGCAAGGCAAGTGGGTTGAGGCCAGAAAGCTTTATGCCGAGCAGATGGCTGACGACGTCCAGACTATAGTTACGAATATCGACTGGGTTGTGAGGGAGCAGAAAAATGAGTGCATCTCACACACCAAGGATGTGGCTGATCCTGGTGTTCTCTGGTGGATGTCCGGGATACTTCTCCTTGCAATCATCTGCTCCTTTGTTCTCGCCAGGTACACTTCATCAGGCCTGAAGACCGTCATCAACCAGGCGGTAAGTGCCTCTGAGCTAATTGCCCAGGGCGATATGCAGACCAAGGTTTCAATTAAGAGAAGCGACGAGTTCGGCAGGCTCTTTGATGCTTTCGAGAAAATGAGAGCCTCATTAAGCAGAAACTTCGGCTTTATCGCAAAGAGCATCGAGGAGCTGGTTGACAAAATCAACAAGATCAAGGACGGCAGCGACGCGATCTGCCTTACCGTAGAAAGTGTCGAGAACAAGACTACGTCTGTTGCCGCAGCCTCCGAGGAGATGGTCTCCACTACCCAGGAAATCGCCAGAAACTGCGAGACTGTAGCCAAGTCCTCTCAGACTTCCCTGGAGCGTACGACTGTTGGTGTCGAGAATGTCGGAACGACCATTGAGAACATCAACAACCAGGCTGAGAGAACCAAGGAGAACGCTGCCCAGGTTCAGAACCTTGCTGAGCAGTCCAAGAACATCGGCTCCATTGTATCGACGATTGATGAGATTGCCGCCCAGACCAACCTCCTTGCCCTCAACGCGGCTATTGAGGCAGCCAGAGCCGGCGATGCAGGACGCGGGTTTGCAGTTGTCGCTAATGAGGTAAGAACCCTTGCCCAGCGCACTTCGGCATCTACCACTGAAATCACCTCGACTATCAAGAACATTCAGACTGATGTCGGTGTGGCAAATGACTCCATGAATGTCAGCGTAACTGACATGGCATCCTTTGCGGATCAGGTAACGAAGCTCGGCGATATCCTTCAGGACATCAGCGACAGCGTCAAGGAAGTCAATCGTCAGATTACCCAGATTGCCACCGCAGCTGAGCAGCAGACTCTCGCTACTTCTGAGATTTCGACGAACATCCAGAATATTACCCAGAACAGCAACGAGGTAACCAGGAACTCCAAGCAGACTCTCGCTTTGGTCAATGATACGTTCAAGATCCTTCACGAAGTCGATGACAAGGTAAAGGAATTCAAGTTCGATACCAATGACAGCAAAGAGACAGGCACTGCCAACTCATAACTGACTGGAACTGTTTGTTTAATAGGCCCTCTTCCTCTGTGAAGGGGGCTTTTTTGTTTCTGCCGCGGAGGCTGACCCATTGAGCAGCCCGGATAATCTCCGCTCTTTCATGAATAACTTGCCGGGCTTTTTCCTGAGCAGCTCTTGCTCAGTGAATGGTCTTTTTTGTTCCGGGCTGTGGGGCTGTTGGACCGGTCGCACTGCAGGGAGCATCTACTCCCCTTCGGGAATGCTACGGATCAGTACTGTATGCTGCGTCTCCTAGATAATCATGCTGCCGGTAATGCCGGAGAAAATAATGCTGCAGGAACGATCAGGAGAAAAAGAGTCATGTTCCGGCACGCAGGCCAGCCGATTGAAGCATCGGAGTGAGAAAATATGCGGCGGGCAGAGTGTCCGCCCTGGAAATGCGGCATCAGACAATGCCGCACTGATTCACAGAAGGGGATCAGTCTGCTTTCTTGTTTGCAAGCTGATCTTTGTTGAGATTAATCTCCAGGCCAAGCATGGTGCAGTCCTCTTCCTTTCTGACATCAACCTTGACCTGCTCATCCTCAATGGTTACGTACTTTCTGATAACCTGAAGGATCTCCTCTTTCATTCTTGGAATGAAGTCAGGAGCTCCTCTCATCCCGCGGGACTCAACGACTATCCTGAGCAGCCTTTCCTTTGCCTGCTCTGCCGGGGTTTTCTGTTTGGTTTTAGAGAAAAACTTGTCCAAGAAGCTCATATGCAATTACCTGCCGAATAACTTGCTGAAGAAACCCTTCTTTTCTTCTGTAAAGCGGAGAGGGAGGTCTTCGCCAAGAATTCTGCGTACCGTATCATCGTATGCCTGTCCTGCGTCTGAATCCTTGTTTAGGATGACCGGATCGCCGGTGCTTGAGGCAGTCAGAATATCCTTGGACTCAGGGATAACGCCGATGACCGGAATTCCAAGAACGTCATCAACGTCGGTAACATGCATCATTTCGCCGTTGTTCGACCTGGCAGCGGAGTACCTGGTCAGCAGGAGCGATGTTGTAACGGGCTCTTCACCTTTCTCTGCCCTAAGAGTCTTGGACTGGAGCATTCCGATAATCCTGTCTGAGTCTCTGACGGATGAGACCTCGGGATTGGTCGTAACGATGGCGCGGTCTGCATAATAGAGCGCCAGGAGAGCGCCTTTCTCGATTCCGGCAGGAGAGTCGCAGACGATATACTCGAAGCCGTCATCCTTCAGCATCTGGATGACCTCGCCTACTCCCTCCTTGGTCAGGGCATCCTTGTCCCTGGTCTGGGACGCGGCGAGAACATAGAGATCGTCTACTCCCTTATGCCTGTCCTTGATGAGGGTCTGGGTAAGGTTGCATTCATGGTTAATCAGGTTGATGAAGTCATAAACGACACGCCTCTCGCATCCCATGACCAGGTCGAGGTTGCGGAGACCGATATCAAAATCAATTACTACAGTCTTATGACCATGCAGGGCAAGTCCGGTGCTGATTGACGCACTGCTTGTCGTTTTTCCTACACCGCCTTTGCCGGAGGTAACTACAATAACTTCTGTCATTAACTATTTTCCCAAAAATTAAAGACTTTGAACTTCAATCCGATTGTTGTTAAGGCTTACCGCAACCCTCTTCATCCGCTGAGAATCAGTGATGCGATCGCTGAGGATATAGATTCCGTTTATTGAGACCAGCTCAGGATCAAAGCTGTCGCAGAAAATCATCGCGCTGTCATTGTTCTTTATCCCGGCGAATGCCTTGCCGAGCAGCCTTCCGTAAACATGTATTGATCCGTCAGCGAGCACCTCAGCGCCGTTGCCGACATCGCCGATGACTATGAGATCTGAGCCTTCGGCATAGATTTTCTGACCGGAATGGATTTTTCCGCGGAAAATTCTGGTTTTGGCCGCAGGAACCGGCACAGGCTTTTCAACAGGAACCCTTACTTCCTTTATTACCTCTTTTACCCTCTCCACAATCTGCGGCTGCTGCGGTCTTGAGGCTGATCCGGCAGATGCCGAAAGCACCGGTATGTTCAGCGTGGCGAACTGCGCCCTGTCAGCTTCATTTTTAATTCCGGTAAATCCGACGAGCAGAAAGCCTGTCCTGCCTACGGCATCCTTAATCCTCAGGAGATCAGGCAGGTCTGAGAGCTCCGAGATGTCAACTATAATCGGAGCTCCGGAAAAAAGATTCGGAGCAGACTCCGCCTTGTTTTTCAGAAAAGTATAGACATCCGCCGGATCGGGCTCCCGGAGCTTGAGAACAGGGACGACAAACGACGCGCTCTGAATTTGATTCTTTGAATCCGACATGATTAAACTGAAATACCCCTACTGCACCGGTTCTTTATTGTAACAAAGTTTTGCCGGCTGTTAAAAATATTTGCCGCCCCTAAGGCGTCAGCGAAGGTCAGACCATAAGATTCAGAAAATATGGGTTTGAGGATTTTTCCTCTCCTATGGTTGTTGAGTCACCGTGCCCCGGAATTATGACCGTGTCATCCGGCAGAGTCAGGAACTCACGTCTTATGCTTTCGCAGAGCTGCTCGAAGCTGCCGCCGTTGAAATCGGTCCTGCCGGCAGAGCCTTTGAAGACCGTGTCTCCGGAAAAGACGGTATTCTCATTCTCTATCAGGTACATGACATGCCCCGGAGTATGCCCCGGGCATTCCCTGACCAGCACGGAAATGCTGCCGACGCTGAACCTGTCGCCTGACTTTACAAAGCGGGTCGGAAGAAAATTCGGCACTGCCGGGAGACCCAGCACCTCGGACTGATGGGCAATGGTCTGGAACAGGAACTCATCCTCCTTCCCGGGGCCGTAGATGTCTATATTGCCGTACATGGCGGAGACGGCCTCTGCCGCCCCGATGTGATCGAGGTGCCCGTGCGTGATGAGAATGAACTTCGGAACAACGTGGTGATAATCCACCAGGTTCCTGATTTTCTCAGGCGATCCGCCCGGATCTATGATGGCTCCCTCAAGCGTATCCCTGTCATAGATAACCGAGCAGTTCTCGAAAAAGGCGTTGACCTCACAGCAGTCAAACGCGAATTTTGAATTTTCCGTCATTGCATTACCCTAACCGCGAATCCTTTCAAGTATAAGCCTTCAGGATACGGCAGTCCGACAGGGTGATCACAAGCTTGTGACATAGTATCAACAATCTGTGCATTTACTCCGGCATCCATGGCCGCGTCGGCTACAACCTTCTGGAAGAGCTCCCTGGTCATCAGGCCGGAGCAGGAGAAGGTCATCAGGACTCCGCCCTTCCTGAGAAGGGAGAAGGCCAGCATATTGATATCCTTGTAGCCTCTTGCCGCCCTCATGAGCTGCGACTTGTTCTCGGCAAATTTCGGCGGATCAAGCACGATCAGATCGTATTTCTCGCCTTTCTGCTTCTGCTTCCTTAAGAAGGCGAAGACATCCTCCCTTATGAACTTCACCCTGCCAGGATCGAGGTGGTTGAGGACTATGTTCTTCTTGGAAAGCTCAAGCGCCCGCTCTGACACATCGACATTCGTAACGGACTTCGCGCCTCCCCGGAGCGCAAACAGGGAGAATCCTCCTGTATAGCAGAAGCAGTTCAGCACGCTGGTGCCCTTCGCGTACATGGCCGCCTTTGCCCGGTTGTCCCTCTGGTCAAGGTAGTACCCGGTCTTGTGCCCGTGGACAATGTCAACGATGATCTTCATTCCGCCGGTCTCGCTTATCACGAGCTCGTCAGGCGGGATCTCTCCCCTGATGAGGCCGGTCTTTTCCTCAAGCCCCTCCTTTTTCCTGACGGAGACATCGGAGCGCTCATAGATGCTGAGCTCAGGGAACAGTGAGGAAATAGCGCCGATGATGTCATTCCGGTGATGCTCGCAGCCGGCCGAGAGGATCTGAACAACGATGAAATTATTGTATCTGTCAATGATGAGTCCGGGAATGCCGTCAGACTCCGCAGCGACAACCCGGTATGCGGTGATTCCGGAACTCCTCAGGGACTCCCTTCTCTGATCTGCCTCGGAGATCCTGTTCCTGAAGAAGGCCTCGTCAATGGTGTCGTTCCTGTCAAAGGACCAGATCCTGGCTGTGATCTGGGATTTCGGAGAGTAGGCGGCGACGGCAAGCCATTCCATGCTGCTTGAGAATACCTCCACCTCCCCGCCTTCTTCGGGGCTTCCCTCAATCTCCTTTATTGCATGGGAAAAAATCCAGGGATGGTGCCTCAGAACAGACTTCTCTCTTCCAGGCTGAAGAATTATTTTATCTGGCATGGCTGACCTACTTATCAATATACACAGAGCCGGGTAATTTTACATCAGCTCAGTGCTTTTTGATATGACTCGGCAGGCATGCTGCGGGCTTTGATCAGGCTGCCTCTCCAGGTGCCCATGACTCATTTACGGAAAGCCTGAAATGCCAGCTGCAGTCAGATCAGGTCAGGCATTCAGGATTGAAGCGGTACTCCCCATCGAAGAATGCGGAAATTTCCCTATTGAATTTGTCAGGGCTTATCTGGGCAAGCTCTGATTTCAGCTGGCTTGTCTCATTATCGCTGAGCTGACCGAGGCCTGCGCCCTGAAGGCGTCCGATGTTCCTTGTTATAAAAGCGGCATTGCCGGTTCCGGCCTCCTCGGCAATGAGGCGCTTCCACTCCTCGGATCCGAGCGTCTCTCCGGAGATGGCAAACGGAAGCGTGCAGAGGACAAGCTTCGAGAGGTGCGCCTCTCTCATGGGATTGACGGCATACCCGGCAATCCGGGATACTATCCTCCTGTCGCGGCAGGCATAGGGCTTCAGCAGCAGCCTGCCTGCCCTGCTCTTCCCGTCGTTTACCGGATAGTTGTCCCAGATGAAGGGCTTCCTGCCGAGCGCTTTTGCAGCTGACTCAATATCATCAAGGCTGTAGTTATCCGAGCAGACCTTTGCGCCTGTCCAGAACATGTCAATGCACGAAGGCGCCTCGGATATTTCGGAGAAATAGTCACCGGGAACGCAGCCGAAGAGCTTTTCGAGGATGGGATCAAAGGAATAGTAGGTGGGACAGAAAATGAATTTTCCGGAACTGACGGAGCCTCTCATCCTGCGGATGAGCTCAAGCTGATCGCGCGCTATGAAGCTCCTCTCCTCAAACCTGATGTCATCGGCAAGGAAAGCGAATATTTCCGGGTGAAGCAGCGAGTCGATTTCCCCTGCCCGCCTTACGGCAAGCTCTTTTTTTTCCGCGCTGCCGTCCTTTATGACCGGGGAAAAGCCGATACCGAAGTCTATGCGGTTTATTCTGCACTCTTCCCTGAACTCACTGAGGAGGCGCCTCTCGCTCTCCGGCCAGTCATCGCTCCACTGCTTCCTGAGGAAGACATCGTTCTTCGGAGCGTAGATGTAAAAGGAAAAGCCGTGCTCGCGGAGCCATGACGGATAGGAGAGCCTGCTTCCCCTGTCCCAGAGCGGGATCCCGTAAAAACCTTCAATTACTCCGGCATAAGCGTTCATGTGCTACTTTTCCTCATTTTTTATCGAGATGATGATGCGCCGGTTGTGCTGCCTTCCTTCCTCATCCCTGTTGGGAGCGACATGGTGCTTTTCTCCGAAGCCTGCAGTCTCTATGCGGCTTGCGTCGACTCCGGTCTGCTCGATGATCTTCTTGATCTGCTCGGCCCTTTCATTCGATGTCTTGAGGTTCTCGCTTGCAGTTCCGTAGCTGTCGGTGTAGGCATTGATCTGCAGCCTTGTAACGGTCTTGTCCTCCTTAAGGTATTCAGCAATCCTGCTGAGCTTGTCCTGGGACGTCGGCGTCAGGTTCCCGGAATCCCTTTCATAGGAAAGGACGGTAAAGGAAATGTCCTCGAAGCTGAACGGCAGAAGATTGTTCATGCATCCGAGGAAATTCTCATAGGCCTTCTTGTACCCTATCGGAGACACCGTGAGGTCAACACTGTTGTCCTTGAAATACCAGTCATGATAGGAGAATACCACCGGCCGGCCGCGCTCAAGATCAGACGCTATATTCCACGCTGTCTTCTCGTCAACCTCGCCGCTGAAGTTCTTGTAGTATTTCAGGATGCCGATTTTCTCGTCCGGATATCCCGGGCGGAACACCGGCGATCTCGAGCGGACAGTCACATTCTGTATCCTGGCGGCCTTCCTTTTCGGCAGAAGCTCCATAAGAAGGTTCTGGACACCTCCGGCCTTTGAGACGAACCTTATTTCGCCGTAGTCAGGTATTCTGTGTACGAGGGAGCAGGTGAGGCGGCCGGTATTCTCATTGGTCCAGGTGGAATTTGAGTAGGTTGCGCCGTAATTGATGACAGCGGCATCGGAGGCAGCAAGAAAGAGTGACGGGAAAATGACGGATGAGATGCCAAGTAATCCGGTTTTCCTCAGATTTGCGAAATCAAACATCATGAAGCCTCGTTTGCGTTGCCTGAATCATGTCCTGACAGAGCGTTAATGCTTATTTCATACCATTTTAATTGTTCTGCCGCAATTCTTTCTGAAAAACTCATCAGAGCGATATCGCCTCTCACTGCACTGCATCATGGAATTTACATTGCATCACTGACGCCAGGCGTCCGGCATGCTCTGCCTTTGCTGAGGCTCTGAGCGCTCCTGACGACATGTCAGCCCAAACTTTTATACAATAGGCGGCAAAAAGGAGATTCAGAGATGGAAACGCAGGTTGCTCCTGAGGATCAGCTGAGAAACAGGTTCAGAGGCTTTTATCCCGTAATAGTTGACGTGGAGACCGCCGGCCTGTGCTCACAGACTGATGCCCTGCTGGAAATAGGAGCATACTTCGTCAGAATGACGCCGACCGGCATGCTTGAGACCGAGGAGCATTTCCATACGCATGTCATGCCGTTCGAGGGGGCCAACCTCGATAAGGAGGCGCTTGAGTTCAACGGCATAGATCCGTTCAACCCGCTGCGCGGCGCAGTTGACGAGAAGACCGCTATTTCCTCGTTCTTCAAGGCAGTAGACAAGAAAAGAAAAAAATCCGGCTGCGTAAGGGCCGTCATGGTGGCTCACAACGCCATGTTTGATTTCGGGTTCATCAATGCGGCTGCCAGAAGGTCAAATATAACCAAGTCGCCGTTCCATCCGTTCACGGCATTTGACACCGCGACCCTCGCCGGGTTTGCCTACGGGCAGACAGTGCTCGCCAAGGCGTGCGCGGCCGCCGGCGTCGAGTACAATACTGAGGAGGCGCACGGAGCTCTGTATGACAGCAAGGTCGAGGCTGAGCTGTTCTGCAGGATGGTGAACAGGTACAGGGTCCTCGGCGGATGGCCGCTCAGGTACGAATAGCCGGGAATGCAAAGTGACGAGCCTTGAATTTCATAATCTGTCCAGCTACGTAATAGACCGGAGACGAGACTTTCATAAATACCCGGAAAAGGGATGGCATGAGTACAGGACGACTGCCATCATTTTCTGGGAGCTCTCGCATTTGGGCTACTCAATCAAATGGCTCGATGACTTTATTCCGCGTGACTCTGTCCTTGGGCGTGATCTTTCGGACTCAGATGAGTTTGCCGAAAAGGAAAGGGCCCTCAGGGAAGGAGCTGACCGTGAGGTCCTGCGGTCATTTCACCTCACGGGTATCATCGCCGAGATCACGGCTCCCAGGCAGGGAGGCACCAGGGGTTTCCGCTTTGACATTGACTGCGTTGAGGTCGATGAGTCAGAGGATCCGGAAAGGCTGCCCGCAAGAGCCGGCTTCCGCTCCGTTCACAGAGGGCTGATGCATGCCTGCGGCCATGATGGGCACGCTGCGCTCGGCCTTGCGATGGCGAAATATGTGTCGGAGCACCTGAGTGAGCTCTCCGGAAAATATGTCTTCATCTTCCAGCCTGCCGAGGAGGGCTGCCGCGGCGGAGAGGCTGTCTCGCGCATCCCTCTCATAGGAAAAATCAATGACTTTGTGTCATTTCACCTTGGCATGAATGTCCCGAGCGGGCTTGCCGCGCTCAATCCGACGAATTTCCTTGCCTCGACCAAGTTCAACGTTGCCGTGCACGGCAAGGCCGCGCATGCCGGCATCGAGCCCTGGAAAGGCATAAACGCCCTTGACTGTGCGGCAAAAATTGCCGTAAAGCTCTTTCAGATCCCAAAGGCCATCTCAAGGACGGCAAGGCTCAATATCGGAAAATTCCGCTCTGATAACGGCAGGAATGTTGTCGCGGATCTGGTCACCATGCAGTGCGAGACCCGAGGAATAGACTCCGCGGAGAACAATGCCGTCTTCTCCGAGGCATCCGATGTCATACATGATGAGGCTGAAGGAAGCGGCTGCAGGCTTGAGCTGAGAATAGTCGGGAAGTCTGAGGAGATCGTCAACTCGCCTGAGCTCGTCAATCTCCTGAGAAGCGCCTGCATAAAGACCGGACATGGCTTTCTTGAGACAGCACCGTTCAACGCCAGCGAGGACTCCAGCCTTATCGAGAAGGTGATAAGGGAGAACGGCGGCCGCACGCTTCATTTTATTCTGGGAAACAATACCTGCTCAGGACATCACACTCCTGATTTTGATCTCGATGAGGCGTCGCTAGTCAGGGATATCCAGCTTCTTGCCGAAGTCATAAGATCCATCTGAATTCATTTGAAAAGAGCTCCCGCAGCCCTCATCTTCCCCTAGTATGTTAAACCGGAGATTCTGAATATGAGTGACAGCGAAAAAGACAATAAGGACGAAAGCATAAAGGATACTCCAGACAGCAGGACTGAGGACAAGTCAGAAACGCTCCCGGAGACGGGCGATATTCAGAAAGGCGGCTCAGGGAGTGATGAAAGGCCCGCAGCGCAGAGTGCTGCAGGCGGCACAGCCCAAGATACTGATGAGAGACATGACAGTGCGCAGGAAACCCAGCCTGACCATCCGCTGATCGCTCCTGTAACAGTCATTGAAAACAGGCCGATGCTGCCCTTCCAGATCCAGCCGGTGCAGCTCTCTGCCGAGGCATGGGGCGGCTCAGTGCAGCTTCTTGCCTCCGGCAATGAGAAATATCTCGCGACATTCTTTCCCAAAAAGAATGTAAAGAGCGATGCGCCGATAGGTGAGAGAGTCTCGCGGACCGGATGCCTGGTCAAAATCATACATGCCCGTGCCAACAATGAGAGCATAAACCTCATTGTCGAGGGGATCTGCCGTGTCAGGATCAGAAGCTGGCTCAAGAATGAGAACAGCAGGATCCCGTACGCCGAGCTTGAGTACATAACGGACGAGGAGTTCTACGACGCTGAGTCGCTGGACAGATCCGTAACTGATCACCTTGAGTTCAGCGACATGATCAAGGCGCTCTCCAATACCGTCATAGAGTACATCAAGAACCTTCTGGTGCTCAATCCCATGTACGGGGAGCAGCTCAAGCTTTACCAGAACAGGCTTGATCCCAAGGACCCGTCGCCTCTCGCGGACTGCGCGGCGGCGATCTCGACTGCTGACAGTACGGTCATACAGGATATCCTCGACACGGTTCCCATCACGGCGAGGCTCAGGAAGATCGTTCATCTTCTCGGCAAGGAGCTGGAGATTGCGAAGCTCCAGAACCAGATCCAGGGAGAGGTCTCCGGCGAGATGCAGAAGCAGCAGCGGAACTACTGGCTCCGTGAGCAGGTAAAGGTCATTCAGAAGGAGCTCGGCGACTCGGTCTCAGACAAGGTCTCAGATGTCAATGAGTTCAAGAAGCGTGCGGCCGAGCTTGCCCTGCCCGCCCCGGTGAAGGAGAAGTATGAGTCAGAGATCAAGAAGCTCAACATTCTTGAGACCGGCTCCCCGGAGTACGGCGTAACCCGGAACTACCTTGACTGGCTCCTCTCCGTCCCATGGGGAAAGTACAGCAAGGACAACTTCGATCTGGGCAAGGCGCGGAAAATCCTTGAGGAGGACCACGACAGCCTTGAGGACGTAAAGCAGAGAATAGTCGAGTTCCTGGGCGTCGGCGCCTACAGGAAGGACATCTCCGGCGCCATTATCCTTCTCGTCGGTCCTCCCGGAGTAGGCAAGACCTCTGTCGGCAGGTCGATTGCAAGGGCTATGAACAGGCCGTTCTTCCGCTTCAGCGTTGGCGGCATGCGCGACGAGACTGAGATCAAGGGGCACCGGAGGACTTATGTCGGCGCCCTCCCGGGAAGGATTGTGCTCGCGCTCAAGGACACAAAGGTCATGAACCCGGTCATCATGCTCGACGAGATTGACAAGGTCGGCGAGAGCGCGTTCGGCGATCCCGCGGCTACGCTTCTTGAGACGCTCGATCCTGAGCAGAACAGGGACTTCCTGGACAATTACCTTGACGTAAGGCTAGATCTCTCGAAGTGCCTTTTTATCTGCACGGCGAATACGACAGACAGCATCCCCTCGCCGCTCCTTGACCGCATGGAGGTCATCCGCCTGCCCGGCTACCTGACTGAGGAGAAGATCAGGATTGCGAGGAACCATCTCCTGCCCAAGATAATGGAGAAATGCGGCCTGAAGCCTGAGCAGCTGAAAATATCAGATCAGGTGATCCGCAAGATTATTGAGGGATATGCGAGGGAGGCCGGAGTCCGCCACCTTGAGAAGCTCCTTGAGAGAATTGCGAGGAAGGTCATCATAGACTTCATCGACAACAAGAAGGACTCCGCTGTCATAAAGGCGGGAGACCTTGAGAGCTATCTCAAGACTCCGGTATTCAGGAAGGATGACAGCATGAAGGGCGTCGGGATAATGACCGGGCTTGCCTGGACCTCAATGGGCGGAGCAACGCTGCCAATTGAGAGCGCGGTTGTCAGCAGGGAGCAGAGCGGGCTGGTCCTCACCGGAAACCTCGGCAAGGTCATGCAGGAGTCTGCCACCATTGCCCTGAGCTTCATCTCGGCGAACATCGGAAAATATGCCCCGGACAGCGCCAAGTTCTTCGAGAAGGCAAAGGTTCATATACATGTGCCTGAGGGAGCGACACCGAAGGACGGTCCGAGCGCCGGCTCGACCATTGCGACGTCGCTGCTCTCGCTTGCCCTCTCGAAGGCGCCTAAGGACGGCTTTGCCATGACCGGTGAGATCTCGCTTACCGGACACGTTCTCGCGATAGGAGGGCTCAGGGAGAAGACCCTGGCAGCCAAGAGGCTCGGAATAAAGGACCTCATCGTGCCTGATGACAACCGCCCGTCTGTAAAGGAGATCCCGGACTATGTGAAGAAGGGGATACGCTATCATTACGTGAAGACGTTTGATGACGTAGTGAAGATCCTGTTCTGACATCGCCCCGGAACGCTGCGCCGTGCCGGTGCCTGCCAGGCCTCCCATGAGGCAGCGGCGCCGGTGCGGCTCCTTGTTTCCTGAGGCGCCGTTCCGACCTGTCCTGATGTTCAATATAGATATTGTAAATAAGGCTCTGTCACTTTATAATGAGCGCGTACAGGTTAAATGGCGGTGACGATATGATTAAATTTGTTGAAGGCAGGATCAGCGTTCATCACCATAGCCATAATTCTTGAACCTTTCAGGAGTCATGGCTCTGGAAGGTTTTTCTCTTCCAGGAAAAAGAATCAGCATTCTGAGGCCCTTGGAAGAGTTCCTTCCAGGGGCTTTTTAGTTTTATCAGCAAAATCGGAGGATGCCGGAAGAGGCATTAGGACATGAGCAGCAAACGCATGAGAATCGCCATTCAAAAGTCAGGTAGGCTTAGCCAGGACTCTGAGGAGCTCCTTCAGAGCTGCGGTCTGAAAATCAATAAGCGTGAAGCAAGGCTCATTGCTCATGTAGACAACTACCCTATCGACATCCTCCGGGTAAGGGATGATGACATCCCCGGGCTCGTAATGGACGGAGTAATCGACATCGGAATCGTCGGCGAGAACGTCCTTGAGGAGACCCGCCTCCAGAGAGAGAAGGTAGGGCTTCCCACCGAGTACAAGCTCCTGAAGAAAATGGATTTCGGCGGCTGCCGCCTTTCCCTCGCCATCCCCGATGAGATGGAGTGGCACGGCCTTGAGACCATCAACGGCATGAAGGTCGCCACCACCTATCCGTTCCTTACCAGAAGGTACCTCGAGGAGAACCACATCCAGTTCAAGACCGTGCTCCTCACCGGCTCCGTTGAGGTTGCCCCGAGAGCAGGCCTTGCTGACTGCATCTGCGATCTTGTGAGCTCCGGCGCCACCATTGAGGCGAACGGCCTCAAGGAAGTCCAGGTGGTGTTCCGCTCCAAGGCTGTGATGATCCAGAGGATCAAGGAGCTCTATCCTGAGAAGCAGGAGATCCTCGACAAGATCATGCCGAGAATCGACGGCATGATTCAGGCCCATGGCAGCAAGTACATCATGCTTCACGCTCCGAAGAAGAACCTTGACGAGATCATCAAGATCCTCCCCGGCTGCGAGAATCCTACCATCATGGAGCTTGCTGGCAATCCGGATCACGTAGCCCTGCACATGGTCTCGCAGGAAGCGCACTTCTGGGAGAACATGGAGAAGCTCAAGGCTCTGGGCTGCAGCTCCATCCTGGTTCTTCCTATCGAAAAGATGCTCAAGTAAAAGGGCAGATGGCGTGAGGGGCTCCGGAAATGAAGTGCTGAAGCCCTGCAACATGAATTATCAGCAGTTAATCATTCATGCATTAAGGAGTGCTTACAATTGAAGACAGTAGTATGGCATGAACTCTCCGAATCCGAGAAGGAGCAGGTGCTGACCCGCCCTGCCCTGACCTCAAAGCTTGACATCCACGGGATTGTCACTGACATTGTGACGAGAATCAAGGCTGAGAAGGACAAGGCTCTGCTTGAATTCACGGCAAAGCTCGATCATGTCGAGGACGGCAAGCTCAAGCTTAACGAGCAGGATATCGCTGACGCGTGCGGCCGTGTGCCCGAGGAGCTCAAGAAGGCCCTTCAGCATGCCTACAGGAACATCTCCGAATTCCACAGGGCCCAGATCCCCGGATCAGTTCAGGTCGTGACCGAGCCTGGCGTAACCTGCGAGATGCACTACCATGCCATTGACAACATCGGGCTTTATGTCCCTGGCGGCAGCGCTCCGCTCGTAAGCACTGTCCTGATGCTCGGCGTTCCCGCTCAGATTGCAGGCTGCAAAAAGGTGATTCTCTGCTCGCCCCCGAAGATTGCCGATGAGATCGTCTATGCCGCCACTCTCTGCGGAATTAAGGACATCTTCAATATCGGCGGAGCGCAGGCGATAGCCGCAATGGCCTATGGAACTGAGACCGTTCCCAAGGTCGACAAGGTATTCGGACCCGGCAACGCTTTCGTTACTGAGGCGAAGAGGCAGGTAAGCACCGACTACAAGGGCGCTTCCATCGACATGCCGGCAGGACCTTCAGAGGTTATGGTCATGGCTGACAGCACCTCCGATCCTGAGTTTGTCGCATCTGATCTCCTTTCCCAGGCTGAGCACGGCCCTGACTCGCAGGTAATGCTTATTACCGAGAGCAGGGAGCTTGCCGAGGCAATCAACAGGGAGGTTGACAGGCAGGTTGCGGAGCTTCCGCGCAGGAAGATTGCCGAGAGCTCGCTCTCCCACAGCCGCATAATCATCGCCGGCACTCCTGATGAGGCCTGCGCCATCGCCTGCAGGTATGCCCCTGAGCATCTCATCATGCAGATGCGCGACGCGAGGAGCTATCTCCCGAAGATCAGAAACTGCGGCTCAATCTTCATCGGCTACTATACCCCTGAGTCTGCCGGAGACTACGCGAGCGGCACCAACCACACGCTGCCGACCTACGGCTATGCCAAGACCTACTCAAGCCTCGGCCTTACCGACTTCATGAGGCATTACACTGTCCAGGAGCTCAGCAGGGACGGCGTTGAGGCCCTGAAGGACACCATTGTCCAGATGACCAACGCTGAGGGACTCATGGCCCACCAGAGAGCCATCCTGACCAGGGCAAGAAAGATCGAGCAGGGAAAGTAATGAATGGGAAGCCCGGCGGCGCGGTATCAGCCGCGGGCTCCTGAAGCAGTTGAGAGGGCCGGACCGGGGTGAGCCTCTGCCCGGCCTTTAAGGTAGTGAAAATGAAGTCGTTATCAAATCTGGCAACAGAGCGCGTCAGGAAGCTTGTTCCGTATCAGTCTGCAAGGCGCATCGGCGGAAAGGGAAGGATATTCCTCAACGCGAATGAGTCCCCATATTCCTCGTCCTTTGACATTGATACGTCTCTGTACAACAGATATCCTGACTGCCAGCCTCCTGAGCTGATGAAACGGTTCGCCGCCTATGCAGGCGTAAAGACCGAGAACTGCCTCGTGAGCCGCGGGTCCGATGAGGCCATCGAGCTTCTCATCAGGACCTTCTGCGAGGAAGGAAGGGACAAGGTCCTGATCTGCCCTCCGACCTACGGCATGTACAGGGTTTCCGCGGACGCAAACGGCATTGAGACTCTCGAGGTTCCGCCCCTTCAGGACTTTACTCCTGACGCGGATGCAATAGTAAAGGCCGTTGAGGCGGAGCCTGTCAAGATTGTCTTCATCTGCACTCCGAACAACCCGACCGGAAACACCGTCCCCGGGGATGTTCTTGAGCGCATACTCAAGGGAACGGACGGAAAGGCAATTGTTGTGGCGGATGAGGCCTATATTGATTTCTGCCCGGAGAGAACGGTAATTGCCCTGCAGAAGAAGTACAGGAACCTGGTTGTAACCAGAACGCTCTCGAAGGCCTTCGGACTTGCAGGCATCAGGTGCGGATTCACCATCGCTGACAGCGAGATAATCCAGCTTCTTCTCAAGATTATCGAGCCCTACCCTGTTTCCTTCCCTGTTGCCCAGATCGCCGAGCAGGCGCTTTCGGCGGAGGGGATCAGCATGGTCCGTGACCGGGTCGCGACAATCAACAGGACCAAGCAGGAAGTCATCGGAAAGCTCAAGGGACTTAAGTGTGTCAGTGAGGTCTTCGAGGCCTGCGGCAACTTCGTCCTGGTCCGTTTCAAAAACGGCAACGAGGTTTTCAATAAAATGGCTGAGAAAGGCATTATCCTCAGAAACTGGGGAGATAAGCCGCGCATCTCTGACTGCGTCCGCCTTACCATAGGCACGGATGAGGAGATGAAGGAAGTAATTGAGGAGCTGGGAAAGCTCTGACAGGAATAAGCGCAGACAGACGGCAGGGGATATGGACAAATACCTTTTTATTGACCGCGACGGTACATTGATAGCAGAGCCTTCGGACGAGCAGGTCGACTCGCTCGAGAAGCTTGAGTTTGAGCCCATGGTAATCAACGCCCTGCAGGCTCTTATCCGGAACGGCTACAGAATCGTGATGGTTTCAAACCAGGACGGACTCGGCACGCCGAGCTTCCCCACTGAGTCATATGAGAAGCCGCAGAACTTCATGCTGAAGCTCTTCAGGGCTCACGGCATTGAGTTCTCCGATATCCTGGTCTGCCCTCATTTCCCTGCTGACAGCTGCGAGTGCAGGAAGCCGAAGACCGGGCTGGTGCTCAAGTATCTCCAGAGAACAGACTGGGACAGGAAGCGCTCCTTTGTCATCGGCGACAGGGAAACTGACATGAAGCTCGCTGAGAACATGGGCATCGGCGGGATCAGGTACTCAAGGGAGAGCAACGGCTGGGAGAGGATCGCTGAGCAGCTCACGCATCTCCCGAGGACTGCCACTGTCGAGCGCGATACGAAGGAAACCAGAATTAAAATCTCGGTTGATCTTGATCATTCCGGAAACAGCTCCATCTCGACAGGGATCGGATTCTTCGATCATATGCTTGATCAGATCGCAACACACGGCGGAATAAGCCTTCAGGTGAAGACCGACGGCGACCTGCAGGTTGACGAGCACCATTCGGTTGAGGATACGGGCATCGCGCTCGGCGAGGCAATCAGGGAGGCGCTCGGAGACAAGCGCGGGATCAGGAGATTCGGCTTTGTCTGCGTAATGGACGAGGTTGAGGCAAAGATAGAGGGATTCCCGAAGTCAGTGCTTGAGAAGAACATCGACTGCGCGATGGACATCTCAGGAAGGCCGTACTGCAATTTCATCTGCGACGCGAATTTCATGAGGGATCATGTCGGCGAGTTCCCCGCTGAAATGGTGCCCCACTTCTTCAGATCCCTGAGCGAGGCCATGGGGCTGACGCTGCATATGTCTGTAACCGAGGGGAATACCCACCATCAGATCGAGGCGCTTTTCAAGGGCTTCGGACGTGCTCTCCGCGATGCCATCAGTATTGAGGGCAGTGAGCTGCCGAGCAGCAAAGGAGTACTGTAATGCAGAAAATTGTAATTATAAATACGCGCTGCGCAAACTTCTCATCAGTAATGATGGCTCTGAAGAGGCTTGGCTGCGATGCCGTCGTCAGTGATGAGGCTGAGGCCATCAGGAATGCTGACAAGCTGATCCTCCCGGGAGTAGGCACTGCCGCTGCCGGAATGGAGAACATCGAGAAGTATCACCTTAAAGAGCTGATTACCGAGACCAGGAAGCCGCTCCTTGGGATCTGCCTCGGCATGCAGCTGCTCTCCTCAATGTCATCGGAGAACGCTGGAACCGGCAGTCAGGAAATCAGCTGCCTCGGAGTTGTTCCGGGAACTGTAAGCCTTCTTAAGGCCGGAAGCCTCCGCCTGCCGCATATGGGATGGGATCAGGTTGATGTCCTGGGGGACTGCCCGCTTTTCAGGGGGATCCCCAACCACTCCTACTTCTATTTCGTGCACTCCTATGCCCTTTCCCTGACGGATAAAACTGCCGCTAGCTGCACCTACGGCGAGAAATTCACCGCATGCGTCAATAACGGCAACTTTTTCGGCGTGCAGTTCCACCCGGAGAAGTCCGGACCTATCGGCGCAAAGCTGCTGCAGAACTTTTTAGAGATATAGAAAATGATTATTCCTGCAATCGATCTTATTGGCGGCAAGGTCGTCAGACTTTTTAAGGGAAACTATGCCGAGAAGACCGAGTACGAGTTTTCTCCCCTGGAGCGTTACCGCACCTATACGGCAGACGGAGCGAAGCAGCTTCACCTTGTTGACCTCGACGGCGCCAAGGATCCCGCTAAGAGGCAGCTTGCTGTTATAGCTGAGCTCATCAGAAGCACTCCGGTTCCTGTCCAGGTCGGCGGCGGAATCCGCTCAGAGAAGGACGTTAAGGATCTCCTTGACATAGGCGCGAACAGGGTTGTAATCGGCTCGCTTGCCGTAAAGGATCCTTCACTGGTCGGCTCACTGATGCAGAAATACGGCCCCGAGCATATCGTTCTCGCGCTTGACGTGAACATCAGTAAGGAAACCGGAAAGGCCATGGTAGCAGTCCACGGCTGGCAGGAGGAAAGCGCGCTTTCCCTTGAGCAGGTCATAGAGGAGTACAGGAAGTACGGCCTCATTCATGTTCTCTGCACTGATATCTCGAAGGACGGCACCATGCAGGGCTCCAACGTAAGCCTTTACCGCAGGGTATGCGGAGAGTTTCCGTCAATAAAGTTCCAGGCTTCAGGCGGCATCGGCTCCCTTAAGGACATTGAGTCGCTGAAAGGAAGCGGCGTTTCAGGCATAATCCTCGGAAAATCCCTGCTTGATGGCAAGTTTACTGTTAAAGAGGCAATAGAATGCTGGCAAAAAGAATAATCCCCTGCCTTGATGTCAGAGACGGAAAGGTTGTCAAAGGAGTCCAGTTCAGGAACCACGAAATTGTCGGGGATATCGTTCCTCTTGCAAGGCATTACGCAGAGGAGGGAGCCGACGAGCTGGTCTTCTACGATATCACTGCCTCTTCTGACGCCCGTGTGGTCGACAAGAGCTGGGTAAAGCGTGTTGCGGAGGTAATCGACATTCCGTTTGCCGTCGCAGGAGGAATCAGATCCGTTGATGAGGCCAGGACTGTGCTTGAGTACGGGGCTGACAAGGTATCGATAAATTCCCCCGCCCTTGCGGATCCTGAGCTCATTACCCGTCTTGCTGACGAGTTCGGCGTACAGTGCGTCGTATGCGGAATTGACTCTTATTTTGACAGCGCCTCAGGGAAATATCTCGTAAAGCAGTTTACCGGTGATGTGTCAAAGACTGTAACTACACACTGGGAGACTATGGACTGGATTGATGAGGTGCAGAAGCGCGGCGCCGGCGAGATAGTCCTCAATATGATGAACCAGGACGGAATGCGCAAGGGCTATGATCTTGATGAGCTGAAGCTTGCCAGGGCGCACTGCTCTGTTCCTCTCATAGCATCTGGCGGCGCCGGCGAGATGAAGCATTTTGCCGATGCATTTATTCAGACTGACTGCGACGGCGCTCTTGCCGCATCGGTCTTCCACAAGAACATTATTGCAATTCCTGAGCTGAAAAAGTATTTGCGTGAACAGGGAGTAGTTATTCGTGACTGATATCAAGGTAAGTTTTAAGCCGGAAGACCTGGACTGGAATAAAGTCAATGGCATGATGCCGGCAATCGTCCAGAACTTCAGAAGCGGCAAGGTTCTGATGTTTGCGTATATGACGAGAGAGGCTCTTGACAGGACAATCGAGACCGGCAAGGCAACGTTCTTCAGCAGAACCAAGAACCGGCTCTGGACCAAGGGTGAGGAGTCCCACAATTACCTCTTTGTAAAGGCCCTGACCACAGACTGTGACAGCGACACAATCCTTGTCACCGCAGAACCTGCCGGACCGACCTGCCACAAGGGGACCGAGAGCTGCTTTGACGCCCAGCCCGAGCTTCCTTTTGCCTTCCTCGCAGAGCTTGAGGATCTCCTGGAGAAGCGCAAGTCCGCTGATCCGGAAAAGTCCTATACCGCGAAGCTTTACCTCCGCGGCACCAAGCGCATTGCACAGAAGGTAGGCGAGGAGGCGGTTGAGACCGCCCTTGCCGCCATGTCAAAGGATCATGACGAGCTCATCAATGAGAGCGCGGATCTTCTGTTCCATCTCACCGTGCTTCTGAGAAACGAGAAGGCCTCCTGGGCTGAGGTGGTAAAGTGCCTCGAGAACAGGCACAAGGATACCAGCCTTCTCCATCCTACAACCATTTAACTTAATGTCCTGCTTCATCTGATGCAGGAATGCTGAAGAATAGCTCCGGTTCCGGCCGGGGCTTTATTTTTTTCTCTTTGTTTTCTTTTCTTGCCATTTTCCAAGGCACTGGCATAGGGGAGATTTCACGAAAGCCGTTTATTTTCAGTCACGCCCCTCAGGGGCACTCACAGACAGCTGGCTCAGAAATTCTGCCGTCTGAAAAATCGAGTAGGCGGATGTTTTAGCATCACACCTCTCACAACACCGTACGTGCGGATCCGCATACGGCGTTTCCAGTTTGAATAGGCTAATCCCAATTGTGGATTGGCCTACGTATACATATTCAGCCAGC
>JAEEGJ010002604.1_pt1 | contig 87064 bp, 81 predicted proteins | sample 8958761 | NCBI WGS metagenome assembly JAEEGJ01 (sample SAMN16246546, study PRJNA631951) | gut metagenome | biome: gut microbiome; feature: rumen; material: RS-attached | host: Bos | place: Iran: Karaj | collected 2018-10
AAACTCAAAAGAAATGATGGAAGAGTCAATTATGCGGCACCCGAAACATATCATACTTTGTGATGCGAAACCGGTTGGCTGTATTTCCTATACAAAGCTGGGCGGGGGAGAATATGAGGTTGCCTGTTTATGCATTGTTCCTGAATTTCAAGGCAAAGGAATTGGGACTCAGGCAATTCGGTTTTTGAAGACATTTCTTCACGATTGGAAGCAACTCACTTTAGTGACACCCATAGACAAAAAAGAAAATGTAAAGTTCTATACCGAAAAATGCGGTTTTCATATAGAATCGACCGAAAGAGATGGTAATGTCACGCTCGCCAGATTTGTCTTAGAAAGATGATATAGAAGGAAAATGTCAAACCAAATAATCGAAAACGTCGAAACGGTAGTCCTTCTTTCCAGGTAACTTGATATACTTGTCATATGAGATAAAGAAAAGGAGATAGAATATGCCACATTCTGCAGGAGGAAGCTCACACGGCGGCGGAAGCCATTCAGGCAGTTCGAGCAGAAGCCACAGCCACAGTTCGGGCGGCCATTCCGGCAGCTCAAATTCATCCAGGACATCTTCAACTCCGTTTAAAGGTTCCAGGAGATATCTTTACTACCAGGACAATAAGCCCTGCCTTATCTATTCCAATTACGATATACGCAAGATGAAAGTGATGCCTTTCGTTGTTTGGATAGTGTATTTTGTTTTTCTTTTCGCGCCGTTTATGGCGATGTTCGTCTTTTTCGCATTTAAACAGCTGCATGTTCCGAAGAAGGTTACATACTATCAGAACAAGAAAGTTGAGTATGTAATAGAGGACAACATCGACGTCCTGGAAAATGAGAAGGCTCTTAAGAAGTCGATGAAGGAATTCTATGAGAAAACCGGCGTCGTTCCTGCGGTCATTACCGTAGATAATGAGACATGGAATCAGGATTACAAAAATCTTGAAAAATACGCTTACGATGTCTCTGTTAAAAGATTCCCGGATGAAGCCCACTGGCTTATCATCTACTCAACTAATATCAAGGATAACGGTTTTGACGATTGGTATTGTGAGATCATGCAGGGTGACAGAGCTGATGCCGCAATCAGCGCAAAGCACGGCGAACAGTTCAATGAAGCTCTTTATAAGCGTCTCCTGCAGCGAAGTGACTATTCTGTTGACGAAGCGCTGGCTCAGACTTTCGATGAGTTCACGCCTAAGATGATGACGGTCAGCTTAGAGAACACGTTCACTTTCTTCGGATTACTGTTTGTAAATGCGATCATGGCAGGAGGAGCTGCCTGGACCTTGATCGACACGATACGCAAGGCCAAGGTGCCCGCGCAGTATAAGAAGGCTGTGCTCTGTGATCTTAATGCCGTCTATCAGGGTTCCTGCAATTTCTGCGGAGGAGCCTATATCATCGGTATGCACACCGAATGTCCGCACTGCGGCGGTGCTCTCCCGCCACAGAGTTATGTTCAGGATCCTCAGGGCAACGTGATCCATATATTCAACAGTAATGCCGAACCGAAAGGAACTTGAAGACCTAAATGGTTATTCTTATCACAGGCGCTTCCCATACAGGTAAGACACTTCTCGCGCAGCGGATGCTCGAAAAATACAAGTATCCGTATCTGTCAGTTGATCATCTGAAAATGGGACTGATCCGGAGTGGGAACACCAATCTTACACCGGAAGATGACGATAAACTGACTGAGTATCTTTGGCCCATTGTCCGCGGGATGATAAAGACTGCCATAGAGAATGATCAGAACCTGGTCGTGGAGGGCTGCTATGTCCCGTTTGACTGGCGCAAGGATCTTGACGATGAGTATTTGAGATCCATCAGGTTCATCTGTCTTGCAATGACAGATTCATATATTGAGGCTCATTTCGGTGAGATCAAAGATCATGCTTCTGATATAGAATCCAGGCTGGATGATTCGGATTGTACAGCAGGGACTGTCAAAGCCGAGAATCAGAAATTCATCAAAAGTTTTGAAGGCAGCGGCGAAAAGGTCACGCTCATTGATGGTGACTATGAGCAGACGATAGGAGACGTGCTGAAGAGATTAGATTTGTCATAGTATTGGACGAAACAGCAAGATTACTAAGTAAGACTAACGTAAGAGGGTGAGAATCATGGGAACAGCTGGTAAAAAATCTGACAAGATGCACGATATATTGATTGCTACTCACATGAAGGAAAACATCGATATACTCAAGGCCAGAGATTACTATTTCGAAAAGGCCCGAAAGCAGAATAATGTTTTTAGAAAGCTCTGTCTTTTAACCCCAATTCTCATATCGGTAATTGGTATGTTTGTTGGAACTGTCTTTGACTTTAGTGATACAGATGAATGGTTAGATCTTTTAGTTGGATTTGCCGCAATTACCGCATTTGCGTTTGATCTGTATTTGCAGAAATCAATCGATGACAATATGGAAAAATCCAATATTCTTAGAGAAGAATATGATTGCAAGGTTTTGGGTATTAAAAAGAATCGTTTCTATGGAAATAATTCAGACGCTGATATTGATGAACTGAAAAAGGTCTCCCGTCTTGTGCCTGATTTAAGCAAATATGAAGTCTGGTATAGGGAAACTTTTTCAAAAGCAAAAGATGATAATTTTTCTAATGCCATATGCCTGGCAATGGATAATACAATTTACACCTATCATATTTACAAAGATTTCAAAAGGCAGATTAGAAATCAAATGATTCTTTTGGGTGTTGGTTTTTTATTGTATTTAGCCTGGTTCGAATTAACCCCGGATGATTATTATGTTGCAATGGTTACTCCGTTCCTTTTGTTTGTATCCTTATTTGATGTCGTAAAAGAATTAATCGAATCATATATTGTTTCAAGAGATCTGGAGAACAGCAATGAAAAACTAATCAAATATGTGAAAACCAATGCAAAAGAGATTCTTTCTAAAAAGGATGAACGGGATATACTGCTGAGAAGCCTTGAGGACATTGTTTATAACAACAGGGCGAAAAGCATGTTCATTCCAAGAAAAACCCGCAATAAGTTTTTGAAAAATGGCAATCCGTACTATAGAGACCTGGATGAAATAAAAAACCTATATTGGAAAGAGAAAGATCTCGTAAAACCGGAGAGTTCAGATGAGTTCTTGATTCCGTGTCCGGAACGCGAAAACAAAAACATGTCGATGTCTGAGATTCATAAGGAATTGATTGAGATGCTGAAAGACATCAAAAGTATTATTGGAGGCGAAGTTGAGTTTTTATTAGATGGTGGAACTTTGCTTGGTGCAAAACGTGATGGAAATACTTTTCTCCCTTGGGATGACGATGTAGACATATCAATCAAATCAACAGATGCCGGCAAACTTAAAGAGATATTTGAAAATCAGGATAAATATGTGATCCAGGATTATTACTCTGAAGAGTATTATTCACCGAGGCTTTCAAGACTCAGGATCCGTAAAAAGGATACCCAATACATAGTTGACGAAAAGGATAGTGAATTGTATCCGCTATATGATAACCGGGGCCTTTTTATCGATGTTTACGCATATTCTCCGATTTTTGTAAACAGATTTTTCGATTATGTCTACAGAATGATCTTCTTCTGCCGTCTTCATAAAAGAATCCGAAAAGCTGAAAAAGAGTGGAAGACCAAAGACAGCGATCCAAGGGCATTAGATGAGTTTAAAAGACTAAAAGGCATCTATAAAAAGAGATATAAAGATTATTTGGAATATGTTCATTGTGATGATTACTATGCATATGAGCCTTGCTATATGGAACCTGGTCTGAAAATCAAGGGCTGGCTTGGCAAAGTGGTTAATGATCACGAAACTCTTAAAGATTTTTTTGCTAACCAGGTGAACCCGGCTATCTATATTAAAAAAGAAGCTCTTTATGGTAACGAAGATAGTGATACAAGAGCATTCAAAGAAAGCATGTTTGTGGACGAATCATTTGGAGTTCCTCAAGACGAGAACGAAGTACTTTCAGCTTATTACGGAAGCAACTGGATAAAATCTCCTTATAAAAGGATCGATGATTTGAAGGATTATGAATCCAATGAATTTATAAGGTATAGTGCAGATACTTTTGATGCTTCAAATTATAAGCACATAAAAGCTGTTCACGATTTATCTGTAAAGAATGAAAGAGCAAAATAAGCAAATTGATCATTGCGAGATGTTCTTGATATCGGGCTGATTGCCCCATTTCATACTATTTTTGTGTTATTATCTTTATTGGGAAACTAATAGGGATGGTGACAACTATGAATAAAATTATCAAGTCCGTCGCGGCTGCGATGGCGCTCTCTTTGACATTACCGGTTTTTCTCAGCGGATGTTTTAAGAAGGATTCAGGCAAGGGCAATGACACGTGGTATGAAGCGAAGGTCATTGATCTTCCTCTTCAGTATGACAAGTCTGAGTATGAAGAGCTTGATACGTATTTTATCGGACTGGTCAAGGATAAGGCTGTTGTCCGTGTCGATTATTTCAAGCCGCTTCCGGCCGGTTTTGATTACAGCAATGATGACATAACGCTTTACCAGGGAAGTTCCCTTGAGATCTACGATACTGACGGCAAGTTCATCAAGTCATATAACTGCAAGGAAATAAAGGAGCAGAAAGGCCTTCAGAACGGTTCTTTCGGCTCTTTTCTCATCTCTTCTGACAGCGTGATACTTCCGTTTTCTGTGTATAGTGAATCCGGTGCTGATGCCACTGAGATCATGTATTTTGATATCGATTCCGGAAAGGTTACTGACAGTTTCCGGACTGAGCCTACCGGCAAGTATTTGTACAGCAGTGTTTTCGCAGGAGATTACTGTGTTTTCGCTTATGCTGATTACGAAGCACAGGAAGCATTGGAACTTAAGATATACGATAAGGACCGGAACGTAAAAACCATCGAACTTAAATCTGCCGGGATATCATGGAATGCAGCGTTGCCTCTGATCAACATAGGCAAAGACAGAGTGGCAGCTCCTTATACAAACGTTAAATCCGGAGATTGGCAGGATGTCGGTTATTACGTTGTCGATCTTAAGAATGCTTCTGCAAAGCAGGAAGATGGCGGGATCAGCTGGGCCGGCGGATATGACAGGTTCTGGAATATCAGCGGAGTAGAGGGCCTTGGTCCCTGTTCATCTGACGATGACGGATTATTTACAGCAGACTTCGACAGTAAGAAGACCGAGCAGATCATCAACTACGACAAATGTGATGTTAATCTCTATCTTATCAGGCATATGAAGCCCTACAGAGCAGAGAACGGAAGATATATCTTCGGCGGATGCGTATTGGAAGAAGATTATCTGAAAACGAATACTCCGGCGAGACTTATTATCCTTCAGAAATCAGATAAAGATCTGTTACAGGGAAAGACCGAGCTTAAGCTGACATCCTTCTCAGTGGCTGACTATTCTACCTCGCAGGCAGTCCTGAATTTCAATCTTGCGAACAGTGAATACCGCATATCGTTTGATACCAGGTACAACCTGAGTAATTTCGTGGAAAACAGCACCACGGATGATATGGCTACCATAGAGCTTAAAGCCAGGAAAAAGCTCCTTGATAAGCTTAAGGTCGATATTTCCGCGGGAGAAGGTCCGGACATCATAATGAACGGCATGGATTATACCGCGTCACTTGATGAAGTTCTTTTCGCTGACCTGACAAATGACATATCTTCAGACGGATTATTCGGGAACATAATCGATGCGTGCAAGACAAACGGAAAGCTGTATTCTGTTCCCCTTACGTTCCAGTTATCCGGTATCTGCACCGATTCAAAGTATGTAAATGACGGTCAGAAGGGCTTCACTTTCGAAGAATATGAGAAATTTGTAAGCAAAGTATGCAACGGCAAAGATCCTGTCGAGATGAAAAAGCTCGATTACTTCGCGTATAACTTCAGTCTTATGTACAACCGCTTCTTGGACAGCAGCGGAAATCCCGACTTTGATTCTTCAGGCTTTGTCGCTCTTGCAAAGTATGTAAAAGAGAATGTTACTTACACTGAGCCCGATCCTGAGGATATTCCTGCGATGGAAACGATCGACGATAAGACACATGCAGTCTATAAGACTATCTCATCCGTTAAGGATTATGCGGGATGTTTTGACCATAAGACATATAAGACAGTTATCCTTGGAACTCCTTCTGTGGATGCCTCAGGACCTGCCGTATCGGTAATTTATTCAGCAGGAGTATCTTCATCTTCCGCGAACAAGGCCGGCGCTGTGGAATTCATCAAAATGCTTCTTTCAGAAGAGATACAGTCAGAATATGCCAGGAGTATTTTTCATATGCCTGTTAGGATCTCATCTTACGATGAATCTTCGAAAAAGACTGTTGAACAGTTTAATGCCGCGAGGAAAAGTCTCGCCGAGGATTTTCCGCAGCAGGATCTTATCAAGATGGGCTTTGTCAGCGATATCGACGAGAAGGAGATCGAGAACTTCAAGGACGTGATCAGGACAGCAGAAGTATGCTTCAGAACAGATCCTGCAGTGGTCATGATCGTCCGCGAGGAGATCCAGCCTTACTTCGAGGGACAGAAGTCAATTGAGCAGGTTATTGATATAGTAAAAAACAGGACAAAACTTTATCTGTCTGAAAGGACCAAGTAAAGGAGCTCTGATAATGAGTAATTATGCTGATCTGTGGCTCGGCTACAGCGAAAAGAAGAATAACAGGGACTGCAAAGCCTTGAAGAACATCACTCTCGCGGGTGCTCCGGAAGACGATAAAGTGGTAATCAGTGCCGTAAAAGAACTCAAGTCAGGCTTGAAGCTTATGCTGGATATCGCCCCCGTGATCACGTACGGTCCGTTTGGAGAGCATGCAAAAGCCAGGAGCGGAAAAGATATCCTGGACAGCGAGGAATATAAGATCTCCTTAAATGATGATTCGATCTCTGTCGAAGCGAAAAGCGGAGCCGGTATCCTTTATGCTGTTTTCGACATCTTGCGCACAATAGCATGCGAAAAGGACATAGCTTCAACATATTCCGTATCTAAGACTGTCCGCCCCTCCAATCCCTTGAGAATGCTTAATCACTGGGACAACATGGACGGCAGCATAGAGAGAGGATACTCAGGTGATTCCTTCTTCTATGAGGATAATGAGATCGTCATCAATAAACGCACGGTAGATTATGCAAGGCTCATCGCTTCAGTCGGCATCAATGGTGTGGTAATCAACAATGTAAATGTTAAGCAGGCCGCGTCCTACATGATCACGGACCGTTTTTTCGATAAGCTCGCAGAATTAGGTGCGATCTTTGCAGGATACGGAATCAGGCTCTTCTTAAGCCTTAACTATGCTTCGACGATAGAGATCGGAGGCATGGACAGCGCAGATCCTTTGGATGAAGGCGTCATCTCCTGGTGGAAGGATAAGATGGCCGAAGTGTTTACTAAGATCCCGGATCTTGCCGGATTCCTTGTAAAGGCTGATTCGGAGGGACGTCCCGGGCCTTTCACATACGGCAGGACACAGGCTGACGGTGCGAATATGCTTGCTGACATCGTTAAGGATTACGGCGGCATAATCATATGGAGATGCTTTGTCTATAACTGCAGGCAGGACTGGAGAGACAGGAAGACTGACAGGGCGAGGGCCGGCTACGATAACTTCATGCCGATGGATGGTGATTACCACGATAATGTCATCCTTCAGATCAAGAACGGACCGATGGATTTCCAGATAAGAGAACCCGTATCACCGCTTCTTGGCGGCCTTAAGAAGACCTGCCAGATGCTCGAAGTCCAGATCGCACAGGAATACACCGGCCATCAGATCGATGTCTGCTATCTGATCCCGGAATTTAAAGAGATCCTTGGCTTCAAGACATACTGCAGCGAAGAAAATGATACTGTTGGAGACATCATCAGCGGAAAGACTTTCGGCAGCAGATATTCAGGTATTGCGGCTGTCACGAACACAGGGAACGACTTTAACTGGACCGGAAATTATCTCGCGGGAGCTAACCTCTACGGCTTCGGAAGACTCGCATTTGATACTGATCTTTCATCTGAGCAGATCGCAGAAGAATTCATAAGGATGACTATATCCATGGATGATCAGGTGGTATCAACGATACTTGGAATCCTTCTTCCTTCAAGGGAAATATACGAGAAGTACACAAGTCCTCTTGGCATCGGCTGGATGGTAAGGCCAGGCGTTCATTACGGCTGCAGTGTCGATGGTTATGAATACGACAGGTGGGGCACCTATCACAGGGCAGATCACTTAGGGATCGGTGTCGACAGAACTGATAAGGGAACGGGCTATGCCTTCCAGTATAACGAGCCAAATGCATCCATCTATAATTCACCCGAAAAGTGTCCTGATGAGCTTGTGCTTTTCTTCCACCATCTGCCATACACGCATGTACTCCACAGCGGTAAGACAGTCATCCAGCACATCTACGATACCCACTTCGAAGGCTATGATGAAGTAATCGAAATGGCCCGTAAGTGGGATGCACTTAAGGGCCGTATCGATGATGTGATATTCGAAAATGTAAGGGAACGCTTTGAGCGTCAGATCAGCAACGCACACGAGTGGTGCGATCAGGTCAATTCATATTTCTTCCGCAAGAGCGGTATCCCCGACGAAAAGGGAAGACAGATCTGGTAAGACATCTTCAGATCTTAAGCTGCTGGGAAGATCAGAATCCGTTGCGGCCGTCCCTTCCGGTCTTATTGCCGCGTTGTGCGGGATCCTGACCATTACGGCCGGCATTGTCTCCGCCCCAGTTCTTTCCGCCTCTGCCGCCCATCATCTGATTGGGCAGGGATGTCATCTCGGTACCGTTGACAATGAGTTTTCCACCGTTGAACTCGGCTTTTCCGTCGTAATCTACGGCTGACTGACCTGTAATATCGACCGTTCCGCCATTGATGATGATGTCGCCGTTGGAATCGAGTCCGTCTGTGTCACCGGCACCCATTGTTATCTTGATGCTGCCGCCGTTGATCTCAAGCACGGGTGAATAAGCATCAGATTTATTAGCTGCATTGATACCGTCATCAGAAGCCTTGATGGTGATATCTCCGCCGTTGATCATGATATATGTGCCTTCCAGGCCTTCTGCTGCAGTGAGGCTGAATGTGCCGCCCTCTATCAGCATGAACCCGTCTGTATGGACAGCGTCATCACTGACATTTACGGTGATGTTACCATCGGTTACGGCAAGTGAATCATTGGTGTTGATGCCGTCCTCTTTTGCTGAGATATTGACCGTACCGCCTGTAATGACCATATCATCCTTGCACACGATCCCGTGTCCTGCAGGAGACGTAATGTTAAGGGTTCCGGCCCCGTTGATGGTAAGATCATCTTTGGAATAAATGACAGAATCGATGTCATTCTCGTCGATGGCTTTGAACGATCCTCCGTTTGCAAGAGTGTTGTTGCCTTCAAGCGTGATATAGACTTCGTCAACAGAGATGATATATACAGCTGCGGAAGTCTTGCTCGTGATCGAAGCATCGCGTAAGACAAGATGGACATCTGCTTCTTCACCGGCTTCTATGATGATCATTCCGTCTGATGTGCTGCCGGTTACGATATAGGTTCCTTCCTCTGTTATCTTTACTGTACCGTTGCCTGAAGACATGTCTATTTTTCCGGCTTTGGATTCATCGTAGGATGTGTCCTTATCCTTGTCCGTTACATCAGGTTTTTCAACCGAAGAAGTACTTACTGCGACGTTGTTCTGTGCCGCACTTTCCACTGCTGTATTTGTTTCTGATGCGTTATCAGGTGTTGAGGCGTTCGGGGTGCTGCAGCCTGATATTGCTGTTATTGCAAAAAGGACTGCAAGGCCCGGTATCATTTTTCGTATCATATTGGCTCTTTTCATTATGAGATTCCTCCTTTTATCCTTATAATTCCGCTGCTTCACGCGGCATGAGTACTGACATGCTTATCTCAAGATTGCCGTTGCGGCATCTTAATTCGTCGATGAACTCTTTTTCGATACCTTCTGAACTGAGAGTGATGTCGTAATCGAGTTTGAACATCGAACCCATATTGGTCGTCTTCGAAGAGATGAGTTTATGTTCTGATGTGTATTTCTCGAAAATATCATCGAATACTTTTGTGTAGTTAAGGTCTTCCGGGATCGTGATCCTGAGGCTCTTATGAAGTTCCGCATTTTTCTCGTTGCCGAAGCCGATTGCCTGGCAGATGAGGACTGCTGCTCCGATTATCACTGCAAAAGCTGCCGCATAAATGATGTGACCCATTCCTGTCAGAAGGCCTGTTGTCATTGCAAGGAAGATTGCAGCGATCTCTTTGGCAGTACCGGGCGCCGATCTGAACCTCACGAGGCTGAATGCTCCTGCTATCGCTACGCCTGCACCGATATTTCCGTTCACCGCCATGATGACCACACAAACGATCGCAGGGAGAACTGCCAGTGTCACGACGAAACTTTTGCTGTATTTATTCCTGAACATGTGCACCAGGGCAAGAGCAAAACCAATCGCCAGGGAAGATAAGACAGGCAAAGCAAAGTCAAGCATTGTCTTAAGCATATAGAAGTCCTCCATTCCTTTCTTTCTGTGCTTCCTTCAAGGAATTCATGTAATACATCCCGTACTTCGAAAAGGATGATTTGACGATGTTGTTCTCTCTTAAAAACCTGATAAGCCAGACGGGCATTGTCTCTGATACTTTCACTTCGAGGACAGACAGATCGCGGTCAAGAATGTTCCTGCCGTATACACCTTTTTGTAAAGACAGATCGTAATCCCTGGCGATAATGTTCGAATCCAGAGTGATCCTGATATCACTGCCATCCTCCGGATAGAAGGCTTCGCGTTCGTAAGACAGGAATACTTTCGGGCCAATGTCCTGATAGAAGTTCACGAAGTACCCGATCTCTTTTGCTATCTGGGAATCGTAGGGAGCAGGACATCCTTCTTCAAGCCATTCTGACGCGATGCTCTCAGTCATGGCGATCCTTCTTTTGTAGACGACGGAGTCATATTTCTTTTTGAGTTCCACGAATACCGGATCATCTCCCGTGACTCTCTGATAGCTTCTTACCCTGAGTTTTTCTTTGTAGACCGGCTTGTCGAGCGAGGTCCTGATCAGGCGGAAGTTACCGGTATCAAAATAGATGTTTCTGATGGTTGTGTGCCCGTATTTGTCTATTTTCATTATTCCGCTCATCGCTTCCATAAGATCTTTTCTGTTTGCGGAAGTAAGAATGAACTTGATCTCGTACCGCTTAAATATATTCTGGTAAGTCATGGTGCTTATCCTCCGTTGTTTGAGCGAAGTATAAAAGGGCTTCTTAAAATCAACTTGAAAATTTTCAATTTTTTTCGGGAAATTCTGATTTCTCTTGGAGACATTAAAAAATGCAGAATTAAATGCTATTATTCTTAAGGAATAAGGAGACATTTATGAAGCGTAAGATCTGTTATATATTCATCATTTTCAGTCTGATTTTTAACATATCGGATTACTTTATTGCCATGCGGACTTCCTATAACAGGTATCTGGATGGCGAGTATTGTTTCCGCTACAAAGCAACAACACAATCACACGATTCTGATACCTGGTGGACAACCGCTGAAGCTCAGAATGCAGATTATTCAGATACTAAGACCATGCTCATTCATTCGTCGGGCTATACATGTTATGTATATAAACCCCATGACAGAGTTTGCTCGCTTGTGTACGGCAAGGACAAGGTGGTCGAGAATTTTCCTCTGAGTAATCTTGTTATCGAAGAAGAGGATAAAGACTATTTTTACGGCACGAAAAAATACACTTATGAGGAATACATCAATAAGCTTAATGCTCTTACCGATGAACAGCTTAATGACGGCCGGGTAAGTGATCCTGCCATGAGGAACTATCAGAAGATAAAGATGTTCATGTTCATTCTGATCGGCATGGATGCTTTTATGGGAATGGTGTTGTTCTTCCTTTACAGAGCTGAGCTTGACGGCTCCATCGATCTTCTCCTTATGATCGGTGCGTTTTACAGTATTGCCTTTGATGTGATCACATTCTTTGCATATGGATTTATAAGGTAAACATGAGAAAGATACTTGATACAGAAAGACTGATCTTACGCGAGATGAGCATGGATGACTTCGATGCTCTCTATGCCGTTCTGGCTGATCCTGACATCATGCAGCACTATCCTTATACCTTTGATGAGGAGAGAGTCAGAAGCTGGATAGAACGCAACATGAACCGTTATAAGGACAACGGCTTCGGTCTCTGGGCTGTATGCCTTAAGGATACCGGAGAGATGATCGGCGACTGCGGTCTTACCCTGCAGAATATCGAAGGTGAGATGCTGCCTGAGATCGGATACCATATCCGCAGAGATCAGCAGCGCAAAGGCTATGCAAAGGAAGCAGCAGCTGCTGTCCGCGACTGGGCATTTGCGAACACGGATTATCCTGCGATCTATTCTTACTGCAAATACACGAACACGGGTTCTTATAAGACTGCTGAATCCATAGGCATGCATTTCTGCAAGGAATATCCTGACGAAGCAAACGGGATTACACATGTATCCGTGATCAGGAGGGAAGACCTATGAATAATCCGTGGGAAGACATATCCTTAAGTGATTACGAGAATCACATGAGCCTTGATTCCGTTAAGCAGCTTCAGGCCATGAATTCCATCATGAAGAAGCAGTTCGGTTCCTATCCTGTTTCGACAGCAATGGTACTGGGGATTGCAGGCGGCAACGGCCTGGAACACGTCCGCTCTGATAAGTTCGAAAAAGTCTACGGCGTCGATATCAATGAGGAATACTTAAAGATCGTGAAAGAGCGCTATAAAACACTTGAGGGCACTTTGGAGTGTCTTAAGACCGACCTTATCACAGAGTGCGAAAAGCTCCCTTCAGCAGAACTCGTAATCGCCAATCTCCTGATCGAATACATCGGTTATGAGGCTTTTCAGAAGGCGGTATCAAAGGTGGCACCCATGTACGTCTCATGCGTCATCCAGATCAACACCGACGAGGCTGGTTGGGTATCTGATTCGCCTTATATCCATGCCTTTGACAGGCTCGACGAAGTTCATTGCCAGATGGAGGAAAATGCACTAATATCAGCGATGGAAGATACAGGTTATCAGATGATCTTATCGGACAGAACCGGTCTTCCGAACGGCAAGGCGCTTGTCAGACTGGATTTTCGCAAAAGGGGATAAACATGATCAAAGGGATTCACCACGTATCGATGAAGTGCGGCACAGATGAAGAACTTGCAAAGGTCAAGGAATTCTATGTAAATGTGCTTGGCTTGAAGATCGTAAGACAGTGGCCTGACGGGCTCATGTTCGATACCGGAAACGGATTAATTGAAGTATTCACGAATGCCGAAGGAACGCATCAGACAGGTGCGATCAGACATGTTGCTCTTCTTACCGATGACGTCGATGAAATAACCGAAAAGGCAAGAAGTGCAGGATATGAGATAATAGTCGAACCGAATGACAGGGAGATCCCTTCAGATCCCCCGCTTCCGATCAGGATGGCATTCTGCTTCGGTCCTCTCGGGGAACAGATAGAATTCTTTAAAGAAAGATAATACGGTAACAAAAGTGGGTAATAGGACAGGATTGGTATTGGAAGGCGGCGCCATGCGCGGCATGTTCACTTGCGGTGTAATAGACGTCTTCATGGAAAATGACATAAGGTTCGATGCGGCCTGCGGTATCTCCGCAGGTGCGGTTTTCGGGTGCAATTACAAATCAAGGCAGATAGGGCGCCCTATACGTTATAACAAGCGCTTCTGCAAAGATCCCAGATACTGCAGCCTTCGTTCATGGATAAAAACGGGTGATCTTTACGGCGCGGATTTCTGTTACCGCGAACTGCCTGATGAACTGGATATTTTCGACAGGGAAACATTTAAGAATGATCCAATGGAATTCTATATCGGTGCGACCGACTGTGAGACCGGAAAGTGCGCTTATCACAAGTGCACTGACGGCGGCGTGCTAGATCTTAAATGGATGCAGGCTTCCGCATCTATGCCGGTAGCATCAAAGCCTGTTGAGATCGAAGGCAAGCTCTATCTCGATGGAGGAGTTTCTGATTCCATCCCTTACAAGTTCATGGAGAGCATCGGATATGACCGCAATGTCATAGTGCTCACTCAGCCCAAAGGATATGTGAAGAAAAAGACATCTTCTCTGATGAAGATCGCGCTCAGGAAATACCCTGCGATCGCAGAAGGCATGATGAAGCGCCATGAGGTTTACAACAGGCAGGTAGAAGAAGTCGAGGCACGCGAGATAAAAGGCACCGCATTTGTTATAAGGCCGCCTGAGCCCATCGGTATCGGCAGGACAGAAAAGGATCCTGAAGAACTTGAAAGAGCATATCAGATGGGTCGAAAAGAGGCACAGCAGGTATTGCCTCATCTCGCCGCATTTCTCGAAAGGTAATTGTGTTATAGTTCTATAAAAGCCTTGAAAGGATCTTTTGCCATGGTACGCGAAGTCTGCAAAGATGAACTTGATGCATTATTGGAACTCTATCTGAACCTTCATGAGGAAGGCATTCCGGAGCATGATGAGCATCTTGCCATGACCTGGGAACAGATAATGAAAGATCCAAATCACCACATCATCGTAAATGAAGTGGACGGCAAGATCATCTCCTCCTGTGTGTGCGTGATAATCCCTAATCTTACAAGAGGCATAAGACCTTATGCATTCGTCGAGAATGTCGTGACACACGCTGATTACCGTCAGAAGGGATACGCTACCGAGTGTCTCGATTACGCTAAGAAGATAGCAATGGATAACAACTGCTATAAGATGATGCTCCTCACGGGCTCGAAGAGAGAATCGACTCTGAGATTTTATGAGAAAGCAGGTTACAACAGCTCTGACAAGACAGCATTCATACAATGGCTAGGAGAGAAGTGACATGAACAAAGTTGGAACCAGACAGATCGAGACAGATAGATTATTGCTCAGAAGATTTGTTATCGAAGATGCTGAGGATATGTACAGCGGCTGGTGCAACGATCCGGAAGTTACAAAGTATCTCACATGGCCTCCGCACGAGAGTGCCGATGTCACAAGATATCTTCTGAATACATGGATCCCCGAGTATGAGAAGGGTGACTACTTCAACTGGGTCATGGAGCTTAAGGAGACAGGAAAGATAATTGGAAACATCTCCGTTGTCCAGGTCAGAGAAGATATCGGTGAAGCCCTGATCGGCTACTGCATGTCACGCGAATACTGGGGCCACGAATATATGCCGGAGGCTTTGAAGGCAGTAATAGATTATCTTTTCGACGTTGCGGGAATGAACAGGGTCGTAGCGTCGCACGATGTAAACAACCCGAAGTCCGGACGCGTTATGCAGAAGGCAGGAATGAAGTACGAAGGCACGCTCCGCCAGGCCGGTCACAACATGCAGGGCATAGTAGACCTTTGTTACTATTCAGTCATTAAGAGTGACAGGGAATGAGAAAGAATCTGAAAGACAAAGTTTTCGAATACATAAGCGACAAGTATCTTGTTAAGCCCGAATATCCTTGGGAGAAGTATGACAGGAGCTGCGTTTTCAGGCACAAGGAAAACGGCAAGTGGTTCGGCCTCATCATGGATGTCAGAGGTGATAAAGTCGGACTGGACAGTTCCGATGTCATCTATGTGATGAACCTGAAGATCGACGATCCGGTCTTCCACGATCTGCTCGTAAAGCAGAAGGGAATAATCCCTGCTTATCACATGAACAAGAAGAACTGGATCTCTGTGCGCCTGAACGGTGATGTGCCGGAGAAGAATGTCTTTGACCTTATCGACGCGAGCTTCGAAGCAACTGCACCGAAAAGGAGAAAAGCCAAGTCTTCTGCGCGTGAACCCAAGGAGTGGATCATCCCGTCAAATCCCAAATATTACGATGTTATCGGTGCTTTCAAAGCATCCGATGTCATCGACTGGAAGCAGGGCAGGGGCATATTGCGCGGCGACACGGTATACCTCTATGTCGGTGCACCGGTGTCCGCGATCCTTTATAAATGCAAGGTCCTGGAGACTGACATACCATACGATTATGCTGACAAGAATCTCACGATAACGGCTCTCATGAAGATAAAGCTCTTGAAGCAGTATGAGCCTGATGAGTTTACTTTTGAGAGATTAAATGATGAGTTCAAGATCTTTGCGATAAGGGGCCCCAGAGGAACCACGCCGAGCCTTTCAGCTGCGCTGAATGATTACTGATCTTTGCCTGATTTTAGGCTCAATACAACTATCGCTGCGAACACCAGAAGTATTCCCACAATAGCAACAGGACCTACTGTCTCACCCATTACGAAGAATCCGAAAAGTGTTGCGGCGGCGGGCTCGACGGTCGCGAGCACAGCGGCTCTTCCTGCAGTGGTCTTGTTAAGGCCCAATGTGTATAGAAGGAACGGAATGACTGCGGTTACAACAGCTGTGAGCAGTACGAACCCGAACAGGGAAAGCTTGTTGTCGATGGCGGCAATCTTGCCAAAAAGATCAGCAGGGTTGGCAACAAATATTGAACCCAAACCGGCGATCAGGAATGTATAGCAGGTTACTGTGTAAGGTGAGTATTTCTTCAAAGCAAATGTTCCGAAGATACTGTAAAGGCCATAGCCTAATCCGGAACCCAGACCTACGAGAATGCCGATGGCAGTAACTTTGCCGCCGAATCCGGATACGAGAACGCAGCCTGCAAATGCGAGGATTAGCGCAATCAGTTTTTGAACCGAGAATTTCTCCTTAAGAAAGATTATCGCGAGGATCATGACCCAGATGGGTGATGTGTAGAGAAGGATCGCTGCAGTGGACATCGTCATAAGGCGGATCGCGGTGAAGTAGCAGCAGGTGAAAAAGAGAATACTGACAAGGCCTAATGCGAGGAACAACGGGATATCGCGGACGTTGATCTTAAAGCCTTTCCGGTCTTTTATGAGAAGAATGATGGCGAAGATAAGGCCTGCTGTGGTAAGCCTTAGACAGGCGACCTGGATGGATGTGAATCCGAGGTCGTTCAAGTGGCGCACGAAGATGCCCATGCTGCCCCAGAAGAGTCCTGCGATTATTATCAGGATATCGCCTATATAGTTCCTTGTCTTTTCCATAGATACGCATTATAGCACCAAAAGACTCCACGGAGCGTGGGTAACAATGCATCCGGTGCTATGTTATTTTGATAGCGGAAAGGAGGCATGTTGCCATGGATAAATATGTTACAGGAGCAGTCATAAGAAAGCTCCGGGAAGATAAGAAGATGACACAGGAAGAGCTTGCGGAGAAAGTGTTTGTTAGCAGCAAGGCTGTGAGCAAATGGGAGACAGGCCAGGGCTTTCCTGATGTAAGTCTTATAGAACCTTTGGCAAAGGCACTGGGGATCTCTGTGATAGAGCTTCTGTCAGGCGAGGACATAAAGAATGTTAACCGTGCATCGAACATGACCAGAGGCAAGTTCTATGTGTGTCCCGTGTGCGGAAATGTTATACATGCGACAGGCGAAGCAGTGGTCAGCTGCTGCGGGATAACTTTGCCGCCACTCGAAGCGGAAATGTGCGACGCTGAGCATCAGATTAAGAAAGAAATAGTCGAAGATGAATACTATGTGACTGTTGATCACCCGATGACAAAGGATCACTACATCTCTTTCCTTGCTGCCGTATCTGATGACAGAGTTCAGCTGAAAAAGCTCTATCCGGAGGGCACCTGCGAAGCAAGATTCCGTATCAGAGCGGTCAGGAAAATTTATGCTTACTGCAACCATCACGGGCTGTTTTTGCTTAAGCTGTAACAGGGTTTATTGTCCTAAAAACAAAATTGACGGTGTATTAAGCAGAAGCTATAATAATTTCAGGAATGAGGCATTACCGTATAGACGGTTATCCTCGAAGTTTAGCTAGATAAGCCGCAGCTTCTTGGACGGAGGGGCGGCTTATTTCTTTGTCCTGCAACAAAGAGCAATGATCGAAACTATTAACATGCCGATAGTGAGTATCACGATCGACATTTCATAATCACTCATCGCATTAACTTAATAGGACAATCACAGAAATCAATACAAATAAATCTCATGTTGTCCTAATAATCAAAAATGACGGTGTACTCAACCATCACGGGCTGTTTTTACTTAAAACTTAATGAATTCTTAAGGTGTTTACCCTATTTCTGCACAAGTTTTTAATATTCCGGTCAGTATAATAATAGTGAGTTGACTTATGGGGATAGGTCAGCCGCAAAAAAATTAGGAGATGATAGGAATGTTAGTTATACCGTATGTTTACATAGCCGCGGTCTATACAGCTATATATTTGCTTGTAAGGGCCGCAGTCAGCATACGCAATAAGAAGATCGACTGGAAGCGGGAGAGGCTTCATATTCTGATGTACATAAATCTTCTTGTCATCATATACTTTACTTTCTCACCGCTTCTTCTGGATCTGAATGAGGTCTTCAACTGCAGGATCAATCTGATCCCGTTTGTGTATCTGTTGGATTACGATGTCAGGGCGCACATGATCTATAATGTTTTCGGTAATATCATGATGTTTGTCCCGACAGGAATAGTACTGCCTGTGCTTTATAAGCGCCTTGATAATTTCTTCAAAGTCGCAGGCACCGGACTTCTCATATCTCTGGCAATAGAGATACTACAGCTGCCGTTTGCCGACAGGACATCTGACGTTGACGATCTCATCCTGAATACATTGGGCGTTGTCATAGGTTACGTTCTATTTGTTATCGTGCGTTTTGCGAAAAAACCGGGGAAGCAGAAAGCAAGCCTTTCTGAAGAGTCTTAAGCCGCAGTCAGTATAAGAATATCTTTATGGATCAGAGCCGTTTTCCGTTGGGAAGGCGGCTCTTTCGTTGTTTTAAGCAAAAATATTTTATATAATAATCAGCAATGCAAAAACATAGGAGATTGGTATGAAAAAGAAGGGAAACCCCGAACGCCGCAATGAAGTCGAGAAGACTTTACTTGAACTGAGCGGTTTGGAGCAGAAGGCACTTTTCGAAAAGTATCAGACTGACGAATATGGTCTTGACCCCGTTCAGGCTGCTGACCGCCTTGAAGAATATGGAAGGAACATTATTGATTTCGGCAAAGAGAAGAATCTTGCCGTACGTATCAAGGATGCGATCATAAATCCGTTCAACATCGTACTTCTTATAGTCGCGATGATCACATTTGTTACTGACGTCGTACTCGCTGATGAGCCGTCGTTTGCAACATTCATCATGCTCGTTGCTGTAATCATCATCTCTGCCGTAATATCTTTCGTCCAGGAAGAGAAGTCAAATAATGCAGCGAAGAAACTGCAGGGCATGATCACCACCAAGCTCGATGTTATCCGTAACGATGTCGAGATCGAAGTTGATATCGAAGAGCTCGTTCCCGGTGATATCGTAAAGCTCGCATCAGGCGACATGATCCCTGGCGATGTAAGGTTCATCGAGACGAAGGACCTCTTCATCGACCAGTCACAGCTCACAGGTGAGAGCAATCCTGTAGAGAAGTTCACGACAAGTGATAAAAATGTCGGTGTCACCGACCTCGCAAATATCGGATTCATGGGATCCAATATCGTATCAGGAAGCGCCAAGGCAATTATCCTTTTGACAGGCGGAGATACTTATTTTGGAAGCATGGCAAAGAGCCTCAACTCTTATGAGGAGAAGAGCGCATTCGAGAGAAACCTCGATTCCGTAAGTAAGCTCCTTATCCGTTTCATGCTCATAACCGTTCCGGTCATCTTTATCGCGAACTTCATTACAAAGGGACAGGGCGGATGGCTCCAGTCTCTTATGTTCGGTATCACCATCGCAGTAGGTATCATGCCGGAGATGCTCCCCGTTATCATGAACTCCTCACTTGCAAGGGGCGCTATCAACATGTCCCGCAAGAAGACGATCGTTAAGCGTCTTGGCGCGATCCAGACATTCGGTGAGATGGATGTCTTCTGTACCGATAAGACAGGTACACTTACTCAGGATGAGATCATTCTCGAAAAGTATATGGACGTGCTGGGAAGAGAAGACAAGCGTATCTTAAGACACGCATTCCTCAACAGCTATTTCCAGACAGGTCTTAAGAACCTCATGGACGTAGCGATCATCAGCCGCGGTGAGAAAGAAGACCTCTCTTACCTTAAGGAAGCTTATGTAAGAGAAGACGAGATCCCGTTCGACTTTACGCGCCGCCGCATGAGCGTTGTACTCAAGGACAAGAACGGCAAGCGCCAGCTCATCACAAAGGGCGCCGTTGAAGAGATCTTATCGATCTGCTCCTTTATCGAGATCGACGGCGAAGTTAAAGAGATTACTGATGAGCTTAAGGCAAACGCGAAAAAGATCGCCGAGGAGAATAACCTCGAAGGTATCCGTGTTATCGCCGTAGCTCAGAAGAATAACGTTCACGGCGTCGATGTTTTCGGCGTTCAGGATGAGAGCGAGATGGTACTCATCGGATTCGTCGGATTCTTAGATCCGCCGAAGGAATCTGCAGGCACAGCCATCAACGCATTGAGAAAGAACGGTGTACGTACGATCGTCCTTACCGGTGACTCCGAAGGTGTTGCCATCAACATCTGCGGCAGACTCGGTTTCTCGACCGAACTGACACTTACAGGTGCCAAGATCGAAGCCATGACTGACGATGAGTTAAGAGATGCATGCGAGAAGTGCGACATCTTCTCCAAGCTCTCTCCTTACCAGAAGCAGCGCGTGGTCAAGATGTTCCAGGCTAACGGTCACACAGTAGGTTACATGGGTGACGGTATCAACGACAGTTTGCCTTTGAAGCAGGCAGACATCGGTATCTCTGTTGACAACGCGGTAGATATCGCGAAAGAGGTTGCTGATATCATCCTCCTCGAAAAGGACCTCAATGTACTTGATGAAGGCGTTGTAGAAGGCCGTTCCACTTTCGCGAACATGTCCAAGTATCTGAAGATGTCCGTCAGCGGTAACTTCGGTAATATGTTCTCGGTACTCATCGCGAGCATCTTCTTGCCGTTCCTTCCGATGCTTCCTGTACACATCCTTGTGCAGAACCTCTTAAACGACTTCGCACAGCTCGGTATGCCTTTCGACCACGTTGAATCCAAGTATATCGAGAAGCCCAAGAAGTGGGATCTCGGAGGCATCAAAGGATTCATGGTATCCTTCGGTCTTTTGAGTACGGTACTTGACGTTCTGTGCTTCCTCGTACTGTGGTTCATCTTCGGATACAACAATCCTGATATGGCCGGCTTCTTCCAGTGCGGCTGGTTCATGTTCGGCGTCATCTCACAGACGATGGTAATCCACACGATCAGAACACCGAAGCTCCCGTTCATCGGCGACAGGGCATCGATCCAGCTGACGCTCTCCACACTTGCAGTCATTGCAGTTACGCTGATAATCGGATTTACCGGACTGTCTGCACTTTTCGATCTTCCGACAATGCCCATTAGCTACATGCTCTGGCTCGCGATCCTTATGGTCGTATACATGGTTTTCGCGCAGATCATGAAAGTCATCTACATCAAGAGACACAAGGACTGGTATTGATCAGAATAATCAGGCGGGATTAACGTCACCGCATGAAGCTTACTTGGATTTGGTACAATACAAGACATACATAAGCCTTAAGGAGTCTCGCCATGAGTAAGAAGACAGGTTCTAAAGCTAAGAAAGCGGTTATAACAGTACTTATAGTTCTGGTGGCTTTGGTTGCCATCGTATTCATCGGTGCGAGGATCTATTTCAGGGCACCGGTGAGCAGTTATTACAAGGCATCAGAGAAGGCATTTGTGATTCCGGGACTCATGGACAACATGGTCCCCCAGGGATTTGATTATATTGAATCAGAAGACATGTATCTCATCTGCGGTTATCAGAAGGACGGCTCGCCTTCACGTGTGTACAGAGTTGACAGAAAGAGCGGAAAAGACAGCGGCTATGTCGTCATGGGCGATGAGAACGGCAACGGGATTAAGCCCCATGCGGGAGGTCTTGCTGCACATGGGGAGTATCTTTTCGTGGCAGGCGATGAAGATGCGAAGATCAATGTATATAAGTTAAGCGATGTTCTTTCAGCAAAGAGCGGTGATACCGTTAAGAAGCTTGGCGAATTCAAGACGGTTTATGCGGACTGCAAGATCAATGTCGCCTGGATATGCTTTGCTGAGGACCGCATGATCGTCGGCGAGTTCTACAGGGATCCGAATTACATGACAGACGAATCGCACTGGGTCACGACAGATACAGGTGAGGAGAACCGCGCGGTTGCCATGGCGTATAAGTTCGGCAATGGCGAGGGAACGTCTTTCGGGATCTCGGAAGTGCCTTGTGAGATGTATTCGATTCCGGGGCTCGTTCAGGGCATGACTGTAAAGGACGGAAAGATATGGATATCCCAGTCTTACGGCACTGCAAAGTCAACGATCAGATGCTACGATATTTCCGGCAGTAAGCCTGTGACAGCTAAAATGAAGCTTTATTCCGGAAGAGCAGAAGCAGATATTGTAGTGCCTGTTTATGCATTCGACAGTTCGACACAGGTATCTTCTTTCGATGCACCGCCAATGGCAGAAGAGATCGTATTCGTTGACGGAAAGCTCCTTATCATGTGCGAATCTGCTTCGATGAAGTACTTCTTCGGAAATCTTACGGGCGGCAGATGGTGCTACGCCACAGATGTAAGCAAGCTCTCTTAAGATCAGATATTTACGACTGCAAGGTCGTCCAGGCCTCTTTCGTCGTGGCTTGTGATGATAAGTAGACGGCCGTTCAAGCGCTCTTTGATGAAGCTGAGTGTTTTCGCGCGCGCTTCATCGTCAAGGCCTGTAAAAGGTTCATCCAGGATAACGCAGTCCGAATCGTGAAGCATCGCTCTAATTACCGCTAGGCGGCGCTTCATTCCTCCTGAGAGTTCGCCTGCCTTTTTGTTCAGCGAGTCGGAAGGGAGGAGCTCTAATATTGCATTTGTCACATCTGTTATGGAGACACCTTCATTTACCGCAATAACATTTGTCAGTACTGTCTCTTTCTCGAAAAGCCGGTCCTCCTGGAAGCACACGGCAAAACGCATGTCAGATGGTCTTTTGATCTCGCCTTCGTCAGGATCAATAAGTCCTAAGATCAGGCGGATGCATGTTGTCTTGCCGATGCCTGAAGGGCCCTTCAGAAGATAAGATCCCTTATCGAAAACAGCGCTGAATGAATCGAGCACTTTCTTATCATCAAATGATTTGCTTACATTCCTGAGTTCGATCATTTGAGCACCTTCTTTGCGATCAGGGAGATGAGCTTTTCGATTATGAATGCGGATAAGACCGCGACGAGTGTCCACGCGAGCATCTCGGATGTCGCGAGGTTGATCTTAGATCTGTATAAGCCATTGCCGATCGACTTTAAGGGCTGGCCTACGACCTCAGCTGTGATGCCGCCTCTGAATGCCATTCCGATGGCAAGGGAGAGCGCGCTCCTGATGTGAGATGACAGCGAGGGAAGATAGATATAACGGATCTTCTTCGAGGTCTTCATCCGGTAAACCATTGCGAGTTCTTTCATCTTGGGATCGGTTACCATAAGGCCTTCAAGAAGATTCTTATAAAAGATAGGGAACGATATGACTGAAGATACGATTATCGTGACGTTGGAGCTTCCTGCCCAGATAAGGGCAATGATGATGAAGCTTACGACGGGGATCGATTTGATCACTGATACGAACGGTGAGAAGAATTCTCTTACTGCCGTGAATCTGTAAGACAGGACTGAGAGAACAGATCCTGTGACCATTCCAATGAGAAAACCCAAAAGGACTTTTCCTGCCGTGATCGCGACTGAGAGATAGAAGGATGGATCAGAACCAAGCTCCACCAGGGCTTTGACCGTATCGACGGGGCCGGCCAGGAGGATGCTGTTGTTTACCACGAGGGTGAGCACCTGCCAGATGACCAGCCAGATCAATACGATCAAAGTTGTCCTGATGTACTTGTTCTTCATTTATCAGCCTTTAAAGTAGAAATCCTCTCCGGGGAGCTTGCCGCCGACAGCCTTGGGATTGCTGTTAAAGAGGACCTGGAGATATGCTTCGAGGTTCTTCTTAAGAGAGTCGCCTGTGATGCAGACGATGTTGCACTCAGGGATTGCCTTGACTGCAATTGTCTCTTTGCCGATGATCTCCTTTTCGACTACCAGGGCAGAAGTCTTATCAAGATCGGAGTTAGCTGCATTTACGCTGTCGCCGTGCTCTTTGATGAATGTCTTGACTGCTTCCTTGTGATCTTTAAGGAAATCATTTCTTACGATTGTAACACCTGTTACCATGCCAAGACCGTCAGTTGCTTTCTGCCACTCGTCTTCAAGTGAGAAAGCTACAAGGAGGTCCTTGTTGAGCATGCATGTCATGGTTACGAAAGGCTGGGGGAGTACTGCGATCTGTGTGGGATCTTTTGTAAGTACTGCAGAGACCTCAGCTGCCTCTGACTTGAACTCGATCTCACAGTCAGTGATGCCGTTCTTCTCGAGCAGATATCTCAAGGAATACTCAGGTGTTGTGCCCTGGCCTGTAGTAATGACTTTCTTACCTGCAAGATCCTTGATGCTCTTGATGGAAGTGTCGCCTGTTATGCAGGAAAGAACACCCAAAGTGTTGATGTCGATAGCCGTGACTTTGCCCTCTGTCTTGTTATAAAGAACGGAAGCGAGGTTAGCGGGAACCAGAGCGATGTCCAGATCTCCGGATACGATCTTGGCAGAGATCTCATCAGCCTGAGCAGCCATCGTGAACTCATACTTGCCTTCTGATTCGCCTTTGGATGCCTTGTCCATCAGGTTTACGATACCGATAGTTGTAGGTCCTTTAAGGGAGCCGACTCTGACGACTGTGTCGTCCTTTTTCTGTGCACATCCTGCCATCATGCCGACTGCCATGACTGCAGAAAGTACGGTTGCTATAATCTTATTTTTCATAAGATTGCCTTCTTTCTAATTAAAATCGAGTTGATTATAGACCTGTCCTCTCCTGTTTTCACTCGCGAAAAGACACAAATATTCGACATAAGTCGTTTAAGTATTTAAAAATATAGACAGATAGTCCAATGCTAATGTCATTCTTTCTCTGCCGTTTTTCTGTTATATTATGCCTATTCAAAATTGCCGGTTCTGATATGCGGAGTATCAGATATGGAGAATTAAGAGGCTGGGCATTATGAATAATCCGATTCCTAATATTGATATAAACAAGTTTTTCGATACAACAACGACCACGGGACAGGTCATAGAACTTGCTATCTATGCAGCAATAGCAGCTGTGGTCACGTTCATAGTCCTTCTGATCTACAGCAAGTTTGTAAAGCAGAGGCTTAAGGGTAAGAACAATCTCACACTCCGTTTCACACAGAACATCATAAGGACGATAATAATCCTTGCCGCAGTTATCTGGGTACTTGTAAGTTCCACTGCCACAAAAGATATCGGTACGGTCTTATTCCAGGGAACTGCGATCCTCGGTGCTGTTGTAGGTCTTGCAGCTCAGCCTGTATTAGGAGATTTCTTCAGCGGTATCGCCATCACTTTGAACAGACCCTTTGAGATCGGCGACTGGATCGAACTTGAGAACGGCACCGCAGGTGTTGTCGCAGACATCACGCCCAGACATGTTGTCTTAAGAAGCCTTGGCACAGTTGAGATCATCATCCCCAACAGCAAGATTAACGCTCTCATGATCAGGGACACGAGCTTCAAGAAGCTTAGATCAATAAAGATGGAGTTTAATGTCGCTTACGGTACCGATATCGACAAAGCATCCGAAGTGATCAGGAACGAGATCATCAATTCTGAATTAACAGTTCCTGCCGCAAAAGAGACTGAGTATGGTCCTGTATTCTTTGAGACATTTGCAGACAGCAGCCTTGTTCTGTCCACTGTGGTCTACTTCAAGCAGAGCACATCTGGCCTTGATGTTAAGACAGATATCAACAAGCGCGTAAATGAAGCATTTACAAGGGAAGGCATCGAGATACCTTTCAATTACGTAAATGTTGTAATGAAGAAGGATTAACCCTTTACGATAATCTCGCCGTCAGCGCCGGGAATATCCCTTATTATCTCTCCGACAGCAGGAACGCTGATGCGGCCTGATAAGGGATTCTTGATGCTGATAACAGGCGTTAAGATCTCAGCTTCGACGTCAGATCTCTCGAAGGCCAGATCGCAGTCTTCCATCACGCAGTTAATGAGCTTTAAGCCCTTGCAGTAACAGAGCGGCTGAGTGCCCTTGATGGTGCAGTTGATGAAGGTAAGATTCTCCGAGTACCATGCAAGATATTCGCCGTTTACGACAGAATCCCTGACGGTAACATTTTTCGCATGCCAGAAGGCATCCTTGGTATCAAGGCGGGAATTCCTTATCTCAACATTTTCCGTGTACTGGAAAGAGTATTTTCCTTTGAATGACACATTATCGAAAACAATGTCCGTGGATCTCATGAGGAAATACTCGGAATCTGCGGAAGTGTCTGTCATCTTAAGACCATGGACGGACCAGCCGAATTCAGGGGAGATAATGCTTGAAGAATCGATAGTTACCTTGGAGCATTCACGCAGGGATTTAATGCCGTGAAGCTTGGAACCTGTAATCTCAATATGGTCCGAATACCACATAGAAGCTCTGCACTTGTCCGTCATCTCGGAATTCTTTATCGTGAGTCCGTGGACATGCCAGAACGGATATCTCAGGTTAAAGTAAGAGTCTTCCACGATCACGTCAGAACTCTCTTTAAGAGCGCTCTCGCCATCGGCAGGACCGTCAAAACGGCAGTTCCTGACCATTATGCCGCAGCTCCCGTAAAGGGCGCGCTCCTGATCCATTGTCCGGCTTTCTATTACCTGCATAACTACTATAGGCACCTTTCATTTCCCGATATCAATAAGATACCAAATTGTGCCGCGAAAGTGTGTCACGTGAACTTCTTTTTTGTCAGATGCATTTTCGCATATGCCTCTGAAATGTTGTAAAATATAGAAGTTAATCGCGACAAACTGTTTCTGTCTTCTATGAGGTGAAGAGTATGAAGAGCAGTGATATTGGAAAATCAGCGGAAGATTATCTCGAATCGATGGTAATCCTGAAAGAGAAGAATGGTTATATCCGTTCTGTTGATATCGCAAGCTTTCTGGGTGTTACGAAGCCAAGCGTAAGCAATGCCATGAAGCGTCTTCGTGAGGAAGGCTATATCGAGATGGAGAATTCCGGTGCGATCACTGTTACTGAAAAAGGCATGGCCATAGCGGACAAGATCTATACCCGTCATAAGAAACTTACAGGATTTTTTATATCACTCGGTGTTGATCCTGTTATAGCTGAAGAAGATGCCTGCAAGATCGAGCATGACCTAAGCGATGAGACGTTCGATGCCATCTGCAGTCACATAGAGAACGTAGGCAAGGCTAATAAGTCAAAAAAGAAGTAATTATCTGCGTTTAACTGATATATACCCGTTATTCCGGTATGTTAAAATCTTAACCAAATCAAAATACAAAAGGAGATCACTTTATGGCATGTTTTCTGGTTCCTACAACTGAAGCAATCGTTACAACAGTAATAAAGCACGCAGCAGACAAGAAAGGTTCTGAGAATATCTTCATCAAGAAGATGGGATGGCTTAATAACATGCTCTGGGGCGGATCTGCTCTTTTGGCATTTGAGCATGTATGGCACGGCGAAGTAACACCGTGGTTCCCTTTCCTTACAGCTGCCTCCAATGCAGCTGATGCACAGGAGATGCTCCGCGAGATGTTTACGAGCGGTGTGGCCATGGCAGTCCTGGTAACCCTTGCATGGGTCGTCATGGTGGCTGTAACACATGCTATTTCCAAGAAGAAAGCACCTGCAATTTCTGAAAGCTCGACCAAGGCATAAGGGGACATATAAGATGACACTCCTTATAACAGTATTTGCAGCGGCTATATCAACTATCTTCTGGTACAACGGCAAGACTGACCGTAAACTCGGCACACTTGCACTTATGTACTGGGGAGCTAGCCTTATGTGGCTCGTAGATTCAGTCGTCGAGTACGTTGAACTCGGCGCTGAGTTCTTCGAGCAGGCACCTAAGGACATGATCAACGATACATATCTCGGACTGTCTGTAGTGGCGCTCGGTATCGTTATCTGGCTCGTAGTCCTTCTCATCAAAGATCCTGAAGGTAAGGTCAAGGCATTATTTGCCAAGTGATAATGGATATTTCATCAGACATCAGAAACAAAGAAAACGCGCTCACTGAGCGAATTAAGACCGCCGGGAAACTGGCGGTCGCTTTTTCAGGCGGCGTTGATTCGACATACCTTCTGTATAAGGCTCATGACGTTCTGGGAGATAACGCGGTCGCGGTTACCGTAAAGTCTCAGGTTATTACAGAAGACGAGTTCAAATGGACATCGGAATTTGCAGGCAGGATCGGCGCTAAGCAGATCGTTCTGGACTTTAATGTTTTCGATGTAACGGAATTCGCGGCAAACCCTCCGGACAGATGTTATTACTGCAAGAGGAAGATCTTCAGCAGCATTAAAGAAGCCGCAGAAGGATATGTGGTTGCAGACGGCAGCAATGTCGATGACACTGGCGATTACAGGCCGGGAATGCGTGCCATTAAAGAACTCGGGATATTAAGTCCCCTGAAGGAATCCGGCCTTACAAAAAGTGACATCCGCGCACTCTCGAAAGAAGCTGATCTTCCCACATGGGATCATCCATCCGCTGCATGTCTTGCTTCAAGATTCGCATACGGCGAGACGATCACAGCCGAAGGTCTGGTGCGCGTCGCAGGCGCCGAGAGGTTCATAAGAAGTCTTGGTTTTGAAGGCATCCGCGTAAGAGTCCACGGCGATATTGCAAGGATCGAGGCATCACCTGAGGATATTCCTCTTCTGACCTATGACCGTACGCGAAAAGAAATATCTGAAGAATTGAAGAAACTTGGCTTCAGATATGTAACAATTGATATCGACGGATACCGTGTAGGCAGCATGAATGAGGTCCTGAAATGAGTAATGCAAGAGAGATCCTGGAGAAGGTCGCAAAAGGTGAGATGACACCTGAAGAAGCTGAGCTTCAGCTTAAGATGAAGCCGTTCGTTGACTTGGGTTTTGCCAAGCCTGACCTTCACAGAGGCATAAGGCAGGGCGTTCCCGAAGTCATCTATGGCGCAGGAAAGACCGCTGACCAGATAGACAAGATCACATCAAGCCTCCTCGAGGCCGGACAGGAGACTGTCCTTATAACAAGGCTTTCTGAGGATAAATCAAAAGAACTCACGATACCTTTCAAGTACTATAACGAGGCACGCATCGGCGTGGCCGGCAAGATCCCTAAGCCAAGTGCCAAGGGCACCATCGTCGTTGCCACAGGCGGTACATCAGATCATCCGGTAGCTGAAGAAGCAGCTGTTACGGCAGAGCTTCTTGGCAACAAAGTTACACGCATCTACGACGTCGGAGTGGCAGGCCTTCACAGGCTCCTGGCTCATAAAGATGAGCTCATGAGTGCGAGCGTAATTATAGCGATCGCAGGCATGGAAGGCGCTCTGGCGAGCGTTATCGGAGGCCTTGTCGACTGTCCTGTCATTGCAGTTCCGACAAGTGTCGGATATGGCGCATCTTTTGAAGGATTATCGGCACTTCTTTCCATGATTAACTCATGTGCAAGTGGTGTCACAGTAGTAAATATTGATAACGGTTTTGGCGCAGGCTATTCTGCCAGCATGATCAACCACATCGGAGGTTAAACATGAAGACACTCTATATTGAATGCAATATGGGCGCAGCAGGCGACATGCTCCTGGCTTCTCTGGCAGAGCTCACCGGAGATGTTAAGGAATGCGAGAAAGAGCTTAATTCCATAGGAATTCCCGGCGTCACATATGAATTCGAAAAGAGCGTCAAGTGCGGCATCGAAGGCACACATGCACACGTTGCCGTTAACGGTGTTGAAGAAGATGAGCACATGCACGAGCATGCGCACGAAGGCCACGTTCATACACATGAACATGAGCATGAACACCATCACGAGCATGACCATGAACACGAACATCACCATGATCACGAGCACGAAGAGCATTCTCACGAGCACCACCATCACCACACCCACATGAGTGATATCGAGAGCATCATCAACGGTCTTAATGTATCTGACAAGGTTAAGGCGGATGCACTCGCAGTCTATGCACTTATTGCAGAAGCTGAGAGCAAGGCTCACGGAAAGCCCGTTACAGATATCCATTTTCATGAGGTCGGCACCATGGATGCAGTTGCCGATATTGCCGGTGTCTGCTATCTGCTCGAAAAGATCTCTCCCGACAGCATCATTGTTTCTCCTCTGGCAACAGGCTTCGGAAGCGTAAGATGCGCGCATGGGATCCTTCCTGTGCCTGCACCTGCTACAGCTTCCATTATCGAAGGAATTCCTACATACAGCGGTGATATAGAGGGCGAGCTTCTCACCCCCACGGGAGCAGCGCTTCTCAAGCATTTCGCTGCAGGCTTCGGAGCAAGACCTGTCATGTCTATAGAAAAAACAGGCTACGGTATGGGCAGAAAGGACTTTGCCAAGGCAAACATGCTCAGGACATTTATCGGAAGCACTGCAGGTGAGAGTGACAAAGTCGTTGAACTCAAATTCAATGTTGATGACATGACAGGAGAAGAGACCGGCTATGCGACAGGTGTCCTGATGGATAACGGTGCGCTCGATGTTTTCACGACTCCCGTCTTCATGAAGAAGAACCGTCCGGGAATTCTTTTCACGGTGCTGGTAAAGCCTGAAGAGAAGGAGAAGTTTGCAAAACTTATTTTCGAGAACACGACAACGATCGGTATCAGATATAACGAGATGGACAGATTCAAGCTTGTAAGACGCGAAGAGAAAGTCATGACAAAGCTTGGAGAAGCAAGGGTCAAGATATCTGAAGGCTATGGCGTAAAACGCGTTAAGCCCGAGTATGACGACGCTGCAGGATTCGCCGGCAAAGAATAAAGAGATCCATTTATAAACAAATTGCTTGATAAGTAATCAAATATAGTTAAAAATATAGGGCAGGTCCGGTTTGTCTTCAGCCGGGACTGTGGTGGGGACCACGAGAGGAGCAATTTGTTATGGGATCATTTGGAACCATGAATGCAAAGGCGGTCGTCGAGACGATCGTTTACGGCCTTATCTTTATCCTTTTATTCTGGGGCGGAACGAATAAGTTCGGCAAGAAAAAAGAATTCAACGAAGATTACGCAAGCCTTGAAGTGATGAAGTCCATCCGCGGTATAGCTGCGATCGGAGTAATGCTTCACCACGTTTCCCAGGAGTTTGCTTTCCAGGAAGCAAAAGCTCTCAGCCCGTTCGTTAATGCCGGTGCTTACTTCGTAGCAGTATTCTTCTTCTGCTCAGGCTACGGACTTATCAAGAGCCTTGATACCAAGAAAGATTATCTCAAAGGTTTTATCAGGAAGAGGATCGTTAAGTCTATCGTCCTGCCTTTCTATGTTAATGTCCTGATCTACGGTCTTTTCATGCTGCTCGTCAGAATGCCTTTCACCAAGACACAGTGGGTCACAAATCTTGTTGGCGTTACCATGATGAACGAATACGCCTGGTTCCCGATCGTATTATCGCTCCTTTACCTCGTATTCTTCCTTTGCTTCCGCTTCATCAAGAACCGTCCTGTCTGCTTCGGCATTATCTTTGTCTTTATCGTTGCATTAGGTATCGGTACCTGCATCAACGGTCACTTCGCTTGGTGGGCTGGCCCCAACAACTGGTGGATGACTGAAGCAGGCTACATGAACGCCAAGTGGTGGATGCATGAGAAGGTATTCTGGTTCAGCGGAGAATGGTGGGTCAATTCGGCTCCCGCATTCCTTGCAGGTCTTATTTTCGCGAACTACGAGGACAAGATCGTACCTTTCATTAAGAAGAAATATGCGGTCAAGTTCTTTGTCCTTCTTCTTATCACGCTGGCACTCAACTCTCTTTCAGATTTCGGTCAGGCAAGATTCGGATACTGGACTGAGTACAACATGAACGGACCTGAGATCGCCAATAAGATCAAGACATACTTCTGCCAGATCCCTTTGTTCTTCGTTCTCGGATTTACAGTCATCATCTTCCTGATGAAGTATCACACGATCAACCCCGTTACAAAGTTCTTCGGCAAGTATTCACTTCACACATACCTCATGAACCTTATGGCAATAATGTCATTCCGTTTCCTTGAGATTCCTGACACACCGTTCTACAACGCCAAGTTCTATCTGTTCTTCTACTGCGGAGCAGTTATCCTCTTATCGACGCTTCTTGGTATCGTGGAGCTGAAGATCACGGACTTTGCCCAGAGAAGTCTTTTCGAGAAGAAGCAGAAGGTCGTATATTCCACAGCTCCAAGATTCATGGATGATGACGATCTCAGAAAGATAATGAAGGAATCCCAGCTTCAGGAAAAGGCCGCTGAGGAGAAGAAGGCTGAGAAGGCTGAGAAGGTTGAGAAGGTTGAGAAGCCGGCGGAAAAGGCTGAGCCTAAGAAAGATGAGCCTAAGAAAGACTCCAAGCCGGCTGAAGTCAAGAAAACTCCTTCCGGAAACAACAAGAAGAAATCCAAGAATAAGAAGTCTAAGTAACTGATCATTATGTATCCCGGCCCTGACATGACGGACCGGGATATTTTTTGCATTGTGAATCATCTGCTGCGTCTGAAGAGACGAGAATCGATGGTTTTCCGCGTTGGTGACGAAATGGTGACGAAAAGGCTGAGAACTGTCACCAAAATCGTCACCAAAGGCCAAAAGTGCACGATTTGGTGACGAAAACAAGCAAATCCGTCACCATTCTGTCACCAGTGTCCCACAGCACTCGAAAAAGCCGCCCACACAGCAACATCGAAAAAATTTTTCATAAACCTATTGACAAGGTGGGTTTAACCGATTAAGATATGCAAAAATCACGAGAGAGGAGGACGGAAGTTATGTACGACCGTAAGTTCTATTTCCAGTCATTAGTCCGCAGTAACTTCCGTTGTGGACGAATGTGTTGTTCCTTTTCAAACAGCCGCTGTTCCAACAGCACAACTATAACTATTTGAAATTGAAAGGAATAATACAACTATGTCTAACTATAAATTTGAAACTCTCCAGCTCCACGTAGGTCAGGAACAGGCCGATCCCACATCCGATGCACGCGCAGTGCCGATCTACCAGACAACTTCTTACGTTTTCCATAACAGCGCACACGCAGAGGCAAGATTCAATCTCTCTGATGCAGGTAACGTTTACGGAAGAATCACTAACTCCACACAGGGCGTTTTCGAAGACAGAATCGCAGCTCTTGAAGGCGGCGTAGCAGGTCTTGCAGTTGCTTCAGGTGCTGCAGCTATTACTTATACCATCTTAGGTCTTGCAGTTAAGGGCGAGCACATCGTAGCTCAGAAGACTATCTACGGCGGATCTGAGAACCTTCTCGCTAATACACTTCCCCTTTATGGTATTGATTCAACACTCGTAAACATTCACGATCTTGACGAAGTTAAGGCAGCTATCAGACCTAATACAAAGGCTCTCTACATTGAGACACTGGGCAACCCTTCATCTGATATCCCGGACATTGAAGCACTCGCTAAGATCGCTCACGAGGCAGGCATCCCGCTCGTTATCGATAACACATTCGGTACACCTTACCTCATCAGACCTATCGAGCACGGCGCAGATATCGTAGTTCACTCAGCAACAAAGTTCATCGGCGGTCACGGCACAACATTGGGCGGCGTTATCGTAGATTCAGGCAACTTCGACTGGGCAGCATCCGGCAAGTATCCCTGGCTTTCAGAACCCAACCCGAGCTATCACGGAATCAAGTTCACAGAGGCAGTAGGCAAGCCTGCATTCGCTATCTATGTAAGAACAGTTCTTTTGAGAGATACAGGCGCTGCCATCTCACCTCTTGCAGCATTCCTTCTCCTTCAGGGCACAGAGACATTGTCTTTGAGAGTTGAGCGCCATGTCGAGAATACAAAGAAGGTATTGGAATTCCTCAAGAATCATCCGAAGGTTGCTAAGGTAAATCACCCTTCACTCGCTGATCACCCTGATCACGAAGTATTCAAGAAGTACTTCCCGAACGGCGGCGGTTCTATCTTTACATTCGATATCAAGGGCGGTAAGGAAGAAGCATTCAAGTTCATCGACAACCTGGAGATCTTCTCACTTCTTGCAAACGTTGCTGATGTTAAGAGCCTTGTAATCCATCCGGCAAGCACAACACACTCACAGCTTTCCGAAGAGGATCTCGACAGCATCGGTATTCACCAGAGCACGATCCGTCTCTCCATCGGTACAGAGCACATCGATGACATCATTGCTGACCTCGAAAAGGGTTTTGCAGCAATTTGACACCTTAAAATCACAACTGATATATAATTACTCATAGCAGTCATACGGGAGGAATAATTATGACTAAGATATACACATCGGCAGACCAGCTTATTGGTAAGACACCTTTGCTTGAGCTCACACATCTCGAAAAGGCTTTGGGCCTCGAAGCTAAGCTCGTTGCAAAGCTTGAATACTTCAATCCTGCAGGAAGCGTTAAGGATCGTATCGCCAAGGCGATCATCGAAGATGCTGAAGCATCCGGCAGACTTAAGGAAGGCAGTGTCATAATCGAGCCTACAAGCGGAAATACCGGTATCGGTCTTGCTTCCGTTGCAGCTGCTAAGGGTTACAGACTTATCATCACAATGCCTGAGACAATGAGCGTCGAGAGAAGACAGCTTATCAAAGCTTACGGCGCAGAGTTGGTTCTCACAGAGGGCGCTAAGGGAATGAAGGGTGCTATCGCAAAGGCTGAGGAACTCCAGAAGGAGATCCCTAACAGCATCATTGCCGGCCAGTTTGTAAATCCTGCAAATCCTAAGGCTCACAAAGAGACTACAGGTCCTGAAATCTGGGAAGACACAGACGGCGAAGTTGATATCTTCGTTGCAGGTGTAGGTACAGGCGGAACAGTTACAGGTGTAGGCGAGTTCCTCAAGTCCAAGAAGGACTCCGTCAAGGTCGTAGCTGTAGAGCCTGCTGATTCTCCCGTTCTGAGTAAGGGCACTGCCGGTGCGCACAAGATCCAGGGTATCGGTGCCGGCTTCGTACCTGAAGTCCTCAACACAGGCGTTTATGATGAAGTTATCCCTGTTACTAATGACGATGCATTTGCTACAGGCAAGCTCCTGGGCAAGAGCGAAGGCGTTCTCGTAGGAATCTCATCCGGTGCAGCCCTCTTCGCAGCTATCGAGCTCGCTAAGCGTCCCGAGAACAAGGGCAAGACGATCGTAGCATTGCTTCCTGACACAGGTGACAGGTATCTTTCAACACCTCTTTTCCAGGAATAATTTAAATAAAACATATGCCATAGAATTCCGCGTCCGCTCTCGATTGAGGGCGGACGTTTTTATTCTGTTTCCGGACAGACGCTTTTCGCACGCCGCGAACACTGCAAAAAATAATTACATTTTTCAACCGAATAAAACAATACTCGCCGAAAACGTTCGTTTATAATGCAAATATTAACCATTTGTATTAGTCAGGAGGTGCTGCTATGAGCATTGATATCAGCAAGATGCCCAAGATCGGATTCGGCCTTATGAGACTTCCCGAAAATGACGGAGTCATCGACATCGACAGGGTAAGCCAGATGGCTGACAGTTATCTTGAATCAGGATTCAACTACTTCGATACCGCATATGTCTATCACGGCGGCAACTCCGAGAAAGCAGTTAAGGAAGCCATCGTAAAGCGTCATCCGAGAGACTCATTTACTCTTGCGACAAAGCTCCCCGCATGGTTCATTCATTCTCCTGAAGACAGGGATAAGATCTTTAATGAGCAGCTCGACAGATGCGGAGTAGACTACTTTGATTATTATCTTCTCCACAGCATTGAAGACGGAAATAACTACGATACATACGAGAAGTACGACTGCTTCAACTGGGGTATCCAGAAGAAGGCAGAGGGCAAGATAAAGCATTTCGGATTCTCATATCACGGAACACCTGAATTGCTCGTTAAGATCCTCGACAAGCACCCTGAGGTCGAATTCGTACAGATCCAGCTTAACTATATAGACTGGGACAATGCGATCGTACATTCAGGCGAACTCTATAAGATCTTATCTGACAGGAACATCCCGATCATTGTCATGGAACCCTGCAAAGGCGGCAAGCTCGCTAATCTCGACGATGAGTGCGCAGAGATCTTAAAGGGTATCCGTCCCGACAAGTCCGTCGCTTCATGGGCTTTCCGTTTTGTTGCAAGCCTCCCCGGTGTTGCCACGATCTTAAGCGGCATGTCCACAGAAGACCAGATGGCAGACAACATGAATACTTTTAAGAATTTCGAGCCTCTTACTGATGAGGAGAAAGCAGCTGTTAAAAAGGTTGTTGAAGTCATGAGCCGTGTGGAGCTCGTCGGCTGTACAGCATGCAAATACTGCGTTGAAGGCTGTCCTGCCGGAATCAGCATTCCTGATGTAATAAGTGCCGTTAACACAGCGAGAAAATTCCCCGGCGATATGAGACCGCAGTTCTTCTATAACGGCCTCGTTGACAGATACAGCCACGCTTCAGACTGCATCGGCTGCGGCCAGTGCGAAGGTGTCTGCCCTCAGCATCTGCCTATCATTACCATCATGCAGGAAGCTGTCGAAAAGTTTGAGAAGAAATAAGATCTTTTATTAAGATTTGAACCCGGATTAGAAAAACTGCCGAACCCGTTATGGATCCGGCAGTTTTCTATTTGCCGCATAATGCGTAAAAACTTATTCTGCAGCCTTGAAGTTATAGATGGGCTTTAACACCTCTATAACATCGACGGATTCGGAGATGACATCAATGATGTCCTCCAAGGACTTGTACGCCATTGGCGCCTCGTCCAATGTGGATTCGTTTACGGAAGTAGTGAAGATGTCCTTCATGGCTTCCTTGTACTCGTCCATGGAAAGAGTATTCTTGGCCTTTGTTCTGGACATTATTCTTCCTGCTCCGTGAGGGGCGGAGTAGTTCCATTCAGGGTTGCCCTTACCTACGGCAAGGACAGAACCATCTCTCATGTTGATGGGTATCAACACCTTTTCGCCCTTGTGTGCGGCGATGGAACCCTTTCTTAAGATCATCTCCTCTGTGTCGATATAGTTGTGGATGGTGTGGAAGGATTCACCCATAACAAGACCTGCCTTTCCGGCTAAGATCTCTGCCATCTTCTCTCTGCTTCTTCTTGCAAAAGCCTGGCATATCTCGACGTCGTGGAGATAGTCCTCCAAATACTTGCCGTATACGTAGCATAAGTCTTCAGGCATCTTTGTCTCGCCGCCGTAAACTTCAAAGTGAAGTTCCTTTAATGCCTTCTGGATCTCATCCTTACGGCCTTCTTCCTTATATGTGCGTATTATCTCGTCACGCTTTTCGTAATACTTATCAAAGCCTCTGTTCAAGTTGATGGCGAGATTCTGATAGTATTCAGCTACCTGCTTGCCAAGGTTTCTGGAGCCGGAGTGAATGACAAGATACTTAGTACCGTCAGAAGAGACATCTACTTCAATGAAGTGGTTGCCTCCGCCCAATGTCCCGAGAGATCTTTCGAGTCTCTTGGAATCCTTGAGTGATCTGTAGCACTTAAGGCCCGTAAGGTCGAATCTTTCCTGTCTTCCTTCCCAGACATTTTTGCCGGACGGGATATAGTGTGCGGCAGCATCGAGCAACATAAGATCTATGTCACCCTTGCCGAGAGATACCGTGTACATGCCGCAGCCGATATCAACGCCGACGACGTTGGGGACGGCCTTATCCTTGATAGTCATTGTAGTTCCTATCGTGCAACCCTTGCCGGAGTGAACGTCCGGCATAATGCGGATCTTTGCCCCTTCAGTCATGGGGTAGTCGCACATACGTCTTATCTGTTCGATCGCTTCATCTTCCACGACCTTTGCATAGCATATAGCTGTGTTTACCTTTCCTTTTATTTCTATGTATTCCATAAGTCATTCCTTTCTATAAAAGGCCCCCGGCTTTATTGTTTAAGACCGGGGGCGCGAAAAGTTTATGCTGCGATGCTCTCATATCTCTTGGACATAAGAACGCTTAACATGAACTTGTAAGGTTCAAGCTTGCCTTCCTTCAGCATCTTGAAGATCTGAGGAGAGCATCCTGATACCAGGGCAACGCCCAGTTCGTTCTTTGTGACAGGCTGCTGAGTGTTGCGGCTGTTGACGTTCCAGAAGATTACTTCAGGGAGTCTGTAGCCGTACTGCCCGAACCTTTCTCTCGCATTCTCGAAGTTTGTGGCGTCAGGCTTGTCTGTGCACACGTCAAACTCCATATCGGAGATGATGTAGATCTTCGAAGGCATTTCGGACTGTCTGATTCTGTTGTTTACAGCAGTTCTCAAGATCAGTTCGAAAACCTTTTCGATATCAGTGTTGCTGCATTCGTTGAAGCTCATGCAGTATCTGACCTTCTCTACGATATCCTTACCCTTGATCTTGATGAGCCTGGGGTTAGTGGAGAACGTGATGAAGTTGTTCTTAAAAGCACCTCTGTTACGCTCTGCGAAGTAGATACCCAGAGACTGGGCAACTGCTGCAGGCAAAGTCTTTGTGCCGCAGTACATGGAGCCGGAACCGTCAACGACAACCAGAGCATTGTCTGATCCCGTGAAGTCTTCCAAGGACTTCCATGTAGCGTCCATAGCCTTTCTCTCTCTCATATCGATCTCAGCGCCTCTGGAATTAATAACAGGAGCGATGATGTCGTAAGGAGTCAGAGTGCTCGTATTCAGCAAGTAGGGCTTCTCGGATGCCTTGTTGATGAAGGATACATATCTGTCCTCATCATTTCTGATGAAGGCCTTTCTGTACTTGTAAAGAGCCTTGGAAGGCTGGTTCTCGTACATGAAAGAGTAGTCCTTCTCTCTTAAGTTATTCTCGATGATCCTGATCTTTGCTCTTAAAGATGACAAAGCCTTTCTGTATTCGGCATCAGACATGCCAAGAGCCTTTGCGATCTTCTTACCTGCCAGTACAGTATCATTGCTGGTAGCGTTTACGGAAGGCAGCCACTTAGCCAGTAAGGAGACTTCATAGCCTTCATCGAGTGCCTTCAAATCAGCTTCGAGTTCTTCCTTGATGTATTCCATAGCTGCCTTCTCGCAAGGCGTACCGATAAGTACCAGGATATCGTCATATCTGCCGTATTCGGCGATATTTCCAATATTCTTAATGACAGTTTCTGATTCATTCTCAGCCAGGTACTTCAAGATGACCTTGAAGAATCTTCTCTCGCCCAGGCCGCCTCTTACATCTCTTGCATAGAAGAGGATCTTCATGGCGATGTCTCTGTCCTCAGCGAAAGCCTTGATGAATCTGGAGATCAACTCCTCATCAGATGCATCTCTTAATGCGCCTGCTGTCGCGAAAAGATCAAGGCAGAAAGATTCTGTGCTCTTATATGTTGCAGCACCGTTCTCTGTATATGTCTTGTTAGCTTCTCTTCTTAAAAAGTTCAACATTTCTTTTTCCTCCTTATTTAACAAGGTGCTCCCGGGACTACCCGGGATCTCTCATACCCTAAATGATCTGTTTCATTTGCTGTATGCACCTTTATGTATGACGTTTACACAAGACACTGCTTCCCTGAAGAAGCCTCGTGAGGATTCGAACCTCAAATTAACCAATCGACCGCATTCATTTGCTGTATGTGTCTTTGACGTTCCCGCCATGAGCATATGGTAAACCACGAAATTGGGTTCTTAAAGATGCAGAATAATCTGATACTGTAACCCCACAATATCTCGGAAATGATGTATAATTACGGTTATTTAGCAAGGATACACAACCCCAAACAGGAGTTAAAACATGACTGAGAAATACAAGATATATCTGTCTGAAGACATCAGAACAAGGCTTTTGAACGATGCCGAGCTCTTTGAATTTACGAGACCTGATGCATCCGTTAACCTTAACGGTTTCCTTAAAGAACTGATAGTAAATTACTTTGACCAGTACAGGAAAGATACTGAAGCGCTTGTGAGCGGCATGATCGAAGACATTACTTCCGTCAGAGCCTTAAAGAGCAAGGATGCCGCAGCGCTTGCAGATAAGATCATAAGCACATATATAAGAGGTGAGGATCCTTCATCAGGCAGGAAAGCAGTTATTACTCTTACCGTGAGCGGCGCTTCATATAATGTCATACAGAAGATCGAGAATAATCTTCTTCAGGATAAGTCCCTCTCAGGATATATAAAGGATATGTTCTCATCTTATCTCTCGATTCCCAGAAGCAGGAGAGAAGAGATAATCTTCAGTGAAGCTTATGAGGATATAAGGAAGGCAATATCAGAACACAGGCATCTTACTTTTACATCATCCATAAACGGCATGAAGTTTACCGTGGAGCCATACCTTATCGCACCGTCAAAAGAGGAACAGTGCAACTATCTTCTCTGTGCAGGTGCCAAGGACAGAAAACCTAAGACTTTCAGGATCTCCAGGATGAGGAACACATTCGTGACCTCTGATGAGTTTGCTCCGGATAAGAAGCTCGAAGAAAGACTTGGGATGCTTGCTGTAAGAAGTCCTCACTCGGCATCATCTGACATTCACGCCGTGGTCAGGCTGACTGAAGGCGGGATGAGAAAGTACAGGCTGATCGTAAAGAACAGGCCATCTGTCACGAAGATCGAAGGCGACCTCTATCATTTCGACTGGTCTGAGCTGCAGCTTGAAGATTACTTCAAAAGATTCGGCAAGGATGCTGTTGTAATAAGACCTAAGTCGCTTAAGAATAAACTCAGGAACTACTACGAGCAGGCATTAAAGGCTTATGAATAATCCGGAATATACTTAAAGAGGCATATAAATGGCTAAGAAAAACAAGTATTCCATAACATTAAGAGCGTGTTATCTTGCATTTATTACGCAAGCGATAACCGCTAATCTGGCTGCTCTTTTGTTCCTGAGATTTCATACTGAGTTTGGTATCTCTTTAGGAAAGATCTCGGTGATCCCGATAGCTTTTTTCGTTACCCAGATAACAGTTGATATTCTTTGTGCAGGTATCGTAAATAAGATCGGTTACAGGACGGCCATTATCTGTTCGGAGATCATGGCAGGCTTAGGACTTATCGGGTTGTCCGTTCTGCCCTCGGTAATGGATCCGTTCGCAGGTATTCTTATTAGTGCAGTGATCTATGCAGTCGGCTCAGGACTTATCGAAGTCCTCGCGAGCCCTATTGTTGAAGCTTGCCCGTTCGAGAACAAGGCGTCAGTAATGAGCATACTTCATTCGTTTTATTGCTGGGGCTGTGTCGGAGTTATCGTATTATCAAGTCTGTTCTTTATTGTCTTCGGCATAGAGCATTGGAGATGGCTCCCGTGCATCTGGGCCTTGATCCCGCTATATAACATCTATAACTTTGCAGTTTGTCCCATCGAATCTCTTACTGAAGACGGCAAAGAGATGGGGATCAAGCAGCTCCTGAAGACCCCTGTGTTTTTCCTTGGAATCATCCTGATGGTATGTGCCGGTGCATCTGAAATAGCCATGGCCCAGTGGTTTTCTGCCTTTGCCGAATCTGCGGTAGGAATGCAGAAGACGACAGGCGACCTCGTCGGTCCCTGCATGTTTGCGGTTGCCATGGGTATATGCAGGATAATCTATGGCAAGTATGGCGATAAGATCAAACTTACGGATTTCATGCTGGGTTCAGGTGCCTTGTGCCTTGCCTGCTATCTGGCTGCCTCACTGTCAAAGTCTCCGGTTATCTGTCTGATCGGATGTATTGTGTGCGGCTTCTCAGTCGGAATAATGTGGCCCGGAACTATAAGCATCATGTCGAAAAGACTTCCTGCAGGAGGTACGGCAATGTTTGCTTTGCTGGCCATGGCAGGCGATCTGGGAGGAGCTTTAGGACCGGGCGCGGTCGGTTTTTTCGCTCAGATCAATAATGATGATCTTAAGAAGGGAATGCTTTTAGGAAGCATCTTCCCGCTGGTCCTGATAATCTCTGTGGTAATAATAAAGCTCAAGATAAGGAAGGAACGCTGACCTGTCGTTGCTCCACTAATCCCGCCTTTATGTTAAACTGTGCAGAGTAGGTTTAAGGTAAAAGTCATTGAGAGGGACAAAGGACGCATGACCGGTTATTAATGCGCCGTAAGATGGGGTTATGAACGGTACCACGGATACAGCAGATCAGCAGAAGAAAGGCTTTTTCAGGACGCATAAGGCATTCCTGATGTATGGCCTTATCAGCGTGTTCGTAACGGTAATCGATGTGATAATATGCCGTGTCTGCGAGCGCTATATTCATGTAGTCGCGGCAAATACGATCGGTGTAATAACCGGGTTCATCATACAGTATTTCCTTACTGCCAAACATGTTTATAATACGAGAAGTAAGAGATCTTTCGTTATATTCCTTGCGACATTTCTCTTAAATCTTCTAATGGCCAACGTAATAGTATATGTGTTCAGGGAATTTGTGTTCGGAGGCTCAGATGAAGGTCTGCCTTTCCTTATCAGCAAGGGCGCTTCTATCGTCTTCCCGTTCTTTATCACATATTTTATCCGTAAGAAAGTAATGCCTACAAAGGATGATAAGAAAGATGAATAAGATTTTCGCGATATTGCCATGCTATAACGAAGAACTTAATATCGGTGAATTGATCGATAAATGGTATGCGCAGAAGGATGGTCTTCTGGAGAGCGGCTATGAGCTTGTCATTGTCGGAATAGATGACTGCAGTACCGATAACACAAAGAAGATCATCGAAGGCAAGAGCGAAGAATACAGCAATACTTTCTTATATGCGCATCCCGTGAATAAAGGCCTTGTCGGAGGTCTTAACTCTGCCATCAGTTATTTCCTTGATAACGGCAGCGAAGGTGATCTTATGACGCTGATGGACGGAGATAATACTCACGACCCGAAATATGTTCACGCGATGCTGAAAAAACTCAAGGATGAGAATAAGGACTGTGTAATAGCTTCACGTTACTGCAAGGATTCGGAAGTTGTCGGCGTGGCAGGTCACAGGGAATTCATGAGCGACATGGCCAAGCTCTATTACAGCTTTGTGCTTCGTGTTCCTGATGTTAAAGATTACACATGCGGATACAGGATATATACTTATGACATCATTAAAAAGCTCGTTGACGAGTACGGCAAAGACCCGATAGTCGAGAAGAGTTTTGCCTGCATGATGGAGCTCCTTTATAAGATCTATACCGTAGGTGCTACGTTCGGCGAGACCGGATTCGAGCTTCGTTATGACAACAAGCAGGGCGCGAGCAAGATGAATGTCTTCAAGACCATGAAGAAGAGTCTGTCGACTGCCGTAAAGCTCAGATCAGCGAATAAAAGGAACAGAAAGAAATGACCAAAAGGACCCGCTCAGTCATCATATATTTTCTAATGTTTCTATTCACGGCCGTATTGCTCTCTTCGACCAGGTTCTTTTTTATGTCAAAGGATTTCGGCCATGATGCCGGAATATTCGCTTATATCGGATTTGCCATAACAAAAGGGAAAGCGCTCTATCTTGAAGCATGGGACAACAAAGGCCCGCTCCTTTATCTCATCAATGCGCTCGGTATCTTCATCAACCACCGCTATGGAATACTCCTTCTCGAGTTCATTACTCTTATGAGCTCAGTAATCATCTTATACAAGACTGCAAATCTCTTTGTATCAAAAGAGATCTCCGTGGTCTGCGCGATCTTCAGCATGATGTCCCTTACAACTAATCTTGAGGGTGGCAATCTCGCTGAGGAGTACGCTCTGCCGTTTACGATCCTGGGATTCTATTACATCGCGAAGTACTTAAAGAACGGCTTAAGCCTTAAGAAGTATGAGATGATCTTAACCGGAATGTGCATTGGCGCAGTTTTCCTCATAAGACTGAACATCCTGGCATTCCTGGGATGTGCTGTCATAGGAGTTGTGACCGTCCTTGTAAAGAAAAAAGAGTATAAGAAGTTAAGAGATGTATTCCTTTTCGCATTGTTGGGAATGGTAATATTCATAGTCCCGTTCGCCATCTATCTCGCATACAGGGGAATCCTGAAAGCATGCATTGACATAGCTTATTTTCAGGTGCTCGGAACATTCTCTGACATCACACTGACAGAGAGGTGCCTTAATGTTCTTGATATGGTCCTCGAGACAGCCAAGAGCGGGACGGTATTCATCGCAATTTGTTTTGTGTTCTTCTTCCTGATCTCATTAAAAACTTCAAAGAAGGAAGATGAGAGTTTTGTCTGGCTGAGCTGGATCACCATTGCAGGTCTTATCACTACATTCCTGGCAAATTCAATGTCAGGAGCAAGACACCTGCACTATTTCATATCATTCGTTCCTGTAATGATCATCCCGGCAGTTGCTTTTTCCAAGGCCATTACGGGTTTTATCGAGAAGAACTATACGGGAAAGCGTAAGAAGGATGACTTTAAAGCTATTGCTTTTGCTGCCCTCATGCTGGCTATAAGCCTTCCGGGGCTTACAAATCTCATACTCACTGTTTACAGGGATATGGATTCAGAGAGCACGGTAAATTACGCTTATTATACGGAGCAGATCAATAACTACATTCTGGAGAATACAACCGGAGATGACACTATAGAAGTAATCGGTTACAAGAGTGCGATCACTTCTTATTACAATACGAAAAGACTGGCAGCTTCCAACTATTTCTACTTCGCGAACGGAAGATTCAGTGAGAGATCAAAGACAGAATTTGCCACCAAGATCCGTGAGGACGTGATGAAGAACCATCCAAAACTCATTATGTTCGAGAAGATCGCCAATGAAGACGGAGTACCTAAGCATACGGACTTTGTAGATCACTGTGGTGACATTGACGGCTGGAATGCTTTTCTTGACGAGAACTATGTTATTGTGGACAATAACTTTAACTATATTGTTTACAAGCATAACTAAAGGGAAGACCCATGAAGAAAGTACTGATCTGTTTTGGAACCAGGCCTGAAGCCATCAAGATGTGCCCGCTCGTAAATGAGCTTAAGACAAGAGATCTTGAAGTAGTCGTCTGTGTAACAGGACAGCACCGCCAGATGCTCGACCAGGTTCTGGAAGTATTCAATGTCGAACCGGATTACAACCTGGCGATCATGAAAGAGCGCCAGTCTCTTTTCGATATAACCACGAATATCCTGGAACGTATCAAGACAGTTCTCGAAAAGGAGAAGCCTGATGTGGTCCTCGTTCACGGTGATACGACGACCACTTTCGTAACGGCTCTTGCATGCTTTTATCTTCAGATTCCGGTCGGACACGTTGAAGCGGGACTTAGAACCTATAATGTTTATTCCCCGTATCCCGAGGAGTTTAACCGCCAGGCGGTAAGTATAGTATCAAAGTATAATTTCGCTCCTACGGAATTATCAAAAAAGAATCTCATCAACGAAGGCAAAGACCCTTCGACCATCTATGTTACCGGCAATACGGCGATTGACGCGCTGAAGACGACGGTAAGACCTGACTATCAGAATGAATATCTCGACTGGGCAAAGGACTCGCGCCTTGTCATGATCACTGCCCACAGAAGAGAGAACTTAGGAGAGCCCATGCACAACATGTTCAGGGCGATAAGAAGGATCATTGAAGAGTTCGAGGATGTCAAAGCCATATACCCCATTCATATGAATCCTGTCGTAAGGGAGACAGCTGATGAGGTCCTTGGCGGATGTGACAGGATAAAGATCATCGAGCCGCTGGATGTTTTCGACTTCCATAACTTCCTTGCAAACAGCTACCTGATACTGACTGACAGCGGCGGAATCCAGGAAGAGGCTCCGTCACTCGGCAAGCCCGTGCTGGTCATGAGAGACACCACAGAACGCCCTGAAGGCATTGCTGCAGGGACACTGAAGCTCGTCGGAACCAACGAGCAGACCATTTACGATTCTTTCAGAGAGCTCCTTCAGGACGAAGATGCATACCGTAAGATGAGCACGGCAAGCAACCCTTATGGAGACGGTTTTGCCTGCAAGCGGATAGCGGATATCCTCTGCGGCATCTGACCATTATTCCTGCCATATAATACTTGCTTAAAAAAACCTTGCGGATCGGGCATTTTCGGGGTTAACAAATACTCTTTAGCGTGATAGAATTTCGAACGGGGAGAAAAGCCCCAATCCCATTTTAAAAGTGAGGTGAATACGGTGGACGCTGGTGACAGTTGCGACAAACGAGGGAAACGCGGCCGAAATATCCTTTGTTCCTTAAAGTGCCAGTCGATGACCGTATCGGACCTTAAGGACTAAATGATGTATCGTCACCTCTGTTTGCCCAAAGCAAAGCGGAGGTTTTTTGTTCCCGTCGTTTGTTTACTTTTCAGGAGGAACAAATGGCAGAGAAGGAAATAAGAAGAGATTATCAGGACGAGATAATCTCGCTGATGAGGGGTAACGATTCCCCAAGGGTAATTCATTACAAGTTAGATGACTATCACGCAAGTGACATTGCGCAGATATTAGAGGAGCTCTCTGATCAGGAGAGAAAGAAGCTCTTTAGAGTCTGCGGCAAGTCTTTGCTTGCGGAAGCTTTCGAGTGTCTTGAAGAAGACCAGGTAAGTGCTTATCTTGGCGAGATGGACATAAGACGTGCGGCAGCGGTCGTTGCAGAACTCGAGACCGACACCGCGGCTAATGTTCTCAGAGAACTCGATAAGGAGAGAAGAGGCCTCATCATCGAGGCTCTCGATACTGAAGTACGTAAAGAGATCAGCATCATCGCATCCTATGATGAAGATGAGATCGGCTCAAAGATGACCGCCAACTTCATCACGATCGGCCTGAACCTTACGGTCAAGCAGGCGATGACGGCTCTCGTCACACAGGCTGTAGATAACGACAATATCTCGACGCTCTTTGTCGAGGATGACGACGGCCTGTTCTACGGAGCTCTTACATTAAAAGATCTCATCACCGCGAGGAGCACGACAGACCTTAATACACTTATAGTGACGTCGTTCCCTTATGTATACGCTACAGAGCAGATCGATGACTGTATCGAAAAGCTCAAGGATTATTCGGAGGACTTGATCCCTGTCCTTGACGAAGATAACAAGATACTGGGAGTTATCACATCCCAGAGCATCGTAGAAGTTGTCGATGATGAGCTCGGTGAAGACTACGTCAAGCTCGCCGGCCTTATTGCAGAAGAAGATATCAAGGAGCCTTTGGGACAGAGTATCAAGAAGAGAATGCCCTGGCTTCTCATATTGCTCTGCCTCGGCATGCTCGTATCTTCGCTCGTAGGTGTTTTCGAGGGAGTTATCGCGCATCTTACGATAATTATGGCATTCCAGTCCCTGATCCTCGACATGGCAGGTAACGTTGGCACACAGTCGCTCGCTGTCACGATCCGTGTATTAACGGACGAGAATCTGACCTTTGCCCAGAAGTTCAGACTGGTAATGAAGGAATCCAAGGTCGGTATGAGCGTAGGCTTGATCCTTGGTGCATCTTCAGTCCTGCTTATCGGCCTGTATCTCATGTTCTTAAAGGGCCGTGAACCGCATTTCGCGTTTGCCGTAAGCGGATGCATCGGTGTCGCATGCCTTATCTCGATGATCTTCTCATCCATCGTAGGCACGCTGATCCCGTTGTTCTTCAAGCGCATCAAGGTCGACCCTGCGGTAGCATCCGGTCCCCTTATCACGACTATAAACGACTTGATCGCAGTAGGCTGCTACTACGGAATCAGCTGGCTTCTGCTCATCAATGTCATGGGATTCTGATCAAAGTAACATTGTTAAAAGAGGTATTTATATGGAACATGTTAATTTCACACCTTCCGGTGTATGCGCTGTCCAGATCGACTTTGACGTTGAAGACGGAAAGCTCTATAACGTTAAGTTCTTAGGCGGCTGCAACGGCAATCTCAAGGCTATCGGCAAACTTGTCGAAGGCAAGGACGCGAAGGAAGTCGCTGACATCCTGAGAGGAAACATCTGCGGCATGAAGGGCACGTCCTGTGCAGACCAGCTCGCAAAGGCTATTGACCAGCATATCGGCTGATATCTTTTAAATCTGAATCTTTTAAGGCCCCAAACGCAACAATTTGGGGCCTTTATCTGTTATTAAGATATCAGGTACATGGGGGTAATAACATGAAACACACTAATAAGATCGCTCTTGTAATGGCTTTTTCGTTCTTGCTGACGCTATTTTGCTGCAGCTGCAAGGATGATCCAATAGTCACGGGGAAGACGGATGGAACTGAAGATGACGGTAACGGTGTCTCTGTAGAAGGCCTTGCCCCGGATGAGGTTCTGGTCAAATTCAGCGGACATAACGGTTCCGGGGGATACACACGCGATAATACATACATTCTTGCTGACGGTTCTATATATTCTTCCTATGTAGGACAGCATGACGCTTATTTTATCGGACAGGGCTACTCTGAAGAAGATCAGATAAAGCTTCTTAAAGAATATGCAGATCCGATTACGGTCATCAGCAAGGATGAGGTCTCCAAACTCTATGGCTATATGGTCAAGATCAATCCTGACGCAGAATTTAAATATGATGACATAGAGGTCACTGATGTCGGAACGGATAAGACCTATGTCCGTGTTAACGGTGAATATATAGCCATCAGCGAATCGGGCGAAAGAACAGGCAGACTTGATGACCGTTATGCCAAAAAGACCAGTGATCTGTTGAGGAAGATCATGGGCCAAAACTTCAAGATAAAGCCTGCCGCTGACTATTCGAGGGGTGAATCTTACATAGAGACATTCGAATGCCCCAATAAGGCTTCCACGGCGAAGGCGAAAAGGATCATCACAAATCTTGATGAACTTATCGAATTCGAAAAAGAGACCGGACTTGATCTGAAGGGCAAGAAGGAATTTGAAGTCTTCTATGACACTAATTACGGCAAATTCGATTACACCGTCATAGCAGTAGAGATAATCTACTATCCTGAATATCTCGATCTTAAGGCAGTTACGGCAGATGCCTTTATCGTCTCGGAAAAATACGTTGGTTTTGCTTATATTAATAAGCCTGTTATAGATATTTCAGACGATGTTGTTCCCGAAAAATGTTACGCTCATGTAGTCCAGATCCCGAAGGATACAACCGGAACTTACGACAAATTCCTTGAAGGATAAAAACAAAACCCGGCCGCGGTGATTACCGAAGCCGGGTTTATATTTCTGATTGTTATATATATTTACTTATACGCCGTATAAGTAGTGACGTTCAGAACCGTCTCGCCGTCGATCTGAAGAGCGACAGGACGGTCGAAAGTCACCTTGATCTTATGGCCTGTCTTTACCTCAACGACTTTCTTATGGTCAACGTGCTTGCCCTTGAAGATCGAAGGGAAGATGCAAAGCGTTCTGATCTTGCCGCTGCCGTGGAAGAGGAGAAGAGATAAGAGTCTGTCAGAGCCGAGTCTGTCCTGGCCGGGTGTGGCGATCATGCCGCCGCCGTAGTAACGGCCGTTCATTGAAGGAGCGAGCCATACTTTCTTATAGGAGAATCTCTGACCGTCAACTTCGATCTCTGCATTGGTCGGCTTATAGTGGAAAAGGAGACCTTTGATCGCTATGCCTGCATAATCGATCTTCTCGTTGCCTGCTGCTCTTAACTGGTCACCGACCTCACAGCAGTAGCCGTCAATGCCGTAACCGATACCGTTTAAGAATCTCTTCTTCATGCCGTTTACTTCAACAAAAGGAAGATCCTTAATATACTTGTTGATCTGCTCGGGAGCGTCGCCCGGCTTTTTTCCGAGATCGTTCCAGAAGTCATTGCCGCTTCCTGTAGGGAAGTAGTAAAGAGGCTGAGATATCTCTATGCCGTCAGTGTCATTTATGAAGCGGTTAAGCGTACCGTCGCCGCCGCAGAGGTAGATCTCGTCATCGGCACCTAAGCCTTCAACAAAAGATCTGTAGCCGCCTTCAAGCTTTGTGACGTCCTCGAAAAGAGGTTCCTTGCCCGAAAGAAAACCCTTGATCTCTTCGGCTTTGGCCTTGCCGGAACCGTTACCTGAAAGGCCGTTAAACAGTACGTAAGTGGACATTATTCTCTTCCTCCTCGTTCTTTTCGATGAAAGATGTCATAAGACTTTTCGCATAATCACCGATGTCATTGCAGCGCTCTGACTTGATCTTCTCCGGAGGGAGGACGTCGAGCACTTCAAAATAGACATCACTTCTGTGAAGCGGGTAGTTCTTCTTTATCATGTCGGCACCTTTTATACCGCAGATGACGACGGGGACATTAGCTTTCTGGGCGATCTTGAAGATGCCGTTGTGGAAGGGAAGGAGGCCTTCGCCGAAGTTCCTTGTGCCTTCCGGATATACTGCGACCGATACCTGATCGTCCTTTATGAGCTCAGCTGCTTTATTGATCGTATCCATCGCTCTTCTCGGATTCTCGCGGTCGATGGGAAGGAAGCAGCAGCGCCTTATAATTCTGCCCCAGATAGGAACGTGGAAGTTAGCTTCTTTGGATATGAATGAGAGATCGTAATCCTTGAACAGATACCAGGTCGTAATAGGATCTAATTTGGACTTGTGATTGCATACCAGAAGGAATCTTGAATCTTTGGGGATCTTCTCCATGCCCTTCGTGTGATAATGTATCCTTCCGAAAAAGACCAGTATCCAGGTGGAACTGTTAAGGAGCCAGCGGTAATAGCCATTGTGTTTATCGTAGAGCTTCTTGGAATTGACCAGACAGGCACTCACCAGCAGGAGCAGAAAATACTGCAAAATGCCCGTGACGAGAAAGAATACTGTCCAATAGATATACTTCACCTATACATTACCTCTCAAGGAAATAATAACAGACGCAAGTTTATTTTGATAATCAAATAATAGTTTCGTTGTTCGCAATAAGCAAGAAAAATTGATTACATAATTTGCGAACTTTTCTCCAAATAGCAAGATATGTAAAATCAAAATGGCAATTTAACAGTTTTCAGCTCCTATTTTTAGGGATAGAGCCTTGAAGGTATGCCTATCAGTTCTACCATTCTTGCGGTATCATTTAACATGACAAGCAGCAAACAATATGAATCTTTTTTCGTGGAGGTAATATGAAAAAGAGATTAATCAGGTTCGTCGCTGCAGCTTTTGCAGGATTATTCCTCTTAAGCGGTTGTGACGTACTCCCCAAGGGAACGGACGGCCCCCGTGATGTTCCGCTCACGATCAAGGCGGATTTCACTCAGAAGGAGAAGGCCGGAAACTGGATCAAGTACGGTGACTGCAAGATCACCACACAGGATGGAAAGGCCCTGGTTACTAACCGTAAGGAAAGCAACGCAGGCGTTGCAATATCCTGCCCTGATTACAGAGGAAACACGATCAACGCTACAGCTTCTGTATCAAGTGCCAATGATTCGGTAAGACTCACACTTAAGTATGACATCTACGGAAATGTTTCCTATGTTACTGTCGCATCAGGCGAGACGACAGAAGCAAGTGAAGCATCGATTTCCGGCAACATCGAGATCCCTGCGAATGCTGAGAATGCCATCGTTTATATCGAAGGCAGCGACGTAAGAGATATCACGGTATCTTCTTTCGAGATCAGTATTGTAGGCGACTTCAATAACCTTACCGGTGTACCGGTTGAATCACTCGCAGATCCGACGAAGACAGCATCACTTTCTGCTGCTTATGCTGAATACTTCAAGTTCGGTGTTGCATCACCTGCATCCGTAATGACTAACAAGAACGACAAGTTCAGAAAGCTCATTACTTCACAGTTCAACTCAGTAACACCTGAGAACGAGCTCAAGCCTGAGAGCGTTCTCGATGCAGCTGTTACACTTGCAGATCCTGCAAAGTATAACGAGAATCCTGCTATTCACTTCGATAATGCGAAGCCGATCTTAGACTTCTGCAAGAAGAACAATATCCCCATGAGAGGCCATACACTTGTCTGGTATTCACAGACACCTTCCTGGCTTTTCTATGAGAATTACGATGTAAACGGAAAGCTCGCGAGCAGAGAACTCATGCTCAAGAGAATGGAGAATTATATCGACTCAGTCATGAACTGGTGCGAAAAGAATTATCCGGGAGTTATCTATGCCTGGGACGTAGTTAATGAAGCGGCCGCAGATGATGGGGGAATGAGAGACTGCTACTGGAAGCAGACAATAGGAGATGACTACGTAGAGAAGGCATTCGAGTTCGCAAGAAAGCACGCTCCTAAGGGAGTTCAGCTCTTCTACAACGATTACAACGAGTATCAGACATCGAAGCAGGAAGACATCCTCAAGATGTTAAAGCCCGTTGCAGCTGCAGGCAACATCGACGGTATGGGTATGCAGAGTCACATCAGTGCAGGCCTCAATGTCGATAACTACGTTGCTGCAGCAAAGAAATACGCAGATGAGCTTGGTGTAGTTATCCACATCACAGAGCTTGATGTTACTGCACCTAAGTCACTTAACGCTATGTACGATCAGGGCGTTTATATGAAGAAGCTTTTCGAGGCTATCATCGCAGCTGACAAGGCGGGCGTTCCGATCGAGTGCGTAACGGTATGGGGTCTTACAGATGACATGAGCTGGAAGTCTTCCACAAAGCCGTTGCTCTTCTACGGCAACCTTTCACCTAAGCCTGCTTACGAGGGCGTTATGTGCGCTCTTAACGGCGGCGAAGTTACAAAGCCTGCTGACTATCAGGAACCTAAGACAGACTCAACACCTTTTGTAGAGGATTTTGAAGATAAGAAATTCAAAGGCGGACCGAGATACAGCTCTGTCCAGAAGGTAGTTGAGGGCGGTTACGAGAGTGACTACTGCCTCATGAATTCTGAGGGTTATGCTGAGTACGACGGTTACTCTATCGATGTAACAAACTATGCAGGAAAGACGATCAAGGTAACATTCGCTATCAAGTCCAAGGCTCCTACATGTAAGTGCACAGCAGATATCGACGGCACATGGCCGACAATAGCTGAGGTTCAGACAGGTTCTGACGAGTGGGTACTTGGTGAAGGCCAGTACACGATCGAAGCAGGCACGCCCAGCCTTACGATCTATTTCGAGAGCGTAGATATGAATCCGTTCTATCTCGATAACGTAAAGATCGAAGTAATTGGTTGATATCGTTAGATATTAATAAAGACACAAGGAAAGCCGGTTCAGTTTTGGACCGGCTTTTCGCATCTTTAGCATGGGGTGACGGCATCAATTCGGCATAAGATTCGTGTCATTTGCGCGTTATCTATTCCATGGTGACAAAAATCCATTATATTACAGGCAGGGTAATAGGAATTTGCTTCCGGGAGGTTATTATGGATAGGAAAAGGATCGCCGCTGCGATTATGGCGGTATGTTTGCTGGTCCCTTCGTTGCCGGCATGTTCAAAGGGTAATAAGATCACTGTGGTTAAGGAAGAGGATCCGTGGTTTGAGTCAACGAGATTCAAGCTTAAGACGGAGCAGCTTTCCACCGAGATGCTCGATTCGAGTGTAGTGGGAAGCAGCAAAGACAAGGTCTTTCATCTATACTCTCTGACCAATCTGGCTGATTACGAGAACTACAGAAGAACGCTTCTCAGCACTTATGATGATAAGGGTAATCTCGTGAGCACCGTAAAGGTCAAAGATCCTGAGAACTATGCGATAAAAAGTGCGTATTCCATCAAGCCTGCTGATGACGGGAAGACAGCAGAAGCAGTAATATCTGTATTCGCACAGGGCGGATTTTCGACTGCTGTTGTAAACCTGGATCTTACGACAGGTGAGACAACTGCGCCGAGATTTCTTACGAACAAGCCCGGTGAACCATTGGAGATCCATGGCGACGGTCAGAATACATACGGAGTAAGTGATATCCAAATCGCAGGTGAATACTATATTCCGGTCATATTAGTATCTGAAAGAGCAGGCGGAATGTCAGTTCACGCGTTTTCTTTTAAAGGCTCTGAATATAAGAATGAACTGGACTTTTCGGGGATACCTTCCGTGTACACGGTGGAGAGTTTTTCATACGATCAGAAGAATAATTCGTTATTTGCTGTAGGCTACACAGCGATCGACGGTGCGGTGATAATTGAGTTCGATCCTGACACCGGCAAGAGGAAAAGCTATAAGAAATACGATGTCACCGATAAAGATCAGATAAGCATAACTGATTATAAGACAGATGTATCCGGCGGGCTTTATAAGATAGACACGCTTGGAAACATCACGACATTTAACATGCAGACCGCTAAGGCAGAGCCTGTCATAGACAGCGACTGGTATGCGCCTTATTTTTCGGATATGACGGCCATGAATGTGCAGCTCGTAAAGTGCAGCAGTGACATGGCGGTCATATATTCCAGAAAAGACAAAGCGTATTCGATGTTCTATGCCGGCTTTGACGAGACGGTCACTATATTGAAGCGCAGCGAAAAGAATCCTAACGCAGGTAAGAAGATAATCGAGCTTGCAGCGCCCACAGGCAAGAGCATGAAAGAATATCTTTCCAACGCTATATATGAGTTCAACAGAACAGATGATGAGTACATCATACGCATATGGAATAAATACAAGACCGGTATTAAGGCAGGAAGAGGAATAGCTTCACTTAATAAGGAAGATGAACTGGAATACACGATGATCCAGGATCTTAAGGGCTCTGAGGCTCCGGATATAGCAATAGGCGTTCAGAAGAACGGCGCGATGAGAGATGATATTTTCGAAGATCTTTCTGACTACCTCGAGCCTTCGGTAGCAGAGAAGCAGTATGCGAATATCATCAATGCTTCAAAGATCAGGGGCAAGCAGTATTTTCTCCCTGTAACTATTGAGATCGAAGGACTTGTAACGGACACTTCCCTTGTTAAGACCGGCGCTTCAGGCATTACTTTTGAAGAGTATGACAAGATGATAAAGACAGGCCTTAACGGCTTCTCACCCTACGACTATCCGATGTCTTTTTATAACAACAAGATCTCTTTCGTCTTATCATGCATCGACATCAAGAGCGCCATAGACGGAGATAAGACTGACTTTACCAGTGAACAGTTCAAGGAAGCTATAGCATACTCAAAAGAGCATTTTGCAGCAGAGAAGCAGGCGGAAACAGACGACATTAATTTCGAAGATGAAGAGAAGAAAGAACGCACCGGATGCCGCTATGACAAGCTGGACAGCTTCATCAAATTCGTTCACGCCTGCAAGTCTGACAAGGAGAGCTACACCATAATCGGCACTCCTTCTGTCGATGCATCAGGTCCCAGATTCAGAGCGGCAGAGACGTTATCTGTTACAACTTCTTCTGACAGAAAAGAAGGCTGCAAAAAGTTTATCAACTTCCTTTTCGGAGGTGCAGGCTTCGGTGAATCCGGAGCAGAATTCCAGGGTATCGTCACAAACAAAGACGTAATGGCGAAGAACATTGCCGTAATTACAGAGATAAATAACATAGAGCAGGACAGGGCAAAGGATATGGCCAAGCACATGCCCGGATCAGATTCTTATCAGAAGATTTACGGCTATAAATACGCGACTGAAGATATGGGCAAAAGATTCTTAGAGAGCCTTACTTCGATAGGAACATACTACTATGATGATCCGAAGATCACGTCATTCCTGATAGAGGAGATTGCTCCGTACTACGCCGGCGACCGTTCGATCGATGATGTCATCAAATATATGAACGACCGTACAGGAAAGTACATTAAGGAGATGTAGTTATCAGTTGCTTTTTTACCGGTGCTACTTTATTCTTTTAAAGATAAAACAGCTCGAAAAGAAGGCATATGACAACTATCAAGCTCAAACCTAACGGCAAACTCAGTATCGATATAGCATTAAGTGCTGTATGGTGTGTTTTCGTGCTCGTTGTAACAGGCTGCAACTTCGCGCTGATGAACCCCTTGCGCATAGTGCTTCTTGTCGTTGGATTTGCACTGACAGCTTTTTACATCTACAAGTATTCAGGCAAGGATAAAGAAGCGAAGGTAATGGCTATAGTCACAATAGCAGCCATCGCCGTAAGGACGCTTTACGTTCTTTACACAGGTGCCGAGCAGAGACAGCACGACTTAGGTGAGTTTGAGACCTTCCACGGATATGCATATCACTCTGAATATATCGAGTATCTTCTTAATAACCACAAGCTTTTGGATGAAGACATCACACAGCACTGGCAGTTCTACCATCCGCCGTTCAGCCATGCGGTAAGCGCTCTTTTCTTCGCGATCTACAGAAAGCTCGCACCCGCTTCATACGCACACAACTGGGACGCTTTGCAGTGCCTGTCACTTTTCTACTCGCTTGTAACGCTCGCAGTATTAAAGAAGTTTATCGAGCTCTGGAACCTGACACCCAAGGGAAAGACTATAGCTTACATCACAGTAGCGCTGCTTCCGGAATTCATCGTTTTCTCAGGTTCTTTGAATAACGATCCTCTTGCCATAACGCTTGCGATATCTGCTTTCTATCTTGCGTGGGTCTGGTATAACGACGAGAAGAAGTCATTCTTAAAGCTCATGGGTATAAGCCTTTGCATCGGTTTTGGCATGATGGCAAAGATCTCTGCAGGACTCATCGCATTCCCCATAGGATTCATGATGCTGAAGGCTTTCTTTGAATCGAAGAAAAAGCTTAAGATGGTCTGGCAGTATCTCGTGTTCCTCGCCGTCTGCGCACCTCTGGGGCTCTGGTATCAGGTAAGAAACTACATTAAGTGGCAGGTCCCTTTAACATACGTCGCAAGGCCTGATATCGAGGCATCACCGAGACAGCTTATCGCACCGATGCCTTTCTGGAGACGTTTCCTTGCATTCGAGGAAGGTGTTGATTACAACATCATCACAGAGACTTTGAACCAGGCATGCTTCGATGACGAGTATTACCGTGAGCATATGATCCTTGCCATGATCGGATATCTTCTTCTGACGGCGTTCACTGTCTTCACGATCACGATCCTCATCAACTTTATCGTTAACTGGATCAAGGACCGTGACATGATGAATCTCGTTATGTCGATCCTTCTGATCTCACAGCTTATCTCTTATGTTTATTTCTGCTACAGCTATGCATACACATGCACGATGGAATACAGATATATCGTACTGACATGCATGCCGGCAGCTTACTATTCAGGAAAGGCAATGAAGAACGGCCCCAATCTGCTGTCACTGTTTACCAAGATATTTGTATACGCAGTTGCGGTTACATCGTTCGCACTCTATTGCCTGGCCTGGATGCTGGACGTTCAGCTGTTCTGATCTTTTTCGCGCTCATAGCAAATATATCGAAATTCGATAAAAAGTAATTGAAAAACAATATAACCCATGCTAATATAATCCTAACCATGGTAATTCTTTAACAGGAGAACATGTATATGAAAAAGGGATTTTGGATTGGCTTTGGGATCGTTGCTTCGATCGGCATTCTCATGGGTGTCTATATTTTCGGAACGATCAGAAATTATATAAAGAATTCCCGCTGGGAGCTTAAGACTGAAATGACTGATGACAAGAAGGATTTATTCAGTAATGTGGCTCTATTGCCCGGATTAGCCCCATGCATCGAAAGGTACGCTGAAAGGGGCTTCCGCGATGCTTCTTACATGATCGAGACTTACCGCTATGCTGATGCAGACAAGATGTGTGAAGCGCTTCCTGAAGGGTGTGAAGAGGGCATAAGAAAAGCGCTGGCTTCTGATCCTGCCATAGCCAAAGATGTCAGCGGCGAATCTGTAGATCTGTACAGCGTGACAACGGGTCTGCCGGTTATAGAGGAAGATCAGATCGACGATAAGTACAAAAACGAATATATAGGTGCTTTTAAGTCGTATTATGTAATCGGATACAGTGACGGCACATACCGCTTTGCGGTACAGATAGACGATGTGTGAGGCAGATCAGAATATGAAGTTTCCGATATTCGGCAAGCAGGGAAAGAAGACAGGACCGGAGATAAAGTTCGATCCTGAGACCCAGTATGCCGTGATCAGGAGTTCTATCTGCACAGGTGAGAAGGTTGCCGGCTTCAAGAATAAAACGGACGGGCATTTCACGGATGTAATGGTGATCAGATCATCTGAAGACGAGAGGATCTTCAAAGAAATGTACGGTCTTGATACCGTCCGCACCGAGTACTGACATAGTTTTGGTATACTCTATCTAAATCTTTAGATAAGGGGATACAGATTATGGATGTGGATTTAAATAAGCCGGTGGAAAACCCTAAGCTTAAAGAGCTTTTAAAGCAGCGTGCTGTCACTCCCCAGGCGGAACAGGTTCCTTTGCTGAACCTCATCGCTGAAGAGTTTGCGATGAATGCAAATCTTCTTGCTGTGGTCGATTTAAGCGAAGCATCAATAGAACTGAAAGAAGAAGGCAAGGGCGAGATCAAAGGCGGCAGCAATATAAGTTTCCCAATGCTTGGATTAAAAGACGGTACTGAGCTCCAGCCGTTTTTCACTGACTGGGAAGAACTGAGAAAATGGGAGCCTTTCAAGGAAGGCGACGTAAAGACAATGGTCATGGCTTTTGAGGATGTTTACTCGATTCTTGCCAATAACAAATACAACCTTGTTATCAATCCATTCGGTGATGCCCTGATGCTGCCTTTCAGCATGGTCGAGCAGTTCAAGAGTGTAAAGGAGTCGATGATGAAGGCCACTCACATCGAGCAGAAACTCGTGAAAAAGGATACCAAGGTCATGCTGGGTGAACCTAAAGATTATCCCAGGCAGATGACAGATGCCATCTGCAAATACGCGAAAAATGTTAAAGACATTAACGCTATCTGGCTCAAGCTCATGATGAAAGACGAAGAGCAGAGTTTCCTTCTCGTTGTTGATGCTGAAGGCGATCCGCGCACATATTTCCAGGACATAGCAAATGCAGGAATCCCATATCTTCCTAAGGGAATGTATATAGACCTGGTTCCCATTACGCAGGAATTCGGCATAAAAGCTGCGACAGGCGAGCCATTTTATAAGAAGGGGATTTGAGATCGTCTGCAGCCTTCAAGTGTATCTGACAGACAATCAAAAAGACGGTGCCTTTTGTAAGACACCGTCTGTTGATTTTCGCGTGAGAAATACTTACTGATTCTTATAGTAGACCTCGATAAGTCCCTTAAGGATGAGGTCCTTGTCGCAGATCACCTTGTGCCTGCAAAGAGGAGCAATGAGAGATGCATATCTTCCCGTGGCGGTTACAATGCACTTGCCGCCGTACTCTTCTTCGATCCTGTCGATCATGCCATCGACCAGAGCGGCATTCTGGCATATGAATCCGCTCTTCATGCTGTCGACCGTATTGGTGCCGATAACTTTCTTTGGAATCTCAAAAGCTATGTTGGGCAGCTGGGAAGTCTTGCTGCTCAATGCTTCAGCGGCTATGCCCATTCCTGCACCTATGGAAGTTCCGATAAAGTTCTTATCTTCATCTATAAGAGAGAATGCGGTGGCTGTTCCCATATAGATGTTGATCTGCGGCACGCCGTATTCCTTGATGCCTGCGACTGCGGAAACGACAAGATCACTTCCGAGCTGTGCCGGATTATCGATTTTAATCTTAAGGCCGGTCTTTACGCCGGGACCGACTACTACCGGAACTGTTGAAGTGAGTCTTCCGACGGCAGCCTTAATGCTGCCCGTGACCTGCGGAACAACTGATGAGATGATCGCGCCGTCTATCTTGTCAGGGCTCTGTCCGTTGAATTCAAGAGCAGACTTGATAAGCACCGCATATTCAAGCTCTGTGGTGGATTTATTCGTACTGAGAAGTTCCGTGAACAGGATCTTACGTTCTTCAAAACAGCCAAGCAGGATGTGTGTGTTTCCGATGTCGATAGCAAGAACCATAGTTATTTCCTCCGGTTTTAAGCACCTATCAGTTTTGCCTTGAAAAGGGCAGTACCGACGCCGCCCGTGATAATGAAAGCTGCAATAGCTTCGAAGATCGCATTGATGCCGACGATGGTAGCGAAAAGAGCGACTATTCCAATAGTGGGATCTATGCCGGTTGCTTCAGTTACTGTTCCCTTGCCGAAGAGAAGGATAAGAGCACCGACGAAAAGAATTGTATTAAAGATTGCTGCGCAAAGGCCGGTTACTGAACATCTTACGAATGTGACTTTAGTGAGCTTGGACATAAGCTTAAATACGAGGCCAGCCAGGAATCCTGCAAGAGCTCTGCAAACAACACACATGATGAATGTGTATACGATGTTGATGTTTGCGAGATAAGTTCCGAAAGGATCCATGCCGAAGCACTGAGCGAAGCTTGTGATGCCGAACACGGTGCCGAGAAGTGCACCTGCCCACGGGCCCTTAGTAAGAGCGCCGACCGCTACGGGGATCATCAGAAATGAGATTGAGATCGCGCCAACCCTGAGATAACCCACAGGTGTGAACGCCATAAGGACTGTAAGTCCGATAAGAATGCCCAAGACAGCTATGGTCTTGATGGTTTGTTTTCGATTTTGTACCATACAAAATCCTCCTTTGTTATTATTCCCCTCCAGGGGATATAGTTACACCGGCAGCTTTCAATTCTCCGGACCCTCCGTCAGATTCGTTAAGATATCTGCGTTTTTGAGGCATCCTTTCCGAGAAAAGCCAGTTACCAAATGAGATTATACATTGTTATTATGGTTTTAGAAAAAAAATTTTGAAGACCACCCAATAATCCGTCCTGCTCATGTGTCTATAGAGTAGATGCGGACAATAAGGAGGCAGAGCAATGACAGACAAGGAACTCGAAAAGATCTACAACGAAGCCTACAAAGCGGTGTATTGGACAGCAATGTCTCTTCTTAAGAATGAGGCAGATGCGGAAGACATCGTGCAGGACACTTTCGTTACCCTGATCGAATCCTACGACACGATCCAGGATAAGAGCAAGGTGATCCCGTGGCTTAAGAAGATCGCTGCGAACAAGTGTCTTAACCGCCTTACAAGGACGAAAACAGATGCTGCTCCTGACGAGTTCTTTGAAGATGTCGAGGCTTTACCTGAAGATTTCCTGCCTGACTCTATCGTCGAGTCTGAAGAGACAAGAAAGATCATCATGGACATCATCAACAATTCATTGTCTGAGGATGTCAGAAGGACTCTTATCCTGTTCTACTTCGATGAGATGAGCACGAAAGAGATTGCAGAGGCAATGGGGATCCCTCAGGGAACAGTGTTGTGGCGTCTCAGCTTTGCTAAGAAAAAGATCAAAAAGGAGGTCGAGAAGTATGAAGACGAGAACAACACGAAGCTGTACGGTATGGCTGTACCGTTCTTAAGCAAGCTCTTTATGAAAGAAGCTGAGCAGGTTATCTTCAAGCCCATGCCGGCTTCGCTTACCACCCTGTCCGCATCAGGAGAGGCTTCCACATCCGGAGCCGGAACAAAAATGGCTGCAGAAGCAGCAAAGAAAGGAACAGGGATCATTATGAAAAAGGGATTGATTATCGGAATCGCAGCAACAGTAGTCGTAGTAGGTGCTGTAGCAGGAATCACAATTGGAATTCTCTCTAATAAGGACAAGAAGTCTTCAAAAACAGAGAAGACAAGGGTCGAAGAGACAGAAGACAGACCTGCAAATGACAGCGCATGGGCAGATCCGGTTGACGATACGACAGAAGAGACAGAGGAAACAGATGAGACAAAACCTTCAAAGAAGATCACGGAAGATTCCATTTTCGTTGTCATGAAGGACATGACAGCTGAAGAGTGCATCGAGAACATCTGGAAGACAGCCAATGTTCGTGTCGGCATGACAAAGGCCGAATATGATGAAAACCTTATAGTGCCTGATGACATGTGGTATTTTAAGACCCTTGATGACAGTTTTTACTGGCAGGCAAATTACAGCGAAGAATGCAAAGGATACATTACGCAGCTTTCTGTAGGTGTTGCAAAGGACAAAGATCCTTTGGCTATAAAAGAGCTCAATAAAATGTCTTGTGTTGAATTAATGGTCAACTGTAAAGATGAGGCATTCGCCAAGGAATTATTCGAGGCGGCAATCGAAAAGTATAAAGCAGAAGGATATGTGGTCAAATTCGATCAGGACGGAGTTATGTCCGGCAGCAGAGTAATGGAATTCGAAGGCCATGGAAGGTCATTCAGAATTTCCTATATCCCTATGCAGGGATTTACAATGGATTTCAAGATCCCGATCCTTACAGAATAAACAGAATGATCTGATATAAAAAAAAGGCCCTGGATAATCTCCAGGGCCTTGTTTTCTGACTATAGATCTTATAACGACTTAATCTTCAGCACCATTTCTGAACAGGAATTCATCACCGTTTGTATTGACGATCTTAAAGTCTTTAGGCATCTTATCGAGCTTAAGAACACAGTACGGATAATCGATCGCCTGAGTTACAGCGCTGTCGGGTGCGGGTGATGTCTCTTCAACAGTGATGATGAGTTCGCCGTCATTAAGGCCGAGATCAACGATCTTGACATCATAGCCGCCAGTGGTCTTCTTTCCTGAATAGATAACAATAAAATAGGGAGAATCAAGCTGTTCGAGCTGGTCTACATAGTAGCCGCGTGTCTTGGTCTTCTCCATAAGATTACCGTATGAATCTTTGCCCAGGATCTCATATTTCATATTTCCGACTTGTCCCTTTTCAGGAAGAGAGCCGTTATTGTCTTCTTTTACAGACTTATAATTCTGAGAATAGGTAGCCGCTGTTGTAGCCTGAGTGGTTCCGTTCGTGTTTGCCGGCTGCGACGGTGTTAAGGTACATCCTGCGATACCTGCAATTACTGCAAAAGCCAGTGTGGCGCAAAGTGCTGTTCTTAATCCTTTATGCATTTTAGATTTCCTCCATGTGATTGTTATACCATATATACAATCAGGTTCCGAAAATGTTGCACCCGCCTTAAATCATTGTGTCCGAAAAACTGAATTGATGTGGTGATATAATGATGTCCAGATAATGGGAAAAGAGGAATATTAATGGAAGGACTATTCAAGATTTGGCTTTTTATTGTCGGAACGATTTCCATTATAGTTCTGGCTTCACAGCTGGCATCCGGAATAGTTGCGATTTCTTCCGGGATCAGGGTCAATAAAGACAAAAGAAGTTTTTTCATGGGCATCACGCTCATCCTTACCGGATTAGAAGCCATACTGTCGATCTACAGTTCATTTCCTGTAACTACTGTGATCGTAAGAAATCTTTCGATGGACAATGTTGCTTTATACAGCACTTTTTCCGGTCTCGTCAGTACTGCAGTTGCATTGCTGGGAGTGGCTTCAACAGTACTATTCAGCCTTTATTTCATAAAGAATTATCAGACAGGAAAAGCACATCTGATCGTGGCTTTGGCTGCCAGGGTTATCTCGGTTGTTATTTCAATATTCTCGAAGATGTCTTTAGCATCTTATATTACTAAGAAGGCTCCGCTCTGGAGCTATATTGCCGTATTCTCAGCAGGTCTGATATTCAGCATTATCTCTTTTATAGCCATTACCACGCTTGCCGGGAAGACTGGAAAATACGAACCTCAGAGAAGGTCTTTATTCGTATTCCCGATGCTCTTAATGATATACAGCACCCTGAGTGCTGTCCTTAATACGTTATTTACCGTATCAAGAGGCATATTAAACGGTAAAGAAGAACTAATCATGTTAATGCTTCCCTTGATGGGTGCCGCTATCATAATCGCCGGTTCTTTATATATTGTTAAGACAAGAAATGATTCAGATATCATTTAATAAGGAGGATCAACATGCCACACGTAGAGATCAAATGCTATCCCGGAAGATCAGAAGAGATTAAGGCCAAGTGTGCTGAGGAAGTTACAAAGGCTATTGCAGAGACAATGGGCTGCGATGCTTCAAGCGTATCTATTGCCATAACAGAGATCGAGAGGGACGACTGGAAATCAAAAGTCTGGGACAAAGAGATCGCTCCTTCAATGGAATCCCTTTACAAGAAGCCGGGTTATACCTGCGATTGATATCAGGAGGAAGATATGGAATTTACTGATGTTGTAAGAGAACGTTTTTCGTGCAAGAGCTATGACGGCCGTAAGGTGGAGCAGGATAAGCTCGAGAGGATCCTTGAGGCTGGAAGACTTGCCCCTACTGCTAAGAACCTTCAGGAACAGCACATCTATGTCCTCCAGTCAGAAGAGGCTTTGGCAAAGGTGGATCTTGTTACACCCTGCAGATATAACGCAGGCACATGTCTCCTCGTTGCTTTCGATAAGAATAATGTCTATACATATCCCGGATCACAGAGAGAATCCGGTGTTGAAGATGCCACGATCGTTGCCACTCATCTCATGCTTGCTGCGGCAAATGAAGGGATCAACAACTGCTGGCTTAACTGCATCGATCTGGAGAAGGCACATTCCGAGTTCGGCCTTCCTGATAATGAGGAAGTGCTTATGATCTTGGATCTGGGTTATGGTGCTGAGGGTGCGGGTCCGCTTGCAAACCACGGCAACAGAAAGCCTTTGTCAGAGACTGTTTCTTATCTTTAATCTCCGGCTGTAATCTTTATGGACAGGACTTTGTACAGGATCCTCTTTATCCGGTAGAATCCTGTTCTTACTGCTTTCAGGTTCTTCTTGCATTCCCAGACAAGGATGCCGAGTTCGTTTGAGGTTATTCCTTTCTCGGAGAAGGCAGCTTTCTCGGCTATCATTCTGGCTTTCTTAGGCTGCGAGAACTTTAATACGCGGCCGAGGAAGCTGTAATAGTGATAGTATTCCACTGCCTTTTCGGCAGGTGTTTCCTTATTAAATCTGCTGTGCCAGAAAGCAACATAGATGAACCTTGCAAGCGCTGCCAGAAGAATTATGGAGATCGCTGTTACAAGCACAGTCATGATGGCCTGGAAGGTCTTGGTTAAGACTATGAGCATGGCATCGTTGTCAGGGTCCTTCTTTGCAGGTTTGTTTCCTGTATTCAAAGAATCGCCGGTATCAGGGTCATCATAAGACGCATCAGAATCTGTCACAGGATCTGATGAGGACAGATCTTCCGTAGAATCTATATCTGAGGTCTGATCCGTGGTGTCAGATCCGCTTGTTTCAGACTGACTTGTCTCAGAACTGCTGGTCTCGGCAGTTGTTTCTGTTGTCTCAGTTGTAGCGTCTGTAGCATCAGGTTCAGAATGGTCTGACTGGGCGATATCCGGATACTCACTGGTTGCTCTGTTTACATTGGAAGATGAAGCAGCATATTCGTTTCCGGGTGTCGCATCACCCATTATCCAGCCGCATTCAGGCGAGAAGAATTCGAACCAGGCATGGGAATCTCCGGTAGTTACCTTGCCTTCTGTTCCCGGCCAGGCATTGTCGGTGAGATAGCCTCTGACATATCTTGCAGGGACGTCGATCATTCTGAGAAGGATCATTGAAGTTGCCGCATAGTGAACACATATGCCGCTACTTGCATCCCTGATAAACCACGGGACAAAATCCACACCCTGTGGAGGATAAGAAGTATCCTTGCTGTACGGATGGAGACCGCTTACATATTCGGTGACTCTTCTGACTTTTTCCGTGTCGGACATGTTCAGTCTTCCGTAGTACACATCAAGGTACCAGTCCGGAAGATTGCAGGTCTCTATTATCTCGTCTTCTGTTGTTTTCGGAACATTAAGACATATATTGTAGACATAGTCATCTAAGTACTTCTTCGAATAGATATTTCCTGTCTTTACAGGAACGGGTGAAGTGGCACTGACAAACTTTCTTGTATTTGTCGTGTTATAAGCACTGACGGTCTTGTAGTCAGCGTCATCCGTATAGTAAAAGTCAGTATAGTAAGGAACGATATCGACTGAAGAGCCTATTAGCGGGGTAACAGTGATCGTATAAGGTGCAATTACAGGTGATACATTTGCATCTTTATCGTAGATATCGCCTTTGATCTTCCAGCTCTTGAGTTTATTGTCCTGATAAATGTCGAGAGATTCGATCTTCAGATAAGCGATGTTGCTTGAGAGGGTTTGATCAGGGCCCGTATAGCCGGGATTAGGCTCTTTTCGAACGGTCATGACTTCTTCGTAACTCGGATTAAAAGGTCCTACCGTATCAAGATTCGTATCTGAAGCAGAAAGGGTTGTCAGGAAATTTCCTGATGCGTTGATATGAGGATTCTTAGCACCGTTTAAGACAGTATCGATGAATTCGCTTAACGGCTGGGACATTTCCTCAGCCTTTTCCTTCATCGATATTAGTGTTAGCTCTGCCAGGGTATCCTTGTTATATGTAGCCTGAGGGAATATCAGTCCTGTAATTATGGGGAAAAGGGCAGCGGGTACCGCAAGAAGCAGAAGGACTCTTCCTGAGGATTCACCGGTCTTATTCCTGCATGCATGAGCCAGAAGGATCAGGAAAACGCCTGTTATTCCGGCAATAGAAGGAGCCGTATCAGGACGCATTGCCGTATTTGATACTGCACAGACAAAGAGAGGCGCATAAAGAAGAAGTGACAACGGGATGAGCTTTCTCCTTGTCAGGAAATATGTTGTCAGGGAAATGGCCACAATGTCATAGGCCAGGATGAACATAAAACAATATCCGCCGGATTCCGGCATGCCGCCGACATAATCTCCGGGCAGCAAATAGAATGAATAGAACTGCAGGAGATAGAGGAATGCGGAAAGTCCCTTCTGAACATTCAGTATGTCTAGAAAAGCCGCCGTAACCAGAGCTGCCGGCGGTGCGATAAGGACCACTGAAGTAAGCCATTTTTTGTTAATGAAGAAAAGGACCGTGCATACCGTTGAGACTGCCAGGGAGAACATGATGGCGGTCCAGGTGCTGAATTCCTGCGCAAAGGCCGTTCCGAACATCAATGTAAAGCCGGAAGTTGTTACTGTTGTGATCAGTATTATGAGCGCCCCGATATTCGCATCGGGTTTTCTGTGAGGGGCAGTTGTCCTGATCTTATCAGTTCTCATCTGAAGCCTCCTCTGATTCCTCATCAGAAGGAGAAGGAACGGCTTTTGCAGCTGCCTTCTTACGTGCTTCCTCAGGTATTCTCATGCGGAGAATGGAGGCCAGCGCCTTTTCGAGATCTGTGGAAGATTCAATACTGTAAGCGATCTCTCTGCTGTCAGGCGGAATGACCCTTATGATATGAGAAGTCTCATGATCCAAGAAAAACTTTGAAGTGAAGAGGATCTGTCCCAGGTGGAGATCGAGTTCATCCCTGTCGTCCGTCAGTTCCAGTATGACTCTTGAATAACCGCCGTATTCTTCCAGAGGTTCTTTTACAAGGACCTTATCTTTCTTGGCGGTCATCTTCCAGTGAATGGTTTTTACGGGATCGCCCGGCTGGTATTCCCTGATATCGTAGATCTCTGAATTAGGCTTTTTGGATTTCCTCAGATTCTTTGCCTTGAAGCCGAACATGTCCGGCATGTAGTCAGGCATCTGCGGTACCGGTTTGACCAGAAATTCCACGTCTTTATTGAGTTTCTTGTCAAAGTGGAAGAACCCGAGAAGATCGTATATGCGCACCTTCGAGATCTTATATGAATAAGCGCCGCAGTGATCAGTATTAAGCGGGATCTTTGTTGTGCCGCTGTCTGATATCTCAAGCTTTACAGTCCTTGAAGTTCCCACCATCCTGTCGGTGATTGTTGTGTTAAGTCTGCATAAAGAGAAGAAGGAAGCGAATCCCTGAACGGTAAAAAGGATGTTCGCAGGATTGCCTATTATGGTGCCGCCCGGTGTGGTCACGCTGAACTTTAAAGTCTTTGATGCGATGAGACTCAGGATGAAGGCCGGTATGGGAAGGACCAGGAGGAATACAAGACAATACCACGACACCCACATCTTATAGAAAAGGAAAAAGATGAAGGTTCCGATCAATGATACTGAATATAAGATCCAGGTCTTCAGCATAAGCCAAGCCCTATCAGATCTTGGGAGCGGGAGTTGCTTTAAGGATCTCCTGAGCTATATCGGAAGCGATCCTGTTATTTACTTCCGCCTCAGGTGTGAGAATGAGCCTGTGTGCGATAACAGGAAGGAAGACCTTCTGAACATCGGAAGGCACAGCATAGTTTCTGCCGTTAAGATAGGCACATGCTTTTGCCATTGAAGTAAGGGCGAGTGTGGCACGCGGACTTCCGCCTCTTGAAAGCTCATTATGTGCTCTGGTCTTGTTTATGAGCAGGACTATATAGTCGAGAACAGTCTCGTGTACGAAGATGTTATTTACTTCTGCTTGCATATTTACGATCGTATTTACATCGCATACGGTCTTTACATTATCCATCGGGTTGATGCCGTTCTTACGGCGGTCGAGCATAGCCTTTTCATCCTTGGATGAAGGATAACCGACCGAGACCCTGATCATGAATCTGTCGATCTGCGAATCCGGCAGGAGAGAGGTTCCTGATGCGCCTGTAGGGTTCTGTGTCGCGATAACGGTAAAAGGCTTCGGAAGCATATATGTGTTTCCGTCAACAGTCACGTTACCTTCTTCCATTGCCTCAAGGAGCGCGGACTGTGTTCTTGTCGAAGCACGGTTAAGCTCATCTGCGAGGAAGAGATTATGGAATATGGAACCCGGCTGATACTTCATCGAATCAGTCGCTTTGTCGTAAACTGAAAAACCGGTGATATCGGAAGGCAATACGTCAGGAGTGAACTGAACTCTTCCGTAATTGAGGCCCATTGTTTTCGAGAAGGCTACAGCCATCGTTGTCTTTCCAACGCCTGGAACATCTTCCATAAGTATGTGACCGCCCGCCAGAATGGCAGTAAGCGTCTGCGCGATGACGGCATCCTTGCCGCAGATTACCTTCTTGACCTCATGAACAATATTCTCAATAGTAGTGCCCATAGTAATTATCCCCCGATATTTGTGCATATTAAGTATACAACACACATTACCCTGCACAGCGTGAAATTGAGAGATTTTTTAAGTAATATGCCGCGTGCGTTATCTTTCTGCACATTTTTTGACGAGTCTTAACTTGGTTAGATTAGGTTCCGACTTTTATTCCAACTTTTTTGCAAAAAAACATAGAGAAAAAGTCGGAAAATGCGAAAATCCGACTTTTCTTCCAACTTTTTGAATCAAAAAGTTGATAAAAAAGTTGGAACCGAAGTGGCAATGTAAAAGCAGATACCAAAAGTTCAATAGTAATAACTTTGATTCAGAGAAGTGAATCCTACGGCAAAAACAGAGAACTGTATACGACCCCATTTAGCTTTATGGGCAGTGTCCTTAAATCGAAAGGAACTCCGGGGATATCGTATGTGTAGATAATATCCAATTCGGGAAGCAAACCGGCGCCGGAATAATTAATGTATTTAGTCGCAGTTGCGCGGTTGTAGTTGGCAGCGTTTTTCATACCAATATGCTCATGGAATTTGCAGAGGTCGAGAGCTTTTATAAGAATGACGAAGTCAGTGTAGATTGGGTAGTTCAGACCGTTAAGCCAGATCTCGGGTTCATACTTGAACGGGATACCGTTTTCCGTGTAATACCTTGCGATCTCGACTTCGGATGCCGACCTGTAATAAGTGCCGTTGTAGAAGAAGGTTTTGCTCTCGCGATGATTCGGATCTGAATCGTTTTTGAGACTGTCGAAAAAAGCTCCATTTAGTATCACGGAGTTAGCAGGGTTTATAAACAGTCTTCTTTCTACTTTATGCGGCTCAATGTCCTCAGGTGGCAGGCATGTAAATTTGGAATGCCACAGACCTTCAAGTCTTGAAAGCTCACATGTGAGTTCCTCACGCTTGTTGCTATACTCTTTTAATCTAATGCTATTATTGCAGTTTACCGAGTATATATGGGAGTTGACTACATATACCTCTTTTGTTTCTCCATGTATTGTCCTCTTACTTATTCTCACTTCCGGCAGCTCAGCAAGCTGTTGTTTGCAGTAATTGATCTGCAAAGCGAGATGTTCTTTCGGGATGTAGGGTTCGTAAATAGCCATACCCGGATTATATAAGGGTTAAGCCCGTTTACAAGCGACAAAATACGACAAAGTACGACAAAATCGACAAAGCAAAAATGCCGGAAATGCCATGAAACACGCCATTTCAGGTGGTAATAATAAAATTAATTAATTACTGTAACAAATGAACTTTGGCACACCAAAGTAAGACCCCGCTGCACCAGGTACAACGGGGTCCTACTCGAACAAGAAGCAAACAATATGAAATTGTTTTTAAGTTAGGGCGGCCCGCCAGTGAAGGCGGAACCGTAGGCAGGGATCTATCAGCCCTGACCGTAGTAGGCATTAGCGCCGTGCTTACGGAGGTAATGCTTATCAAGAAGTGTCTGCTGCATTCTGCCTGCAGAGGGATTAAGCGTCATTGCGTGGTAATCCATAAATGCGACTTCTTCCATAACGACTGCGTTGTGCACAGCGTTGAAAGGATCTGTACCCCATGTGAAAGGTCCGTGAGAGAAGACGTTTACTGCAGGGATAGCATCCGGATCTTTGTCCTTGAATGTCTCGACTATAACGTTGCCGGTCTCTTTCTCGTATTCGCCATGGATCTCTTCGTCGGTCATGGGACGTGTGCAGGGGATATCGCCATAGAAGTAGTCACCCTGTGTGGTGCCCATTGCAGGGATCGCCATTCCTGCCTGTGCGAAGCTGACTGCCCAGCGTGAGTGTGTGTGAACGACACCGCCGATGTTGGGGAATGCCTTGTAGAGAACAACGTGTGTGGGTGTGTCTGAAGAAGGCTTCCATTTGCCTTCGACAACTTTGCCGTCAAGGTCGACTACGACCATATCTTCAGCCTTCATGACATCGTATTCAACGCCGGAGGGCTTGATTACGACGAGACCGGATTCTCTGTCGATACCTGAAACGTTGCCCCATGTGAAAGTAACAAGTCCGTGCTTGGGGAGGAGGAGGTTAGCCTCGAGTACTTTTGCCTTAAGTTCTTCTAACATCAGATCACCTCCGTAGCCTTTCTCTCGACAGGGAGTGCTGCTTTGTATTTTGCGAGGAACTCAGCAAAGCCCTTAACATCCTTATCTTCTGCCATTACGCTTACGCTCTTTGCGCCGGCGAAAACCTTGTTATCCAGATAATCAGGAAGTGATTCGCCGTCTTCCTTGTTGATCATGTAGGAAACGAGAAGAGCCATTCCGTAAGGTCCGCCTTCGCCTGCAGTCTCCATGACAGATACAGGTGCGTTAACTGCTGCACTAAGCATCTTCTGGCCGACCTCGGGAGTCTTGAAGAAACCGCCGTGGCCGTAAAGCTTATCAATGCGGACGTTCTCAGTATCCTGAAGGATGTCCATACCGATCTTAAGTGTGGCAAGAGCGGAGAGGAGATGTGTCCTCATGAAGTTTGCGAGAGTGAAAGAACAGTCAGGTGTTCTTACGAATAACGGGCGGCCTTCGTTAAGATCTGTAACGCCTTCACCTGAGAAGTAGTTATATGAGAGGAGTCCGCCGCAGTCAGGATCGCCCTGGAGAGCTACCTGGAAGAGCTTTGTATAGAGGTCATTCTTGGAGATGTCAGCACCGAATAATTTCGCGAACTGATCGAAAAGATTTACCCATGCATTGATGTCGGAGGTGCAGTTGTTGCAGTGAACCATAGCAACGGGTGCGCCTGCAGGTGTTGTTACCATATCGATCTCGCGGTGAACGCCCAGGTCGTGATCTACTACGACCATCGCAAAGTCTGATGTGCCTGCACTTACATTACCTGTGTAAACACGTACGGAATTCGTAGCGACCATGCCTGTGCCTGCATCGCCTTCGCAGGGTGCTATCGGGATGCCTGCCTTAAGGTCGCCAGCGGGATCGAGGAATAAAGCGCCGTCTTCTGTGAGCGTGCCTGCATTCTCGCCTGCGGTGAGGACCTTAGGAAGGATGGAGAGCAGATCTTTGCCTGTAAGAGCATTGAACTTGGCTACCATATCCTTGTTGTAATCGTTGGTGGATGAATCGATGGGGAACATACCGGATGCTTCACCGACACCCATGACCTTAAGACCTGTAAGTCTCCAGTGAATGTAGCCTGCAAGTGTTGTTAAGTAGTCGATATCACCAACGTGTGATTCGTTATTTAAGATCGCCTGATAGTAGTGTGCGATGCTCCAGCGCTGCGGGATATTGAATCCAAGTACTTCAGTGAGCTTCTCTGCAGCTTCGCCTGTGATCGTGTTGCGCCATGTGCGGAATCCGGCAAGCTGTTTTCCATCCTTGTCGAAAGGAAGGTAGCCGTGCATCATTGCTGAGATGCCGATGCCGCCGACTTCTGTAAGGGTAACGCCGAACTTCTCTTTTACGTCAGCTTTGAGTGCTGCATAGCAGGCCTGAATGCCTTTGTGGATCATATCGGAAGAATATGTCCAGATGCCGTCCACCAACTGGTTTTCCCATTCGAAATCGCCCTGTGCGACTGGCAAATGGTCTTTGTCGATAAGTACTGCTTTGATACGTGTGGAACCTAATTCGATTCCCAGTGCTGTTGTTTTCAGATCCACTTTCGGAGCCTCCTTAAATCAAGTGATTACTTCTTGTTATTCTTACGTGCAAGTATAACACTCTGAATAAGAAGGAAGACACAAAGCATTACGCCTACGGTGATATTTGTCCACCATGCGTCTTCGAGACCCAGTGAAGTAACGATGTTTTTGATAGTTGAGAGTGATAGCACTCCGAAAAGTGTTCCTGCGATGTTTCCGACACCACCGGAGAGAAGCGTGCCGCCGATGATGGATGAAGCGATAGCGTTCATCTCGGCGCCCTGTGCGTGCAGAGGAGAACCTGAGCATGCGTGGAGGAAGAAGAGATATCCGCCGATTCCTGCACAGAGACCGCAGAGGACGTGAGCGAGGAACTTTGTAAGCTTTACATCGATACCGAGCATGTTTGCACTCTGGTTGTTGCCGCCGACTGCATAGAAGTTACGTCCGAGCTTAGTCCACTTTAAGAGACAGAAAAGAAGGACAACAACAGCAAGTGCGACAATTACGCCGACCTCTACATAAGCCGGAACGAATATGCCTTTTTTGTTTACCGAGCCCAGGAACGGAACATTTACTTCTGTTCGGCAGAGCTTTACGAAGGGTTCGAAAGTTACGCTGATACGGTCGCTGCTTACGATGGTCGTCATGCCCTTGGCGAAAAACAGGCCGGCAAGGGTTACTATGAACGGCTGGAACTCGAGATAAGCTACGAGGAAGCCCTGAACGATACCGAATGCAAGGCCGATTCCCAAAGCGATGAGGACGGATGTGAATACGTTGCCATTGATAACTCCGTCATTTACTTTCTGAAGATAAACGGCGCATGTCATGCATACGAGAGATGTGACCTGGCCTACGGAGATATCGATTCCGCCTGTGATCATGACGAGTGTCATACCGCAGGATAATACGAGGAGCGAAGCGTTTTCGTTAAGGATGTTGAAGAACATCTGAGGCTTCGTAAATCCCTTTTTAAGGAAGAGCACCGCACAGAGGTACATAACGATGAATACGGCGATCGTGATGATGAGAAGCAGATTTGTATCTGTTAAGGAAGCACGCCTTTTAAGCTTATTGCCTCCGAGCACATTAGAGTTAACTGACATATCAGTTTGCCTCCTTTCCTACGTTTGCCTGCGCTTTTGCAGCAAGTCTCTTGTTCTTCAGATCATCGAAACACTTACGGATGTAAGGTGATGAGATGATTATGAGAAGGATAACTACAACTGCTTTGTATGCAGAAATAGAGCTGGAGTCGATCTCCTTGAACTTATAGAGCGTTGTTGTAAGGAACTGGATAACATAAGCGCCTATTACGGAAGCTGTCAGATTAAACTTACCGCCGCCTAAGTTATTACCGCCGAGTGCTACAGCCAGGATCGCATCCATCTCGATATTGTTTGCGATTACTGAATATGTGATAGATGAAGTTCTTGATACTTTAATGAATCCGCAGACTGCTACGCATACACCGAGGATGACGAAAGTTAAGAGCTTGATCATTTTCGGGTTGATACCGTTAAGTCTTGATGAAGATGCATTGATACCTACTGACTGTGAGTAGAGTCTTAAGTTGGTCAGTTTCAGAACGACCGCGATCACAATAAGGCAGAAGACCGTGATGAAGACCGGTGTGGGGACGGGGATTCCGGGAATGAAGTTTCCGAAATATCCGAAGCGCTTGTCGTTGATGGAGATGTTATCGTTATTGTTGATCCATGCCGCGATCGAACGTCCTGCAGTAAAGAGGATCAATGTCGCTACCATCGGCTGTATCTTAAAGAATGCTACGAGGGCTCCGTTGAAGGCACCGAAAGCAGCGGATACTACAACGCACAGGAGGAACGAAATGATAATGATTCCTGCGAACTTGCCGCCCGGGATATCAGAGGCCTGTGTCTTAACTATCCTTAAGACAGTAGATCCTGCGATTGCGATGGTGGCACCAACGGAAATGTCCTGACCGCCTGAAGCTGAAGTAACAAGAGTCATTCCGATAGCAAGGATTACGAGCTCTGATGCGTTATCAATGATCGTTATGAGGTTGCCTGAAAGGATGAGGCTTCCTGTGCTGCTCGGTTTCAAGACGATATCAAAGAAGCCGGGATCGGTACAAAGATTGAATAATACCAGAAGCAGTAGGGCAGCGAGCGGGATAAACAGCTGGTTGCGGACTATCTTGAGCAAAATTCCCTTAGCGGAACTTTTGGAATTATTGGTAGCTGATTCTGTCATTTGGATTCACCTCCGGCAATGGTTGCCATGATCTTATTCTGGTTGAGATCGTCGCCCTTAAGCTCACCTACGACCTTGCCGTCACGCATAACTATAAGACGTGAACATGTACGGACCATCTCGTCGATCTCTGAAGAGATAAAGGTAATACTCTTTCCTTCGGCTGCGAGCTTCAGAACGAGTTTCTGGATCTCAACTTTTGTTCCTACGTCGATACCTCTTGTAGGCTCGTCGAGGATGAGATACTGAGGATTTGCAAGAAGCCATCTTGCGAGGATAACCTTCTGCTGGTTACCGCCTGACAGCGATTTGATAGGTGTATCCTGTGATGCTGTCTTTATGTTGAGGAGCTTGATATATTCATCAGCAAACTTCTCTGCCTGAGCTCGTGAGAAGGGCTTGAAGAATCCCTTCATTACCTGGAGCGCCAGGATGATGTTATCTCTTACGGAAAGGTCACCTACGATACCATCGAGCTTTCTGTCTTCAGGCAGATAACTGATACCGTGCTTCATTGCATCGAGAGGCTTTCTGATCTTTACCGGAACACCGTTGATCATGACCTTGCCGCCGACAACTCTGTCAGCACCGAATATCGCACGGACACTTTCTGATCTTCCGGAACCCAGAAGACCGGTAAAGCCGTTAACTTCGCCTTTGTGGATCTGAAAGTTGAACGGCTTTATGCCGGTCGTTCCGGTAAGGTTTATTGCCTCGTAAACGGGGGTGCCGTTAAGGTCTGTATTTGCAGCATCGCTGTCACTCTTGATGTCGGCCATGTCATCGAAATCCTTACCGAGCATCTTGGACACGAGCTTTACTCTGGGCAGGTCTTCAATAATGTATTCGCCGACAAGCTTACCGTCACGGAGAACGGTGATCCTGTCGCAGACTTCATATACCTGCTCCAGGAAGTGAGTTACGAAGATAATGCCTACGCCTTTTTCTTTAAGGTTACGCATCAGCTTGAAAAGCTTAACAACTTCCTGCTCATCAAGTGATGATGTAGGTTCGTCCAGGATAAGGACTTTACATTCCATATCGACAGCACGTGCGATAGCTACCATCTGCTGTACTGCGATGGAGCAGTTGCCGAGCTGTTCAGTAGGGTAGGCGGGAATCTCCAATTCATCAAGAAGAGCTTCTGCTTTTTTATTCATCTTTACCCAGTCGGTAAAAGGACCTTTTGTGCGTCCGATATACATATTCTCTGCAACCGTAAGGTTAGGGCAGAGAGTGATCTCCTGATATACCGTGGCGATGCCTTTGTTCTGTGCATCCTGTGGAGACTTGATGTGGACCGGAGTGCCTGCAAGTGTGACATCTCCTCCGTCCTTTGGATATACGCCTGTCAGCACTTTTATAAGTGTTGATTTTCCTGCTCCGTTCTCGCCCATCAGCGCATGGATCTCGCCTTCACGTAAGGTGAAATCTACCTGCTCAAGAGCGCGTACACCCGGGAAGTATTTGCATATCCCGCGCATTTCCAAAACAGCGCCGTTCTCCATCTTCATCTCCTCCTGTTGTTTCCTGTCTCTGTCTGTGGTTCTTCGAAAAGAATGTGCGATGCGATGAGGTATCGCATCGCACATCCCAAGTGGTTAGCTAAATACTCTTATTTTGGAGTGGTGTTATCAGATACCGTACTTAGCAACGTCGTCGTCTGTGATTGTCTTAGCGTCAAAGCCCTTCTCTTCCATGATAACGACCTTCTGCTTTGCGCCATTCTTGATGATCTCATCGATGTACTTAGCCTGGAAAGGATTGCACTGTCCGTCATAGTTCCAGTTGCCTGCCTTGAGTTCCTTAAGAGCCCATGAGTTGCAGTCGAAACCGATGATGATAACGTCCTTGCCTACACCGTGAGAGATGTTAGCCTTATCGAGTGCAGCAACTGCGCCCTTAGCCATGTTGTCATTCTCTGCATAGATTACGTTGAACTTTTCGCCTGAGTCGATAACAGCCTGAACGATCTGCTGAGCTGTTTCTTCTGACCACTCAGCTGTCTGCTGCTTAACGATGCTCCAGTTAGCCTCTGCCTTTACCTTATCGTTGAGAGCGCCTGAACGGCCGATCTGTGCGGATGAACCCATAACGCCCTGGATGTGGAGGATCTTGTATTCAGAAAGACCCTGGGAAGCGAGCCAATCTACTGCCTGCTGGCCTTCCTTAGCCATGTCGGAAACGATGGAAGCCTCATAGAGATCTTCACTTGCGTCGATTGTTCTGTCGAAAAGGATAACCTTGATGCCAGCCTTCTTAGCCTGCTCAAGAACGCCATCCCAACCTGATGTACCAGCTGCTGAGATCAAGAGGTAGTCAACTTCGTCCTGGATGAACTTCTGAGCTGCTGCGATCTGATCTTCGTTCTTAAGGCTGTAGAAGAAAGAAGCCTCATAGCCGTTTTCCTTTGTGAATGTTTCCTTCATGTCCTTGTCGTTAGCTGTACGGTAACCGGACTCGTTAGGATCGTTGTTGATGATACCGACTTTGATGAGCTCGCCTGTTGCAGTTGTATCTGCAGGTGCTTCTGTTGCGCTCTCTGTAGGTGCAGGTGCCTGTGTAGGTGCCTGAGTTGCGCCGCCGTTGCCGCCGTTACATGCGCACATACCGAATGCCATAGCTGCAACGAGTGCGGAAGAAACTAACATCTTGACAAATTTCTTCATAATAAATCTCCTTTGCATTTTGAGGTTTTTCATGGGACACATCTTGGTGTCCGATGTACTCTGCCCCAAATAAACACCCGGAAAGCAATTGATACAACGAATCTCGTATGCCCTTTTGAGAATGGTAAAAATGCATAAATACAGGTTGGAATCATATTTTTCGAAAAGCAGACAAGTTGGGGTAAAAGAAGGTTGTAAGATGCCTGGTGTTGAAAATCTTTTGTATAGTTGTCGGATATTTTACGCTCCTGGTAAACGCGCATTCCGCAACACAGCGTTGTCATTATGAACAATCAAATATTTTTACCCGAAAATAATATTTTCGGAATCTCAGAAAAGGATAAAAAACCCTACAAACAGGGCAGTTTAAAATCATATCTCAAATATTTATCGTATCTTTGCACAGCGGGTCCCAAATATAATCTAACTAACAAGGACAAGGGGACTAATGTCTGTGGGAGAGAAATATATCGTCATCACCAATAAGCTCGAATTAGAGCTCAGGCGCATGAAGTCTGAAGGCAATTTCAAGCTGCCTTCGGAAACGGATCTCGCAGCAAGATATTCCTGCAGCAGACAGACGATACGCACCTCACTGGATCTGTTAAAGGAACGCGGTCTGATCGAGAAGCGTAAAGGATCAGGTTCTTATATAGTAGATGATTCACATAAGAGCAGAACGGTTTTCTATATAGCTGAAGACTGCGACAGGTATCAAAGTCCTGCTCTTATAAGAGGACTGATATCAGAGCTTCCTTCCAAGTATGAACTTAAGTCTTTCTCGACATACGGCAGTTACAAGGCCGAAGCGGAGATGATATCCTGTGCCATTGAAGAAAAGGCAGCAGCTCTGATCATTGAGCCGTTCCGTGATCTTATTCCGGACGTTAATGAAAGGCTCATAAAAGAAGCTGTAAATCTGAAGATCCCTGTCATATACGTAAACTCTTCCAATAATCCTGAAGGAACATACAAAGTCTCACCTGATTACAGGGAGGCGGGAAGAAAACTTGCTGACCGTCTTAAAGAAAACGGGAATAAGGATATCGCATGCATCTTCCTGACAGATTCATCTTCAGGCATGGATGGTTACAGAGGTTATATCGATTCTGTATATGGCAAGAAAGATTCATCTGATGACTGCAGCAAGTGTCTTCTTATCTCATCAAAAGATGAGAAAGACATGATCTCCGGCAGCACGGAACTTCTTGATCAGTTTGCAGATAACACACTGACAGGGTGCGACGCCGTGATATGCCAGAACGGAGTGATCGCACATTATCTGTCTTCTGTTGCAGAAAAGAAAAAACTAAGCATTACCATCGCATGTTTTGATAACGGTTATTACAATACTTTCTTATCAGCAGGTTATGAGACCGGGGCGTTCTGCAGGAAGCTTGCCAGGTCAGTCGTTAAACTGACTGAAGGCATGGCTTTTGAAGAACCGGTTATTCCAGTGAAGTTTTTCTTATAAATGAGATCAGTATTCTCTTGAGTTTACGAATTCCTGAGTGATCTCCTTGGTCGTATACGCAGTCTCATCCACATAAACGTGCTTGGGGATCGTCTCGCCGTTTCTGTATTTCTTGATAAGGTCTTTTACTGTGGTTCCGAAAAGAGGATTACACTCGACACAGAGATCGATCCTGCCGTCGTGGCAATACTGGAGTGCTTCCTTGGTGGCGTCAAAGGTAATGATCTTAACCTGTCCGCCGTTTCCATATGTGATGCCTGCCTCATCCAAAGCTCTCATCGCACCGAAAGTCATGTTGTCGTTCTCGCTGTAAAGGACATTGATGTCTTTGTTTGTCTTGAGATATTCAGTCATGACCTCATAAGCTTTAGCTTCAGTAAAGTCGCCATAAAGCTGGCTTGTAATCTCCCAATTGGAATGTGTTGCCACTGCATCTTCCAGAGCTTTTGTACGCTGGATCTGCGCGGTCGCACCGATCGTTCCCTGAAGGTGAAGTATCTTTGCCTGCATATCAGACGGGATCTCACCATCCAGCCATTCGACTGCAAGCTTTCCCTGACGCAGGAAGTCAGAGCCGATATTTGTAAGGTAAAGACTGTCATCATTTACCGCTACGGAACGGTCCATGATGATGACGGGAATGCCCGCATCCTTGATCTCCGTCAGGACTGTTTCCCAGCCTTCCTCGACCGTAGGCGCGATGATGATGAAGTCGACACCTTCAAGTATGAATTTGCGGACAGCGGTAAACTGGTTTTCCTGTTCCTGTCTGGCATTTTCCATTACCAGATCGTATTCAGGATCGTTCTCGAAAGCGGCAGTCATGGATCTTGTGTTGGCAACGCGCCAGTCTGATTCGGAACCGACCTGCGAGAAGCCGATAACGAAGGCTTTGTTTACAGGTTCTGTTGCTCTGGCACCTGAGCATCCCGCCATACCTAAGAGCATCGTTAAGCTAAGCAGAATACTAAAGAATCGTTTCATTATCTATGTCCGCCTTTCCGGGTATCTCTATCATTATGGAAGTTCCTTCCTGAGGCAAACTCTCGATATCAAATCTGCAAGCATCCCCATAAAGGATCTTAAGTCTTTTATAAGATGAAGTAAGACCGAAGCTCGTCGTATCTTCGCTTAATACTCTGGACTTCAGGCTCTCAAGTTCTTCGCGGCTCATGCCAAGTCCGGTATCTGTAACCTTGAGAAGGATATTATCTCCTTCACGGTATCCGCTTACGATGATCTTTCCTTTGCCTCTCTTGGGCTTAAGGCCGTGATAGATGGCATTTTCGACCAGTGGCTGCAAGGTCATCTTCGGAAGCTTTGTATCTTCGATGGAAGGATCGATATCGATCTCATATTCCATGATGTCCCTGTAACGCACCTGCTGGATCTCAAGGTAGCTCTTGATATGCTGCTTTTCCTCTGCAACGGTAACGATATCCTTACCGTCACTTAAGAAAGATCTGAAGTAGGACGAGAGGCTTGTTACCATCTGCTCTGCCTGATCGTTCTTGCCGATCTCAATGAGCCATACGATAGCATCCAAAGTGTTGTAAAGGAAGTGAGGATTGATCTGTGCCTGGATAAGGGAGAGCTCGATATCACGCAGCTTGATCTGCTCCTGGCGGTTAAGCTCGATCTGCTTATCAAGTCTTGCCGCCATGTCTTCGATTCCGGTACTGAGAAGAGAGAGGCTCTCATCATCCGTCTTAACAGGTGTCTGCGGACTTAAGTCGCCGCCGCCGATCTGTTCAACACGGCTGTTCATGGCAACGATAGGATCAGTGATGCTTTTCGAGAGCTTGAAGGCGTGGCTTAATACCACAGGTATTACAACGACCATGACGAGTACGACAAAAACGATCTCTATCGTGAGCCAGAAGTCCAGCTGCTTCTGGATGCTCGCCATCTCGCCCGCCTCGTAGTAGAGGTAGGAATACATGTAATCTTCGATGAGGCCTGTCGTTATATAGATGTTCTTGTCGAGCTGATCCATGCGCTCATCGTAACTAGTGGTAGCTTCGATGTTGTGCATGTAGGAACTGAGCTTATCGCAAAGCGAGAGAACGCTGTTCATGGCTTTGCGGCCGTCAGGATTAGATGTGTTCTTAAGAAGGTCTTCAGCAAGAGCGCTTGCTGATTCTACGTCATCCCAGGGCATCTTATCGCTGTATCCCGTGACGTAGAAATACATCTGCTCATCGATCTCCTGCTTGAACTTCTGGTTGAAGCCGGATACTTTTACGATGTTGCCTGATACCGAAGCGTACATGATGTTACGTGTGAGGAGCATCGCGAAAATGATTACGATGATACCCATGATCGGGATAAACATCTGAAGCAAAAGACGGTACATCTTTCCCTGTACCGTATTCTTGTTCAGCCTGTCAGGAGCTGACCTCATTATTCCTCTCCGGTCTCGCCGTTACGGTACTGGCTGGGAGTGCAGCCCTGGTTCTTCTTGAATACAAAAGAGAAATATCTCGGATCTTTATAGCCGATCTCATTGGCGATCTCGCCTGACCTCTTGCTCGTATTGCGCAGGAGGATCTTGGCCTTTGCCATTCTCTTTTTCGTTACATACTCGACGAAGGATAATCCGACCTTGTTGGAGAAAACCGCGCTTAAGTAGTTGGCGCTGATATTGATCTCCTCTGCAACAGAGTCGAGTGATATATCTTCATCTGCATAGTGTTCGTTAATGTAATCGACAGCATTGTTGATGATGTCGTTGCCGCGCTTCTGGGCTTCGGCATCGCGCATCTTGATAGCAATCGTGAGTGCTTCCGTAAGGTAACCCTTAACCTCTTCAGCCTGGATGTTCGTGTCGAATGTCGGAAGACCTGCAGCGATCTGATCGGAATCAACATTAGCTTCCTTCAGTGCGAGTTCGACATTGACTCTTATGCTCACGAGCAGGTAATAGCGGAACAGGATCGAGTTGACGCTCGCCTCAACGCTCTTCAGGTAATCGTCTGCAAATGTAGCGACTTCGCCCTGTGTACCTGTCTGGACGAAGTACCTGATTATCATGGGGTCGAACTTGCCGGCATCGATCTGTCCGATCTCGTCATCGCTTGCGACGAACTGTTCAGTCTTGATCTGTTCGGAAGTGAAGATGTGCTGGTTAGGGAAGATGTGCCTGTAGGCAAATGCCCTGTTCGCATCCTGATAGCAGGATGAAAGGCCGCTAAGTCTGTTGGTGGCAACGCCGACTGCAACATGCCAGTCGAGCTGCGAAGACGTCTCCTCGCAGTGCTGCCTGATCATCTTGACGCACTTTTCCTCCATGCGCTTAACGCCTTCCTCATCTCCCTTGATGAGAACGGCATATGAGAACAGGTTGCATCTGAAGATTATGTAGTCAGGATACTGCATGAACTGGTTGAGAAGTGTCTCAGTAACGCCTGATGCATTATCCGAATAGATCGACTGGTCCAAGTCCCTGATAGAGAAGATTACGATGTTATAGTTATCAGCTGCGAGATTTAAGTGGAGCTTGTCTGCTTCCTCATATATCTCCTGAACAGATAAAGATCCTTCCACGAGCTTCTCGAAAAATACCCTGTGCGAAAGACGCTCGAACTTCTTGAACTCCTGTTCATAGAGCTTAACGTAGTCCTTCTGCTCGTTCTCTTCGGTGATCTTCTTTCTGACACCTTCAAGGGCATTGATCATGTCGGTCTTGGTGACGGGCTTTAAGAGATACTGCTCGACACCGATCTCTATCGCTTTTCTGGCATACTCAAAGTCACTGTATCCGGAGATGACGATTATCTTGATGTTCGGAAGCTCCTTGGTGACGGTCTTGCTTAATGACAGTCCGTCCATGAAGGGCATGGTGATATCCGTGATAAGAACGTCAGGCTTAAGCTTACGGATCATGGGCAGGGCCATCTCTCCGTCAGGCGCATCACCTACGAATTCGAATCCGTACTTTTCCCACGGGATCATGTCGCGAAGACCTTCGCGCACGATACTCTCATCTTCACATATAAATACCTTAAATAGATCCATCAGAAGCCCTCCGCTGATTTATTTATTCTATCACAGGAAATTACACATGCGCTCGGGGGATATATACCCCTCTCAAATACGGTTTTCAGGCCAAATCTCAATTTTTATTTATAATATATTCTTTGTATTTATTTTAGATTTCTTTGTTGTATAATCTTTTTCGGGAATAGAAGTAAGGATAGATTATTATGAGGAATAAGGGACTTAAAGTGTGTCTCGTCGGCTCGTCCGGCGGACATCTTAACCACCTGTACAGGCTTAAGCCGTTCTGGGAAGACAAGGAACGGTTCTGGGCAACATTTGACAAGGAAGATGCGAGGAGCCAGCTTAAAGGCGAGACGATCTATCCTGTTTATTATCCGTCTAACAGAAGCATTAAGGCCTTGATCATCAATACGCACAGAGCCATTAAGATACTGCGTAAAGAAAGACCTGATGTGATCATATCAGCAGGTGCTGCGCCGGCTGTTCCGTTTTTTGTGATCGGTAAGATGATGGGTGCGAAGCTCATATTCATCGAGACGTTTGACAGATTTGATAAGCTCTCCCTGTCAGGAAAGCTATGCTACGGAATGTCTGATCTCTTTGTAGTACAATGGGAGAAACTGACAGCCAAGTATCATAAAGCTGTTTATATCGGGAGCTTGTACTGATTCATGATATTTGTAACCGTAGGAACTCACGAACAACAATTTGACCGTCTGGTCACTTATATGGACAAGTGGGCAGCAGAGCATGATGAGGAAGTAATCATCCAGACCGGTTATTCCACAGTCGAACCCGTGAACTGCAAATGGCAGAAGTTCTTCTTAAAGAGTGAGATGAATGATTTTATCTCAAGCGCCCGCATTGTAATCACCCACGGTGGACCGAGCTGCTACATAGATGTTCTCGAACACGGCAAGATACCTGTTGTTGTGCCCAGACGCCATCAGTTCGGCGAGCATGTTGACGATCACCAGTATGAGATCGGGTTAAGACTCAAAGAGTTCAGGAACAACATCATTTTCATTGAAGATATCGAGAAACTTGGTCAGGCCATTGCTGATTATGATGAGCTGATCAAGGGCATGAACAATTCCACGCCACAGATGCTTAATGATGCGTTTTGTGATGAGTTTTCAAAGAGGATAGACCGTCTTTTCGAATGAGGTAAAGGCAGGACATGCAAGACACGACCTGTTTATCTGTTATCGTACCTATGTATAACGTGGAGAAGTATCTTTCTCTATGTCTTGATTCGTTGTTCAGGACCGAAGGAATTGAAGATACGGAGATCATCCTGATAGATGACGGCTCTTCCGACAGGACCCGTGAGATCGCGGACGGATATGCTGCAAAACACCCCAATATAACAGTGTTACATCAAGACAACAAAGGACCTTCTGCCGCAAGGAATCTCGGAATCTCAAAAGCCTGCGGAAGATACATTTTCTTCTGTGATTCGGACGATGAGGTGGATCCTGAGCTATTCAAAAAGATGATCGGACTTACAAAGACAGCCTCTTATGACTTGATCATGTGGGACAGTGATCTGATCTATGACCTGAAGAGCCTTGCTTCCAAAAAGAACAACGGATACTTCGCCCACTATGGTCTGGACCGTACCGAGAGGACATATACAGGCAAGCAGATTATTGAGACGCTGATAAGAAAGAGTAAAGGCTTCATCGCCACTGTCTGGCAGGGCGCATACAGAAGGGATTATCTGATCTCCAATAACCTGTTCTTCACTGAGAAAGTCATCTATGAAGACGAATTGTGGGTTCCTGGAGTGCTCCTCAAGGCTGAGACGGTCCGTTATATTCCGGAGAAGGTCTATCTTTACAGGATCCGTCAGGGTTCCATCACAAATCCTTTGGAGGAAGATAAGCAGAAGAACGTCGAGTCGCTTATGCAGGTATATCCGGCACTCTACAGATTCTATGATGAGGCTCTCGCAGGAGATCCTCTGAAAGACCTTGTCGTCGGAAACCTCACGAGAAAGTATCTTCACATGATCTTAAGATACCGCCTGTACCGTGAACACGGAAAAGAGATCGACAGGAAACAACTCTGGCGCACATCCAGACGTTTTATTGATAAGATCTATGTAATGATCCTTTGTGTTTTGACGCCTAAGGGGTGACGGTGCTTTATGAAGACTGAGACGAAGAAAGATCTTAAGAGCAAGACTCCCAGAGGACTTTGGAATGCGGCACGGTTTGTTTACCGCGGCACCCTCCGTCTCCGCTATAAGACTGCAATGGATCTTTCCCCTAAGAACAAGACATGCTATTGTCCATGCTGCGGATTAAGATTCAAGGCGTTCAGGACGGGTGATCACTTCGAGTATCCGGATTTTTACGATCTCTCACTTTTCGAAGGAATAAGACAGGATATCTCCTGCCCGTACTGTTATTCACTGCCAAGACACAGGATACTTGCTTCATGGTGCGAAAAGAACAGCACCCTGCTAAAAGACAGGAACATCCTGTATTTTGCACCTGAGAAGAGCATGACGATGTGGATGGACAGGAACGGGATATCTTATAAGACTGCCGATCTTTACGACAAGGAGACCGATCTTACGCTGGACATTCAGAAGACCGGGCTTCCTGATGCATCCTTTGATATGGTCATATGCAATCATGTCCTTGAGCATGTTGATGATGTCATGGCGGCGCTTTCGGAGGTCAGAAGGATCCTTGTAAAAGGTGGCCTGTTCATATGTTCATTCCCGGTAAACACTGATATCGATATAGTTCTTGAAGACCGTGATGTTAAGACTGATGAGGACAGAAGAAGAGTGTACGGGCAGACTGACCATGTAAGGCTTTTCGGATCCGGGGCGGAGATCTTCATGGAGAAGGCCGGATTTGATGTGGAATTTATTGACGGTGATGATTATCCCCAAGAGATCGTTCCTGTCACGGGTCCCTGCAGATATGACATTAACCGTTTGTTCCTTTGCAGGGCGGTTGAAGGTGACATCTTATGAATGGTCCTTGTGTTTCAATAGTAGTGCCGGTCTATAACGTCGGAAAGTATCTCGGAAGATGCGTAGACTCGCTTCTTAAGACCTGTGGCATTGAGAAGACAGAGATAATTCTGGTGGACGACGGTTCGACTGATGATTCAGGAAGGATCTGTGATTCTTATGCAGAAAGATATGAGTTCATAGAATGCTTCCACAAGGAAAACGGCGGCCTTTCTGATGCCAGGAATTATGGTCTTGGTAAGGCTTCAGGCAGATATGTATTCTTCCTTGATTCAGATGATGAAGTGGATCCTGACGGGCTTGGAAGCGTTATAGATATTCTTGATAAGGCTGACTGCGACATGCTTCTCTGGGACGGGAAAGTCATTGATGAAGCAGGCAATGACATACCTTCAACGGATGCAAATCTTATCCATAACGGCCTTCCAGTTGACGGGACTGAGCTTTCCGGAACAGCCGTGATGGTAAGGCTTATCAAAGACCACAATAAGATCGCAAACACTGCATGGCTCAGGGCATGCAGAAGGGATTTCCTTACCGCAAATGATCTTCTTTTCGAGAAGGGTCTCATACATGAAGATGCGCTCTGGACTCCCAAAGCGCTTATAAATGCGCAGAAAGTCATCTATGTTCCGGAGAAGGTTTACTGCTACCGCACGAGGAACAACTCGATAGCAAGACCCGGGCCTTCAGAAGAGGAAGCGCGGGCAAAAGCGCTTGTATATATTATGAATTCTCTTTACGGATACTACACCGAGCATGTATCTGACAAGGCTATCAGGAAGATACTGCTCTCCAACTGGGCAGAGATCTATATGTGGGAGATGGCACAGTACGGCTTTGACAGATATGAATGCAGCAAAGATATTCCGCGCGGTAAGATATTCTCATCCTGCAGAACATTTAAGACGTGGATGAAAGGCTTCGTTCTTCTTATTCTCGGCACGGGGAATTTCTGCAGAATGTACAGGTCTCACATTGAAGGCAGAGGATGATCTTAAGATGAAGACGCTCATATATTTTTACGAAGATTTCATGAGGCCTTCAGGAGGCCCTGCAGGTTATCTCTATAATCTGAAAAAGAGAAGGGACGAATTAGGCGATAAAGAGATCGTTTTCCTAAGCAAGAAAGAATTCAGAAGACCTGTTCTTTACGGCTCGAGGAACCGGCTGCACAAGCTTTTCGGAACTGATAAGACGCTGCCTGAAAATGCG